>Ga0114931_10006118_pt1 | contig 14827 bp, 7 predicted proteins | sample 2SBtaG_FD_89579 | JGI IMG/M metagenome (GOLD analysis project Ga0114931, IMG submission 89579) | Deep subsurface microbial communities from Kolumbo volcano to uncover new lineages of life (NeLLi) - 2SBTROV14_V59a metaG | ecosystem: Environmental > Aquatic > Marine > Volcanic | place: Kolumbo...
CTCAATCAGCACCATGGAGCAGGAACTTTCTGTTTCAAGTCCTCCCGCAACACAAATATTACATTCATTACTGGCCGAATTGTATTACTGGTACTACCAGGACAACCGCTGGCAGATCAACAACAGGGGTGTGGTTGCCGGTATGGATCAAAATGATATCCACACCTGGGATGCTGTGAAGATCAACAAAATCATCATGGAACATTACCTGGCTTCAGTAAAAGGCCGGGAACAACTCGAAAAAATAAGTCTCGAAAATTATCATCCTATTCTTACACAGGCCGATTCAACAGGTTTATCCTATTGGCCGACACTTTATGACCTGCTTGCCCACCGCACCATGGATTATTTTTCCTCTTCAGATGCCGGCTTTAACCGTTTTAGCCGGCTTTATTCGTTTACCGATACGGCACTGTTTAGCCCGGTTAATGAATTTATCAAAATGAAACCGGAAGGTATTGATTCATCTTCGGAAAACAGGGTGCTGGGCCTGTACCGTCATTTGTTGAACTATCATCTGAAACAAAAAAATACCGCAGCATTGGTTGATCTGGATTTGAAACGTTTACAATATGTTTACACGAACTTTCTGCCTTCCAGGAAAGCAGATACGGCATACGTTCAGGCGTTAACCAGTTTGAGGGAACAAGTCAGGAACCAACCTGTCTTTGTTGAAATATCAAGGCAACTGGCGGAACGCTACCGGATGTCGGGCAATAAATACAATCCCTTGTCAGGGGATAAATACCGGTGGGACCTGAACACAGCCGAAAAAATATGCAGGGAAGCCTTAAAGGCTTTTCCAAATGCCCGATATGCCACCGAATGCAAAAACCTGATCAATGAGATCAACCGTACTGAATTTAATGTTCAAATGGAAGATGCCGTTTTACCGGGCAAACCTTTTTTATCTTTCCTCCGGTTCAAAAACACAAATGCCATTTATTTCAGGATTGTGGAACTAAACATCGGTGATCTGCTGATCAATCCGTCAAACGCGAACAGAAAAAATAAAGTCCAACAACTGCTTTCGCAAAAACCGTTGAAACACTGGACTCAAAACCTTCCTGATACCGAAGACCATCAGGCACATACGGTCGAAATGGTCATACCGGAAATGAACAACGGACTTTATATGCTGATCGCTTCCGCTGATCCTGATTTCAATGATGATCAGAATTTGATGTACCACCGTTTTTACGTTACTAAAATGAATTACATGACCAATAATGATCCTGTTGACGGGTTTCCTGAAGTGTATGTTGTGGACCGTGAGAGTGGCCAACCCATTGGTGGCGTCTCAATTAAAGCCTACCAAAAAGTGTACAACCGGAAAAAACGGGGAAATGAATACCAGTATATCGGTGAATATTTTACTGACGGTGATGGATACAAAAAAATAAATTTGCCTGACAAGGCGATACATAAACCGGTAGCCTTCCTGTTCGAAAGGGGATGCGATCAGTTGCTAACGGCCAATGACAACTATTTTTTCCTTCCGGAACAAAATACCAAATGGCAAACACATACCTACTTCTTTACTGACCGTGCCATTTACCGGCCAGGTCAAACTGTTTATTTTAAGGGGATTGTGATAGAAAAGAACGGAAACGATGTCCGGATAAAACCGGGAATTTCTGCCAATGTGGAGTTTTTAAACACAAACCGGAAGAAAATCAGTTCACTGGACCTGACCACCGATGTATTCGGATCCTTTCAGGGTGCATTTGTCATTCCTGCCGGTGGCCTGAAGGGACAGATGAGGATCAGGGACAAAAGCGGCTCGGTTTCTTTTTCGGTTGAAGAATACAAAAGGCCCTCTTTCAGGGTTTCGTTTGATACCATAAAAGGTGAATATGGTTTTGGCGACAGCATTACCATCACAGGAAAAGCCGGAAGTTATACGGGCAGTGCCATAATGGATGCCGGGGTAACTTACCGTGTTGTGCGGTCGGTTATACCTGTACCTTATTATTATGGAGGATACCATCCTTTTCCTGAAACCCGTGAAACGGAAATTACCCATGGAAAAACCACAACCCGTGACGATGGTTCTTTTGTCATCAGGTTTGTTGCCACCCCGGCTATCGGTGTTCCGGGCCTTAAAAACCCGCCCAGCCGTTTTACCATTTATGTTGATGTGACTGATATCACAGGGGAAGTACAATCAGGAACAACAAACCTGCCGATAGGAACACAAAATCTGATTTTAACAGTTTTGGCTGAAGACAAGGTGAACAAGGAAAAAAACGAAGGGGTCCGTTTAAAAGCCGAAAACCTGTCAGGGGCACCGGTTGATGTTAAAGTATTTTATGACCTGTATAAACTTTCACCTCCTGATCGTCTCATCAACAGGAGATATTGGCCCCGGCCGGACATTAACCTTTTGAGTGAGGAAAAGTTTAAGGAACTGTTTCCGCATGCGGTTTACGGAAAAGAAAACAACAAACAAAACTGGCCCAAACAACTGGTATATAATGGAAAAACAGAATTTCGCGGAACAACGGGCATTTTGAAAAAAATTCTTGCCGAAGCCAAACCCGGCAATTACCTGCTCTCTGCCAAAACCATTACGGGCAAAGGAGATACTGTTGAAGCAAAAAAATATTTTACTTTTTATTCATCAAAATCAAAGCAACGGGCAACAAATGATATTATTTGGAGCGCCATCACAAAAAAGAAAGCGGAACCGGGAGACGTTGTTCAACTGGTAATCGGTACAGCTTCAAAAAAGACAAAGGTTTTTTACCAGGTTATCAATGGTAATGAAATCGTAAAGTCTGCCTGGCTGAAACTATCAGGAAACCAAAAAGTGATTGACCTGCCCGTTCTTGAAAATTACAGGGGCAATTTTGCCATACGTGTTTATGCAACCCGTTTTAACCGCTTTTACCAGGATTCCTATCTTGTTAAAGTGCCGTTTTCCAATAAAAAATTAAATGTTTCCCTGGAAACCCGGCGCGATTACCTTACTCCCGGAATGCAGGAAGAATGGCGGGTAAAAATTTCGGGGCCACAGGGTGAACATCTTGTTACTGAATTACTGGCCGGCATGTATGATGCTTCCCTGGATGTTTTTCGAAAAAACAACTGGGACCTTTCCCTCTACCATCCAAAGCAGAATAAGGGTATGTGGAAAACAGGCTATTTCAAAGCCGTCTGGGCTTCAAGGCTGTATTCACGGCCAATGGACCACACCATAACCAAACCGGTGTTGTATCCTCGGATCAACTGGTTTGGATATCAGCATTTTTCCCGTTCTCCTGTTTTGATGAGGGGTGAAGCGATGCAAAAAGAAATTCCCCTGGATGAAATGGAAGAAACAACCCCTTCAAATAAAAGTGAACAAGGAAACAATGAAAAATCACCGGCTCTGTCATCAGACTCATCAAATCAGAAAAAGAGTGTGAACGGTATGATCCCGTTGCGGACTAATTTCAACGAAACGGCTTTTTTCTATCCCCGGCTAATGACAGACAGTCTCGGCAATGTTGTGTTGCGCTTTACCACCTCCGATGCATTGACCGAATGGAAGCTCATGTTGCTGGCTACGACCAAAGACCTGAAAACCGGATCGCTGGTAAAAAAAATAAAAGCCAGAAAAGAACTGATGGTTGTTCCCAACCTCCCACGTTTTGTCAGACAGGGCGATCAACTGGTTTTTAGCGCCCGGATCGTCAATTTCACGGATAAAACCATTCAGCCCCGTGTGTCAATAGAATTCTTCGATCCCGTTTCGGGAAAAAAAGCGGCTGTTTTGGGGGAAGGGGAATCCGGTGAAAAAAGCCTGACCTTAACCGGCAGGAAGAACGGACTGGTTCAATGGCACATCAGTATTCCTGACCAAATGGATATGCTGGCTTACCGCATAAAAGCCCGGTCGCATGATTTTAGTGACGGGGAAGAACGCATGATACCGGTATTGTCAAACCGGATGCTGGTCACCGAAACATTGCCCCTTAACATCAATGGTAATCAAACGAAGGAGTTTACATTTAAAAAACTTGTTGACAGTGACAAAACCATGGTGTCATCAATGAAAAACTTCAGGTTTACCGTAGAATTTACATCCAACCCTGCATGGTATGCCGTACAGGCTTTGCCCTATCTAAGCGAATCGAAAATTGACAACACGGGCTACGTGTTTAAAAACTATTATGCCAATGCCTTGTCAGCATACATCGTGAACAGTAATCCGAAAATAAAAACGGTATTTGAAAGCTGGAAACAATTGTCGCCGGAGTCATTTTATTCGAACCTGCAAAAAAACAAGGAGTTGAAGAACCTGGTATTACAAGCTACCCCCTGGGTACTGGAAGCGGCTGACGAAACAGAACAAAAACGAAGGATTGGTATATTGTTCGATGTGAACAGGCTGGCCAATGAAAAAGAAACAGCGATGTCAAAATTAATGACAAAACAACTCCCCGGCGGGGCATGGCCATGGTTTAGCGGTATGCGAGAAGACCGTCATACTACACAAAACATTGTCGTGGGCTTTGCCAAACTGAACAGCAAAGGGGTTATTGATTTGTCTGCCAATCCACAGGTGAAGCAAATGATCGGGAAAGCCTTGAACTACCTGGACAAGAAAATTGCAGAAGATTATGCCAAACTGCAGAAAAACAATCCCCAAGGAATGAAAAATTATTCTCCGGGAAGTGTGCAGATCGAATACCTGTATGCACGGGCCTTGTTGATGAAATCATTTCCGGTTAAACAGAATGTCAGCGAAGCATTTGACTTCTACCTCGGACAGGCAAAAAAATTCTGGCTGAAAAAGAGCAACTACCTCCAGGGCATGACTGCACTGACCTTATACCGGCTTGGATACCGCAACGAAGCCGAAGCCATCATGCGATCGTTAAATGAAAGAGCGTTGCACAACGATGAAACGGGCATGTACTGGAGAACCCGGCAGAGCTGGAACTGGTATCAGGCTCCTGTAGAAACACAGGCTTTGCTGATTGAAGCTTTCAACGTTATTATGAATGACAGCCGTTCGGTTGAAGCCATGAAAATATGGTTATTGAAACAAAAACAAACTACACATTGGAACACAAACAGTGCCACCGCCGAGGCCGTGTACAGCCTGTTGTTTAATGGTCGCGAGTTGCTGACAGAAAACAAACCGGTCATCCTTAAGGTTGGAAATAAAAAAATAATTCCCGGTGAAAAAGAAGGTATGAAAACGGAAGCCGGTACAGGCTATTTCAAAATTTCATGGCAGGGGAGTGAAGTAAAACCGGCTATGGGCAATATCAGCTTAACCAATCCCAACAACGGTATTGCCTGGGGTGGTGCCTACTGGCAGTATTTTGAAAACCTTGACAGGATCAGTCCGGCAGATTCGCCATTGTCCATCAAAAAGCAACTGTTTATCAATGAACTGACAGATAACGGCCCCGTTATGAAACCGCTTGAAGAAGGACAATTGCTGCATTCGGGTGACAAGCTCATCTCAAGGTTGGTCATCAGCACCGACCGGAATATGGATTACGTACAGGTTACTGACATGCGGGCAGCCGCTTTGGAACCCGTCCATCAACTTTCGGGTTACGCTTATCAGGGTGGTTTGGGATTTTATCAAAGTTTGACGGATGTTTCGATGGAATTTTTTATCCAACACATGAACAAAGGCACTTATGTTCTGGAATATCCGTTGTTGGTAACCCAGCAGGGTGAGTTTTCAAACGGAATTGCCACGATACAGTCCTTTTATGCACCTGAATTTGCAGCTCATTCGAGGGGATGGCGACTAATGGTAAGATAAATAGTATTCAATTAACTTTTGTAGGTTTATTAATTAAGTAATAAACACGAAAATTTGCTCGTTTTTTGTATCTATTTTTGCTATGGTAACGTTATAGGTATAAATTTATAAATATGAGAAAACCGATATTTGCGATTTTATTGTTTTTTATTGCCGGAGGGCTGTTTGCCCAACATCCTGATACGTTAAAGGTTGAAATGACCGATACTGCCCAACTGACTTCTGATACCATACAGGGCCTGGTCACAACGCCCCCGGCCGGTTCGTTCAATACCGGTAATCGTTCACTGGATACTTCCCGACATTACGAAGCCAACCTTCCCGGCGGCTACTTGTTGGTAAAAGATTCACCTGTAGTGCATGCACTCGACAGCATGGCCTTTGTTAAAGTTTACAGCAAAAAATTCTTTACGCTGGATACAACCGGGATGAAACGACGTCATTTTAAACCCGGTGTGATCCCCAATTATCCCGACTCTGTTTATAAAAAAAGGATTGAAACGCTGAATGTGAATACACCTATCGAGATGTCCTATAACAATGTCGTAAAAAATTTTATTGATTTGTATGCCGTAAAAAAACGCAGTTTAACACAAAAAATCCTTGGTCTTTCCGATATTTATTTTCCTATGATAGAAGAGCAGCTGGACAAATACGACATCCCGCTTGAGATTAAATACCTGGCTGTTGTTGAATCAGCGCTTAATCCAACTGCCGGATCAAGGGCCGGGGCAAAAGGCCTGTGGCAGTTTATGTATGGGACCGGGAAAGTTTACGGACTCAAAGTAACTTCTTTGGTTGACGACCGTTTTGATCCTGCTAAAGAAACTGTTGCTGCCTGCGAGCATTTGAGTGACTTGTATGCCATATATGGCGACTGGTTACTGGCACTGGCGGCATACAATTCAGGAGCGGGCAATGTGAACCGGGCCATCCGCTATGCCGGGGGCATTAAAAATTATTGGGCGGTCTGGCCGTTTTTGCCCCGGGAAACCCGCGGATATGTGCCGGCTTTTATTGCAGTGAATTACATCATGAACTATGCCCCCGAGCACAACCTTTATCCCATGCGGCCCGGCATATTTTTCTATGATGTGGATACGGTTACCGTCAATGATGTTTTGTCGTTTGATCAAATCAATGAAATGATGGGTGTTCCCATGGATCAGCTCAGATATTTAAATCCTCAATATAAAAAAGGGATTATTCCGGCAACCAGCGCAAAAACATATCTCCTGAGGCTTCCCAGACCTTATGTCGCTGATTTTCTGAACAATAAAAAGGCGCTTTATTCCTACAAAACAAGAAAAGGAATTGAACATGATAAGCTGATGGCCCAGGTAAAAAGTGCCACGGATAGAAATATCCATATTGTTAGAAGTGGTGAAAACCTGGGGCTGATAGCAAAACATTATCATGTATATATCAGCCAGATCAAACGATGGAACAGGTTGAGGAGCAATACCATCTATCCGGGACAAAAGCTGGTTGTCTATGGATCAGGGAGCGCTGAATATTATAGAAAAAGCAGCAAACCGGTAGTCAGGTCATCACATCAGTCGGCACATATTGTTAAGTACGGGGAAAATCTGGGATTGATCGCCAAAAAATACAAATGTACCATTACAGACCTTAAGGAATGGAACAACCTGAAAAGTTCGGTGATTCATCCAAAACAAAAATTAATTGTTTACAAACCGACTGAAAAGTCGAAAAGCTCAGTTAAACAGGGGAAATACCTTTATCATATTGTTAGAAAAGGGGATACTTTATGGGATATCGCCAGGGAATATGATGGTGTAACAGTAGAGCAGATCAAACGGCTTAATCACATTACAAACTCTCACAGGATTAAGCCCGGACAAAAAATCAAGATCGCTATTGTCAGCTAATTATACTTTTTGCGCTTTCTCTACGTTTTTACTCAAACAAACAGAATAATCAGATGAACACTTACATCAAATTGATAAGGATGGCGTTTTTTGTAGCCGTTGTTGTGGCAATGGCTTCAGCCTGTACTGATATCAACAATGGCAATAAAAAGGTGCGGTCAATTGGCAACACTTCCGAAGTGTTGATTGTAGTGCAAAACGAACAGCAGTGGGACAACAATATCGGAAAAACAATCAGACAATATCTCGCAAAAGATCAATATGGTTTAAACCAGCCCGAACCGGTCTTCAAGCTTTCACATATCCAGCGCCAGAGCTTTAGTGAACTGTTCCAAAAACAACGGAACATCCTTATTGTAAACATTGACAAAAAGGCAAAAAACCCGAAAATAGAAATATTTAAGGATCAATGGGCCGCACCACAGGTGGTTATCAAGATCACGGCCCTGACTTCAGATGGTTTTATTGATACGTTTAAAAATAACGCAGAACTTTTTTCTAACAAGTTTAATACTACTGAACGCGAACGTATCCTCTCGGTTTACCGAACCTCAGCACCCAATAAAATAACCAAAAAGGTTGCTGAAGTTTTTGGCCTTGATATGGTTATCCCCAAAGATTATTATGTGGCGAAATATGATTCTAATTTTATGTGGATCAGGAGGGAAACCCATGATTTCAGCCAGGGGCTGATCATTTTTTCAGAACCTTATGTTGATACTGCCCAGTTTTCAACTGCCAGTATAATAGCGCGTACCAACCGCTACCAAAAGCAATTTGTGCCGGGGTCTGCCGAAGGCAGTTATATGTCAACGGATGATAAATATGTTTTGCCGAGGGCAACAGTAATTTCCGATTTCTTTACGGATTATGCTATCGAAATCAGAGGGTTATGGACAGTAAAAGGTGACTTTATGGGCGGGCCGTTCCTTAGTTATACATTTGTTGATCCAAGGCATCATACAATTGTAACCATCATGGGCTATGTGTATTATCCCAATAAAAACAAACGGGATATGCTACGGCAGATGGAAGCCATTATTTATTCAACCCGGTTTTCCAAATGAGATAAAGCAAAAACTAACGAATAAATATTGTTAAACAAAATGGGGAATTTAATTTTTGTGACAACATTTTTTCAATTTTCATGAGGGCATCCTTTAAGGGGGGGTCTAAAAATTACTTCGCATCAAGATTTTTAAGGCCTCATCCACATGCTTTTCGGCCTGAATTTGTGAATTAAACATAAATTCCACTCTTCCTTGTTTGTTTATCACATAGGTTACTCTACCCGGCAGGAGTCCAAACAAATTGGTGGGCACCCCAAACATTTTTCGTACTTTATTTCCCGGATCGCTTAACAAAGTATAATTGAGCCGATGTTTTTTGGCAAAATTAAGGTGACTTTCCACCGACTGACCGCTGATGCCGATGACCAGTGCATCAGCTTCTTCGAACACAGCAAATTGGTCACGAAACGCACAAGCCTCTTTGGTGCACCCTGGGCTGTCGTCTTTGGGATAGAAAAATATCACCAGGTTTTTTTTGCCTAATACCGAATCAATCGAAAACAATTGACCGTGCTGGTCTTTTAATTCAAATTTTGGAATCTCACTTCCAAGTTCCATTTTTTTCATTTCCTGTGAATTGTTGTTAATTGTTAAATATAATATAAACAGTAGTAAATAAACGGCCAGATAAAAAAGATAAAAATTTCTAAACTTTCTGTATTTACTATCCTCAGGATAAATATTTCCAAACAGGCCTTTTAGCTCTTTCCAAAAAACCGGTTTGATATTAATGATCCAACTATCTGTTTGATAAACTATTTTTCGGAATTTACTTCGGTAAAAGCCCAGAGGCAAACCCCAAACCACGAAAAGTATCAACCAAATATTATTTATAATATAATCCATTAGTGTCTATTTTTTGGGAAACCATGGGAAAAAGGAATTTGTTTTTCGAATATATTCCTCATATTGTGGTTTTGATTTATTTAGTGTTTTTTCCAGAAGAGCAACTCCTGAAACTTTAATAATCAGAAGCGTCATAATGACACTACCAACTATTTGCCAATAGCTGCCTGCAGCGATGCTAAAAATGGCAAACGACCACCAAACTGTAGAGTCGCCAAAATAATTGGGGTGGCGTGTATATTTCCAAAATCCTGTGTTCAATACCTTGCCTTTATTGGCAGGGTTTTTCTTGAAACGAGACAACTGAAAATCTCCCCCCGCTTCAAAAGCAAATCCGATGATCCAAACCACAATTCCTAAATAATCTAACAAAGTGAGGTCACCACCCTGATCGCTTGCACTAATGCCCAACAAGGGTAAGGAAACAATTATAATTAAAACTCCCTGCAAAATAAAAGTTTGAAAGTAACTAATCCACCAGTATCGCTTAACCCCATATTGGCGTCTAAATTCCTGATATCTAAAATCCTCTCCTTTGCCAATGTTCCTTATAGCAAGGTAAATACTCAACCTGAGCCCCCAAATACTAACCAAAACCAAAATCAATATTTTTCGGGCATTTAATTCGCCCGAATTAAATACATAAAATGCATTAATTACAACATAAGAAACCCCCCAAAAAATATCCACGATGCTTACATTTTTTATAATTACGCTCCAAATCCATAGCATGGTTACCAGAATCCAAATTAACAAGGAAGCTTGTAAAAATAAGTCTGTCATAATGTTCTACCTTTCAAACAATAATGATATAGCAATGGCGCCGTTTCCGGCATGCATACCAATTACAGGAGAAATATTGACAACAGAAATTGGCTTCTTTCCGATTAAATTTTCCATATCCTCTTGTGCTTTTTGAGCTCCTTCCGGATTATTCGCATGAAGAATAATGTAGTTCCAAATAGTTCTACCTGTACGTGTCTTTTTAATGTGTTTATAAATTTTATTTAAACTCGCTTTTTGACTAAACGTTTTCCCAAATAAAAGCGATTTCCCGTCTTCATCCATTGAAATAACCGGGTTTAAACCCAATGTTGTGGCAATAATTCCCTTTGGTTTTGAAACCCTACCACCTTTAATCATGTATTTTAAATTGCGAACACTCACAAAAATTTTCGCTCTCTTTACATCTTGCTTTGCGGCAGCTACAACATCTTCCAATGACATTCCCGCCTCAATGTTTTGAGCAGTTTTTAGCACAAGCAAGCCTAATGCGCCTGATAAATTTTTCGAATCAATTACGTGAACCGGTTTATTAAATTCTTTAGAAATACGATTAGCCGCTTTTACGCTATTTGAATACGTGCCACTAAACTTCCCGGTAAGATGAATGGCCACTACCGCATCGTAATGCGATGCTAAATGCGAAAACAAATTGGTAAAGGTTTGTTCGTTTATTTGAGACGTCGTCGGAAATTCAGGATGTGTTTTAAGTAGTTCATAAAACTGATTGGGTTGAATGGTAACTTTATCCAGATAATGACTGTCTCCAAAGTTCAAATTGATGGGAACCATATGGATTTGATAATGATCAATCAATTCCTGTGACAAATCGCAAGTAGAATCTGTTACAAGAGCAATGTTCCATTTTCTTTGCGTAACAACTTCTTGCTGACGCACCATATCATCAACTTTTTGAAAAGTGATGGTTCCCAAATCTTTTAATTTATGGAAAAGTTCAGCAGGATGATTGGTGTGTACATGCATGCGACAAAGGTTTTCCGATCCCGCAACAACAACCGAATCGCCATTTTCGCTTAGTAGATTTTGCAGCTTAGTTGTGCCAATGTTCATATTTTTGATGATAGCTTCGGTGCAAAACCGATGCGTAATTTCTTCATCGCTTAATTCTTCTGAATGGATAAGTGAAATACTTTCGCCTGATTTTACAACAAAATCGCGAATATTCCGCTTTTTTATGAACTCAATAATTCCTTCCATGAATAAAACAAAACCTTTAGCACCAGCATCAACAAAACCGAATTTATTTAAAGCTTTCAATTTTGAAGTGGTTTCTGCTAAAGATTTTTCTAATATCATAAAAGATTGAATGATGAGTGCTTTAAAATCACGGATGTCATCTTTTTTATGATCGATAAAATCAGCCCACTCTTTAATAACCGTTAGCATCGTTCCTTCCACAGGATGGGCAATAGCATCATATATATAAGGAATGGAATGCTTTAAACTTTCAGCAAAATCGTTTAAAGTAATGCTGTGTTTGTTTTTTGTTTCTCGGTTCAAACCATGCAAAAACTGAGCAAAAATAACACCAGAATTTCCTCTTGCACCCATCAAGGCGGCATCAGCTATTTTACTAATAGTAGCTTTATACGACTTAGGTTTAATATTGTCGATAACCGAACGAATTGTTGAAGCAAGATTGGTCCCGGTATCTTTGTCGTTTACAGGAAAAACATTAATCTTATTAATGTCAACTTGGTGACGCAGTATTTGATTTCCACCTGCAATAAATGCATAGTAAAGAAATTTACCGTTAATATGTTGTGGTTCTGCATTATACATTTAATCTAATTTATCCATCTTACAATATAAAAACCTGCTAAACTAACAATTGCTGAAAGAATAGAGCCCCATGCCATATCAATAAATACAATTGGCAAAGGCCACCCTTTCAGCGTTGCTAAATTTGTTAAATCGTAGGTGGCATAGGTAAAAAAACCAAATAGTGCGCCCATAAGAATTGCATGGTAAACTGAGCCTCTATTTATGGCAGGATAAACGGCGAATATAGAAATTCCGACCACAAAAATCAGGTAGAAGATAAATGCAGCTGCCCAGTTAACGTTATCTGTTAAAAAATTACCCAGGTATTTTTGATATATATATTTTGCAATAACACCAAGCCAAAGCAAATCTACCATCAAAAAAACGACGAAAGTGAGCAAATAACTAATAATAATTCGTGTAATATTCATATTGTTTTCCTTTAATGTTTACAACTTTTTCTGCTCCACTTTTATAAGTTTAGAAATATCATAGCCCCGCTTTTGCAGTTTATCGAGCAATTTCTCATAAAGTGCTTTTTCCAAATACGGTTTACGACTTAAAATCCAAAGATATTTATCAGAGCTGCTTCCAATCAATGCCCATTGATAATCTTCATCCAAATCCAAAACAAAATAATCACCATAAAAAAACCAGAAAAACGATACCTTCAATTTAGCCGGGTTGTTTTCCGGGTCAGGTATTTTGGCTTTACCCTCAGCCTGCGAATATTTACCATCCAAACTGTTTTTATAGCCACTATTCAGAACTTTTATTTTCCCATCATTCCGCATGGAATAGTTAGCAGTTACGCCAACCATCCCTCTTTCAAAACGGTGATCATAACGAGCAATTTCATACCAGGTACCCAAATATCGTTTGATATCCAATTGGTTTACTACGGTTTTATCTATCATATTTTTAGTCGTTTTACAAGAAAACAATAACAAGACAGCAAAAAGGAGATGTATTGATTTTCTCTTCATTCATTTAAAATTTAATCATTATGCCAACGGTTGGTAAGACCGTTCCCGATTCGTTAGGGACTGATTTTAAAACATATTCAGTTCCGTTATTGATGGTTTTATAAGAGCCATCTGCGTTTTTTTCGCGAACAATATAATCTTGTCCCTGGTTTTTGAAATTGTAAGCATTCTGAATATCAAGATAAAGCATTAAGGCCCATTTCTTAAAGAAGAAGTTTTTATCAATGCGTAAATCAAGCTGATGAAAAGCTGAAAAGCGTTGCGAATTTAACCGTGTATAATCCAGATATGCCTGACCGTTAGCATTCCATGCCTGAACATTAGCTGAGGTTTCTAAATCGTATGGCGTGTAAGGTAATCCACCAACGTATCTCCATTTAAAACCTACACGCCAGTTGTTTTTTAATTCCTTTGTCCCTGTAATGGTCAACAGGTGTTTGCTGTCCCAGGAAGATGGAATATACTTACCGCTTATATCGGTAAACAAACTCCTGACAAAAGTATAAGAGGCCAATAGTTTAAAGGTTTTCAGATTCCAGCGAGTCAGAATTTCGAAACCAACCGCTCTGCCTTTACCCGAAAAGTCAACTGGAGCAATTCCTGCAACATCATAACCTGCACCTTGATTGGCCAGGCTGGCTCCGGTAGTTAAATCAATGGGATATTGAAAATAATCTTTATAAAACCCTTCAACGGACAAGAGTATTTTTTCTGTGAATTTATGTTCCACACCCAAATTATATTGGTTCAAACCTATGTATTTGACCGAATTAGCATTAACAAGTTCGCCCGCATTATTTTTAAAGCCCATTGTGGTATAAGCTGCTTGTTGAAAGTATCTTCCCAAGCTTGCATTTATAGCTGTTTTGTTTGTTAATGCATACGAGGCTGATAATCGTGGAGAAGTTTGCCTTAATGGATTTGATGTATTTGCATTATAATTATTTCCATCGAAGCGCAGGCCAAATGAAACGAGTAAGCGCTCATTAAAAAAGCGCCTGGAGGCTTGACCCGATAGCCCATATTTAAAAATATTAAGGTTTGTATTATAATTCAAATTAATTAATGAATCGTTAAGAAATACTTGCTGTGAAGTTTCATTGGTGTAATTTGTATATTCCAAATTACTACTAAAGCTATATTTGATTCCCGAATTCCTAAAAGTCAGTTCATAGCGAAACTTGTTTTCGGCTTCCCTGGATAAGTAGTCCAGACTTTTTTCAAGGCTTTCATTATTATCCGGATATTTGTATAGTTGGTTATTTAGCATGTTTCTGCTCAACACGAACGTATGTAAACCATTTTTCATAAAATGTCTGTACACCCCTCCGATGGTATAACTCCACTGGTTATTAACTGGTATTTGAGTAAGGATATATTCCTGTGATTCATCAGGATTTTCAATTCCGGTATTTAGTTTAAGATTGTCGAGAGAACCGATGCTGATTAATGTAAAGTCGTTTTTCTTGTCGATATCCATCTTAAGTTTTAGTTGATAATCATTATATGTTGGTAAAAAAGGAAGCCCGATGGCTGAAAACAAGAATTGCAAATAAGACCTGCGAACGGAAAAAATATAGGATGTTTTTTTACCCATGGGCCCATCAACAGTAAACGCTGTTTCGCTGGCTCCGAGGGTAAACTGAAAATTGGTTTTATCGCGGCTTCCATCCTTTAGCCTAAAATCCAAAA
>Ga0114931_10006119_pt1 | contig 14821 bp, 13 predicted proteins | sample 2SBtaG_FD_89579 | JGI IMG/M metagenome (GOLD analysis project Ga0114931, IMG submission 89579) | Deep subsurface microbial communities from Kolumbo volcano to uncover new lineages of life (NeLLi) - 2SBTROV14_V59a metaG | ecosystem: Environmental > Aquatic > Marine > Volcanic | place: Kolumbo...
CTTTTCATGAGAGTTTAAATGTTTTACAGAAATAGTATTATTTTTTTTATCAATATAAAAAAGGTTATCATAAAAAGATGCAGAATAATCTGTGAAAAAATTATCTCCGTTTATGTTTTTTAAAACCGACTTAAACTCAAATGATTGTTCAATAGGATTAACATCTAACCTGAAAATTTCATTTAAGCTTTTAGAAAACATATAGATATTATCTCTCTTTTTTGATTTCCACTGACCTGTAAAAAAAACATCATATTTAGTAATGCTTATTTTCTTAAAATTTTTACCAATTAATGTTTGTGTTGAATCTGCTGATGTTCCAAGTAAATAATAATCTTTTCCCTTTTTAATTATACTAATAATTTCAAATCCGAATTTTTTGTTAAATAATTTATCAGAATTAAAATACAAAACAGTATTATTAGTACTCATTTGATATTGTGTAATAGGTAAAGGAGACAAATTTTCCATAGAAATTTCTTTCAGGTTTAATTTGTTATTTTCTTTAGTCCAAAAATAAATACCTAAATTTTTATCAATAGTTATATTAGCACTAGTTACACTATCGGCAAGGTTAGGATAATCAGAACTTAAAATTCTAAAATCCTGGATAAAATTTATATTTAATCCCAAAGATAAATCTTTAAGATATACGATAAAAATTTTCTTCTTGCCAAGATTATCTTTGTTTAATTGAAGAGAAATAATTTTACCAGGTGAATAAAGTGAATTTCGTTTTATACCAAATTCTTTGAAATTAAACTTCAATATTTCAACTACTTTTTTATTATATGAAAAACAATAAAAAGTTTTTACATAAGGGTCCCTATCATCCACTAATATTTTATTATGTTTTTCAAACAGTGGATATGAATAAAAGAACACAGGATTTTTAGAATCTCCTCTTATCAAAAAATTAAGATTATTGTTTGTACTATCTATAAAAACTATATCTAAAATTCCGTCATTTTTATAATCAAAATAATTAAGAGTAACCGGTTCTCCACCGATTAAAATGTTGGATTCATCATTAAGTGAAACTAGAGTAGATAAGTAAAATATCTTGCCTCTATTTGATATAGCAATTATTCCGTTATTTATATCGTTTGCAAAATTTATTATATCGTTAATATTTTTACTTTTTAAGTATAGTATTTCCGGGTAAAATTCTCTGTTCCCTTTTGAAAAAAAAACTGAAATACTTGAATTTTCAGAATCCAAATAAGCAATGTCAATTTTACCGTCCAAATTATAATCACCCAAAAGAAATTTTAGAGGATTATTTAAAGTTTTATATTCTGAAGTTGAATCAAAAGAAGAAACGGAATCACCCCAAATCACTTTAAATGAATGATCTTTTGAAAATATAAGATCATCAAATCCGTCTGAATCTATATCACTACCTCTAAGAGAAATTATATTATCTGACAATGGAATAGTTCTAACCAAATTGAGTCTTCCGTCACCATCATTAAAGAAAAAATAAATTGAACGTTCTATTGAATTAAAAGCAGCAACATCAGGACCTCCGTCACTATTAAGATCAACAAAAATTGCTTTATTAAAAGTGTTATTACTTAAAATCTTCTTTTCTTCTAAACCGTGCCAATTTTGTGAAATAATTGATAAACCTTCAAAAGCACTACCGGAAACTAAAATTTCCGATTTGCCGTCATTATTTATATCTGCAATACTCAGATTCTCAGGGTAAGAGTTAAATTTTAGTAATTTATCAATTTTTATTTTTCCATATTTATTAAAGCTAATTATACCGACTGATCTATTCGTTCTTGAAATAAAAGCAAATTTTTTTTCTCTAAAATTTTTAGTGGATATGCTTTCAAATTTTGTTATCTCAAAAGGATTTTGATGATTTCTAATTTCTAAAAATCCCTTTTCAGTTCCTTTTGCACTCAGAAATATATTAGTGTTTTTATTAAAAATTATAAGGTCGTTAAAAGTATCTTTATTAAAATTAACTGATTGAACAGAAGTATATTGGGGTGGTATTTTATAACTCTGATGTTTACAAAAGCCATTAATAGGTATTTGGGCGTAAGCTTGGAAAGAAAAAATAACAAAAAGAAGAACAGATATTCTAAGCCTTAGTTCTGTCTTTGAGTCTATTTTCTCTCCTTTGCAATGCTTCTTCATACCGTCTTTTTTCTTCATCTGTTTCCGGAATTATTTCGGGAGCTTTAACAGGTTTACCATCACTATCAACACTTACAAAAGTTAAAAATGCAGTATTTGAATGAATTTTATTTCCATGTCTAAAAGACTCGGCAAAAACTTTTACTCCTACATCCATTGAAGTGTTAAAGACTCTGTTAACATTAGCTGTTAAAATAACAGCATCACCTAAATTTATTGAGTGGATAAAATCTATTCTATCTACAGAAGCTGTAACGCATACATGATGTGTATGTTTTGCAGATGAAAGAGCGGCACAAATATCAATCCAATGCATCAACTGCCCTCCGAGTAATTTGCCCAATTGATTAGTATGATGGGGTAAAACCAATTCGGTCATTGTAATTATAGAATTTTTTACGGTTTTAGATTTTATCATTTATCTACGTTCGAAAATTTATCTTCTAATGATATTTTTATTTGCTTTATTTTTCCAATCAAATCACTTTCCGGATAACGGCTGATAAATTTATCTGCTTCAGCAAGAGCTTCTTTATTTCTATTTCTATCGGTTAATAGAGATATTTTATCATACATAGCCTGTGGGGCATAAATTGTCTCGTGATAAATTTCAATTAGATTTGTGTAGTAATATAAAGCAGCGTCATAGTAGTTTAATTTTTCATATATATGCGCGCTGTGAAGTTCTTTCCTCGCTAATTTATTATTTAGTTCTGTTATTTTATATTCTGCTTCTTTTACTTTATCATTTGAGGGAAAGAAATCAATAAAAGCCTGATATTCTTCAATAGCTTTTTTAGTGTATTTCTGATCTAAAGTATAGTCCGGCGAAAGTTCATAATAACATTCTGCAAGCATAAATTGAGAGATAGGGACAAATTCACTTGCAGGCATATTTTTAATTAATTTACTAAATTCAAAAGCTGATAATATATACTCACCTCTTTGGAACCTTGTCATTGCTAAATAATAAGATGCATCATCCACAATAGCACTGCCGGGATATTCCAGAACAATAGCATTAAATTCCTGAAGAGCATCAAAATATTCTTCGTCATTATATAACTTCTTTGCATAATCTAATTTTTGCTGGGCTGTAAAACCAGTTGTATCAACAGAGGATGAACAGCCGGATATGAAAATAGCAATGAATAAAAGTAAAGTAATTTGGGTAATATTTTTCATATAGTCTTTTGTAAATTTAGAGCTACAATTATAATCAAAAAGTTTAAAGCTTAAAAGTTAAATATAACTATTTACTCCGAATAGTGAAGAATAAAATAATAGCCACCGCCGCACTGCTAATTGCAATCACCGGTTCGGTTATGCTTGCGAAAAAGGGTTCGGTTGGTACTTCTCCTTTTGTGAATGAATAGGATTCATTTTCCAAACCTTCGACAGCTTTTACATTTACAGTATCAAGAAAAGTATAATTGAAATTTTTTGTAAATATATTCTTATTATTTATGGTGTAATTTCCCTTTAAAGATAACTTACGTGGCATTAAAAAATCACCAAACATTCCATCTCTGTCAATTTCCGAATAAGTTACCTTCATTTTTTCAATTGTATAATTAACATTAGCAACTTTTTCTTTAAATGAAGGATAAACACTTACTTTCATGCCTTTTTTAATTAAATCATTTAAAATCCTATTTTGGAAAAATGAATATGAAGTGCCTAATTCCATTTTCAAATTGATGTGTTTTTCATTTTTAGGTAAATTGCTGACAAATGAGGTCACAGAAGAGTCAACCAATTCCTTGAAAATATTTAAATTAGTTTTACTTTGCCCGCACAAAAAAGGTGTTACTATAAGAAATAAAATTATGATTAAGTATTTGTATTTTTTCATTTATTTAATTTTTCAAATAATTAAAATTAATTGATTGAAATTTCCTTCAATCTTTTAATCCTTTCTTCAATTGAAGGATGTGTAGAAAATAGTTTCCTAAATCCTCCGCTTCTTAACGGATTAACAATAAACATATGAGCTGTAGCCGGACCCGAATGTGAAACCGGTTTTATCTGATTTGCTTGAGATATTTTTCTTAACGCCGAAGCCAATGCCATAGGTTGCCCGGTTATTTGTGCGCTTCCTTCATCGGCAGCAAACTCTCTTGAACGTGAGATTGCCAATTGTAGCAAAGTCGCGGCAATCGGTGCAAGGATAATTAAAAATAAAGATGAAATACCGTTACTGTCATCCCTTCCGCCTCCTCTTCCGCTGAACATCATTGCCCAGCCTGCCATTTGTGCGATGAATGTAATTGTACCGACAACTGTAGCAGCAATAGTGCCGATTAATATATCTCTGTGTTTAACGTGTGCTAATTCGTGTGCAATAACACCGGCAAGTTCTTCATTGTTTAGTCCGTTTAAAATACCGGTTGTTGCAACAACTGCGGCGTGCTGTGGGTTTCTGCCGGTCGCAAATGCATTTGGTGTCGGATCATTTATTATATAAACTTTAGGCATCGGTAACCCGGCATTTTTAGATAATTGTTCTACAAGTGCAAAAAACTTGGGACTGTTTTCACTTGTGACTTCTTTTGCCCTGTACATTTTTAGAACTATCTTATCGGAAAACCAGTAAGAACCAAAATTCATCATTAATGCAAAAACAAATGCTATTGCCATTCCTGATGAACCACCCAAAAGATTCCCAACAAAAAGGAAAAGAACAATCATCATTGTCATTAGAAATGTTGTTTTTAGTGCGTTCAACTTTTTACCTCCGATTATCAAATTAAAAAATAAATAAAGCTTTTATGCATATCAATCAAAAATGAATTGCTTGTCTTTCACTACATATAACTTAAACTTGTTTCATTTTTTTAATTTTGTTTTTTAGATAATATCTCTTAAAACAACTCCATCTATATCGGTAATTAATTTTTCACCAAATAACATTGCCGGTGTAAAATAACCCGGTTTTACATTTCCACTTAAAACTTTCTGTGCAATTTCTAGTGCCGTAATACAGGTTAATTTGTATCCTTCCGGTGTAATAAGTTTTGAAAGGACTTTTTCACCTTTTGAATTTATTGCTTCCCCAAAAATAATAGCTTTTGAGTTCTCTCTTTCTGTTTCATCCGGCCCTTTAAATCTTTTTTCAATTTGTGATTTTAGTTTTTTCTGTATTGGTGACAATGATAAAAACCATTTTATAACCCTGTTCATCTTAATAATTTTTTTTGTTTGGGAAGTCAGTTGAAAATATACAGCAATGTTTGGTATTCCTGTTGTATAATAAGCTGTAGCAACATCACCCCAACTTACCGATACAGTTTCCACTTCTCCTTTACCGAAATCTGCCGTGCTGTAAAGAGGTTTTTTTAATTGAATGATTTCTCCGTTTCTTCTTACGGAAAAGCTTTTTGCAATATTTTCTACTGCTGTTTTAGCGGTTCCGGCTGAAATTTTACTCAATCCTCCCACACTTAAATTTAAGTATTCTGCATCCGGCATTCTACTTTTCATGTGAGCAGATAGACAGTCGGTGGGAACAACATCAAATCCCACACCGGACATAATTAAAATGTTTGCATCTTTTGCAGTTTGGTCTAAATTTCTGTGTCTTTCAAATACACTTATTTCACCTGTAATATCTAAATAATGCGTATGTGTTTTTAAGCATGCTCCTACCATCGGTTCAGCGGTTGCAGAAAAAGGCCCGGCACAATTAATAACCAAATCAACTTTGTTTAGCAAGTTTAGAAGACCTTGTTTATCATTTAAATTAACTGGCTCATATTTTAAGTTAACCGGTTCGGCGATCTGTTTTAATTTTTCTGAATTTCTTCCAGAGAGTAAGGGAAACAAGTTAAGCTGTTTGGCTTTTTCCACCATAAGTTTTCCTGTAAAACCGGTAGCACCGTAAATTAGAAATTTCATATATTTAATATTGTATTTATAATAAAAAAATTATCAGATAAACCAGGCTTAACAAATTAACTTGCCTTTATTTTATAATATAGTTAAATAAGAAATTAATATTTTGGATTTTTTATGAAAACAAAAACTTTTTTTACAACGGTAATTATTTTATTAATTTCAGTATCCGTCTTCGGACAAAAAACTTATGATTTCCTTCGTTTAGATATGAGTCCGAGAGCTGGAGCTTTGGGAGGTAGTTTTGTAACAAATACTGATGATCCAAATGTTATCTTTTATAATCCAGCAGGACTTAAACTTATAAAAGACAAAAAAATATCTTTCTCTTATGTTAATCACTTGCTCGATATAAACCTTGCAAGCGTTTCCTACACTCAGAATGTTGGAACTATAGGTAGATTCGGCGCTGCAGCAGAATATATCAGCTACGGTAATTTTACACAAGCAGATCAATTCGGTAATAAAACCGGTGAATTTAATGCAGGCGAATTATCTTTAATGGTAGGTTATGCAAGTACTTTGGAAGAAAATTTTTACTACGGACTTAATGTTAAATTTATTAATTCTTCAATAGCAAATCAGTCATCCTCTGCTTTAGCATTTGATTTGGGAATACATTATTCAATACCCTCACAAGGTTTAAATTTTGGAGTTGCACTTTTAAATGCCGGATTTCAAATTTCAGAATACATTAATACAAAAGAAAACCTGCCTTTGGATCTTGTCATAGGTGTATCAAAAAAACTATCACACGTCCCTTTAACTTTATCTGTTGATTTCCATAAACTTAATGAAAACGATAATCCTTACACAGGAAGATTTGAAGCTTTTAGTATAGGTGCTGAGTTTGAATTAAGTAAATCTTTTTTTCTTAGATTCGGTTACAACAACGAAAGAAGAAAAGAACTTAAGATTGGAGACTTCGGCGGATTAGCAGGATTTAATTTCGGTGTTGGTTTGTTAATCTCTAAATATCATTTTGATTACGGTTACTCTTCGATGGGTGATATCGGCTCGTTACACAGAATTGGAATATCTACTTCATTGTAAATTTTATTTCTTATAAGGAGTTTCCAAATATTTCTCTGCTAAATCGTGCGACTGTTTATACTCGTCTAAATCTAAAACTTTATTGTAATATTCAATGGCTGCTTTTCTATTGTTTTGAACATCATTAATCATTCCCAAATAAATAAGTGCATTAATATAAAAACCCGAAGTCTTATCTTTGTCAATTTTAGCTGAGTAGTCAATACAATTTTGAAAAAATATCTTTGAAGAATCAATTTTATTTTCTTTCCAATATCTATCGGCAATATAATATACCGCTTCTCTTTTTGTAATATCATCACCATAACCCATAAACTTTTCTATACCTTTTAAAAGAATGTCCTTAAATATTTCTGAAGCCCGTAAACTATTTCCTAATTTAGCAGTTATTCTTCCCTCCCATTTTTCAAACACAGGATTATCCGGAAATGCTTTGGTAAGTATTCTTGCATAATTATTAGCCAGAAATGGTTTATTTTCATCTGAAAAATAAATTAACATCAGAAAATAATTGGCTTCATATTTTGCATACTTCCCTTTTTCGGCAGTTCTTTTAACTTGTTTTATACCTTCTTCTTTATCTGTAGAAGGCATAAAAATCATAAACGGTTTTAATATTGGATATTTATCGGGAAGAATTGAAGCGTAATAATTATAAATTCCCATTCCGAATATTGCATCATTATTATTTGGATCTAATTTTAAAACTTTTTCTACAATTGGTAAAGCATTCCTACCGTCATCCGCAGCTTTAAGCCAGCTGAATCTAAGTGCCCTAAGCCTTCCTCTAAACCCAATAGCTCCGCCTTTAAAAAATAGTGCATTAACATTATCCGGCTTTTTTTCTAATATAGAATCACACATACTGATTATAAAGTTTAGCTTATCAATAAATTCATCGTCATATTTTTCAACTGTTGTGTTTAATAAAATTCTCCACCAGTCTATCATTGCTAAAAAGAAATTACCGGCAGGATCATTAGGGAAATTTTTTTTTAGAGAATTGAATGTCTTTTCGGCTTCGGGGAATTTAATACTGTAAATTTGATTAATGCCCTTAGTAATTAAAGAATCTCTGAGATTATTTTGTGCAAAACAATTTACGGCAAAAAATAATATAAATAGAGAAGTTATATTTATACTTTTACGCATTTAAATATTTATAAAGTTATTATAGAAATTTAATTAGATAGCTTATCTAGCAAAAAAGCTGAAAGACTGTCACTTGCAATTCTTACCTGCTCCATTGAATCTCTTTCCCTAATCGTTACAGTCTGATCTTCCAATGTTTGTGTATCTATTGTTATGGCGTAAGGTGTACCTATTTCATCCTGCCTTCTGTATCTCCTTCCCACAGCACCTTTATCATCGTAAAATATTTTAAACTTAAACCGAAGTTCATCTTCAATCTTTTTAGCTATTTCCGGCATTCCTTGTTTATTAACCAAAGGTAAAATTGAAGCTTTAATCGGTGCCAGTTTTTTGTTGAGTCTTAAAACAACTCTCTGTTCACCTTTAACTTCTTCTTCAGCATAAGCTTCTGTTAAGAACGCCATAAATGAGCGGCTTGCACCAGCGGAAGTTTCAATTATAAAAGGAAGAATTTTTTCTTTTGTTTCTTCATCAAAATATTTTAGTGATTTACCGGAAAATTCTTCGTGTCTTTTTAAATCAAAATCGGTCCTGTTATGTATGCCTTCAATTTCCCCCCATCCAAATGGAAAATTATATTCAATATCTGTTGCCTCTTTTGCGTAGTGTGCAAGTTTGTTGGCAGGGTGGTCTTGAAATCTGAGGTTATCTGGATTCATTCCCAAATTTTTATACCAATTTATCCTTTGTTCTTTCCAGCTTTCGTACCATTTTTTATCATCGGATGGTTTTACAAAAAATTGCATTTCCATTTGCTCAAATTCTCTTGTTCTGTATAAAAAGTTTTTTGTATTTATTTCATTCCTAAAAGCTTTACCAATCTGTGCAATTCCAAAAGGTATTTTTTGCCTGGTTGAATTTTGAACATTCAGAAAATTTACAAAGATGCCCTGCGCTGTTTCGGGACGCAGGAATATAGCAGAGCCGGAGTCTTCAACGGGGCCGATAAATGTTTTAAACATTAAGTTGAATTGTCTCGCCGGTGTAAATGAATTTTTCGTTCCGCACTGCGGACAGTTAAGCTCCTGCAATAATAAACTGCTGAGCTGTTCATCTTCTATTATTACGTCAAAGGCTTTTACTTCATTATGCTCGTAAATTATTTTTTCAATTTTAGTTTTTAGCCCATTGTCACTACAATTTTCAACTAACGCTCTTACAGATTTCTTTTTCCTTTTTTCGTTTAACATTCCTCCCAATAAATCTACTCTGAATCTTGCTTTGCATTGTTTACAATCAATCATAGGATCAGTAAAATTATCTACGTGACCGGAAGCTTCCCACACTTTTGGATGCATTAGAATAGAGGCATCTAATCCTTCAATGTCATCACGTAAAGTCATAGAATTCCACCACTCTTTTTTAATATTGTTAAGCAGTTCAACTCCCATCGGGCCATAGTCCCAACATCCGTTAAGTCCGCCGTATATTTCACTTGATTGGAATATGTACCCTCTTCTTTTTGAAAGAGAAACTATTTTTTCTATAATATTACTGTTGTTTTTCATCCTATAAATTTTCCTCTGTATTAGATTTTTTTAATTTGAAGATTAAATATAAAAAAAGTGTAACTAATGGTTGGGTAATTCTGATTATAACCTATTTATTAATTAAAACACTAAACTCATCAACTAAATAATTATAAACCTTTTTTTGTTTATCATTTAATTTGGTTTTTTTGATTTTAAGTATTTTTAAAATTGTGATAGATTGACAGAGATAGTTGAGTAAAAAAATATTTTTACCAGCAACGTAAAATTCGTCTTGCCGACTTTCCTTTAATTTTTCAATATGTTTTTTTATAACTTCCAATTCCCCTCTTTGAATAGGACCGGAGAGTGAATTATCCAACCCTTTTGATTTTATATTATTTAAAGTTGTTGAAACAATCGGTAATATTAGATTTTCATAATTTGGATAATTGGTCTTATTTTCTTGAAGTACTTTTTCTGCACCGAGAAGATTACCCACAAAAAAATTGGATGAATAAACACCTGCTAAATGATAATTAATTTTATCGTCTTTAAAAAGCTTAAATGGTTTCATCCCTAATTTTTGCGATAGAGAAAATAAAAATTTTTCTGCATCTTTTGAATCCGTTTCAATTGCGGCTGTTAGATTTTCCAATGGGACAAAATCTTTTGTCGGAAATGACTGCATAATATGAAAAGATGCAGTATCTGCTTTTTTGTTTTTTAATTTAGCTAAGACAGAAGAACTCAAAGCTCCGGAAAAATGCACAAATAATGAATCGGAAAAATTGATGTTGAGTTTCTCAATTTCATTAGCAACGTATGTAATTTGATTATCAGGAACAGTCAACAAAAAAAGGTTAGTATCTTCTTTAACTTGTGATAAATTATTTGAGAAATGATTTACACCAAATTTTTTAACAAGCTGTTCTGCTGAATTTATATCTTTGCTAAAAACAGATTGGACATTGAACCGGGCATTTATCAACCCATTCAAAATAGAAGTTGCAATTCTACCTGCGCCAATAATAACAATGTTAGCCTGTTTGTAGTACAATTATTCTCCATAAAATGCAGCCGAAAGATAACCAACAACCTGCTTATAATCACCGCTCACATTTCCGGAATGTGTCCTATTAAGAACTATTGATTTATTCTTTTTGTTAAGTTCAGCTGTTTTCATAACTGTAAGAATAGTACCTGCTCCACAAGCTTCACATTTTTTATTTGCCAAGTCATTAGAAAGTTGTTCAATATTAAAATCATTAATATCTTTTTCAATAATTGAATCTTTTTGATCGGCTTCAGTTGCTGAATAATAGTGTGAAAGATCTGAGCTTGCCAGCAACAAAGTGTTTTGATTTATGACTTCATTTAATTTATTTGCAAGTACGTCAACAAAAATTTGTCCCTGGTCACCCATTACTATCGGAACAATTGAAAAATCATCCAAAACACATTGCAGAAAAGGAAGTTGAACTTCAATTGCATGTTCGTCTCTGTGCCCTTGAATACCTCTGAAAATATTTCCTCTTCCGTCTACTAATTTATCTGCCATTTCTTTGTTGACCGGAATTTCACCCAAAGGTGTTACATAAGCATACCCGTTATAAATTGATATTCCTAGAAAATATTCTCTGTGACTCGGTGAAATGATAACAACAGTATCTATCTTTTTTCCTTTTAAAAGATTAAAACCAAAGGCAGCTGTTGAACCGGAATAAATATATCCGGCGTGGGGAGAAACAATTCCAAAAATATTTGACGAAATTGTCGGAGGAACAGAAATACTTAAAAGTTGCAAAACTTCATTTTTTAATTTTTGAGGATTTGACGGGTAAAAAAGTCCTGCTACTGCCGGCTTTCTAAGCTGAATCATAAGTTTTCTTTCTTTTTCCTAATTCAGATATTACTGCTGCCGTAAAGACTTTTAATTTTAAAGGCTGCTGTTCCCACGCATAGGGATTTATGCCTGCTTTTTCGCATAGTGCCGTTAAAAATTGCGGGACTGAAAAATTATTTTCTGTTGCAACTTGTGGCAATAAAACAGCTCTGTTAAAAGGATCATCTAAGATTAAACCGTGTTCACCAATTTTAATATCTGCGTAATTGCTTATAGGAATAGCAGGCGATAAAATAGAAACCTCAATATTTATTTTAGATAATTCATCTTCTGTTACAGGGTTAAATCTTGGGTCATTTGTGGCGGCTTGAATAGTTGCTTCTTTTACTGTATCTATAAGCATATTGGGTGAACTTAAATAGCCAATGCATCCGCGTAAATTACTGTTAACTTTTAATGTAACAAATGCACCGGAGTTCCTTTTGGTAAGTTGGGGATAAACATTATAATCTATATTTGTAAAATGAGCGTCTTCTATAAAGAGAGAGTTGAGTGTTTCTCTTGCAATCAGTAAAATCAAACCTTGTACTTCTTTTGTTATTTTCATTTTTCCCTCTTATGTTGGTACTTTAATGAATAATAGTCCATCGGACACAAATATTATTTCAGAATATAACAGAAAAGTTTTTTAGTCTCAATTAAAACAAGTAAAAAATTTTTCACCAAAAAAAAAGAATCAGGTATAAATGCTTCTATGTTAGAATTAATTATTTTTTTTAATATAATCTTTTCTGTGACAATATCAACAGCAATTAACAATTTATTTAATCTGCCTTTTTTTGTAGGAATATGAAAACTAACCAATAAATTTGATTCCCGTATTAAAAATTCAATTCTTCCGGTGATAACATTTTCTTCTTTAAAATTATTTATAATTTTGTGAATTTTTTCATCTAGTTGCAAATCATTACTATAAATAGTTGAGAAACAGAAATCTTTAAGTGTTGAATTTTGATATTCTTCATTTACGTTTTCATCAGGCAATTGCTCAAGTTTTTCAATTAATTCACCTGTTGTAATATTCAATTTATAAAAATCTCTTCCTTCAAAAAGTGGTTTGTAAGCATATAAATAATCACCTTGAATTGTTAGAAAATTAAATTCATTATTTTCCCACAATATTTCTTTTTTATTAATATCAAAAGCGATTATGTCTTTGTGAGTCGGAAGGTCGGGTTTCATAAATCTGTGGAAAAAAATTATATCATTGTACACAGATTCGACCCCAACCCAATATTTGTCCTTTAATTGAAAGCTGTTAAAAAGTTTTTTACCTGTCTCACTATTGATACAATTAAAAAAGACTTCTTTTGTCTTTTTGTCTCTCTCTTCAATTAATAGCTTATTTTCACCAGCGGGAATAAGTCTCCAAATTTCACGAGAATTACCGAAGCTGTAAAGTTTTTTAATCATTTATCTTTTCAAATTTTGCAGTAAAGTGTCTAAGCATTGGCACTTGATAAGTAATTTTCAGACCCTTTATTTTATTTCGGTTTTCAAACACTTCAATTATTTTTTCAGCAACATAGTCTATATGACTTTGAGTGTATACTCTTCTTGGTATTGCCAATCTTACCAATTCCATAGGGGGAGGAATTAGTTTTCCTTGTTCATCATATTTCCCAAACATTACACTGCCTATTTCCACGGCACGTATTCCACCGTGTGTATAAAATTCGCAAGTTAAAGCCTGACCAGGAAATTGCTCGAGAGGAATATTCGGTAAAAATCTTTTTGCATCAATATAAATTGCGTGTCCCCCGGGCGGTTCAATTATTGGAACTCCTGCATTTACCAATTTATCACCAAGATATTCTACGCTTCTAATTCGGTACTGAAGATAATTTTCATCTAAAACTTCTTCAAGTCCTTGTGCAACAGCTTCTAAATCTCTTCCTGCCAATCCTCCGTAAGTTGGGAAGCCTTCAGTAACAATAAGTAAGTTCCTACATTTTTGTGCAAGTTCATCGTCATTTATTGCCAAGAAACCGCCTATGTTTACAAGTGCATCTTTTTTTGCACTCATAGTTGCACCGTCGACGTATGAAAATATTTCCTGCGCAATTTCCAATACGGATTTACCTGCATATCCTCTTTCTCTTTTTTTAATAAAGTAAGCATTTTCTGCAAAACGACACGCATCAAGAAACAGAGGAATATTATATTGATTACATACTTCTTTTACTTCTTTTATGTTTTGCATTGAGACAGGCTGTCCGCCGCCGGAATTATTAGTGATGGTAATCATACAAATAGGAATGTTCTCAGCACCGGTTTTTTTTATGAATTCTTTTAATTTCTTTACATCCATATTGCCCTTAAAAGGTGCTTTTATTTCAGGATGTTTTCCTTCTTCATTTAATAAGTCAACGGCTTCAGCACCGGAGAATTCAATGTTTGCTCGTGTTGTATCAAAGTGAGTATTGTTAGGAATTACTTTACCTTTTCCCCCTACTATAGAAAACAGAATTCTTTCTGAAGCTCTTCCCTGGTGAGTTGGAATAATATAATTCATTCCTGTAATTTTCTTAACCATTTCTTCAAATCTGTAAAAACTTTTTGAACCTGCATAAGATTCATCACCGTTCATAATTCCCGCCCACTGTTGTGAGCTCATTGCAGATGTTCCGCTGTCAGTCAAAAGATCAATCAATACATCATCGGCGTGGAGTAAAAACGGATTTAATCCTGCATTATTTAACAACTTTATTCTATCTTCTTTTGTTGTAAATTTTATTGGTTCTACCGATTTAATTTTAAAAGGTTCAATAATGGTTTTCATTCTAATTTTCCTTCGAATAAATTTTATTTTTTCAAATTATGAACATTTAATTTTCGAATAATAAATTTAACATTTTTTAAACATCTATTTTTAAATATAAAAATCTCTTCATTTTTCTGCGATTTGGGGACAAAAATAAAATTGTAAAAAGACAATGCGTTACAAGTAAAATAAAAACAATTTTACTGATATGTAAAAGATTAAAAACCGGTAAACAGGTTCAGTTTATGCCTGTATTGTCATTAACTCACTACTTAAGTCGTGGATTAATGATGGACTTAGAAGCATAGTCAACCGTTTCAACGGTTTAAGGATTGCAATTATTTCGTCTCCAAATTAATATCATTTTTTTATTGCCTTTTCAATTATCTATTTCTAATTTGAATTAATCAATCCTAAAAAAAACAAAAG
>Ga0114931_10006120_pt1 | contig 14821 bp, 10 predicted proteins | sample 2SBtaG_FD_89579 | JGI IMG/M metagenome (GOLD analysis project Ga0114931, IMG submission 89579) | Deep subsurface microbial communities from Kolumbo volcano to uncover new lineages of life (NeLLi) - 2SBTROV14_V59a metaG | ecosystem: Environmental > Aquatic > Marine > Volcanic | place: Kolumbo...
TCCACGCCGCTGCTGATCGCGTTCGGCCTGCTCGCCCTGGGCGTTGCTGGTCTGTCGATCGGCGACATGCTGCTCCCCCGGCCCTATGACGGCGTGGTGCTGGTCGAGGACAGCGAGAGGCTGGTGGTGCGCGAGGTGATCCCGCAAAGCGGCGCAGACCGGGCCGGTCTGGTGCCGGGGGATGTAATCCTCGGGATCGCCCGCGTGTTGATCCATGATTCGCGTCACGCTGCTTCCGTGCTCAACCAGCGTTTTATCGGCGAGAAGGTCGTCTACTGGATCGAATCGGGTGGTAAACGACGAGAGGTGCCGGTACGCCTGGATCGCCGGCGCATCGCCGATGGTCGCTATCTCTACGCCTGCTTGCTGGGACTGGGTTTTTTCCTGCTCGGTCTCTTCGTGCTCTTGCGCCGGCCCGGGTTGCGCGCCAGCCAGGTCTTTTTCGTCGTCTGCGGTCTGGCGCTGCTGGTGCTCGTGTGTCGCTTGCGCCCGGCATCGTACGCGGGCATTGACACGTTGGTGCTGCGGATCGGAACCCTGGCGGCGGTGGTGCTGCCGGCAGCCTTGCTGCATCTGTACTTGGTGTTTCCGCAGCCGGCCTGGCTCGAGGCTCTCGGGAAGCGGGCACGGCGCATCGGGTTGTTGCGGCCGTGGCTCGCGACGCTCGGCCGCGTCGGCTGGCCAGCCCTTTATGGGCTGCCGCTGGTGGTCGCCGGGCTCTCCTGGGGGCTCGGTGCGCGCGCGGCGATCGCTGGCCTGCCGGTAGCCAACGCCTGGCTGACGTTGGTCTTTGTCGCGCTCGGACTGCTGGCATTGGGTGCCAATGCACGCCGACTGGAAAGCGGCAGCCAGCGCCGTGGCACGGTGGTCGTGCTGCTGGGCGCCGTGTTCGGCCTGACGCCGCTGTTGGCGAGCATCGCGATCGGGCTCGACCGCGGTGCCTTGTTCTGGTTTGGCATCGTACCGCTGGCGCTGGTGCCGCTGAGCTTTACCTATGCGGTGGTCCGTTTCCAGCTCTTCGACATTCGCATCATCTTGCGGCGCAGCCTGCTCTACACCCTGACCACAGTGGTGGTGACCGCGCTTTATGCAGGCGCCATCGCGCTTTTCAGCAGCCTGATGAGCGAGCGCAACGAGGCGCTCAACCGCTACTTCCCGTTCATCCTGGCGTTGACCATCGTGCTGCTGTTCGAACCCTTGCGGCGGCGGTTGCAAGAGCCTATCGACCGCTTCTTCTTCGCGGAGCAGACGCGGCTGCGCCAAGCGGCGTTCGATCTCGGTGAGGCCTTGACCGCGCAGGTCGATCCGCAGGCGGTGGTGCAGGAGTTGGTCGAGGCGCTGCCGCGTCTCGCCAGCCTGCGCTTCGCCGGACTCTACTTGCTGCGCGGCGGCAGCCTGTACCGTGCCGCCGGCCCCGACCAGCTTCCGGCCGAGCTGCCGGTGCTACCTCGCTTGCAGCGTTTCCTCGAGTCCCACCGCGGTGTCACCCGCCTCGATCAACTGGGCATGATCGAGGCGCGGGCACCGGAGATCGCCGCTTTGGTGCATAGCCTCGACCAGGCTGGTGTCGAGGCGATCGGCGACCTGGCCTCGCGCCGCCGCTGGTTGGGTCTGGTGGTGCTGTCGCCCAAGGAAGGCCGGTTGACCTTCGAGCGGGAAGAGCTGGCGCTGGTCCAGGGCCTGCTGCACCAAGCTTCGCTGGCGCTCGAGACCGGCCTGCTGCTCGAGGAGCGCACCGAGCGCATCGAGCTCGAGCGGGAGCTGGAAATCGCCGCCCGCATCCAGGCGGATCTGCATCCCGGTGCGCTGCACTTCGCGCGGGGCTGGCAGGTCGCTGCGATGTGTCGCCCGGCACGCGACGTGGGTGGCGACTTTTTTACCCAGTTGCCCAATGTCGATGGCCGCAGTACGGCGGTGGTATTCGGCGACGTCTCCGGCAAGTCGGTGTCGGGCGCACTGCTGATGATGGCTGCCCACGAAGCCTTGCACGCCCTGGCCATCGCTGACCCGAGCCCGAAGCGGCTGTTCGATCTCGCCAACCGCCGCTTGTACCGTCTGGGGCGGCGGCGTTTTGTGGCCCTCGGCTACCTGGCGGCGGATGGGGAAGGATGCTTGCGCTATCTGGTTGCCGGCCAGCCGCCGCTTCTGCTGCGCCGCCGGGATGGCTCGGTGGTCGAGCTGCCCTTGCCCGATCACCGCATTCCCGTCGGTGCCCTGCCGGTCAGCGGCTATCAGATCATGCAGGCGAGCGTGGCAGCCGGTGAGATGGTGCTCGGCTACTCGGACGGGGTTACCGAAGCGACCGGCCCGGACGGTGAGCTGTTTGGAGACCAGCGCCTGGCGGCAACCCTGGCCGCGGCGCCGGACGATCCGGCGAGCGTGGTGGACGCGGTACGAACCGCGGTCGATGCCTTTACCGCCGGTGGTCCGCAGTACGACGACCTGACCTTGATCGCGGTTGGCCGTGAGGCGACCGCAGACGCGCTTGCATACGGGGAGATCGCGACATGAGACGTCTTCTACCGCTGATCCTGCTCTTGTTCGCTGCGGCCTTGGGGGTGTTTGCCATGTTCATGCTGAACGAGCGGGACGATGCCGCGGGCTGGACCACCGAGTCACCACGCGCGCGCGAGGCCTTTGATCAGGCGCTCGAGGCGCTGCGCAAGCGCTACATCGGCGATGCGGTCAAGCAGCTCGATCGCGCGCTCGAGCTCGATCCCTCGTTCGCGATGGCGCGGCTGTACCGGGATCTGCTCGACCCCACCGTGTCGCACGAAGACAAACTGTCCACAGTGCAGGCCGTCGACACCAGCCGGTTGAATTCGCGCGAAGCCGCGCTCTCGCGCGCCATCCGGGCCCTGTTCGAGGGCGACCCGCAAAAAGCCCGAGAGGAGATCGATGCCTGCTTGAAAGCGCACCCCGACGATCCCTACCTACGCTCGATCGCGTGCGAGGACGATTGGGATCGCCTCGACTGGAAGGCTGCCGAGCATTGCTACCAAGACCTGATCGCCCGCCATCCGAATTGGGTGGAGGCGCAGAATCGGCTCGGTTTTCTGGCCATGAGCGCGGGCCGTTTTCAGGTGGCGGAAGATCGCTTTGAGGCCTATCGCTTCGTGGCGCCGGACCAGGCCACACCCTACAGCTCGCTGGCCGAGCTGGCGATGCTGCGTGGCGATCTTGCGACCGCTGAGGTGCAGCTTGATCGGGCACTGGCGATCAAGCCCGATTTCTGCGATGCCCTGCTGCATCGGGTCAGCCTGCGGAGCTTCGAGCGCCGCTTCGCGCAGGCCCGGGAGGCGCTTTTCACACTCAGCGAAACGCCGGCCTGTGCAGCGGCCTTGCCGGCGAAGGATCTGTGTGCGGCGCGCATGCGGATCGCCTATCTCGAGGCTGACTATGAGGGCGCATGGCAAGCGAGCGAGGCGTGTCCAGAGGATCGGATGTGGAGTGCCTTGGCCCATCGCACGGCTCTGCTCACCGGCCGCGGGCAAGCGAGCATCGCGCTCGAGCAGGCGGTGGCGGCCAATCTGGACAACGGCGGCGAGGCCATGGTCCCGGCCATGCAGCAGGCGATCGAGGGGCTGCTGCTGAGCTTCGAGGGCGAACGACTGCTGGCCGCCGGCCATGCGGCCGAGGCCGCACAGCGCTTCGAGGACTCAGACGCGCTGAATCGCTACTGGGGCTGGCGCCATGGCTGGACGTTCAAGCTCTACAATCAGGTCGACCGGATCCAGGCGCTCGAGCGCGCGGGCAAGCAGGACGAGGCCGCCCGAGTGCGCTCGGCGCTCGATCGGGTCAACCCGATCATCGAGTCGCTGTTCGCGCCCGGCGCCACGGCGGTGGCCGATCTCGCCGCAGATCGCTGAGCACGCACCCGCCCAAGCCGAAATCGCGCGCCCCGCTGGTGGCCGTGGCTCAGAGCAGGTCGAGGAGCCGATCGGCGATACGCGCGGCGCCGTCAGAGGCCAGCTCGCGCGTCGGCTCGTGGTCTCGAGCGCCCGAGCTCGCGGCCCGCTGGCGGGCCAGCAAGGGCGTGAGCTCGGTGTGCCACTGTCCGGCGACAAAGTCCTCCGCTGCCAGACGGACGGTGTCCAATCGCCGCCGAGCCCAGGCTTCGAGCCGGGCCGACTCGGGAAAGTCGGGCCGCGGCACATAGGCGAAGGCACGGCCGCTGGCTGCGGTCTCGGCCAGGGTGCTATAGCCGAGCTTACCGACCACGGCATCGACCGCAGCCACCAAGTCTGGGTGATAAAAGCGCGAATGGTGGGGCAGGATCACGGTTCGTCCGACCCGTCGCTCCCGCGCGCAGTCTGCGGGCATCACCAGCCACGGTGCATCCCCGTCGTGCCCACCGTCTGCACGGTCTCTGGAAAGTTCGCTCGAAGGATGCCAGGGAATGCCGCCCATGGTCACCAGCGCGGCCGGAGCGTCTGCTGGGATGCCCAGGGCGCGGCGGGTTTCTTCCCGAGAGCGGCGCGCTGGCCGGCACACCAAAGAGACCGCCATGGCACCGGCTTGGGGTGCGCAGCAAGGCTCAGCCTGACAGCGTACGGTGGCGGTCGGAACCGCTTCGGCGACCTGCTCCGCGAGCTGGCCGAAGAGGGGGTGGTGCACGCTTAAGGCGCGGTAGATCCAGTCCCAGGTGAAATTCTCGACCAGCACCGAGGGCAGGCCGAGGCGGTGGGCTGCGAACAGCGCGAGCGGGGCGATGTCGGCGACCACGACCCGCGCTTCGAGCGCTCGCAGCCGCGCTGCGAGCTGCGCTTGGCGCGCGCTCGAGGCTGCCCAAAAAGCGCTGAGGCGGTGGCGGCTGGCCTCGAGATCGATGGTCAAGGCATCGCGTTGTACCAGGCCGATGTCGACCGTCAGGTCATGAACGCGCACGCTGGTTCCCAGGCTGTGGTGGAAAAACCAAGCCGGGACAGCGCTCAGGATCTCGATTTCCAGGCCACGATGCCGGGCGCCGAGGGCCTCGATCACAGCGCAGGTGCGCGCCGCGTGCCCGAATCCGTGGCTGGTGACGGCGAAGGCGACGACCGGCGCCATCAGGGCGCGAGCCGCTCGATCCGCCAGCCGGCCGGGTCTGCCGGACGGTAGCGGAAGCGGTCATGGAGCCGGCTGGCGCGACCCTGCCAGAACTCGAAGCTGTGCGGACAAAGGCGGAAGCCACCCCAACCGGCCGGTTTGGGCACGGCTCGGTCGGCGAAGCGCGCTGCGGCTTGGCGGTAGCGCGTCTCCAGCGTGTCGCGGCCATCGAGCACCTGGCTCTGGGGAGAAGCCCAGGCACCGAGCTGGCTGCCGCGGGGACGGCTCGCAAAGTAGGCCGCCGAGGTGATTTCGCCAAGTCGCTCGATGCTGCCCTCCACCCGTACTTGGCGCTGCAGTCGGTGCCAGAGAAAGCACACCGCAGCGTTTGGATTGGCCTCCATTTCGCGACCCTTCCGCGACTCGAAGTGGCTGTAGAAGCTGAGCCCATCGCGATCGAGACCCTTGAGGAGCACGGCGCGAGCTGAGGGTCGACCGGCACTGTCCGCCGTTGCCAACACCATGGCGTTGGCCTCTGGCTCGCCCGCCGCGTGCGCTTCCTCGAGCCAGCGCCGGAGCTGATCGCTCGGCTCCTTCGCCAGCGCTTCTCGCTCGAGGCTGGACAGTGCATCTTCCGCGCGCAGGGTCGCGAGGTCGAGTCGGTCGTCATTCGCTGTGCTCATGACGCCACTGTTTGTGTCGCAGTCAGTGACCCACCCGCATTCGCCGAGGATGTCCCGGTGCTCGTCGGGCACAGCACCGCGGCCATGAGGGCGACCAGGGCGATCCACAGTAGGTCAGCGACCAGGAGGTGCGCGAGCTGCAGGGCGATCGGTGCCAGCAGCACGACGTTGAGCAGGCCGAGGGTGACCTGGGCGAAGATCGCGACGCTCAAGCGGCGTGCCCAAGCGAGGGCACCGGCCGCGGCCTGGCCGGCGTCGTGGTCGCGGCGCGTGGCCGCGGCGACCAACAGCAACCAGACGCAGACCACCACAGCGATCGCCGGGTGCGCCAGACGCAGCCGGATCAGCAGGTGCGAGCTGGCCGAGAGATCTTGGCCGATCGCCTGGCGCAGCGAGCCAGCCGGGAAAAGGGTGTCGCCCAGGGCCGCGACCGCGCCGCTGGCACCGAGCAGGATCGTTCCTGCCAGCGCCGGCGCCAGCAGGCGAGCGACCAGGCCGCGGCCCGGCTGCGCGAATGGCCACAGTCCGCGCCATCTCATGCCATCGCCGCGCTCCGTGGTTTCGAGGGTCAAGGTCAAGGCGCCGAGCAGGAAGAAGGTATTGACCAAGTGCGCGGCCATGAACATGGCGCGGGCCATCGAAGCATTGTCTGCGACCAGCTCGAAGAGCACCAGGCCAGCGCCCACCGCCGCTTCGCCGAGCATGAAAACGAGTGTCCATCCTGCGTACCGGCGGGCGCAATGACCGCGGGGGAAGCTCTTGAAGGCGAGCACCACCAACCCGCCGACCATCAGCATGGCGAGGCCGCTGGTCAGCCGGTGCGACAGCTCGATCAAGGTTTCGACACTCGGTGCGCGTTGCACGACGCGACCATTGCATAGCGGCCAATGGCTGCCGCAGCCCGCGCCAGAGCCTGATGCACGCACCAAGGCACCCCACACGATCACCGCCAGGAGCACTGCCATGGTCCAGCGCGCGAAGCGAGTGAAGCGGGCGGTTGTGGCGGTGGTGTCGGACATCGAGGGCAGGCTCTCGAAGGCACTCTACGCCATGCCAGGAAGGCTCACAAGACGCCGATCGAGGCCGGATTGTGGGGTACCATCCAGCGAGTGCGATCACGTTCGCTCGGTACCTGGCGATGAGCATCAACGGTGTCTTGGAAGATCTTTCGCTGGCCGACGTGGTGCAGTTCATCCACATCGGACAGCGAACCGGCACCCTCTACCTGTGGCGGGACGACCGCGAGCGTGCAGAGATCGGCTTCATGAACGGCCGCATCGTCAGCACCTGGCGTCCGGAGCGGCCGCCCCTGGGCGACCGGTTGGTGGCCGAGGGCTTGGTTGAACCCTCCGCGCTGGCGCGCGCGCTGGCGGCGCAGAAAGCCGGCAGCGAGCATCGGTCCATCGGCCAGTTGCTGGTCGCCGGTGGTGCGCTCAAGAAGGTTGATTTATATCGCCTGCTCAAGGTTCAAATCACTGATACCATTTTCGAACTGGTGACTTGGCGGCAAGGTCGCTTTCACTTCGAGGTCGACGAACTCAACCCGCTCGATGATTTCGCCTGCGAGCCTGAATCCGTTCTCGAAGACCTCGAGCTCAACACCCAGATGTTGCTGCTCGAGGCGACACGGATCTTTGACGAGCGTCAGTCTCTTGGGCGCCAATCCGTCGGGCGCCCACTCGAGCGACCTCGGACCGGTCGGGCACGATCCGAGGGGAAGGCGGGTGCCGGACCAACTGGCGCCCGACCCCGGGCTGCTGGAGATTGGGCCGCTGGAGATTGGGCCTCCGAGCACGACGCGAGCACCGAGCCTCCTGCTCCGGTTCGCAGCCGAACGCGTCCATTGCCAGCCGTGCCAGCGCCGGCCAAACCGCTCGATGTGCTCCGTTGCCAGGTGGTGACGGACAACCGCGAGCTGGTGCCGGCGCTGCGGCAGGCGATTCCCACCATGCTGGCGCGGGTGGTCGGGGTCACCTTGCGCGAGGCCGGCAACCGGCTGCCCGGTGAAGGTGCCTCACCGCTGGTGATCCTCGACCTGCGCACCGCTGGCGACCGCGCAGCCGTGGCGCAACTGGCGCGCACGCGCCCGGCCGCGCCGGTGGTGGTGCTGGCGGCGCACGCCGAGCAAGCGGCGGCGGCCTACCGCGTGGGGGCGGTGGCGGGTGTCACCGGACTCGAGGAACTGGTCCATGCCGTGCGCAGCCTGGTGCGCGTGCTGAGCCATCCCCAGCCGCACGGAACCTTCGGCTATGGCAGTCATGGCGGCTTCGGGCGCTTCCGGCGGGTGGTCTTCGAGGTGCAGTCGGGTCTGATCTCGGTGACCATGGCGCTGAACCTGATGCATGCTATTTCCGAGTCGGTGGACCGCGCCATCCTGTTCTTGGTGCGCGGCCAACGGATGGTGGCGGTCGGTGCATTTGGCTTCGCCCGCGACGGTCTGCCGCTGGCCGAGACCACCCGCGGTCTGCGCTTGGCGCCTGCTGAGGGCAGCGCGTTGCGGCGCGTGTGCGTTGCGGCCGAGCCGATCGTCTCGTCGTTCCGAGACGCCCACTTGCCGGCGGGCTTGGCCGATCTGATCGGTGCGCCGGCGTCGGACCAGGCGGTGGTGTTCCCGGTGCTCGGTGCCGAGCGGGTGATCTCGGTGATCTACACCGACAACGGTTCCATCGACGAGCCGATCCAGGACATCCAGATTCTTGAACTGGCCACCGCCCAGGTCGGCGTGGCGCTCGAGAACGAGCTCATGCAGCAGGAGTTCTCCGACCGCAACCTGGCCGCCTGGCTCGATGGCGACGCCGCCACGTGAATCCGGTCCCGCAGCCGCTCGCGGCCCGCTACCGGGTCGTAGCGCTGCGCGCGGATCGCAGCAGCGTTCGCGCGGGCTCAGGTGGCGCGGCCCGGGAAGGCAGCGAGTACGCCGAGCACGAAGTCAATGTCCGCGGGTGTGTGGTCGGCGGCGACTTGGAAGCGGATCTCCTCGTCGCCCTTGGGAACTACCGGAAAGTTGAGTCCGGTGGCGAGCACCCCGTGGGATTTGAGGTGTTGCACCAGCGCCGAGGTCTTGGCGGTGTCGCGGACCATCAGCGGCACCACCGGATGCTCGCCCGCGATGGTTTCGTAGCCGAGCGCGACCAGACCCTGTTCGAAGCGGGCGGTCATCGCCCGCAGATGCGCCAGCAGTGCCCGGCCGTCCTCACTGTCGAGCAGGGCCAGCGCCTGGCTGGCGGCTGCGGCTTCGGCCGGGGTGATCGGGTTGGAGTAGATGTAGGTCGGCGCAGACTCGCGCAGGAAGTCGACCACCTGCTGGCTGGCTGCGACGTATCCGCCATTGACTCCCAGCGCCTTGCCGAGGGTGGCGATCAAGACGTCGACCCCAGAGGCACCGGTGTGCTCTTCGCTGCCCCGTCCGGTGGCGCCGAAGGCACCGACGCCGTGCGAATCGTCGACCACCACCGTCACGCCCTCTTGGAAGGACGCATCATGGCGCTCGGCGAGGGCTGTGATCTCGCCCAGCGGCGCATGATCGCCGCGCATGCTGAAGATACCGTCGGTGATTACCAGGGCGCGGCGGCAGGTGCCGTGCGCTGCTGTTAATTGGGCATCGAGCTCGGCTGTGTCGAGGTGGCGATAGACGCTCTTGCTCGCCGGTCGTGCCAGGCGCAGGGCATTGATGATGCAGTTGTGGTTCAGCGCGTCGCTGATCACCGCGGTTTGGCGGTCGATCAGCGACACCAGCGTGCCGACCACCGCGGCATAGGCAGAGCTGAAGATCATCGCAGCCTGGCGGCGATGGAAGTTGGCCAGCGCCTGCTCCAGCTCGATGTGTTGGCGGTAGGTGCCACTGATGAAACGTACCGCACCCGGCCCGGTGCCGAAGGCGCGGCTGGTCGCCTCTTCGGCCGCGATCACCTCGGGGCGCAAGGACATGCCGAGATAGCTGTTGGCGTTCATCTTGAGAAAGGGTCGTTGGCCATGGCCGGCGAGCTGGTAGCGGGGGCCATGCTCGCCCTGGGCCGCGAGCACGCCGACGATCACGTCTTCTTTCCCCTTGAGGATGCCTTTGGCGCGGCGTTGCTCGAGGTCGGCGCCGAGCGCCCGGTGTAGTCGTTCGAGTGGCATGGTGCAGTCTCCTCAGTCCGCCTGGCGGGACAGGTTCTCGAGCATGTCCCGCACCAGCGCTGGCAAGTCGAATTCCGGGCACCAGTCCCACTCCGCGCGCGCCGCGCTGTCGTCGAGCGACTGCGGCCAACTGTCGGCGATCGCCTGGCGCACGGGGTCGATCTGGTAGTCGATGCGGAATGCGGGGATGTGTTTTCGAATTTCGGCGGCCAGCTCTCGCGGCGTGAAGTTCATCGCGGTGACGTTGAAGGCGTTACGATGCACGAGACGCGATGGATCCGCAGACATGACTCCGAGGATTGCATTGATGGCGTCTGGCATGTACATCATGTCAAGTCTAGTGTCCGGACGCAGGAAACATTGGTAGCGGCCATGGCGGATGGCATGGTGGAAGATCTCCACTGCGTAGTCGGTGGTACCGCCGCCGGGAGGGGCGACATAGGAGATCAATCCCGGGAAGCGCACACCGCGGGTGTCGACCCCGAAGCGGCGTTGGTAGTAGTCGCACAACAGCTCGCCCGCGACCTTGGTGACACCGTACATGGTGGTCGGTCGTTGCAGCGTGTCTTGTGGTGTGCCCCGGCGCGGAGTTCCCGGACCGAAGGCGCCGATCGAGCTGGGGAAAAAGACCGCGCAGCCGTAGGCCCGCGCCACTTCGAGCACCCCGTACAGCCCGTCCATGTTGACCTGCCAGGCGACGTGGGGCTTTTCTTCGGCTACTGCGGAGAGCAGCGCCGCGAGATGGTAGATGGAAGTGATCTCGTGTTTGCGCACCACGTCGCGGAGCTGATGGACATCGGTGGTGTCCACGAACTCGAACGGTCCGTTCGCAGGGCGATCGGCGTGGGTGGCGGGCTGCATGCGGATGTCCGAGGAGACCACAGCAGCGACACCCCGCTCGGCACGCAGCGCTGCTACCAGCTCCGAGCCGATCTGTCCGAGCGCGCCGGTGACGAGGATGTTTCCCATGGCGAGTCGGGATGGTACCCACATTGCCGCCGAATGGGAAGAATGCCGGCCCATGAAAAGGCGCGCTCGGGCCTCGAAGATGGTACAAACCGTCCGCAGGCATGCAGCCTCCCAAGCACCCACGAGGTTCTCGACCATGCGAAGCACCAGTCCGATCGCGCGCTTGTTCGGCCGTTCGCCGATCACGCCGCTCCAAGAGCACATGAAGGCCGTGGAGGCGTGCGCGGCCGAGGTCATTCCGCTGTTCGCTGCGCTCGCCGCGGGCGATGGTGATCGCATCCGGGCCCATCAGGCGAAGATCAACACGCTTGAGAACCAAGCGGATGACATAAAAAATAAAATACGTGCGCATCTGCCCAAGAGCCTCTTCATGCCGGTGGATCGTCGCGATTTTCTCGACATGCTCATCCGGCAGGACTCGATCGCCGACACCGCCCAGGACATCGCCGGCCTCCTGGCGCAGCGCGAGATGCCGATCCCGCCGACCTTCGGCGACGACTTGGCCCGCTACGTCGAGCGCAACGTCGATGCCGTGCGCCAGTGTGGGCTGATCGTCAACGAGCTCGACGAGCTGCTGGCAATGAGCTTCGGTGGGCGCTCCGCGGAGCGGGTGACCGCGATGATCGACGAGTTGTCGCGCATCGAGACCGATACGGATACCTTGGGAACGCGGTTGGTTCAGTCCCTGTTCGACCACGAAGATTCGATGAAGCCGATTTCTGTCGTGTTTTGGTACGAGCTGCTCCGCGAGATCGGCGACCTCGCTGACTATGCGGAAGATGTCGGCGACCGTCTTCGCTTGCTGATCGCACGGTAGAGGAGAGTCGATGGAATTCGCCCTCGTTTTCCTCACCCTGGCGGTGATCTTCGGCCTCTACATGACCTGGGGCGTGGGTGCCAACGACGTGGCGAACGCCATGGGAACGTCGGTCGGCTCCGGTGCCATCACGGTCAAGAGAGCGATCTTGATCGCCGCGGTTTTCGAGTTCACCGGTGCTTTCCTCGCCGGTGGCCACGTCACCAGCACCATCCGCAAGGGGATCATCGATCCGGCCTTTGTACCGGCACCCGAGATCTTGGTCTACGGCATGCTCTCGGCCTTGCTGGCCGCGGGTGTCTGGCTGATGGTTGCGAGCTATTTTGGCTGGCCGGTGTCGACCACGCATACGATCGTCGGTGCGCTGGTTGGATTTGGTATTGCTGGTACCGGTGTAGAATCAGTGGCCTGGGCCAAGGTCGGCAGCATTGTCGCCAGTTGGCTGATCTCGCCGCTGCTCGGCGGCGCCATCGCCTTCTCCCTGACGCTGAGCATCCGGCGCTTGATCCTCGATACCGATGAGCCCTTTGCCAACGCCAAGCGCTTCGGGCCGATCTATGTGTTCTTGATGGGGACGCTGATCGCCCTGGTCACGTTGTTCAAGGGTCTCAAGCACCTCCATCTGGAGGTTTCGGGCTGGCAAGCCTCGGGCATCGCGCTACTCGTAGGATTGGTGATTGCCGGCTTCGGCAAGGTCTTACTCGAGAGAATCGAACTGGATCCCGAGGCCGATAAGGTTTTCCACTTTGCCAGCGTCGAAAAGGTGTTCGCGCCCTTATGCGTGTTCACCGCCTGCTCGATGGCCTTTGCCCATGGTTCAAACGACGTGGCCAACGGCATCGGTCCGCTGGCCGCGGTGGTGAGCATCCTCGATACCGGTGAGGTGGCGCAGACCTCGGCGCTGCCTCTGTGGATTCTGGTGCTGGGTGGCGGCGGCATCGTCTTCGGGCTGGCCACCATGGGCTACCGGGTGATCAAGACCATCGGTACCAAGATCACCGAGCTGACGCCGAGTCGTGGCTTCTGTGCCGAGCTGGCGGCAGCGGCGACGGTGGTGACCGCCTCGCGTATGGGTCTACCGGTTTCGACCACCCACATCATCGTCGGCTCGGTGCTGGGCGTTGGTATGGCACGGGGAATCGCTGCGATCGACATGCGGGTGGTCGTGGGGATCGTTTCTTCCTGGCTCGTCACCCTGCCCATTGGCGGCGCCATGGCAGCGCTCTTTTTCTTCGGCTTTCGCGCCCTCTTCGGTTGAGGGCCGGCGGTCGCGGGAAGGGCCGGCCCGTGCCGTGGGGTCAGCGCTCGACCCAGTAGTTGGGCGCTTCCTTGGTGATGGTCACGTTGTGGGCGTGGCTTTCCTTGAGTCCGGCCGCGGAGATGCGCACCAGTTCGGCCTCGGTGCGCAGCGTATCGGTCGACGCGCAACCGGCAAGCCCGATGCCGGCGCGCAGTCCGCCGGTCAATTGCTCGATCATTTTGTGCACGCTTCCTTTGTAAGGCACCATGCCCTCGATCCCTTCGGGAACCAGCTTGGATAGCGGCTGGGCAGAGTCCTGAAAGTAGCGCTCGGCGCTGCCGCGTGCCATGGCCGACAACGAACCCATGCCGCGGTATGCCTTGAAGGTGCGCCCCTGGTAGAGGATGGTTTCGCCCGGGCTCTCTTCCGTTCCCGCGAACAACGAGCCGATCATCACGGCGTGGGCACCCGCGGCGATCGCCTTGGTGACATCGCCAGAGAACTTGATGCCACCATCTGCGATCACCGGGATGTCGTGCGCTGCAGCGGCGCGGGCGCATTCGAGGATGGCGGTGACTTGCGGCATGCCGGCGCCGGTGACCACGCGGGTGGTGCAGATGCTTCCCGGGCCGATGCCGACCTTGATCGCATCAGCGCCGCGCGCGATGACGGCGCGCGCGCCAGCGGCGGTCGCCACGTTGCCGGCGATGATCGCCACGTCGGGGAAGTACCCGCGCAGCGTGGACAGGCCCTCGAGCACGCCCTTTGAATGCGCGTGCGACGAGTCGACCACCAGCACGTCGACCTGGGCATCGAGCAGCGCTTGAGCGCGCGCCACACTGTCGCTGCCAACGCCGATCGCGGCACCGACCCGCAAGCGTCCGAGAGCATCTTTGGCGGCGTGCGGGTACCTGCTGATTTTCTGGATGTCTTTGACCGTGAGCAGCCCCTTGAGGTTGCCTTCTGCGTCGACCACCAGCAGCTTCTCGATCCGGTGTTGGTGGAGCAAGGCCTTGGCCTGCTCGAGCGTGGTACCCGGCGGCACGGTGACCAGGTTGTCCTTGGTCATCAGCTCGGCGATCGGGCGCGAGAGATCGCTTTCGAAGCGCAGATCACGGTTGGTCAAAATCCCCACCAGGTGGCCGTCGTCGCCGGTCACCGGCACACCCGAGATTTTGTAGCGTGCCATGACCTGGAGCGCGTCGCGGATCTGCTGTGTCGGCCGCATGGTGACCGGATCCACGATCATTCCCGCCTCGCTGCGCTTGACCTTGTCGACTTCGGCGGCTTGGGCATCGATCGAGAGGTTCTTGTGGACGATCCCGATGCCACCGGCCTGGGCCAAGGCGATCGCCAAGGCGGCTTCGGTCACCGTGTCCATGGCCGCCGAGACCACCGGCACGGAGAGCCTGATGTCCCGGCACAGCCGCGTGGAGAGGTCGACGTCATTGGGGTGGAGCTGGGCGTGGCCGGGCACCAGCAGTACATCGTCGAAGGTCAAGGCCTGGGGCAAGGGGACCCCGGAACGCCGGGTCGGCAGCGGATGCGGTGCTGGGGCGCGAGCCGGCTCCGCGCCGTCGCCGACGTGCTCGAGCTGGGGATCAGAGGGTGCCTCGCAGAAAGCGGGGGAAGCGCCGGGAAGGGTGGTTGGAGGGTGCATGCCAGACGATACACGATCCTCTGCCGTGCTCGCTAGGTCACCAGGCCTCGGTGGTCAGGCTACCAACCATTGCTCGGTCGGACATCGAGGGGGGGCAGCATTGGGGGCGGTCCCGCCGCGGGGACAAACCATCGGTCGCCGTGTGGCGTCTCAGGGTCGTGCCAAGATCGAACGCAGTGTCCAAGCCTCCGTCAGCCGGCCGGCCAGCCGGACCCGGGCCCACACCTGGGCCGCCGTCCGTGGCCGCTGCTCGGCCCGGCCAGCCGGCCCGAGCGGTGGACACGAGACTGCTGGTCCAGCGCGCA
>Ga0114931_10006121_pt1 | contig 14821 bp, 8 predicted proteins | sample 2SBtaG_FD_89579 | JGI IMG/M metagenome (GOLD analysis project Ga0114931, IMG submission 89579) | Deep subsurface microbial communities from Kolumbo volcano to uncover new lineages of life (NeLLi) - 2SBTROV14_V59a metaG | ecosystem: Environmental > Aquatic > Marine > Volcanic | place: Kolumbo...
ACACATTTGCTCAGTCGGGCGTACGTTTATAACACCTGATTGATCACGACAGAAGCTGGCCGGGTTGTTGTGGTGTCAACTGGCTCAACCTTGCCTTGCAAATCACCGGCTGCGGGCAAGGCTGAGCCAGATTGAGAGACCCGCGCTGCAATCCGGACTTGCTCGAAACTGGATAATTTTCGGGTTGGCATCATGGCCATTGAATCGTCCAGGGTTACAACAATCGGTAGCTCACTGACTTTCTTGCGAACCACTGCAATCGGCATAGGCGGGCCGCTGAGCGCTTGCGCGTAGATAAAGATTGTCTGATCGGAACTGGCCTTTGCAAGCAGTTCAGGCGTGATACTGACTTTGACTTTGATTGCCTGTTGGGCTATGCCGGTTGTTTTTTCCGGCGCGCTTGTCACAGCTGCCTGACTGGATGCGGTTTGCTGAGCGGCAGGTGGTTGTTGACCGGAGATGGATGCAATCATGTTATCCAATTCACGGTATTGCTCAGAATCCGGCTTGAGCTGCTTCTGCGCTGTTCTCCACAGCTTGAGCGCGGTATCTTTCTGGCCTTGTCGCGCCGCCAGCAAACCAGACAGTGACAAGGCCACCGGGTTTTCAGGCTCCAGTTCAAGTGCTTTCTTGATCATGGCAATCGCGGAATCATCCCACTGACCATTGTTGCTCATGACCTTGGCCTGCGCATATTGCAATAATACACTTACCTCGTCGCCAACCAGTTTTTGCAATTGCGCATAGGCGTCGGCAGCGGCTTTATAACGCCCCATGACCATATAAGAGCGGCCCAGCATCATCCAGCCCCGGGGATCGTCCGGGCTTTTTTTCAAGCGTGTTGCAAGCTTACCGACCATCGCCTCAATGGATGCAACCGTTGGTCGCTCTGTCGATGTTGCTTGTTGTCTGGCGCGTGCTTGAGTCATGATCGCCTCATCAAAAACGCGTTGCTCGCCATAGTGCAGATACAAGCTGACAGCGAGCAGCGGAACAAACAGCATCATCACCCAGGCGACCCATTTGCCCTGCTCGAACGCAGTCTGTTCTGACTGTTCTTCCGGCGCTGCTTCAAGATCCCGGGCCAGTGCCAGCTCCAGTTCCCGTTTCATTGCCTGGTATTGGGCAGGCTCAATTCGCTGCTGCTGGTAATCATGTTCCAGTTCATGCAAGCGATCACGCGTTAAGTGTACATTTAAAGCAGTCCGGTTTTGTTGCTCGTCAGGTGCTTGCCTGGTTCGCAATACAGGAACCACCAAAATCAGCATGACAATCAGGGTTAACAGACCCGCGATGATCCAGAAGACAATCATGCTCTGTCATCCTCACCCAGTAACTGATGGGCTTTATCAAGCGCGGATTGCTCAATACCCGGATCTGACTGCCTGTTTTTTCGGCTGATATTCCAGATCAGCGTGGCAACCCCTGCGAACAGCAATAACGCCGGGCCGCCCCACAAAAGCCAGGTTTTTTGTTCTACGCGCGGTTTGTACAAGACGAATTCACCATAGCGTGCCACCATGAAATCGACGATTTGCTGATCTGTTTTACCTGCTTTAATCATTTTGTAGATCTCATTGCGCAAGTCCTTGGCAAGATCAGCATCTGAATCAGCGATGGTTTGATTCTGGCAGACCAGGCAGCGCATCTGATAAATCAGTCCTTCATAGCGTTGAGCGTATTCAGGGTTATCGAATCGTTTGAGATTGAACGCGGCAAATGAACTGTTGGTGCATGCCAAGGCCACGATCAGCAGGAGTATGTGTTGTCTCATGAGGTTTCTTGTCGTAGTTGATTGATCAACGGTCGTAAGGTGGTCTTTAAATCATCCCAGGAAACCGGGCCGATGTGTTTGTAACGGATAATGCCTTTTTTGTCGATGACAAAGGTCTCCGGAACACCGTAAACTCCCCAGTCCATTCCGGTACGGCCTTTTTCATCCATCACCGACAACCGGTATGGATTACCCAGTGTCTCCAGCCAGTTGTGGCCATCTTCGCGCCGATCCTTGTAGTCCATGCCAACCAGAAAAATGTCATCCTGCTGGCTCCAGGCATTGAGTACCGGATGCTCGGATCGGCATGCGACACACCATGATGCCCAGATGTTCAGCAACCACACCTGTCCGAGTAAGTCTTTGCTGTTAAATGACAGCTCGGGATTGTCCAGGCGTGGCAGGGAAAACTCAGGGGCTGGTTTGTCGATCAGAGGTGAAGGGATTTTGCGCGGATCAAGTTGCAAACCGGCCCATAGTAATGCAATCAGTAACAGAAAAACAGCTAACGGTATGAGTCCACGTAACATCAGGCTTGCGCGCCTCCGGCAACAGGGCTGGGTGTCTGGGTAGCTTTTCGACTGCGTACGGATAAGCTGCGATATCTTGGATCAAGCGTTGCAATCAGACCACCGCAAGCCATCAGCACGCCTGCCAACCAGATCCAGCGTACAAACGGTTTGATATAAATTCGCACACTCCAAGTTTTTGGCTGATCCAGTTGTTCACCCATGGCAATGAACAGATCGCGGGTCAACGAAGCATCGATTCCCGCTTCGGTCATGGGCATGCCACGCACATTATAGATTCGCTTTTGTGATTGAAGATTAATGATTTCACCATCATTGTCAATGACCTGAAAAACGCCTTGGTGAGCACGGTAATTTGGACCGTTCACTGTATTGATTTCGATCAGTTTGAATTGATACTCACCCAGACTAACCTGTTTACCCGGCATCATGCGAATATCTTTTTCGATGGTATATTCCGAGGTCAGAGTAATGCCAACAATGAATACGCCGATACCGAGGTGAGCCAGTGTCATCCCGTAAAAACCCACAGGAATACTGGTTGCAGTTCGCAGCGACCAGCCGCGCTGGCGAAAATGTTCGGCGACTGCATCGAGACTGGCGATTGTAACCCAGACTGCAAGCATGATACCGATTGCGACCGAGATTGCGTAATGTGGTAACAACAATGGTAATAACAGTCCGGCTACGATACTGACTGCGATACGGATGCCAGTGATGCTGAGCAACCTGCGCAAGTTATCCTTGCGCCAGCGCGCGCGGATGCCGATTCCGACAAACAACGCCAGCGGCGCCATTAACGGGATAAACACAGCATTGAAATAGGGAGGGCCGACTGAGATTTTACCCAGCTTCAGTGCATCGATGACCAGTGGGTACAATGTGCCAAGTAAAATACTGGCAGCAGCGACAACCAGTAATACATTGTTAATCAATAAAAAAGTTTCGCGCGAGACCAGTTCATAGTTAACCGGACTTTTGATTTTGGGTGCTCTGACTGCATACAGCAACAGCGAGACACCAATCACCAGGGTCAGAAAAATCAGAATGAAAATCCCACGGGTCGGGTCTGATGCGAAAGCGTGAACCGAGGTCAAAACTCCTGAACGGACCAGAAAGGTACCGAGCAAGCTCAGTGAAAAGGCGAAAATTGCCAGTAAAACAGTCCAGGCGCGTAGTACGCCACGCTTTTCAGTTGCAGCCAGCGAATGGATTAACGCGGTACCCACCAGCCAAGGCATAAATGATGCGTTTTCAACCGGATCCCAAAACCACCAGCCACCCCAGCCAAGTTCATAATAAGCCCACCAACTGCCCAGGGTAATGCCCAGGGTCAGGAAAATCCACGCCATATTGGTCCAGGGTCGTGACCAGCGCGCCCACACAGTGTCAAGTTGGCCGCTGATTAATGCCGCAATGGCATACGCGAATGGAACCGAAAATCCTACATAGCCCATGTAAAGCATAGGCGGATGAATGGCCAGTCCGGGATCTTGCAGTAACGGGTTCAGATCGGAACCATCGAACGGGGCAGGGATGATGCGCGAAAACGGATTTGATGTCATGAGGATAAATAACAGAAAGCCGAGGCTGATCCAGCCCATAATCGAGATCACTCTGGCAACCATGTCCTCAGGGATGGATTTGCTGAATGTCGCTACAGCAGCTGTCCATAGTGACAAAACCAGAGCCCACAACAGGACAGAGCCTTCGTGCGCTGCCCAGACAGCCGATATTTTGTACATCATGGGCAGCTGTGAGTTTGAATTCGATGCCACATAGTGGACAGAAAAATCGTCATTGATAAACGAGACGGTCAAACATCCAAATGCGATGGCCAGACACAAAAACTGTGCATACGCGACAGGCCGGGTAATGGCCACCCAGGAAGGTAAAGCCAATGATGCTCCTGACAGTGGAATGATTGATTGTACTACGACAACACAGAGTGCCAGCACCAGTGCGAAATGCCCTAATTCGGGGATCATAAGGTTTTTCCTTTGCTTGGTAAGCGATGTTTTTCTGACAGAAGAATTTTGGTAATGTTCACATGACAGGCGTTGTCATTTGAAATGCCCTGTTGGTTAAGTCTACACAATTTTACCAATCGATAGAGCGACCGGGACCAAACAGGTAAAGTGAACGTAGCAGCATACGAAAATGGATTGGATAACACAACACTACCAGGCTTTTGGTAGTTGTTTTTTGATCAACAAGCTATTCGATTGCATCTCGATGTATCCACCTTTTGTGAGTTCCTTGAAGATCTTGCTGACCATCTCGCGAGATGAACCGATGCGATTTGCCAACTCTTGCTGAGTTGGTTTAACCGGGACGATAAAGCCATCTCCTTCATTCTGCGCCATGCCCATCAATACCCTGACTAATCGGCCGTAGACATCACAAAGCGCCAGTATTCTCACATTTTCAGTCAGGTCGCGAATTTTACTCACAAGCTCTTTGATAATTTCCAGCCCGGCCCTGGGATAAGTATCCAGCCACTGGTTGAATTCTTGCCTGGAAATCACAACAAAAACGCATTTGCTTTCAGCAATGACAGTTGCGGATCGCGGAGCGCCATCAAGTAAAGCATACTCGCCAAAATATTGTCCTGTTGTTTCTGTTCCCAGGCAAACCTCTTTTCCAGCCTCGTCGTTAAGACAAATACGCACCTTGCCAGAGGCGATAATATAGAGCGCGTCGCCGTCTTCACCCTCTGTGATCACAATCGAATTTTTCGGATAGGATTTTATGATAGCGTGTTCAGCCAATGTTGCCAGACACGCATCACTCAGTCCAGAGAAAATGGGCACAAGCTGTAAAGTGTTCTTTAAATCGGAATACATGGTTGACCTGCCGTACCCGGGTTCTGAATATCAAAAAATACTGGTTTCTCTGGAATTGAGTCGATTTACCGCGACTACCAGTCACTATACTGTGGTGACTGTGATGTGTAAACAAGCCTCGTGTGAATAACATCGCTAAGGACTTCGACCATTACTCGATGAGACAAGTTCGATGTTGCCTGCAAGCTGGTCTTGAGTTGCCAGACTTGATAGCCAGCGCCCTGAGCACGCCTATTGTTACAGACTTCCTGTAGGAAAAACTCTTGTAGTCGCGACAATGCCTGTCAGAGACGTGGCAGCAGGTAAAACCAGACGTTTCCCCTGGTTTCCAAGTATCACTTGGGAACCCATTCTCTGAAGCCCCAGCTTCAAGTCAATAACGCCATACCGGCCAGGTGTCCAGATGACGGAAAGCTGGAACTTTCAGGCAAGCATTCCCAAGTGATACTTGGGAACGAGGTGAAGTTAAAAGGGCTTCGACCCCTTTTTACGCCTTTTATTTTTTCCGGACGTCTGAGGCCCGGGGGTATTGATGAGGTTTGATCAGAACGTCATGGCGACTGAATTAAGCCCAGTTGATTGCCTGCGGAATGGCTTTCTAAAGCCGGGGGCGGGTGCTCATTGATCATTGCCTGTCAGAATAGTGGTGATAGCATAAGAATACTGACAACACATGTTTTGCTTATTCATGCGTGTTGATCAAGTTACCATGGATAGATACCGCACTGCCAAACTTTCGTCATTCTGTCGGTTGCTTTTTGCTGAGATCTGCACTGCTCAATCAGTTGCATTGCTCACTATGCGCCAGTTTGAGTGCCTTGCGCACAATAAAACACGCGAGTATGCCAATGATGTGTGATGAAATTTCAGATGTCCCTTGATTGACGTGAGTGCATGAGAGCGCGGTTTTTTCTGTGCTCAACGAGCGATTGGTATTGCAATCACGTCAAACAGGGGAATGAGAATTTACAGGTTCCTTGGATCTACAAACTGAAATCCCAAAGCTTGTATTCCATTAATGGTGTTCTGCAGGTCTTGAAAACCTGGCTTGTTCAGAACCGGTTCCAGCCAGAAAGGATGGAAAAAGAAAGACGCATAACCATCCCGAATGGTCTTGGAAAACTCGGCATTGGCGATCAGGTCTTGTGAGGTAAAATTAAAATTTGAGCTCGGATCAATGTCACTGATGTCATACTCAATATTACCAAGGTTCTCGGGAATAATTTTCTGGCCATAGTAATCCTGATAAATCACATACGGAAAGAATTGGCCAACTGCAATGTCTCTTGTTGGGTTGCTTGGGTTCAGGTCAGGATTGTCAGAAGTGAAATATACCGCTCGCATATACGCTGTATCGAAACGTTGAACGAAGGCTTGGTGGCTTTTTGGTGAGGCATGGTAATGCGGGGTTTCCCAAGCGAAAGGGGTGAGTCCAACAGACGCCATTTCTGTCAGTCCTGCATCCAGCCGGTCAAGCGCCCATTGCACGGAATCCTCGATGACAGGTTGATTGTTGACGATATCCCAAAATTCATAATCATCAGCAGACACCGCAGAATACGGATTGAGCATTGAATTGTATTGATGGGTATACCCGTGCATCAGCACTGATCCGCCTTTTTTGCGGGCGTATTTGACAGCCCTGAGTAGATTTTTGGCATCAGCCAGGTGGACTTCCATTGGCGTTCCACCGTTGAATTGGCCAAGAGGGTCGCGGTAAAAAGGGATTAAAGCAATCGAAAAAGGGATATTGTTTATTGCAAAATAATCGCTCAGTGTTTTCATGTTGTCCCGGTTGACCAAGGCGCCAACATCTTCCAGGCGAACTAGCGCATTATGTTGCTCTCCATGGTTTGACCCCACCATATCATGAATGATGTCACAAAAAACAGTGTAGCGGTCTTTGGGGTCGATAAATGAGAATGGTATATCTGCAACATACCAAAAATTGCCTGATTTTATGATGTAAGGGGCAACTTGATTGAGTGCCGGGTTAGACATTTGAACGAGTGTTTGCGCTTTTGCCGGGTCGATAATTTGCATGATGCCGGCGTCCGGGTCTGCTGTACCGATTCCGGATGCAGCATCATAACTGTAAAATTTTATAAACGATTTACCCTTATAGCTGATGGTGTCAAAAAATCCTGGATTTGGATTTAACGGAGAAGGAATCGCGTTATAGCTTGCTAACCCATTAAATTGCAGCCCGAATTGATTGGAGAATCCTGCGTTTGGATCCCATTCGAGTTGCCAGATATTGTCTCTGAACCAGACCACTGTTTTTGTGGCAGACATGACTTCGGTCAGGAAATTGGCAGGCAATGGGTTGTCAAAATAAGTGCCCAGATAGAATGTCACATCGTGGTTGTTGATGCTTTCATTCGTGTAATTCTGGACTGGTACAATATCCACAGTCATGCCTTGAAAGTGGCCTAGTAAATTTCTCAACATGATCGAGTAGGCAAAACCGAGTTTACCAAATTGGTCATTCGGGCGATCATCATAAAGAATCAGAGCTGAAGCTGCGTTTGCCGTGTTTACAGCCGGCCATAGAGCAAAAAACAATGTAAATACGACGAGTGCGCGCCTCAATCGTTTGATGGTACCTGTATTCATTCTAGTCTCCCAAGAAGTTAAAATTACATAAGTTCATGATTTTAAATTATTAATAGCTGTTTCTATCTGATGGGTAATCTACAAAAGCCTGGCACAATCACAGACGTACAGACTGCGTGAGATTGTAGGAAACTAATTGCTTTCATGTTGTTTTTTAGTGTACCATGCAGCTCAAGCAATAACCAGACCATGCTTATTATGTGTTAGTCAATACCTACTCCAATTTATTTTATGCCGGATTACAGCGTCAGTTATGACGAGAGTGTAAAAAAAATCAACGTGTTGTTCCGGGAGACTGTCCGAGATTAGAGAACTAACTGCGGAAAAGCTGAGTTTGACCACATTTCCCCCTTATTTTCATTCAATAGCGCAGCGTTTTCCACCATGAGCACCGTTTGTTGAGGTGTAATGCGTGAATTAACTGAGTGATTGCTAATGGTTAATTTATACTCCGCGCGGCCAGGTTGTCGCGCTATGATCGGCTGGGTAGTGGGTTAAACCTGTTGTTGCAGTCAATTATTCAGTCATTCGAATTAACAGCTAACCTATTGATTAAAATAATGAATAGGATGTGTTGAGGTACGAAACGCATCTGTCGAGAGAACAATAAACCACAGATTTGACCCACTACCATCGGCTGCTTGTTGCCGATCATAGCGTTACTGGAACAGTTGCGTAGCTTATATGCGTCTGTTTCAGCGCTTTGCTCTCAATAAAAATCAACTCAAGATAACAGCGGAAAACTTTGCCGAGCGGGAGTATAACAGCTGGGTGGAATATGAGTAACAGGTGGCCCTGGTGTGATAAACAGGTAGCTGAGTCGCATTGGCAGTTCAGTGCTTATTGGCCAGTGTTTCAGGTTCTTCTGTAAGGGTTTAATTGTGAAGTGTTGGCGTTATTTGCAGGGAGCGTGAAGTAAGCGTTCTTGTGTATTGCAGGGTTGTTGGCGGATTTTACAAAATCAATCCGCGCTTGATTGAATGCCAGTTACTCGTGTTCTATAAAGCGTTGTTATACTCTGGCTATTTATTTGAATGGCAAGAATATTGCTTTATAGATGTGTTCTTACGTACTGAAAAGTGTTTGGCCAAATCAAGATCTTGAGTAACCTGGTCGATGGTGTCAAGTGATTCAGGTTTAAAAATATCAACGCGCCTGTTTTTTCAGAGGTTCAATTGATCATTCGATAATCTGCGTGAGACAACAAACATCGCGTCAGCATCATGAAATGGGTACTGGATGTGCTGAATTACTGAGCTACGAAACACATCTGTCGGGAGAACAATCAACCATTGTTTTAACCCGCTACCCGATCATGGATGGTGTTCGTTCTAATATATACTCCGTGTGGTTCAGTTTTCGGCTTTATATCAAGTTGTTTTTGTTGAATACTCGGTGTTCAAACTGTCGCAGAGTGAGTGATGCAACGGTTTGAGTAAGACCGATCCCGGCAATAAGCAACCGATAAAAGAAAAAAGTTTGGTCTCGCGGGGCCTATCGCAAGCGTGGTCAATTTATCCGCTTCTGTACGTGTCATTGAAGTGTCAATGACGGAATTTTATACAGTCATAAGTAGCAACAGATAAGTGATGGTGAGAATGTGACAAGAAAGAAAATTGCAATCATTATGGGTACACGCCCTGAGGCCATTAAGATGGCGCCCATTGTTCATGCGCTTCAAAAACGAAGTGAGCAAGTCGAATCAATTGTGATTGCCACCGCGCAACATCGACAGATGCTGGATCAGGTGTTGGCATTGTTTCAAATTGAGCCGGATATTGATCTTAACTTGATGAAGCCGGATCAAAGTTTGTCTGATCTGACTTGCAGTGTATTGCAGATGATGCAAGCAACGCTTGCTGAAGTGAAGCCGGATTTGCTGCTGGTACAAGGTGATACCACGACAGTTTTTGCGGCATCAGTGACGGCATTTTACTTGCAGATCCCTGTAGCGCATGTCGAGGCAGGTTTGCGCAGCCATGATTTGTTGAATCCTTTTCCGGAAGAAGCGAATCGACGACTAACCTCCGTGTTAACCCGGATTCACCTGGCGCCTACGCCTCTTTCCAGACAAGAACTGCTGAACGAAGGTGTTTCTGACGAGACTATTATTGTGACTGGAAATACTGTCGTTGATGCGCTTTCAACCCTGCTTGATGCACCTTTCTCATTTCAGGGAACAGAGCTGGCCGAGCTTCCGATCAAGAACCATCGAGTGATTCTGGTGACATCTCACCGCAGAGAATCATTGGGAGACGATTTGAGAAATACCTGTCTTGCATTGAAAGATATCGTACAACGCTTTCCCGATGTGTTGGTGATCTATCCTGTTCACATGAATCCAAACGTTCGAAACACAGTCATGCAACTCTTGTCGGATGTGGATCGTATAGCATTGACAGAACCACTTGATTATCTGTGTTTTTTAAACTTGATGCGGGAGGCTTACCTGATCGTGACTGACTCAGGTGGAGTACAGGAAGAAGCCCCTTCACTGAGTAAGCCACTATTGGTTTTACGTAAGTTGACTGAAAGGCCTGAGGCTTTTCATGCCGGACTGTCCAGGATTATTGGTACTTCAACCCGGAAAATTGTTGAGGAAGTGAGTCAATTGTTGAGTGACGACAATGCCTATCAAGCGATGATCGGAGATAATCCGTTTGGTGATGGCAAAGCTTCAGAGCGAATCGCCGATGTGGTTTGTCGATGGACGCGTGACCAACAACCATTATTACCACAGACTCAACAGTTTAAAGGTTAATTGATCGATAACTTGTTCAGGATAATCACATGATGTTAGATTTGAATACAGTCGTACCTTATCTATTGGTTGCGATGCAGGTATTGATGACGTTTGTTTGTATTGTTTTTTTTATCAGCGGGCTTGATGATCTTTTTATTGATGTGTATTTCTGGGTCAGGAGTTTTTACAGAAAATTCTTTGTTATGCCCAACTATCAGCCGTTGACAGAACAACAAGTTGTGGATAAGCCAGAGCAATATATTGCGATTATGCTACCCGCCTGGGATGAGTCGGCAGTGATTGGGCAAATGCTCAGAAATACCACTCAGTCGATTAATTACACCAAGTACCATATTTTTGTCGGGGTTTATCCGAATGACCCGAAAACCCGCGACGAAGTGGAAAAGGTAATGGCGGATCATGACAATGTGCATATTTGTCTGTGTGGTGACGATGGGCCAACGAATAAAGCTGATTGCCTGAACTGGATCTGTAACGGAATAAAAAAATTTGAAAAGAAAAACAGAATTAAATTTGCCTGTTTTATCATGCAGGATTGCGAGGATGTCATCCATCCGCTTTGTTACAAACTTTTCAACTACTTGTTTCCTAAAGCTGATATGGTCCAGTTGCCGGTTTTATCATTGAATCGTAAATGGTATGAATTTACTGGCGGGCACTATCTGGATGAGTTCGCTCAATTGCACTTCAAGGATTTGCCAGTGCGCGAGTCCATTACCAAAAGTATTCCAGCGGCCGGGGTTGGCGTCGCTTTCAGCAGAAAGGCGCTCAGTACAGTCGCAAAACAAAATAACAACCAGATTTTCAGTACCCATTCGCTGACTGAAGACTATGATTTTGGCTTCAAGCTCAGAGAATATGGTTTGAAGCAGATGTTTGTGCGGTTGTTTGTCGATAGAACTGTCACAAAAAAATCTTTTTTGACAGGTAAGAAGAAACAGGTCAAGGTGAAAGAACTGGTTTGCATCAAAGAGTTTTTTCCGAATACTTTCTGGACGTCTGCCAGGCAAAAATCAAGATGGGTGCTTGGAATCGCTTTACAAGGCTGGGAGCACCTGGGCTGGAGTGGACCATTGTCAATAAAATATATTCTTTATCGTGACCGCAAGGCGTTATTAACCAATTTGATTAATTTGCTGGGTTATTTTGTGGTGATTGTAGTGACAGGAGTCTGGTTGACAATACAAATCGATCCGGACGCTTATCGCTACCCGCCGCTTGTCGAAGATGGCTCGTTTCTTTGGTATTTGATTATTATCAATGCAGGTTTCTTGTTTCTGAGGATTTTTCATCGTGGATACTGTGTGAAACAGCTGCACGGTTGGCAGCAGGCTTTTCTTTCGCTTCCCAGGATGGTCTGGGGCAATGTGATCAACTTTTTTGCAACAACCAGAGCGTTGTCTCAATATCTGACCTATCTCAGAACCAGGCAGTCAATTGCCTGGGATAAAACTGATCATGTTTATCCTGATGAAGAAGCGCTGAATGTGTTTAAGCCAAAACTTGGTGAATTATTAATCGGGAAAGGCATTATTTCCTCCAGTCAGCTTGACAAGGCATTAGCTCTGCAGCAAAAACATCCACGATTACTGGGAGAAATACTGGCTGAAATGGGATTGGTTAAACGGGATCAGCTGGATATGGTGATTGAAAACGCATAATGCAGACTGATACTCAACGCTGAACGCGCGTGTAAACTCCGCGCGGCCCAATGCGCACCAAATAGCCAGAGCCGCGAGATTTAACGCAAGTCTCCTGGCTTTTTTATGTGTATACCAGTGCCTGAAGGATTGTTGTTTGTTCCTGGCAGTATTGGAGCTGATCGCGAAATATTAGTTTTATGCACGTGGCAAGAATGTAGATTACAGCTCATTGTCAAATCTGAGATAAATTGGGAATTGCTGTATTGATGAAAGGTAATGAGAATGAAACCATGTTACTCATGAAAAGCGTCAGGCTAATGCAACGCATGAGAATAGTGTTATTCGCCTTCATGACCAGTTGTATGGTTATCAGTGTTGCGATAGCGAAACCAGACATCAATCAAGCCAGTAACCAGGGGGGATATGGCGATTATCTTAAGCACATTCATATTAACCGGTCAGAGAGTTATTTGCAGTCAACGATTCGTAAATTTCGCAGTTTTCCACATCTGGATAAAGCCTATCGGCTGATGGACAGAAAACGCTATGCTGAGGCCAGGCAGGAGTTTAAGCAGTATCTTGAGATTGATCCATTGGATCTTAAAGCACGCATGGCGTATATCGATCTGTTGTATCAATTCAAGGCTTATCGAGAAGTTATTCAGCAAGCGAATTTAGTGCTTAAGCAACAACCAGATATGGTGCCGGCAGTCATGTACCGCGCGCTTGCCAGGTATGCAAATGGTAATAAAGCAGCTGCGCTGGTGGATTTTTCCAGCATTCGTCGCAGTGAGATCGCATTTTTGAAGGACAAGTCTTTCGCTCTGAATATGTCGATCATCATTTTAGTTGACAATAAGTCATATCAACAAGCTCTGGATCTGATGAATAGTGTTCCAGACGACAAGCGGGATTATTCATTTTTCATGCGTTTAGCGAGAGTTAAAGCGGGCATCAATGATTTGAATGGCGCCAGAAAAAATTATCAGCAGGCACTTAAGCTCGCATCAAACAATGAAGAGTCTCGCAAAGCGTATACAGCGTTGGCTGTACTCTTTCAAAAGTTGGCGTTGATTGATAATGCACGCGACGCATATCAAAGTGCTCTCAAGCAAGATCCTGATAACCCAGACGTTTTAAGAGCGCTCGCCAATTTATACTATGATGCTAATCAGCTTGACAAGGCGGCAGCGATGATGGAGAAGGTTATCAGGCAAAGGTTTTCAGATAGTGACCAGGAGTTTCTGGCAAACCTTTATTTTGCCAATCAGGATTATTTGTCAGCAGCCAGATCCTATGAGAAGTTGTTATGGAAACAAACCAAAGAGAGCGACCAGTTCAGAGTGTATATGCTGTTAGGTTACGCTTACAGCAAGGCAAATATGCCGTCAATGGCAATTGAAGCGTTTCAGAATGCCTCCAGATTAGAACGATCCAACGAAACTTTGCAGTCGCTGGCGACTGTGTTGGAAACAAATGGAGAGATTCAGCGGGCGATTAAAACATATCAGTTATTAGTTAAGCAACAACCAGATCCTGAGACCTATATTAAGCTAAGCAATCTTTATGTTGACGCAGGAGACACTGATCAAGCGCTTGCATCACTTGAATTGGCGCTGGAATTCAAGCTCTCGGATGTTCAGAAACAGAATGCTTACCGGTCCTATATGCTGATTGGTTACACTTTTAGCAAGGAAAACCAGCAAGCCAAAGCAGTTGAAGCCTTTCAACATGCTGCCGGATTAAAACCATCTGATACATCGTTAACGTCACTTGCCTATGCGTTGGAAAGCAAGGGTGATATTGAAAAAGCGATTAAAATTTACCGGGATCTGCTACGCAAAAACAATGACCCTGAAACATTCATCAGATTAAGTCATTTGTATGTCAGTACAGGTAACAAGGAGAATGCAATCCACTCTCTTGATTCAGCGTTGCAGCTGGACGTTTCTGATGCCCAGAAAAAAGCAGCCTACAGATCACAGGGTGAGTTGTACTATCAGAGTAAAGACTATTCGCAAGCAAAAAAAGCGTTTCAAAAAGCCCTGAGAATTGATTCGGATGATACTTATTTATTAAATTCAATTGCTTTAACAAATATTAAACTGGGACAATTGAAAGAGGCATCTGACAATTTAAAGCAAAGTTTGAGCATTAAGGAATCGGTGGATGCCTTATTTACGCTGGCTGAAGTTGAAAAAAGATTAAATCATCTGGATGCGCCGGTGCAAATTTATCGCCATTTAATTAAGTTCAGAGGATTAAAACCACAGCAGAAAAGCCAAGTGTTAGCGAATCTTGGGTTGTTGTATATGGATCGAAATCAGGAGCAATTGGCAATCGGATATTTACGGGCAGCCGTTGCCAGAAATAAATCAGACTGGATGCTATATCGTCATCTGGGCATTGCGCTCGGCCGGTTCAATCGCTGGGATGAAGCGCTTGAACAGTTTGAGATAGCTTTAAGAAAACAACAGAATGTGGGTAATCTGTTGCATGTCGCGCGAGCACATCGTCATCTGGGACAATCAGAGCTTGCATTGAATGGCTACCAGAATGCTTTGGATTTTGCAATGAGTCATTCAGGAAGCAATGGGCAGCTTAAACCCATTCTTGATGAACTGGGCTATTACTATGTGCAAATGAAG
>Ga0114931_10006122_pt1 | contig 14820 bp, 7 predicted proteins | sample 2SBtaG_FD_89579 | JGI IMG/M metagenome (GOLD analysis project Ga0114931, IMG submission 89579) | Deep subsurface microbial communities from Kolumbo volcano to uncover new lineages of life (NeLLi) - 2SBTROV14_V59a metaG | ecosystem: Environmental > Aquatic > Marine > Volcanic | place: Kolumbo...
CGCTCTGGCGTGGCTCGCCATCCGTGGCCTACGGCTGCTCGACCCGGGCAACCTGCCGCGCCTGGGCGAGATCCGTGTCGACGCGCCGGTGCTGCTTTTCGCCCTCGGCGTCACCGTGATCTCAGGCCTCGGTTTCGGCCTCTTGCCGTCGATCCGGCTGCACGATCGCATCCTCAGCACGGCCCTGGCACAAGGCGGCCGCGGCGCCGTGGCGGGACGCACCAGCCAGCGCATGCGCAGCGTGCTGGTGGTGGCGCAGATGGCCCTCGCCGTGGTGCTGCTCTTCGCGTCGGCGCTGATGATGCGCACCTTCAACGCCCTCAGCGGCGTCGATCCGGGGTTCGACCGCAGCTCGGTGCTGACCCTGCGCTTGACGCTGCACGCAGAGCGTTACGAGCAGCCCGAGGCGCGGGCCCGCTTCTGGACCCGGCTGGTGGACCAGGCGCGGGCCCTGCCCGGCGCTGGGCGCGCCGCGACCGTGCTCAACCTGCCGCTGACCGACGGCGACGCCAACCCCGCCTTCGTCATCGAAGACTTCCCGCCGCAGCCCGATGACCCGCCGCTGGTGGCCCGCCAGAACCTGGTCACCGACGGCTACTTCGAGACCCTCGGCATCGCGATCATCGCCGGCCGTTCGCTCGCGCGCCGCGACATCGAGCAGCGCCGGCCGGCGGTGGTGGTGAGCGCGGCCTTTGCACGCCGCATTTGGGGCGAGAAGAGCCCCATCGGCAAGCGTCTCAAGCGCGGTCTGCCCGGTGACCAGCGCGCGCCGTGGTACGAGGTGGTGGGCGTTGCCGGCGATGTGCGCGACGACGACTTGGCCGGCGCGCCGGTCGAGATGGTGTACTTCCCACTGCTCGGCCAGCAGGATGACGAGAGTGCCTGGACCCCCTCGGCGATGAGCCTCGCCGTCACCAGCCGCACGGGCGATCCCTCGATGCTCGGCCCGGCCGTGCGTGATCTGGTACGACGTCTCGATCCCGAGCTGCCGGTCATCCGGATGCGCACCACCGCCGAGATCACCCGCCGCGCCATGGCGCGCACCACCTTCACCATGACGCTGCTCGCGATCGCCTCGCTGATCGCCGTTGTCCTCGGCAGCGTCGGCATCTACGGCGTGCTCGCCCACAGCGTGGCACAGCGCACGCGCGAGATCGGCGTGCGGCTGGCACTGGGTGCCGAGCGGGCGCGGGTGCGCGGCATGCTGGTTGGCCAGGGCATGCGTCTGGCCGGCATCGGCGTGACGCTCGGCATCGGCGGTGCGGTGATCGCCGGTCGTGTGCTGGCGGCGTTGCTGTTCGGCGTTTCCGCCACCGATCCGCCGAGCTTCCTCGCCGTCGTCGCCCTGCTGACGCTGGTCGCCGCTGCCGCCTCGTTCGTGCCCGCGCAACGCGCTGCACGCATCGAACCGACCGAAGCACTGCGCCACGAGTAGCACGCTGCGCTCGCGCATTGCTCGAGCGACGCGAGGGTCGAGCGAGCCGCCAGATCCTCTGCCAGCCACCGACACCAAGCCGGAAGAGTTCGTTCCTCGACCCCTTCAAGCGTTTCACGTCACCGCGTCCGGTGGCTGCATGCGAGTCGATGGCTTCGCGGATTCGCTGTCGGGTTCGGCGGTCAAGCCTCGACGGCACTCGCAGCGCACGAGGACTCCACTTGACCCGCCAGCTCACGAAGCCTGGATGAGTCGGCGCTCGGCTTCCTCGTTGGCAACGAAGCCGTGTTCCTGTCAGTCGCGCTCGGCAAACTTGAGGCCGGCAAGAACCTCATCCGTCACCGGCTCGTCGTCATCCGGTGCACGCAGGAGCGCCGCGATCGCGGGGTCCGCGGTCTCCCGGCGGAGGTACGCAAGAAAACGGAGGGCCGCATGGACCTCGGAATCCGGCAGGCTCTCAACGAGCTGGTGGGTAAGCCTGTCTACCCGACACGGAAACGAATCTCGACCTGGAATTCCCGAAAGAAAGGACTTCGTCTCGTTCTGGCACTGTGAGTGCGTACATACGCACAATACGTGCTTCGAAGCGCCTTTCCCTCCTGCCTGCGCCAGACAGGAGCCGAGCGCGAAACACCGGGTGTGGGATCGCCGCCTGGCTGTGGCACAATCGCCCGACTTGACCACTGACTTTTCGGGGTGACCATGCGACAGTTCCTCGGGGCCGCGTTCGGCCTCTTGCTTTCGATCCAGGTACTCTCGGCCGGCGAACCGCCACTTGGCTTTTTCGCGGACTCGGTGCAGGCTGAGCTGGCCGCCGAGCGGACCTTCCTGCGCACGCCGGCTGCCGAGAAGGCCCGCCACTGGCTGGCCCAACTGACCGAAGAACCGCATGTCGCGGGCACCGCCGAGGAGCACGAGGTCGCCGAGTACGTGCGCGACCGGCTGGTCGAATTCGGCCTCGAGACCGAGATCGTGCCCTACACGGTCTTCCTAAACTACCCGACCAAGGTCTCGCTGCGGCTGATCGAACCGCAGGAAGAGGCACTGGCGTTGATGGAGGACTTCCTGCCGGAGGACAAAGACTCCGCTCCCGGCGGCATGTTCCCTGCCTTCCACGGCTACGGCGCATCCGGCAAGGCCGAGGGCCAAGTGGTGTATGTCAACTACGGAACAGCCGCCGATTTCGAGCAGATCGAGCGCCTGGGCCTGACCGTCAAGGGCCGCATTGCATTGGTGCGCTACGGCCAGGTATTCCGCGGCCTCAAGGTCCGCGAGGCGGAGAAACACGGCGCTTTGGGCGTGGTCATCTACTCGGATCCGGCCGACGACGGCTACTTGCAAGGCGACGTTTACCCCGACGGCCCGATGCGGCCACCGTCGGCGATCCAGCGCGGCTCGGTGCAATTCCTCTCGATCCAGCCGGGCGACCCCTCGACGCCCGGATGGCCGGCCCGTGACGGCGCCAGGCGCTTGTCACGCGCGGAGATGAAGACCGTGCCGCACATTCCTTCGCTGCCGATCGCCTACCGCGAGGCCGAGAAGATCCTGCGCAAGATGGGCGGCGAGAACGTGCCCAAAGGCTGGCAGGGTGGCCTGCCCTTCGCCTATCACCTGGGCCCCGGCGGCGCCTCGCTGGCCATGGAGGTGGCCATGGATGAGGGGCAGAAGCCGATCTGGGACGTCTTCGCACGCATTCCCGGCAGCGAGCAGCCCGAGCGGCTGGTGATCCTCGGCAACCATCGCGACGCTTGGAACCATGGCGCAGTCGACCCCAACTCCGGGACCGCCGCCATGCTCGAGACTGCGCGCGCACTCGCTGCCGCGGTCGAGGCCGGGTGGCGACCCAAGCGCACCGTGGTGCTCGCGAGCTGGGACGGCGAAGAGTACGGTCTGGTGGGCTCGGTGGAATGGGGCGAAGACCGGGCCAAGAAGCTCCAGGCAAGGGCCGTCGCCTACCTCAACCTCGACAGCGCGGTGACCGGCGATGCGCTCGGCGTCTCGGGTGTTGCATCGCTGCGCGACCTGGTGCGCGAGGTGGCCGGTGCGGTGCCCGATCCGGTGCGCGGTGGCATGATCGGCGATGCCTGGGAAAAGCGTCTGCACACTACCTGGGCGAAGGAAGCGCCGGTCGATCTCGACACCGAGGCGCGCTTCGATCTGCAGCTCGGCGCCCTCGGCTCAGGCTCGGACTACACCGTGTTCATCGACCATCTGGGCATTGCCGCGCTCAACTTCGGCTTCAGCGGGCCCTACGGCGTCTACCACTCGATGTACGACGACTTCCGGTGGATGGACCGCTTCGGCGATCCGCAGTTCGTCTACCACGTGGCCGCAGCACGCTTTTACGGGCTGCTCGCCATGCGACTCGCCGCCGCCGACGTTCTGCCGATGCGCTTCGCACCGTATGCCCGGGTGCTTGCCGAGCAGCTCGACACCCTGCGCCGGGACGCAGCAAAGAAGGCCCGGGCACCCCGCGACGAGCAGGACGAGGCACCATTCACGCTCGACGTCGCCCCGGTGCTCGACGCCCTCGAGGGCTTTGCCCAGGCCGCACAGGCGGTCGATTCCCGTGCCGGCGCCATCGCCATCCGCCAGGACGAAGCCAGCGCCCAGGCGCTGAACGAGACCCTGCGCACGGTCGAGCGCGCCTTCCTCAGCGACGACGGCCTGCCCGGTCGACCCTGGTTCAAGCACCTGCTGGTGGCCCCCGGAACCACCACCGGCTATGCGCCCTGGCCCTTCCCTGAGCTGCGGGAAGCCTTCGAGAACCAGGACCCGGAGGCCTTCGCCCGCGGCGTCGAGCGGGTGGTCGCTGCGCTCGGACGCGCGAGTGCGCTGCTGCGTCGCGCAGCGGCTGGCGGCTGAGGCTGGCGCCTGCGGTGCGCGGCCACCACCGCGACATCCTGCACCGGCTGCTGCCGCCGGCCGCGGTGCTGGCGGCTGCGGCTGGCCTGCTGCACCTTGGTCTGCTCGCAGAGATTGCTCCGGCGCGCTTTACGCTCGGCCTGCGTCTGGTGCTCGCCGCGGCGCTGGCTCTCGCCTGGCGGCTGCGCAGCGCACAGGCCGCGCGCGCCGCCGTGCTGCTGCTCGCGCTCGGCGCGTTGCTGAACGCCCGAGCGAGCGAGACCCTGGCTCCGACCCTGCTGCTGATCCGCGTGCTGCTGCCACTCGACCTGGCGCTCGGTGCCTGGCTGCGCGACGCATCGCTGCTGAGCCGCCGCGGCATCCTGCGTTTCGGCTGGCTGGGCGTTGAGGCCGCCCTGGTGTCGCCACTGCTGCTCGAGCGCCTGGCGAGCCTCGGCCTCTCCCCGACCCTGCTGGCGTCCTGGGTGCCGGCCGTGACGCTGGTGGCGGGCGCCAGCGGGCTGGTGCTTCGCGTGGTATTTCGTCCCACCCCGCTCAGCGCTGGCTGGCTGGGGGTGCTGCTCGCTGCGACCGTGGCCTTCGAAGCGCAACAGCCCATGCCCTGGCTGGTGGCCGGCGGCTTAACCCTCTTCGTAGCGCTGGTCGAGCGTGCGTTCGCTCTCGCTTTCGAGGATCGCCTCACCGGCCTCGCCGGCCGTGCCGCCCTCGAGCAGCGTCTTGGCGAGCTCGGCGAACGCTACGCCATCGCCATGGTCGACGTCGACCATTTCAAGAAGGTCAACGACCGTCACGGACACGACACTGGCGACGAGGTTCTGCGCTGGGTCGCCTCGCGCCTCAACGGGGTTTCCGGCGGCGGTGCCGCCTACCGCTACGGCGGTGAAGAGTTCGACATCGTCTTCGCCGGCCGCGACGCCGCCGCGGCCAAGGCGCATCTCGAGGCCCTGCGACAAAGCATCGCCGAGCGCCCCTTCGTGCTGCGCCCGCCGCGCCCCCCGGCAAAGCGCGCGCGCGCGCAGAAAAGCACCAAGCGCCCCGCCGCTCAGCGCACGCTCGCGGTGACCGTCAGTATCGGTCTCGCCGCGAGCGGCGCCCGAGCCAAGACCCCCACAGCAGTGCTCAAGGCGGCCGACAAGGACCTCTACCGGGCCAAGCGGGCCGGTCGCAATCGGCTGTCGAGGTCGCGTGGCTGAGTGCGGCTGCGCGCGGCTGCACGGCAAGCAGCGGTGTCGGGTAGGCTCGGCGCGACGTATCCACCCCCGAATTGGAGGCCTTGCCATGAGACGACTGGTGTTGACGGTTTTTGCCCTACTCCTGCTCGCGACCGCGGTCATTGCCGACGACGCTCTGAAGGAAGCTGCATCCAAGGGGCCCGAGCCAGCGAGCTCGGTGACCCAGCACAGCATCACGATCGGCGGCACCACCATCGACTACCAAGCGACCGCCGGCTACTTGATCGTCGACAACGCCGACGAGAAACCAGCCGCCCAATTCGGCTACACGGCCTATGTCGCAAAGGGTGCTGAGAATCGGCCCGTGACCTTCGCTTTCAACGGCGGGCCGGGATCATCGTCAATCTGGCTGCATTTGGGTGTGCTCGGGCCGCGGCGGGTGGTCGTCGCCGACGCTGACTTCACCTTGCCGCCACCATACGATCTGGTGGACAACGCCTACAGCATTCTCGATGTCAGCGACCTGGTGATGATCGATCCGGTCGGCACCGGCTATAGCCGGCCGGTCGGCGATGCCAAGGGGGAGGACTTCTGGGGCGTCGACCAGGACATCGACTCGGTCGCCCGTTTCATCGAAACCTGGGTGAGCGAGAACGGCCGCTGGGCGTCGCCCAAGATCCTGCTCGGCGAGAGCTATGGCGGCATGCGCGCGGCCGGCGTTTCCTTGGCGCTGCTCTCGCAGCACGGTATGGCGCTCAATGGGGTGGTGCTGGTGTCCCCCTTCCTCTCGTTTCTCTCCGGCGCCGACGGCATCGGCGTCGACTTGCCCCACGTGCTTTTCTTGCCGTCGCTCGCGGCGACTGCCTGGTACCACCACGCGCTTGCGGATCGGCCACCAGACCTCCTCGCCCTCCTCGCCGAAGTGAAGGCCTTCGCCTACGACGAGTACGCACCCGCGTTGCTCAAGGGCAGCCGCCTGGGGGCCGACGAGCGCGCCGCCATCCTCGCCAAGCTCGCACGCTACACCGGTGTCAGCGAAACCTATTGGGACCGCGGTGACCTGCGCATCGACCACACGCAGTTCATCAAGGAGCTGCTGCGGGACCGTAAGCAGACCGCCGGCCGAATCGATTCGCGCTTTGCTGGACGCAGCTTTGACCTTCTCGGTGAGCGGATGAGCTATGACCCGTTCAACGCGGCGATCTCCCCGGCATTTACCGCCACGTTTCTCGACTACTACCACCGAGAGCTGGGGTTCGGGAAAGATCTCGCGTATCGGGTTTCCGGTCGCGTAGGGCAGCATTGGTACTGGGGCCACGCCACGCCGGGCGCTGGCCTTTTTGGGGCCGGCAAGCTGCCGGTTCCCAACACCTCCCGCGATCTCGCCCGGGCCATGGGCCAGAGCCCCAACATGAAGCTCCTCGTGATGCAGGGCCACTACGATCTCGCCACGCCGCAGGCGGCTACCGAATACGCCCTCGAGCACATGGACCTGCTGCCGGAGCAACGCGAGAACATCACTGTCGCTTACTACGATGCGGGTCACATGATGTATCTGCACCCCCCTTCGTTGGTGAAGTTCAAACAGGTGCTTGCGCGCTTCATCCACGCTGCCTGCGAGCGCTGAGGCACACAGCGCGGGCGCTCTCAGTGCTTCGCTGCACGTCCCGGCGTCCAAGGCGCGCCAGCCTCGGCCAGGGCGTCCTCGATCGCGTCGATCTTCGCCGTTGCACGCTCGAGATCGGCGGCCACCACTCGGTACTCGGCCGCTGCCCACTCGAGGTTTTGGCGATGGGTCGGTGGGACCCAGGCGGGTGTCCCAATGGCCGCCGCTGACCTGGCCGAGGCGATCGAGAACCGAGGGTGTAGACGGCTCGCTGTAGTGCCCGCGCACGGGATCGCCCGAGATACGCTTCTCGATCGCGGCCAGATCGCCTTGGGCGGCGTGAATGCGTGCCAGCAGCGATGCCTCGGCGCCGGTCGCGGCCAGGAAGGCGGGCTCGAAGAAACGCAGGCGTTCGCGGAGCGCGCGGAGGGTCTCGGCACTGCCGCGCGCGCGCCGCAGCAAGTCAGCGGTGCGCCGCTGAAACGCGTCGATGTCCGCGAAGTCGGGCAGTGGCTCGGCGGTTCCGGGAAGCGGCACGACCTTGAATTGCCGCGCTTCACCAAGACTGCGCAGTAAGCCATTTTGCTTGATCGACAACTCCACGCTATAGCTGCCTGGAGCGATCAAAGGTCCATGCGCTTCGCCATCCCACGGCGGCCGCCAGCCCGGCGGGTCGAGAGAGATCGGCTCGACCGCTGGCCGGCGCAAATCCCAGGCAACACGCTGGAAGCCGGCTGTGGCCGGGGCGTCCAGCCGGCGCACGACGGTGCCGTCAGCATCGCGGATGGTCAGCAGGAGTTGCGCCTCCTCGTCGAGCGCTTCGGTGTCGAGGGTGCTCCAGCCCGGGAAGGGAATGTCTTTCCCGGTCTCTACAAGGTTTTTCTCCCGCTCCCGCCGCAGGTCTTTGGCGGATCTCGGTGCCGCGCGTAGATAGAGGGTGAAAACAGCGCCGAACGGAGGGTTGGGCGCGGTGAAGAAGTTGCTGCCTTGATAGGCCTTCCCCGGCGTGGCGAGCGGCATGGACTCGACGTACCACCAAGCGTCGCGCACCGGGAAAAGCGTAGCCTCTTGTTCGAGGGTTTCCGCGGACAGCGTCCGGAGGGGGGTGTAGTCATCGAGAATGAAGAATCCTCGCCCGAAGGACGCCGCCACCAGATCGTTCTCGCGCCGCTGGATCTCGAGATCGCGAAACGCCATGGTCGGCAGACCGCCCGTGAGCTCGATCCAATGATGGCCGCCATCACGGGTGAAAAACAGCCCGAGCTCGGTGCCCGCGAAGAGCAAGTCAGCGGCGACATGGTCCTCGACCATCGACCACACCAGATGCCGAGCCGGCAGGTCACCCGCGATCGAATGCCAACTGCGGCCGCGGTCGACGGACTTCAGCAAATAGGGCGCGAAATCGCCCACCTTATGGTTATCGAAGGCAACGAAGACGGTGTCCGGATCGTGGACCGACGCCTTGATTTCGTTGACAAAGGCCCGTTCTGCGATGCCCGAAATGTGTTCGATCCGGCGCCAAGTCGCGCCCCCGTCCTCGCTCACCCCGATCACGCCGTCATCGCTGCCGGTGTAGAGCAGGCCCGGAACCCGTGGCGACTCGGAAACCGAAGTCAGGGTGGCATAGACCGACATCGCACGGTTGTCGTAAAGCGCGTCGACCCCCTGGACACGGCCGGCGACTGGCATCTCGAGGCGCGGTGTATGGCGGGTGAGATCGCCGCTGACCGCGGTCCACCGGTCGCCGCGATCATCGCTGCGCCACAGCCGCTGCGATCCGAACCACAGCCGTGCGGGATCGTGCGGACTGATCAAGATGGGAGCGTCCCAGTTGAAGCGCTCGGGGGGCTCGCCAGGCGCTGGCTGGGGCTTGATGTCAAGGGCCTCGCCGGAAACCAAATCCACGCGCAGCAGGCTGCCCCCTTGCCATTCGGCATAGAGAATATTGGGGTTTCCGGGGTCGATCTGGCAGGCATAGCCGTCGGCACCTACCGGCACCGTCCAGTCGGCATTGCCGATGCCGTGCACCGTGCGCGTGCGCGACGGCCCGTACTGCGTGCCATTGTCCTGGGTTCCGCCGGCCAAATGGTAGAAGGGTTGGGCATTGTCGAGCGCCAGCTTGTAGATCTGGGTGATCGGCAAATTGCCGGTGAAACGCCAGTGGGCGCCGTGGTCGAAAGTCTCGTACAAACCTCCGTCCGAGCCCGCGATCAGGTGCTCGGGATCGCTGGGATCGATCCACAACGCATGGCTGTCGCTGTGCTTGTTGTCCTCGCCAAGCCGCTCGAAGGTGGCGCCGCCATCGGCGCTGGCATGGATCCAGACGTCCATCTGGTAGACGCGCTTTGCATCCTGCGGCGAAGCGTAAATCTCTTGGTAGTAGTGCGGACCGGTGCCGCCTGAGAGGTAGTCATTGCGCTTCTCGAAGTGCTCGCCATGGTCGGTGGAGCGAAAAAAGCCACCGGCCTTCTCCGTCGCTTCGACCGTGGCGTAGACCAGGCTGGAATCCGCGGCGGTGACTGCCAGCCCGATCTTGCCCAAGTCGCCGTCCGGCAGGCCGCTGCGAACCTGGCGCCAAGTGGTGCCCGCGTCCGTGGACTTCCAGATCCCGGATTCGGGACCGCCGCCGAGCAGGGACCAGATGGTGCGTCGCCGCTGGTAGGCCGCGGCGTAGAGGGTGTCGGGGTCCCCGGGATCGAATTCCAGATCGGTGACACCGGTTTCGTCCGAGATGTGCAACACGCGTGTCCAGGTAGCACCGCCGTCGGCGGTCTTGAAGACGCCACGCTCGCCGCCGCTCGCCCAAAGCGGCCCCTCGGCAGCGACGTAGACGACGTTCCCATCGCGCGGATCGACCAGGATCTTGCCGATGTGCTCGGAAGCGGCGAGGCCCATGGGGCTCCAGGTGGCGCCCGCATCGAGGCTCTTGTACACCCCGTCGCCGAATCCGACATGGCGTCCGCTGACATTCTCCCCGGTCCCCACCCACAGAATGTGCGGGTTGCTCGGATCGAGTGCCAGGCAGCCGATCGAGTACACCGACTGATGATCGAAGATCGGCGTCCAGGTGATGCCGGCATCGATCGTTTTCCACACGCCGCCCGAGCCCGCAGCCACATAACGCGTGCTGGGATCGCTCGGAACGACGGCGAGGTCAGCGATGCGGCCGGACATCAGCGCGGGCCCGACATTGCGCAACGCCAGGCCGGCGACGGTCTCGGCCGTCAGCCGCTCGGCGCCCTCAGGCCCAGTGCTCGGCGACGCGACGCGGGACGCCGTGGCGGACTGGGCGGACTTGCGAGCGCTGGGCTCGGCAGATGCGCCAGACACTGCGATCAGCGCGGACAGGGTCATGAACGCCACGAAAAGGGCGACTTTGCGGGTCGGCTGCATCAGGGGTTCTCCTCGCGATGGGTTGGCAACAGGGCCGATTGTAGCGCCCGTGCAGGGACGGGCGGCCCAGGACTCTGGATTTGCTTCATCCCACGTTCATCTCGGCGCATTAGAGTATGCGCAGTACAGGATGCCTGCACCCTCCGCTGGCCGCGACTTCCGCGTACGAGCCTCGCGGATGAGCACCACCGCCCATCCGTGGCCACCGAGGACGATACGGATTCCACAGATCCGTCGATCAGGAGTCTGCCTCGGGTTCGGCCAGGATCTTCGGATTTGTCGAGCGTACGCAGGAACACGGAACACGCAGGAGCGCATTGTGATCGAGCTCGCAGAATCGAACGACGACACCTCGCCCGATGACGGCCCGAACCGCCCTCGCGACGCCGTGGCGACGGTGCTCGACCGCCTGGGCCTGGAAGACCGCCTACGCCAGGCCGTGGCGCAGGCCGAGCGGACCGGCGAGCAGGTCGCCGTCCATTTGATCGAGGTCGACTGGTTCGACCGCATGACGCACCGCTTCGGCGCAGCGAAGGCCGACGCGTTGCTGGCTGCGACCCTTGCTTCGCTGGCGACCCTGGTGCGCCGTTCCGACGGTCTGGCCTGGTTCGGCGATGCCTGCTTCGCCGTGGTCCAGCGATCCGTACAAGCGGCCGAGGGCGTTGCCGCGCTGGGCCGCAAGCTGCTCACTGCTGTCGGCGAGGCACACCTGGATTCGCGCTTGTCCACGCGGCTGAGCGCGAGCGTGGGCATCGGCTTGCATGAGCCGGGTCTCAGTTGGGCGGAGGTTCTGGCCAACGCCGAACAGGCCTTGCGGCGTGCCCAGAGCGAAGGCGGCAGCACCTTTCGCATCTACCGTTCGCCACGCGCGAACGCCCGGCAGGCGCGGGTGGTGCTGCTCGAGCAACTGCATCGTGCGCTCGAGCAAGACCAGCTCTTTCTCGAATTCCAGCCACAGATCAGCGCCCGCAGCGGCCGCACCGTGGCCTTTGAGGCGCTTGTGCGCTGGCAGCATCCACAGCGTGGCGTGGTGCAGCCCGGATGCTTTCTTCCCGCGGCTGAGTCCAGCGGCCTGATCGTCGACATCGGGCGCTGGGTGCTCGAAAATGCCTGCCGGCAATGCAAGCTGTGGAATGAAGGTCTGGCGGTGGGGGTGCCGGTGGCGGTCAACGCCTCGCCCCTCGAGATCGGTCACAGCGGCTTCGCGGACCGCGTGACCAGCGCCCTCGAGCGCGCTGGCCTGGAGCCCAAGCTGCTCGAACTGGAGCTCACCGAATCGGCCTATGTGCGCGATTTGCCGGCGATGCGAGAGGAGATCGCCTTGCTGCGCCAGCGCGGTGTCCGGCTCGCAATCGACGATTTCGCCATGGGGTTTGCGTCGTTTCGCTATCTTCGATCCTTCCCCGTCGACAAGGTCAAGATCCCGCGCGAGTTCATCGACGCCCGCAGGCCGGACGCCACCGACCGCGCGCTGATCGAAGCGATCGTGCAAGTCGGCCATCGACTCGATCTGAGCGTCACTGCGGAAGGCGTCGAGACCGCGGAACAGGTGGCAGCGCTGCGCGCCGCAGGATGCGATGCATTGCAAGGCTTTCTCCTCGGCCGGCCAGCAGCCTTGCCCGTCACCACCGCGCCCGAGGAGACCTCCAAGACAGCCGGGGCCGCGCCCGAACAAGCCGCAGCGTCTGCGAGCGCCAAGGACACGCGATCGGTGATCAAAGCGCCGCTTCGACCAAACGGTACCCGGCGCCCCTCACGCCATGCCCGGCCGGCGCGCGGCGGCGCAGCACCGCGCTTTTTCGGCTGGGCCGCCGACCAGATCTAGGAGCCTGTTGCGCATAGCCCGCACGGCGCCTCGTGGGGGGGGCGAGGCTTTCGGTGCGTTACGTTCTCGACAAATACCTACGGGCATTCTCCTTCGAACGCGCCTTTAGAGCCCCCTCGCGGCGCTCCGCGATGCAACATCCGTCGATTTGCAACAGGCTCCTAGCCGGTACCGGGTCGCAGCGAGCCGAGCAGGTGATCGAAGCCGGCACGCTGCGCCGCGATGGTGGCCTGCGGACCGGTGAGCTTGAAGAACCAATTCGCGTCTGGGCCCTTGGCCACCGCGCCGAGCAGGCGATAGCCAGGGGCCTCGCTGCCGCCACTGCTCATGCCGCCGGTGTAGGTGCCACCGACCTCGACCAACAGCACAGGGATATCACCCACGGTGCGGGTGTTGGTGGTCATCGCCTGGGAAGCATCGCGTCCATCCGGTTGCTTGAACTGCCCGGCCCAACGGCGGGCGTTGGCCATGGCATCGCCGCCTTGCCCCGGGCCGAAGTAAAACACCACCAGCTCGGCGTCGCCGCCCGGACCCGGCACAAGATACTGGGCACGACGCATGGGTGAGGAGGGCGACTGCGATACCCAGCCCTCAGGAACCTCCCAAACCAACGCCGTGGCGGTGGCGGCCGTGGCGGGCGCGGCGGCGGCCGGTGCTTCCCCGCTCGGCGTTGTGCCCTCGGGCAGGCCCTCGACGCTGGCGATCAGGCGCTCGATTTCAGGCGCGCTGCCGCCAGCCCGAGCCAGGCCGTCGCGCCAGACGGCGAGTGCCTGCTGCCGCGATCCCATACGCGCCAGGGCGATGCCCTTATAAAGCAAGGCGTATACATGGTCGGGGAAACGGCTGAGGACCCGATCGAGCAAGGCGACACCTTCGTCGTTTTGCCCCATGGCCACACGCACGACCCCGTGCACGAAAAGCGCGTCGGGGTCGTCGGGGGCGGTGCGCAGAATCTCACCGGCCTGCTGAAACGCCGACACGTACTGCTCGGCGGCGAGGTAGGTCAAGGCGAGCTGCTTGCGCGCATCCTGGTTGTCTGGATCTCGATCCAACGCCCCGCGCAGCTCGGCCACCTGCTTGGCGACCGCTGGCGGCAGGTCGCCGTCCCCATGGGGCGCTTCTGGGCTCGGCGCGCCGACCGCGGCGCTGCCCATGGTCTGCGGCGTGGCGTCGCGCACGGCCCAGTAGATCAGCAGGCCGACGAGGCTCGAAACGGCCACCCCAGCTATAAATCCGGCCACCATCGGCCGCACACCGCGCACACTCGGTGTCGCCGCTTGGGCCGAGGAGGTCTCGAGCTTTCGAGAGTCAGATGCCGGCTCGTGGCCGAGCCTCTCGCGGGCGCGGTCGAGATCGCGCAGGGTGCGCGCCGCCGCGCGCTCGAGGTCCGCGCGCGCCGCCGCGCTGAGCGCCTCTTCGTCCGCCTGGCGCAGCCGCCGGTACAGCTCGTCCCGCCGCGCTTCGAGATCGGCGACGCGCAGACGCAGGTCGCCGGCCCGCGCAGCCGGCGCGGGGTCCGGCGCGCCACGACGGAGCCGTCGCACCGCCCACCAACCCCCGACGATCCCGAGCGCCAACACGATCAGTGGCGGCAGCCACAGGCTACTGCTCATGATTCTCCCTCCTCGGCCGCGAACTCCTGGCGAACCCGTCGGCGATACATGGCAAGCTCCTCGTCGTCCGCACCAAGGCCAGCATCAGGATCAGCGTCAGAAGCGGCATCAGAAGCGGCGCAGACATCAGCATCCATGCTGGTATCGGGCTCCACAGCCTCGCCGTGCTCATCGTCCCTCGCATCGTGGCGGCTGCGGGCGCCGGTGGCCAGCGTCCGGCTTCGCGTCACACGCCGCAGGACCAACAGCAGGCCGAGCGCGAGCACCAAGATCGGCGCCAGCCAGACCACGAGATTGAAGCCTTGCGCCCGGGGCTCGAGGCGGATGAACTCGCCATAGGACGCTTCGAAGTAGTCGAAGATCTGATCGGCACTGTAGCCCTGGGCCAACATGCCCTTGACCTCGGCCTTCATCGCCAGCGCGGTTTCCGAGGGCGAGTCGGCGATCGATAGCCCCTGGCAGACCGGGCAGCGGATGTCCTCCGCCACCACCTCCGTACGTTGATCGAGCGCCGGCCCGCTGAGCGGCGGACCGGTGGGTAGGCCGAGCACGAAGGTCCCATCGCTAGCGCTCGGCGACGCGGGCGACGCGGGCGGCGTCTGGGCTCCGGCAAGGCCCGCCAGCAAGCAGCAGGCGAGCCCGGTGAGACAGGCGAGCAGAGCGCGACAGGAACGCGAACGGTTGCAGCTTCTCGAGAGGATCATGCGACGTGACTCGCCTCGCCGGCGGCGGTGCTCAGAGCAGGGATGACAGCACTCGGTCCAGCAGATCGGGGGTCACCGGACCGGTCTGTTTGAACACGATGGTCCCCGTCTTGTCGATAAAAAAGGTTTCGGGCGCGCCGTAGACACCATAGGCGATCGCCGCCTGGCTGCCCGGATCGAGCAGCGACGGACCCCAAGCACCGCGGC
>Ga0114931_10006123_pt1 | contig 14819 bp, 15 predicted proteins | sample 2SBtaG_FD_89579 | JGI IMG/M metagenome (GOLD analysis project Ga0114931, IMG submission 89579) | Deep subsurface microbial communities from Kolumbo volcano to uncover new lineages of life (NeLLi) - 2SBTROV14_V59a metaG | ecosystem: Environmental > Aquatic > Marine > Volcanic | place: Kolumbo...
GAACCCGTCCAGCGTGACGAGCCCATCCTCGAGATCTACACGGACAAGGTGGACGCCGAGATCCCGGCGCCCGCAGCGGGTACGCTGGCGGAGATCTCGGTGCCTGAGGGAGAGACCGTGGAAGTGGGCACGGTCGTGGCGTACATCGAGACCGAGGCGGGCGCCTCCGCGCAAACCCCCGCCGGGGCACCGGTCGTGGCTGCTGCTCCCTCCGGGGCCGGAGGCGGAGCTACGGAAGCGCCCGCTGCGGCCCCGGCCGCACGCGAGACTCCGGCCGCCCCCGGCGCGCCCGCATCCGTGGAGGAGCGGCTCCGTACGCGCTCGACGCCGGTTGTGCGCCGCATCGCGGAGGAACACGGAATCGACATCGCGTCCGTTCCGGGTAGCGGTCAGGCGGGGCGGGTGACCAAGCACGACATTCTCGCGTTCATCGAAGCGGGCGCGGAAGTTCCCGCCGCGGCAGAGCGGGCCGAGCCTGCCGCCCCGGCGGGCGCGGCCCCGTCTCCGGCGGGCGCGGTGCGCGCCGAAGCCGTCGGCGCGGCTCCCTCGGAGTTCTGGAAGCTCTTCTACAGCCACGTCGAACACCCGGAGTTTCCCGTGCGCGCGGCGGACCGGGTCGAGCCGATGGACAAGATCCGGCGGCTCACGGCGGAGCACATGGTCCTGGCCAAGCGCGTGGCCGCGCACGTCCACTCGTTCATCGAGATCGACTTTACGGCGATCGACGCGATCCGGACGGCCCGCAGGGAGCAGTGGACGGAGCAGGGCGTGCGGGTGAGCTATACCGCGTTCGTGGCGTGGGCCGTCTCTCGGGTCCTCCGGGAGTTTCCCACGGTCAACGCCGCGATCTCGGGCAACAATGTGATCTTCCGGGGCAGCATCAACCTCGGCATGGCCGTCGATCTCGACCCCGGACTCATCGTCCCCGTCGTTCACGACGCGGACGACCTCGGCCTCGTGGGCCTGGCCAGGAAGATCATCGACCTGGCGGCACGGGCGCGCGACCGCAAGCTCATGCCCGAGGAGATCCAGGGCGCGACGTTCTCGATTACGAATCCCGGAGTTCTGGGCACGCTCGTCGGCATGCCGGTCATCCCCCTGGGTACCTCGGCCATCCTCGGCACGGGCGCAATCGAGAAGCGCGTCGTCGTCGTCACGGATCCGGACACGGGTGCCGACGCCATGGCCATTCGTAAGCGTTCGCTCTTCTCTCTCGGGTACGATCATCGGCTCGTCGACGGCGCCGACGCGGCCCGCTTCCTGGCTCGCCTCAAGGAAGTCATAGAGAGCTTTCCGCCCGACGCGTGACGTTCGTGAGATGAATCGGAGCCGGTGAACGCACACGCGCTGCGGCCCCTGCAGGTCCGGAAGGAGGGCCGGGTCCGGTACGCCGACGCACTCCGGCTCCAGGCCGATCTCGTCGAAAGAAGACGCGACGGGCGCATCCCCGATACGCTGGTGCTGCTCGAGCACCCGCACGTGATCACGCTCGGCTCCGGATCCAGGGCGGCGCACGTCCTGGCCAACGCTCGCGAGCGCGCGCTCCTCGGCATTGAGCTCTTCGAGACCGGACGGGGCGGCGACGTGACGTATCACGGGCCCGGCCAGCTCGTCGGCTACCCGATCCTGGACCTGAAGCCGGACCGCAAGGACGTGCACCGCTACCTTCGCGACCTCGAGGAGGTGCTCATTCGCGCGGTGGCTCGCCTGGGGGTCGAAGCCGGCAGGAGAGAAGGGCTGACCGGAATCTGGACAGCGCGCGGTAAGCTGGCCGCCATCGGCGTGCGCGTCTCGTCCGGCTGGATCACGTCGCACGGCTTCGCGCTCAACGTCGCCACCGACCTGCGCTTCTTTCAGACGATCGTGCCGTGCGGCCTGGAAGACCGGGCGGTGACGTCACTCAGCGAGGAAGTGGACCGGAGCGTTACGCTGGAAGACACGTTCGCTCCGGTGAGCGAGGCCTTCTGCGACGTGTTTCAGTGCGAAATGCTGTAGGCTGGACAACACTTTCGTCTACGCTCCATCCACCAGAAAAGATTCGGAGCTGCGCGTTTTTCACAAGTTCCGATCAGTACAAGCCATATGTTTCGGGAACGGACGTTTCTGAAATCATCCGTTTACCCCACTCCCGAACATACCTCGAAAACGGCTTGAGTGACACACATAACACAAAACGTTGCAACACTTTACCGCATATCGCATGGTATGACGAGCTGTGAGCCGGGAGGCCCTTGCATCCGCCGCCATGGCATGGTATCTATCGTGTGCGCTTTCGATGAGCGGTGCGTTGGAGTCGATGACGTTGGTCATCCCTTCAGCGAAGTCGAAGCGACGAGCTGCCGGGCGTGACGGCGCAGCGGCGGTGGCGAGCCAGGGGGTTGAGACTCTGGCAAGCGGGCAGAGAGGTTGCTGGTCTCTGCTGAAGCCTCCGAGCTCGGAGGCGCCTGAGTCGTGGACCGCACGACGAGGGTAAGGGAGTCGGATCCAGCCATCCGCACGCGGATGGGTGCTCAAACGATGGGCCGGATCCCGCCAGCACGAGGAAAGTCGGGTCGGAAGCGGCGTGAGGCGGAAGACCATGACTTCCCGGGACAGAAGCGGCCCGAGCGCTCCGGCGTCTCGGGCCGTTTCGCATTTCAGGACCCTGCGAGCCCGAGCACCGCGCCGTGCGGACCCCCCGCCCGGGCCTCCCGGCCGCCACACGCCCATGCGCTCCCGGTCAGGGAAGCCTACCCCTCTCGCGTGGAATCCGCCTCCGGCGGCAGGAACTCCATGAAGTCGAGGTAGCGCCCCTTCTCGCGTTGGGTCTCGATCCACGCATCGAACCCCGACGCCACGAATCCCCCGGAACTGTCTCCGTTGCGGGCGGCGGCCGTGGCAAGGTGGTTGGCGTACTCGTTGCGAGGGTGACCCGCGTGCCCTCGCACCCAAGCCCACGTGACCCGGTGGCGCGCGGCCTGCGCATCGAGCTCCCGCCACAGCTCGAGGTTCTCGATCGGTCCGGAGCGCCGCTTCCAGCCCCGCCGCTTCCAGCCGGGGAGCCACTCACTCATCCCCTTGACCAGGTACTGGCTGTCCGACACGAAGCGAACCGTACATGGCCGGCGGAGTCCTCTGAGCGCTTCGATGGCGCTACGCAGCGCCATGCGGTTGTTCGTCGTGTCCGGCTCCGAAATCCAGTAGTCCCGGCGCACCCACGCACCGTCCTTCCAGAACTCCACCAGGCCACCGGCGCCCCCGGGGTTGGCACGCTCCTGAAACTGGTTTCCCAGGCACGACTCGTCGGCGTGGACGTGGACGATCGGTGCGGAGGTCATGGCAGGCCGCCGGCGCCGTGACGGCGGGCTCCGGCGCGGGCGTGGACGTGGACGATCGGTGTGGAGGTCATGGCTCGGGTCTGCAGACGAACGATGAGGAAACGGCGGGCGTCGAACCGCACGCCGCAAGAATGTAGGTGCCGCGGCCCCGGCCCGGGAACCCCCGGGTGTCCACCGGGTTGACCCCGACCCGTGTCGGGCTACACTTCTTCGACTCGGTCACGACTCCGGCCCGGACGCCCGCGTGAAACCTTCAGCCTATCTCCTCCTCGAAGACGGTCGCCGATTTGCGGGAACGGCGCTCGGGGCCGAGCGGATGGCGCTCGGCGAGGTCGTGTTCAACACCTCCATGACCGGGTACCAGGAGATCCTCACGGACCCCTCGTACGCCGGCCAACTTGTGACGATGACGTTTCCCCTCATCGGGAACTACGGGGTCAACCGGGCGGACCGCGAATCGCCGGAGCCTCAGGTGGCCGGGTTCGTCGTCCGTGAGGCGTCGCGCGTCTTCTCGTCGTGGAGAGGACACGCCACGCTCCAGGAGTACCTCGCCGGACACGGCGTCGCGGGAATCTCCGACGTCGATACGCGCGCACTGACGCGCCACATCCGCTCGCAGGGCGCCATGCGCGGCGCCATCGCGCCCGCTGCGGCCGACCCCGACGAGGTACTCGCGCGGGTGCGGGCGCACCCGCGCATGGAAGGCCTCGATCTGGCGTGCGGCGTATCGACCGACGAGCCGTACGAAGTCCCGGCGGTCGGGCGCGAGCGCTTCCACGTGGCGGCGTACGATTTCGGCGTCAAGGCGCACTCGCCCCGGCTGCTCTCGGAGCGGGGCTGCCGCATAAGCGTGCTTCCGGCCGAGACCTCCGCGGCGGACGTGCTCGACACGGGTGCGGACGGGTTGTTCGTGTCGAACGGGCCCGGCGATCCCGCAGCGGTCCAGCGTGCCCAGGACGCCATCGTGGCGCTCGCGGAGCGGCAGGTCCCCGTGTTCGGAATCTGCCTGGGCCACCAGCTCATCGCCCGCGCGTTCGGAGCCACGACGTACAAGCTGCCCTTCGGGCACCACGGCGGGAATCATCCGGTGCGCAACCTCGACCGGGACACGGTGGAGATCACGGCCCAGAACCACGGCTTCGCGGTCCGGGGTGGAACGGGGCGCGATATCCCGGGAGCGCCTGCGCTTCGCCTGACGCATGTCAACCTGTACGACGGAACGGTCGAGGGTCTCGAGCATCGCGATCTACCGGTGTTCTCCGTTCAGTATCACCCCGAGGCGGCACCCGGACCCCACGACAGCCGCTATCTGTTCGACGCGTTTGTCGGGATGATGCAAGAGCGCTCGGGCGGATGACCCGGCGGCACCGCAGTCCGAAGTGCCTATGGGGCAACGACTCAGGGCTCCCTTGACGGGCTTCGAGTCGCGCGGTACCGTGGCTTCCCGACGACGGCCGGACTTCCGGCGCGACCCGACACCCTTCAGTCCGGACCGCATGCGACGTTCCAGGGAGGAAGCATGACGAAGGCCGACCTCGTAGAGCAGGTGGCTGAGGCCATCGGGCCGGGAATCACCAAGAAGGACTGTGCCCTCGTAGTCGATGGCTTTCTCAACGCGGTCAAGCTGGCTCTGGCCCACGGCGAGCACATCGAGATCCGGGGGTTCGGGACCTTCAAGGTCCGCCGGCGCAAGACCCGTATGGCCCGCAACCCTCGCACGGGAGATCCGGTAGAGGTGCCCGCCCGTCCGGTTCCCGTATTCAAACCGTCGAAGCACCTCAAGGCCCGCGTAGCGCACCTGGACGAATCTCCAGCCCCGGACCGGGGAGGTCGGCCCTTCTAACGTTCAGCCGCTTCACGGCGTCTACATCATGGTGAAGGACGAGGACCTCACCGGCAAGACGCCGGATGCCCTGTTGGTGCGTAGGGCCAGGGACGGCGACAGCCGGGCCATGGACCTCCTGGTCCGGCGTCATCACGGTGTCGTCTATCGGGTGGCCTTCTCCGTGCTGGGAGATCGCGACGGAGCGCAGGACGTGGCGCAGGACACCTTTCTCAAGGCGTTCAGGGGGCTGTCGGGTTTTCGCGGCGACGCCGCCTTCAGGACCTGGTTGATCACGATTGCCACGAACGAGGCGCGCGGTGTCTTGCGGCGGCGGGTGCGCAGGAGAGAGATCGCACTGGACGAAGCGTCGCCCCTTGCCGAACGGGGGCCGGATCCGGCGGAGCGGAGCGTCGTGGCCGACGAAGCGCGCAGGGCGCTCCGACTGCTGGAAAGACTGCCGGAGAAGCAACGGCTGGCGGTGACGCTGAGGGTACAGGAGGGGTTGAGCTTCAGGGAGATCGGTGACGCGATAGGGTCGTCCGAAGGCGCCGCGAGGGTAAACTACTTTCACGGGATCCGGCGGCTGAAAGAGTGGATGGACGCATGAGCGAAGATCGGTGCACGGAAGTGCGCGAGCGGCTCCCCGCCTACGTGGGAGGGAGGCTGGATCCTGCCGCGGCCGCCCGGGTCCGCGGCCACCTCGCCGGGTGCGCCCGGTGCCGGGCGGAAAGCGAGCTGACGGCGCTCCTCCTGCGTGCGCGACCGCACGTGCCTGAAGACCTCGCGGAACGTATCCAAACTTCGATACGCTACGAGCGGGCTACGGTGCGGAGGCCCTGGTGGGGTCTCGCCGCGGCGGCCGTCGCGGCGCTGACGCTCGGTATCGGCGTCGCTTCGTCCGTCTCCGATCGCACCGCCGAGCCGGCGGAGTACGCGGTGGAAGAGGACGGAGCTTTCTGGCTCTCCGACGACGGTGTGATCGCCGGGGTGCCGGTGCTCTCCGATCTCTCGGACGCCGCGCTCCAGACCCTCCTGGCGGACATGGGCACATGACGGCCCGGGCCTTCACACGCATCGTGCGCGCCGGGCGTCTGAGCCTCATGCTCGGGCTCGTCATGGCATCGGCCGCGCCGCTCGGTGCCCAGCGTCGGGGCGGAGCGGCACACCCGGGCCGCGCCCAGCTCGAACAGCGGGTGCGGGCACGCATGGCCCAGATGATGCGCCGAGAGCTCGGGCTCTCCGACGACGAGGCGCACGCGCTCAACGAGGTCACGTCCGAGTTCCAGAGCAAGCGAAGGGAGCTGGCCGCGCGGCAGCGCGAGCTTGTGCGCAAGGCCTCGGCCCTCGCCCGGCGCGGCCCGAGGGAAGTGCGCGACGAGGAGCTCCGTTCCGTGCTCGCAGCCATCGCGGACGTCCACGACGAAGAAGCCCGGCTGTACCGCGCGGAGCAACAGCGCCTGCTCGAGATCCTCACGCCGTGGCAGGTCCTCCGTCTCAACCTGATGCGGGAGCGGTTCGCGGAGCAGATCCGCCGGATGCGGAGGGAACGCCCGGGCGGCCGCCCCGGCATGCGCCCGCCGGGAGGTCCGGGCGAAGACGACGCGCCGTGGTCGCACCACGCGACCGCCACGGGCCGGCGGCCGTCACACCCGGGCGGCGGCGGCCCATGGGCCGGTCGTCACGGAACCCGTTGACGACCCGCCGGTGTTTCGCCTAGTGTGATGTACCCGCCGCGCGGGACCCGTCCGCGGGTCCGGGGCGCGGCGGATCTCGATGGTTGCGCCGGGGCCACCCGGCGCCGCCTGGACTGCAGCACCGTGTTGCAGCACGAGCGCACTCCGTTCCGGAGGTCGACCTCCGGAGAAAGCCGGCGCAGCACCGTGGAAGTTCGCACGCTCTTCTTCGCCCGCTACCGGGAGCTGCTGGGCACCGCCCAGCTTGGAGTCGAGATCCCGGAAGGCGCGACCGTGGCGGACCTCGTCGCCGATCTCAGGGCACGGGGTGGGAGCTTCCAGGCACTCCCCGAGGAGCCGGCCGTGGCCGTGAACCGCTCATACGCATCCCTGTCGGCGCCACTCCGCTCGGGCGACGAGGTGGCGTTCATCCCGCCGGTCACCGGCGGGTGACCGGGCCTACACCGCCGCCTGCCGATCCATGATCCACGCCGAGATCGTCCGCGAGCCGATCGACCCGGAACGCATCGTGAGCCTGGTGGGCTCGCACGAAGACGGTGCGACCGTGCTCTTCGTCGGCACGGTGCGCAATCACGCGGACGGTAGGGGCGTGCGCGCCGTCCGCTACGAGGCGTACGAAGAGATGGCCGCCGACGTCCTCGAGGCCATCGCCGAGGAAACCGCGCGCGCGATGGGCCGGGGAAGCGTCGCGGTGGCACACCGGGTGGGAGAGCTGGTCGTCGGTGAGCCGAGCGTCGCGATCGCGGTGTCGAGCCCGCACCGCGCCGAAGCCTACGAAGCGTCGCGCTACGTGATCGAGGAAATCAAGCAGCGCCTGCCCGTGTGGAAGCAGGAGCTCTACGTGGACGGCGACGCCCGGTGGGTGGAGGGGGTCAACCCGGACGGAACCGCGGGCGGTTCGTCTCCGATGTCTCCATCTCCGACCCCCCCGACGGGCGCCTCATCATGAACGCCGTCTCATGAAGGACGCCTTCGGCCGCTCGGTGGAGTACCTCCGTGTCTCCGTGACCGACAAGTGCAACCTCCGGTGCGTCTACTGCATGCCGATGGAAGGCCTGCCGTGGATGAAGCGCCGCGAGCTGCTCACCTACGAGGAGATCGCGGACGTCGTGCGGACGATGTCCGGGATGGGGCTCAGGAAGGTGCGTATCACGGGCGGAGAGCCGCTCGTCCGCCGCGACCTTCCGACTCTGGTGGGGATGCTGGCCGAGGTCCCCGGGATCGACGATCTCTCGCTGTCGACGAACGCGGTGCTCCTCGCCGACCAGGCGCGTACACTGCGTGACGCGGGCATCCGCCGGGTGAACATCTCGCTGGATTCGCTGCGGCCCGAGCGGGTCGATGCCATCGCCCGCAGGCCGGGATCGTTCCAGCGGATCATGGCGGGGATCGACGCCGCCGAGGTGGTGGGCTTCGAGCCCATCAAGGTCAACGTGGTCCTTATCGGCGGGCAGAATGACGACGAGATCGAGGACTTCGCGGCGATCACCCGGGAGCGCCCGTGGCACGTGCGCTTCATCGAGCTGATGCCCACGGGCTCGAATCTGGAGTTGAGCGCCCGCCGCTTCGTGTCGTGCCAGGCCGTGCTCGCCCGCCTCCGCCGCATCGGCGAGTTGAATCCCGCCCCGGGGCCGCCGGGCAACGGGCCCGCCACGTACTACCGATTCGCCGGAGCGCCCGGGACCGTCGGGGTGATCACGCCGATGAGCCACACGTACTGCGACCGCTGCAACCGCATGAGGCTGACCGCGGACGGCCACCTGCGGCCGTGCCTCTTCGGGGATATTCAGACCAACCTGCGCCACCCCTTGCGGGCGGGTCGGGACCTGGTTCCGATCATCCGCGAGACCCTGCGGATCAAGCCCGAGCGGCACTATCTTATCCAGGGGAGCGTCGCGGGCTCGGGAGGGCTCGTGGCACTTTCTCAGACGGGCGGGTAGATGTCCTCGACGGGAGTGTGCGTCACCCGCGTCCGGCGTCCTGCCGGGGTCTCCTCCATGACCTTCCGGACGTGCTTTGACACTCTCGCCTCTGCCCGCATATGTTCGGGCCGGGTCATGCCCGAGCACACCCTGCAAACACGGGATGTCCTACCATGAGCGCCAACAAGATCACGGTGGTCGGCGCGGGTCACGTGGGTGAGACGTGCGCCCAGCGGATCGCCGAAAAGGAGCTTGCCCGCGAGGTGGTCCTTATCGACATCATCGAGGGGATCCCCCAGGGCAAAGGGCTCGACCAGTGGGAAAGCGCCCCGATCGAGGGCTTTGACTCCCGGATCATCGGCACCAACGACTACGAGGCGGCGGCGGGATCCGACATCTTCGTGGTCACCGCGGGTGTCGCGCGCAAGCCGGGGATGAGCCGCGACGATCTTCTGAAGACCAACGCCGGGATCGTCGGTGCGGTGACCAGGGAGATCAAGCGCGTAGCCCCGGACGCCATCATCATCATGGTGTCGAACCCGCTCGACATCATGGCCTACGAGGCGTTGAAGATCAGCGGCTTTCCGAGGGAACGCGTCATCGGGATGGCGGGGGTCCTCGACACCGCGCGCTACCGCTCGTTCATCGCGCTTGAGCTGGACGTCTCGGTGCGCGACATCCAGGCGCTCGTGCTCGGCGGCCACGGAGACAGCATGGTGCCGCTCTCGAGCTATACCTCGGTGAGCGGGATTCCGCTCAGCCAGCTCCTGGGGCAGGACCGCATCGACGCACTGGTCCAGCGGACCCGCAAGGGCGGCGGCGAAATCGTGAGCCACCTCAAGACCGGCAGCGCGTACTACGCGCCCTCCGCAGCGGCCACCCAGATGTGCGCGGCCATCGTTCAGGACCAGCGTCGCATCCTTCCGTGTGCGGCGTACCTGCAGGGCGAGTACGGCTTCGACGACATCTTCCTCGGGGTGCCGTGCAAGCTCGGCGCCGGGGGTCTCCTGGAGATCCTCGAGGTGGAGTTGACCGAAGAGGAGCGTGCCGCGCTGACGAAGAGCGCCGAGGCAGTCCGCGGGACACTCGACAAACTGCAGTCCATGATCTGAATCCGCGGGCCATGCCCGCAGACGCCCCCTCGAGGCCTCCTCCCGCTCGTGGAGGAGGCCCATGGGGCGCCGCACGCGATAGGAGAACAGATGCGCCGGGTCGTATCGCTGTACCGATCGTCTGTGGGAAAGAAGATCCTGATGGCCGTCACGGGCTTCATCTGGTTCGGGTTCCTGGTGGCCCACATGGCCGGGAACCTGAAAGCGTTCCTTGGCGCCGAGACCTTCGACCACTACGCCGAGTTCCTCCGCACGGCTGGCGAGCCGCTCTTTCCGCGCACCACGCTGCTGTGGATCTTCCGGATCGTCCTGATCCTCGCCTTCGTCATTCACGCGCTCCTGGCCTGGCAGACCTCGCGAATGAGCTGGGCCGCCCGCGCCGTGGGGTACCGCAAGCAGGAGAACCTCTCCTTCTCGTTCACCTCGCGGTGGATGCGGTGGGGTGGGGTGGCGATCCTGGTCTTTGTGGTCTTCCACCTGCTGCACATGACCACCGGCACGCTCCACCCCGATTTCAGGGAGGGCGATGCGTATCACAACCTCGTGACGGGGCTGAGCAACCCGTGGGTCGCGGCCGTCTACGTCGTGGCGATGGTGGCCATCTGCCTGCACCTCTACCACGGAGTATGGAGCCTCTTCCAGACGCTGGGCGCCAACCATCCCAAGTACGCGCACCTGCGGCGCCCGTTCGCCGTGGTGATGGCGCTGCTGGTGTTCCTTGGATTCATCACGATCCCGGTGGCCGTGCTCGCCGGGTTCCTGTCCCTGTAATCGGGGAGGACTGATCGTGCAACTCGACTCGAAGGTCCCGTCCGGACCCATTCAGGACGCGTGGGACAAGCACCGCTTCGACATGAAGCTGGTCAACCCGTCCAACAAGCGGAAATACGAGGTCATCGTCGTGGGCACCGGTCTGGCGGGCGCTTCCGCGGCGGCCACGATGGGCGAGCTGGGCTATCGTGTAAAGGTCTTCACCTACCACGATTCGCCCCGCCGGGCCCACTCCATCGCGGCGCAGGGCGGCATCAATGCCGCCAAGAACTACCAGGGCGACGGCGACTCGATCTACCGGCTCTTCTACGACACCGTGAAGGGCGGAGACTTCCGGTCCCGGGAAGCCAACGTCTACCGGCTGGCCCAGATCAGCCTGAACATCATCGACCAGGCGGTGGCCCAGGGCGTGCCGTTCGCCCGCGAGTATGGGGGCCACCTGGCCAACCGGTCCTTCGGCGGCGCACAGGTCTCGCGGACCTTCTACGCGCGAGGACAGACCGGGCAGCAGCTCCTGCTGGGGTGCTACCAGGCGCTCGAGCGTCAGATCCACGCGGGCACGGTGGAGATCTACACGCGCCGCGAGATGCTGGATCTCGTGGTCGTGGACGGGGTCGCGCGGGGCATCGTCACCCGTGATCTCGTCACCGGCAAGGTGGAGTCGCACGCGGCGCACGCGGTCGTGCTCGCCACCGGCGGCTACGCGAACGCGTTCTTCCTGTCCACGAACGCGAAGGCATCCAATGTCACGGCCAAGTGGCGAGCCACGAAGAGAGGAGCAGGCTTCGCCAACCCGTGCTACACGCAGATCCATCCCACCTGCATTCCTCCTGCGGGTGCCTACCAATCCAAGCTCACCCTCATGAGTGAGTCGCTCCGCAATGACGGTCGCATCTGGGTGCCCAAAGCCGCCGGGGACGACCGCCCGCCGGCGCAGATTCCCGAGAGCGAGCGCGACTACTACCTCGAGCGGATGTATCCGAGCTTCGGCAACCTCGTGCCCAGGGACATCGCGTCGCGGCGGGCCAAGCAGATGGTCGATTCCGGCCATGGCGTGGGCGAGCTGCACAATGGCGTGTACCTCGACTTCGACGAGGCGATCGCGCGCCTCGGCGAGGACGTGATCCGGGACCGCTACGGCAACCTCTTCGACATGTACCAGAAGATCACCGGAGAGAATCCGTACCGGGTGCCGATGCGGATCTATCCGGCACCGCACTACACGATGGGTGGCCTGTGGGTGGACTACGAGCTGCAGACCACGGTGCCGGGCCTCTTCGCGATCGGCGAAGCCAACTTCTCGGACCACGGCGCCAACCGCCTGGGGGCGAGCGCGCTGATGCAGGGGCTGGCAGACGGGTACTTCGTTCTGCCGAACACGATCGGCAACTACCTGGCCCGGCTGAAGATGACGCCGGTCGACACCGGGCACGCGGCGTTCGCGGACGCCGAGCGCGAGGTCGCCGAAAAGACGACCCGCCTGCTGTCGATCAAGGGCACCCGAACGGTCGACGAGCTCCACCACGAGCTCGGGAGCCTGCTCTGGCATAAGTGCGGGCTCGAGCGGACCGCGGAGGGGCTCAAGGAGGCGATCGAGGAGATCCCCCGGATCCGCGAGCGCTTCTGGAACGAGGTCAACGTGCCCGGCTCCGGAGAGACGCTCAACCAGTCGCTCGAGAAGGCGGGCCGGGTCGCCGACTTCATGGAGTTTGCCGAGATCCTGTGCCGCGACGCGCTGGCGCGCGACGAATCGTGCGGCGCCCATTTCCGGGTCGAGCACGTGACCGAGGAGGGCGAGGCCAAGCGCGACGACGAACACTTCTCCCATGTGGCGGTCTGGGAATTCAAGGGCGTCGGCGAGGAGCCGGTGCTCCACAAGGAGCCGCTGGAGTTCGAATACGTGCCCCTGTCGCAGAGGAGCTACAAGTGATGAACCTGACCCTGCACGTATGGCGGCAACCGGGGCCGCAGGCGTCCGGGCGTTTCGAGACCTACCGGGTCGAGGGCGTGAGCGAGCACGCGTCGTTCCTGGAGATGCTGGACCTGCTCAACGAGAACCTGACCCGGGAAGGCAAGGAGCCGGTCGCGTTCGAGCACGACTGCCGCGAGGGGATCTGCGGCTCATGCGGGATGATGGTCAACGGCATCCCGCACGGCCCGGACACGCTCGTCGCCACGTGCCAGCTCCACATGCGCAAGTTCAACGACGGCGACGAGATCTGGGTGGAGCCGTGGCGCGCCACGCCCTTTCCGATCATCCGCGACCTGGTCGTGGACCGCAGCGCGTTCGACCGGATCATCCAGGCGGGAGGGTACGTCTCGGTCCGGACGGGCAGCGCGCCCGAAGCCAACGCCACACCGATTCCGAAGCGGGTCGCCGACGAGGCGATGGACGCCGCCGCGTGCATCGGGTGCGCCGCGTGCGTGGCGGCGTGTCCCAACGCCTCGGCCATGCTGTTCACGGCGGCCAAGATCTCGCACCTGGGGATCCTTCCCCAGGGTCAGCCCGAGCGCTACGGCCGGGTGCTCGAGATGATCGCCCAGCATGATCTGGAGGGCTTCGGCACGTGCACGAACCACGGCGCATGCCAGGAAGCGTGCCCCAAGGGCATCAGCGTCGACGTGATCGCTCGTCTCAACCGCGACCTCCTGGTCGGGACGTGGAAGGAAGCGGGCGTGTGAGCGTCCGGTGCCCGGCGAAGGGGCGTTCGACGCTCGGGTACGCGACCGACCGACGGTCGAGGTCCGGGCTCGGACCCGGCCGGCGGTTGACCCCGGCGGGCCACCGTGCGATCGTTTCCGGCATGAACGCACGGCGCGCGAATCGGAATCACAATCCCGACCGCAATCCCCGATGGGATCGTGGCCCCGGATCGGTCTAGGCGCGCGCGCCGCCGGCAGCCGAGACGGCCGCGACCCCGACGCCGGGGTCGCGGCCGTTTTCGTCGAGGAGGCACCGGGGAGGCGTCCGGCGTGGCGGTGGCGCCGCTGCGGGCCCGCCGGCTCCGGATGAGAATCGCAGGTGGGGTGTAGCTCAACTGGCAGAGCGCCTGGCTGTTAACCAGGAGGTTGGAGGTTCGAGCCCTTCCGCCCCAGTACCCGGATGCCGCAAGGCTTCGCGGCGTCGCGGCTACGGCCGCTCGAAGACGGCGGGATCGACGTTCGGGTTCAACTCGAAGTCGTGGGTGTAGAGGACCTTGGTCGTCTGCCCACGATCGTTGAAGTAGACCCGCCGGCCCACGAACACGTAGCCGTCCACCTTGCGGATGTCCTCGAAGCGGAGCCGGTTCCAGTTCGTCTTGCCTTCCTCCCGGTACCGGACTTCGACCGGCCATACGCGGCCCTTCGCGAAGAAATACTGCCACGTGTCGTCGTGCAGCCCCACGTCTTCGCCGAAGGTTACGGCGACCACGCGGCGGCCCTCGGCGTCCCGGCCCCGGTCCTGCAGGAAGACGCCCGGATCGCGGAGCTTGAAGGGCAGCGCGATCCAGTAGTTCACGTCGCCGGCTACGTAGGGCGTCTCGTCGAAATCCTTGTCGCCGGAGCCGAGCGGGGTCGCGTTGCGCGCGGCCCACGCGGTTCGGCCGTTCCAGCGCTGCTCGATGAAGTCGTCTCCCTCCCACCGCTCGATGCGCGCCATCTCCCCGGCGGGCGTCCGCGCCAGCGTCACGTAGCGTGGACGCGTGCGCTTGAGCCTGCCGCTGGCAGCGTCATAGAGCTCCGTCGTGAGCGTGTAGCGAGCCGTCTGCAGCCGTGCGTACGTGTCCATCCCACCGAGCGCGGAGATCCATGCTTCGACCAGTGAGTCCGCCGCCGGGTCGGCCTTGGGGGGCGATGCACCCTCCCCTCGGTCCGGCGTCCCGTGGGTGAACGCGGACAGGAAGAGGACGGCGAGGGTCGCAATCGGGAATAACGCGCGCTTCATGGTCTTCCTCGTGTGGGGGGTCGGCGGCCGGCGCCTCGAGACACGGGCACACCCAAAGAACCCTGCACGGGGCGTGGTTGATCCATCCCGGCCGACGCTTGATCGATCGCGCGGGGCGCCGTAGCGTGCCGGGACGGGAGGGGAGCCGACCCCTTACGCGGCTTCAACGTGCAGGTGCACCATGAGCAACCTCACTCGGGCCGGCCTACCGGCACTCATCTTCGCCGCGGCCGTCCTCACGGCGCCGAGCCCC
>Ga0114931_10006124_pt1 | contig 14818 bp, 9 predicted proteins | sample 2SBtaG_FD_89579 | JGI IMG/M metagenome (GOLD analysis project Ga0114931, IMG submission 89579) | Deep subsurface microbial communities from Kolumbo volcano to uncover new lineages of life (NeLLi) - 2SBTROV14_V59a metaG | ecosystem: Environmental > Aquatic > Marine > Volcanic | place: Kolumbo...
AATGATCCGACCGACGAGCTGGCCCCCGAGGTCTTGAAGAACGTCGTTTATCAGGATGAGGGCCGTGGCGCGTACGCGCCGCTCAAGAAAATGTACGGTCAGATCGACCAGGAAAACATGATCGCAATCTGTCGCAAGATCCCGATCAAGGGTGGTAACCTGCTGGATGTCGTCTACGACGCCACGGCCGTCGAAGCCTGGATCGCCTACGCCGAAAAAATGGACGAGGCCTACAAGCGACCGTTCGTTCATTTTCGCTTGCAAGACTACCTGGACTACGACCGTGGCGCGGCGAGCGCGGCGAGAGGGGAGAGGTGAGAGGTGAGAGGGGAGAGTTTTGAACGCCAAGATGGTCACGGCTGTATATTCTTGCCCCCTCTTCTTACGCCGCCGCACGACCACGGATCCGCGCGGAAGATCTGGCGAGAACATAAAAAGGCGTAACTGTTTAGCCAAATGGCAGCACGAATGTGGAACACTGATTTGCACTAATCTTCCTCTTCACGATCAGTGTGGATTAGTGTTCCCGTCCTTTTGCATGGCAATCCGCTAAGAGTCAACCCCAGGTTGAAACCTGGGGCTAGTTGCCGTTGTCCCTTCGGGACATTTTCGCGAACACCCCCCCTCCCTTTGCAAAGGCGTCGCAAGATGCCGCTTTCCGAGATGAGCGAGCATGCGCGTCGATTCGTGTTCTCGCCAACAGGATTCTCACCTTTCTCGGCGTTCAATTCGGCTGCGCCGGCGCGCGCAACCGCAACCGGGCCCGCATGAGGTTGAACTGGTCGCCGCGATCGCTGTAGTGCCAGAGGGTCGTTCCGTCCTTGCTGATCCACTTGGTCGGGAACGTGTGGATCCATGCCGGCCGATCGCGGCTGGCCCCCTTGGGATCGGGCGCGTAGGTCCAGTCGGGAAAATCAGCGCCGTAGGCGACGGTCGTCCACGGACCCCACGGCTCCGGAGCGTCGAACAGCCCCCAGCGGCCCGCATCGCCGCCGTGCCGGACACTCAGCAGATACCGCTTCAATTCCCGGTCGTATACGCACGCAACTCCCCACTCCGTCCCGCTCGCATCGGTAAAGACGGGCCGTTGCTTGGCGATCTGTTTCGTCCATCGTGGTTTGCCGGCGGTGTCGAGCCCCGCGAAGAACTCGTAGGCCTCCCGATCGGCCAGTCGTTTTGCGGGGACGCGGAACAAGCCAAGCGCGTTCGGCCACGGTTTGTCACTGTAGCCATAAATGTACTTATCGCGCGCGCCCTGGTAGGCGCGTCCGAACTGGAGGATGCCGGGATCCGCGTAAGCGGAACCCGGCTCGTTGAACACGGGGCCCAGGTCCTTCCAGTGCATGCCGGAGTCGGTCGAGCTCCACAGGTGGTTATTGGTCCAAACGCCTTGCTCGACAACAAACAGGTAGATGGCGCTGCCGCGGGCGATCACACCGCTGCTTGTCTTGCCGCGCGTGGCCGGTTGCGGTGACAACGGATCGACGCCGCCCCAAACATTGACCGCGTGCCATCGAGGTGGAGTGCCCATGATCCGAGCGACACCCAGGCTGGCTCGCCCACGCGAGTTGGTACCACCAAACCCGCCGCCGTCCCCCCACGCAGCGTACAGGTTCCCGTCGCTGGCCCAGGTGGTCCCGAATTGATCGCTGCCCGGCGCCGCCTTGACCCACGTGCCGCGATCAAACGCAATCCCCGCGATGACGGGACTAGGCGGGTAGGGGGTGGGCTCGTTCGATTCGGCCGCGACCGCGAACGAACGACCAACAATCGCACCGGCGATACCGGCAAGCAAAAACGCACTGTATCGCATGGCCTGGCTCCGTATGCGAGGAAACACGAAAAATGTGTCCTGGTCACGATCGTTCTGCCCCATCACCAGGGCCAACCGATACGACGGATACTGGTAGGTCGCGCTGTTGACACACAGCTCGGTCGAGATCACGGGCCGGTCTTGCGACCGGTCCTTGAACTGCTTTAACCGCGGATCGAACGCGTCGGGGTTCGTGAACATGGACTGGTAGTCGTACATGTTCGAAGCCGTGTAATCGATACAGGCCCAGGCATCCGGGGCCTCGCGATACTGCTTCAACCAGTCGAGCCCCCGTGCCAGGTTCCCCGCATTGTTCATGTGGATATTCACTTGCTGGTATCCCGCCCGGTCCAGCTGGGAGCGTAGCTACGTCACCATAGCGTGCCAGTTCTTTTCAAGGTGTTCGTTCTGCACGCCGACGACGTCCGGCAGGCTGCCCGTTTCGTGCAACGACCGGCGGCAATAATGGACGATCGAGCGGGCATAAGCATCCGCATCATTCTGCGCCCAGATCGGCAATTTCCAGTACTCGTACCAGACCTTGCTGTGTGGTATTTCGCGCAGCCGGCGCAGGTAGTTGAAATTGACGATCGCACTGTTCGGAAAGTTGTCGCCATAGTAATGCGGCACCGCTGCGTCGAGATCATCCATATTTTTCAGGTCCCTGTCCAGGTTCCAGCCACAGGGGTATTCGCGTTGGATCAGCAGGTTGTACTCGCACAACCGCTGCCACCAACGGCGCCGGCCCACATCAGACAGCATACGATAGGCGGGAAGCGACGTGATCCCGCCGAACCCCATGATGGTCTGGTGCCGCTTGGTCGGATGGATGACGACATGTGCCGGTCGAGTGGCCGGACGCAACATGCGTCCCGCCAGTGGCGCGGCGCCCAGCATGTGCAGCTGATGACGCTGAAGATCTTCCACGAACGTCATGTGGTGCACGGGAACGCCGTTCAGCGCGACGGTCAGGCCGAGTTTGCTGTCAAGTTCCACGGTAACCGCTTGCAGATGGCCGATGTAGCGGATCGTGGCCAGCGCGCGGCGCAGTTCCGGGTGTTTCCCCGCGCCGACGTGCTCGACGGAATCGTAGAAACGTTGTATCAGACCGACCTGCGCGTTCTGGATCGAAAGCGTGAGCCCACACCGAGGGCCGGTGAAAATCCAATCGATGTGCCCGTTTTGAAAATCGTACGCGTCCAACGCGAGCGTGCGGCGCATGACCGCCGGTAGCAGATTCGGGAAAAACTGGAACCGGGCCATGCCGGCACCGTAGCGGGCCACCGCGTCTTCCGTACACGACTTGAACCGCCGCGTGACAACGTCCGCCGGCGCCGGCTCCTGCCACGTCGGCAATTCCAACGTGGCTCGTTCGGCGGCCGTTGATGCCAGGCAATATGCACTGGTCGACGCGCTGAGCGACACGACGTTTATGATGACGGCACCAAGAACGAGTGGACGGTACATCGCGCGGTTCCTCTCAAACTGCCTCGTTTGTTACAATTCGGTGCACGATAATTCTACCATAGTCCGTGCGAACCGTTCTCGAGACACGAGGATGGCGTGAAGGCAATAGCGGAAAAAGACGGTAGGCAACAAGATCAAGTGAAGATTTTCTTGCCATGCGATATTCGCGCCCGCCATGACTCGCACCAAATGGAATGTAGGTTCAGTTGCGTCAAGTTTGGCATTCCACGAATGTAGGACGGGCACTCCTGCCCGTCCCGGATTTGCCGGGCACTCCTGCCCGCCCTACGTGAAAAACCGTTCGCGCCCAACCTGAGCACATTAGCCACCCTATGCCGTTGGGTGCTAGGTCATGTGGCCAACGCGACCGGAACGTCGAAGACGCCGCTGCAACGTGTGCTCACGAGCCGATAAGCGATGCGCTAACGCAATGAAAAAACCCCGAAGAGCTCGGGGTTTTTACAGCGGAGGGCACGGGGATCGAACCCGCAACCCCATACGGGGCACCTCATTTCCAATGAGGCCGCTAGCCATTCGCTTACCCTCCGGAAACTGTTGTCACAACAGGAGTTGCCGCGAGTTTTCCCGCGGCCCTGACTCTTGGGCACATCATCTCAATGAGTGGATATCAGCCGAAGTCGCCGCAGCTCGTCGATGCCATCCAGCAGCGGCGGCGGCACGGGATCGCGCATCGCGTACCACGAGTGCAGGCGGCAGCAGCTCGCGAAGATCTCCCATGGCGATCGCATCACACCATAGGCCGGATAATCAGACGATGCGATCTCCAACGAGTCCTTGCCTCCAAGCGGCCGACACACGATCCCTTGGACGCGCGTTCTCACACCTCTCCCGCGGGCATCGCCAAACCGGAGCATCAAACTTTCACGCCACTGATCAACTTGATGAATTCTTCGTTCGAGTTGAAGCGCGACAATTGTTTGGTCAGTTGCTCCATCGCGTCGACATGGTGCATCGACGTCAGGGTCCGCCGCAGCATGGTCACGGCGTGCAACGTTTCCGGTTCGAGCAACAACTCCTCGCGACGCGTGCCGGATTGGGTGATATCGATCGCGGGCCACACGCGGCGATCGGCCAGTTTTCGGTCGAGCACCAGTTCCATGTTCCCGGTCCCCTTGAACTCTTGAAAGATCAGCTCGTCCATGCGGCTGCCGGTATCGATCAGCGCGGTTCCGACCACGGTGAGCGAACCTCCTTCTTCGAACGCACGGGCCGTGGCGAACAGTTTCTTGGGTATGTCCATCGCCTTGATATCGACGCCACCACTCATCGTGCGGCCCGTATTGCCAACCCACTTATTGAACGCGCGTGCCAGCCGCGTGATCGAGTCCATCAGCAAGAACACGTCCTGGCCCATCTCGGCCAGCCGCTTGCAACGTTGCACAATCAGTTGGGACAGACGGACATGACTCTCCACATCCTGATCGAGGCTGCTGGCGATCACTTCCCCATCGACGTTCCGGGTCATATCGGTGACTTCTTCGGGCCGCTCATCGATCAACAACACGATCAGTTTCAGATCGGGGTGATTCTTGGCGATTCCCTGGCTGATATGCTGCAGCATGATCGTCTTGCCAGTCCGTGGCGGCGCGACGATCAACGCGCGTTGGCCCTTGCCCAAGGGAGTCAACAGATCCATCACACGCGTCGTGAGCGGTTCAGGACCGGTTTCCAAACGCAACCACTGGTTCGGATTGATGGGCGTCAACTGATCGAATGTCTTGACATTAACGTATTCCTCGGCGGGGATCCCATCAACATTGGTGATCTCGCGCAGCCGCGGTCCCTGCTGTTTGCGAGCCTGCTGAACCATGCCATGAATCACCAAGCCGGGCCGCAACCCGAACTTCTCGATCATGGTTCCGGGCACGAACGGATCGGTCCGTTCGCGTGAGTAGTTATTGTTCGAGCTGCGCAAGAACCCATAACCATTCGGGTGCAATTCAAGCAATCCGAAGCCGGGTTCCAGCGGGGCATCGGGATTTTCGGCCGGCTCCTTCGCATCCGCATGCCGCCGAGACGCGTTATCCGAGCCGGGTTTCCGCCGCCGCCGCGGTCCCTTGCCATTGGAATTCGGCCGTCCTGAGGTACGTCCGGAACCGGGTCGTCCTCGTTGCTTTCTGTTCCCCATGGTCCACCTAGACAGAGTCCATCCCGGGCAATTTCCCAGCGATCGACACCTTGTAATGAAATTGGAATGCGCCCCCAGCCGCCCCATCGCGCGGCGGCAGCGCGAGATTGCGAATCACACCTTCCTCGATTCGCGCGTCATACAAACGCTGTTGACGTTAGAACGCACAATCGCCACACGCCACGGGACCAAGTTCGGTCACAGCGGCAGCTCGGATAATGCTCGTCCTGCAAAAATCTGTCACCCGTTCATGCCGTATCAGGTCGCGACACAACATCAAAAAACACGACGCTCGGTTTTTTGAGTTCTTGCGGGTCGCCTGTCAAATATTAACGGCCGGAATATAGCTTCGATTCCAAAGATGGCTCCGGCTGTCGGAGGCTTTTGCACCGACTGACCAAAGAACCCCAAGAAAAACTAACTCGTCCGTTAAGTACCGACGTCGTTTCAGCGACATTGGCCGTGAGAAAGGGGTTCCGATAACCTCGGCTGAAGGCGAGCAGCGCCTACAATGCAAGACAGAAGTCTTCTAACTAATGGCATCATACTCATCTCTTCGGTTGTGTCAAGCGATCCCTGTAGCGAAATAGGAAAAATGGCGAGTTTTTTCCAAACATTTCGGTTTTTACGGGCGCGCGTGCCGACCCCGACAGGGCCCCCGGTGTCCAATTCGCCCGTGTGAAGCGTGTGACGGATATTTTGCCTATTCGTTATTTTTACTGCAACCCGAATCGTGATCTGACCGATACAAAGAGTCATTCCAGCGTGGGTTGTTGGCGCGCGCCTCATGGCAATGAGGCCGAGGCGCTCGGCAGGCGACCGAAGTCCGGGGCGGGAATACGCGCAGCGGAGCAAGGTGGACTGTCCAGCGCTCGCTCGATCGGAATCGCCCGTGGCAATCCGGTGCGTAATTCCAACCCACCCGGCCCAGCGGTCGGGACAAGTCAGCTAACCAAGGAAGGGCGAATAACCAATGCGTGGATTCCGTTTTGCCGTCCTCGCGGCCATGATCATGATGTGCATGAACTCGGGACTTCGGGCCCAGAGTCGAATCCCCTGGACACAGGATCTGACGTTGGCGCGGCAAATGGCGCGGCGGCAACAGCGTCTTCTATTGCTCCACTTTTGGAGTAACAGCTGTCCACCGTGCCTGCGTCTGGAACGATACGTATTCAATCAGCCGGAGGTAATTCGGGCCATCAGTTCGAACTATGTTCCGGTGAAAATCAACGCGACGGACAATCCCCAGTTGGCCGCGCAATTCCGCGTCAACCGCTGGCCGACCGACATCATCGCGACAGTCGATGGCCAGGAAGTATACCGCGGCGTGAGCCAACAGGACCCGAATCGGTACATTGCCATTTTGGATCAGGTGGCCGCCAACACGCGTGTCGGGTTGCCCATCGAGGGCTCGGCATCGACGCCGATCGCCAAGACACCGACGCCCAACAGCGGGCCATGCGGTCCCGGCTATCCAGCACCTGGACAAATGGCCGCATCACCGTCTGAACCGGTCATGGCGTGGAGCGAACCAAGCTATACTCCGCGTCGATCGCCCGCCCGGTCGGCCATGCCGCCCGCGGCACCGCAGGCGGTAACGAATCGCTATGCGGGCGCGCCGGCCATGGCCCCACCACCACGCTCCGCGCCCATCGCCCCGGCATACGGCGGACAATACGTGCCGCCCGCCGCGGCCAGCCCACGCGGCGCCAACGCCGGCCTCGTCGCACAACGGTCCGAGTCGCCAAACCAACAGGCCATGCCACCGCTGCAGTCACGCGCGACGGCCCCGCCGCAACCGCCCGCGGCGGCCAGCAATCCCTATGCCTCCGGCAACGCGGCCGGCGCCCAATCGCCCGCCAACGCGCTGGCCGCGGGACCGTCCGCGCCACCCGCCGGCTCGCTGCAAGTGGGACCGACACAAGCGCCCTTGGGACTCGACGGCTACTGCCCCGTGACGTTGGTCGAACAGCAGAAATGGGTCAAGGGAGATCCACGCTGGGGGGCGGTTCACGAAGGCCGCACCTACCTGTTCACCGGTCCGGAACAACAACAGCGGTTCCTGGCCCAGTTCGATAAGTACGCGCCCGTGCTGTCAGGCTATGACCCTGTCCAGTTCGTGGAAAAAGGATCGCTCGTCAATGGCAAACGCGCCCACGGTGTGTTCTACCGCGATCAAATCTATCTGTTCGTGGACGAATCATCGTTGCAGCAGTTCTGGAGTGCCCCGGAACGCTATGCGCTCGCCGTCCTGACCGCACGCAACCAGCGTCGCGAACAAGGAACGACACACAGGTGAGCCGAACCGTTTTCTTGCCCATCGCGCGCCCGTCCTGCTCAATCCACAACGCTCGATAGCCCTCGCGCATTGCACTGAGAGGCCTTACGGGCACAAACTTGATGATCTTGAGTCAAGTTTTTGCATCGGACTACGCGTGGGTCGCGGACGGTGAGAAACTAGGGATTTGAGTTGCTCGGTGAGACGTGGGGGAAGTGCAGAGGGGCGTACTCCCTTGCGGGTTGCGCGCGGTCGGTTCGAAGAATCGACCTACGTTTGTCGCCCACCTGGATATCGGGCGGCGTCGCCGAGCCCGCTGTGCGCGGCACGGGCAGGGCGTTGCTCCGCAACGTGCGGTGCCCCAGGATCCCGTCAGTTGGTTGGCGGTGAAGCCTCGTTAGCTTCTTAGGTTGTGGGATGCGCGCGCCGTGCGCGCATGTTTCATGACCGGGTGCTTCCGCCTTTGACAGGTTTTCGCAAGAGTCACAGTCCCCTACCACGCATTCAGCGACCGAACACCGGCAGCCGAAAACCAGTGCCGACCGCGATTCCCAGGCCGATCAAACCAAGCGCGAGCACGCCGTGGACACAGCGCGCGCCGGCGCGCCCCAAACGTTTTTCGAGAAAGCGCGCGGAGCGCAACGTGTAGTACCAGTGCCAATTGCAGGCAGCCGCCAGCCCGATAAACAAGCCGAGCGCGACGGAAACGGCGCCAACCAGAATGTCTTCGTGGCCGTGGATCATGCGTCTTCCAACTCCCATTGACGAACTCGCTCGATCGCACGCGACCACCGCCGCACGCGCGCTGTACGTGCCGGGCCGTCCATCCGCGCGCTGAACTCGCGGTCAAGCGACCAATGCCGCGCGACATCCGCCGTGCCATCCCAATACCCAACCGCGAGGCCCGCCAAGTAAGCAGCGCCCAACGCCGTGGTTTCCGAAACCACGGGACGACGCACTCGGACGTCGAGAATATCGGCTTGGAACTGCATCAGCGCATCGTTCACCGACGCCCCGCCATCGACATTCAGTTGGGCTAATTCCTGGCCCGAGTCGCGGCGCATCGCGTCCAACAGATCACGCGTCTGAAACGCCATCGACTCGACGGCGGCCCGCGCGACATGGGCGGCGGTCGACCCGCGCGTCAGTCCGAGGATCGCGCCACGCGCGTAGGGGTCCCAGTACGGCGCCCCAAGTCCAACAAAAGCGGGGACGAACACGACGCCGCCGGCGTCCGGCACGGTGGCCGCCAGCCGCTCGACGTCGCTCGATTTGGCGATCAGGCCGAGCCCGTCGCGGAGCCACTGCACGACCGCGCCGCCGATGAACACGGACCCTTCCAGACAATAGGTCACTTGATCACCCAATTGCCAACCGACCGTGGTCAGCAAGTTATGCTGTGAAACGACCGGCTGGTGCCCCGTGTTGAGCAACAAGAAACAGCCGGTCCCATAGGTGTTCTTGGCCGTCCCCGGCGTGAAACAGGCTTGGCCAAACGTTGCCGCCTGCTGGTCGCCCGCACAGCCGGCGATCGGGATCGACTCGCCAAACCACCGCGACTCGGTCTGGCCAATCACCCCGCTGGACGGCATGACTTGCGGAAGCATGGCGCGTGGCACGGCCAGGAGCGACAATAGTTCATCATCCCATTGGAGGGTATGGATATTGAACATCAACGTGCGACTCGCGTTACTGACATCCGTGACGTGGGCACGCCCACCGGTCAGTCGCCAGATCAAGAAACTGTCCACCGTTCCGAACAGGATCTCACCACGTTCCGCGCGGCGGCGCAGGTCGGGCTGCCGGTCGAGCAGATACTTTACTTTCGTTCCGGAGAAATACGGATCGAGCAGCAGGCCAGTCTTCTCGCGCACCGTGCCACCGGCCCCCGCCTCCTTGAGCTGCGTGCAGATCTCCGCGCTCACGCGGCTCTGCCATACGATGGCATGGTGGACCGGTCGACCGGATTCTCGTTCCCACAGGATCGTGGTTTCGCGCTGATTCGTTATGCCGATTCCCACCAATTGACGCGCCGACACGTCGGCCCGCTCCAATACGGTGCGTGCCACTTCGAGCTGGCTGTTCCAAATCGCTTCCGGGTCGTGCTCGACTTCGCCCGGGCGCGGCAGGATCTGTTCGAACTCTTGCTGCGCGACGCCCCGGATCCGGCCCGCGTGATCGAATAGAATCGCGCGACTTGACGTCGTTCCCTGATCCAAGGCAAGTACATACGTGTCCATGGGTTGGTCCTTGACGACTAGATGCTGCTAGCAGCCACGAGCTGGCGTGGCGCGCCGCGCCATCGGGCGACCGTTCACAAACGGTAACAGTTTAGCGTAGAAGTGCCGCGGCGTAACTACCATGGATCCGCCCCGGGCCGGCGCGGGCCGAATATGGTCGGCGGGCGTTCGGCAATCGCATTGAAACAACATGAGGTGGGCTGCGCCCGCAACCCAAGCAGGTCCGGCTTGCCGAGCCGGACCTGAATCGGAGTCTGATTTCACGCCACGCCCCGCCCGGCAGGCGGGATCTACCGACCGCCGATCGTTTCCCGATGGATCGGCAGCGCGCGCCGTGTTCAATCGCACGCGGGCACGACCATCGGCTCAGGGCTGCTGGTGCACGTGGCTGTGGTCCGCGTGACCATGCGGGCCTACTTCAGACTCGTCATGGGCGTCAAACCACACCGGGCTAGACCATGCGATTTCCTGATCAGTTTGGATGACGCGGACGTAGTAGTAACTGGTCCCCGGCAACGGTTTGCGATCGACAAACGTGATCTCCGCCGACTTGCCGGCGGGCTGCACGCGATGAATGAACTGGTTACTTCGACACACCTCGACCCGATCGATGGGCTGGGGACAGCGAACACGGATCGTGACGGTGACCGGTCCGGTTGCCGGTTCCGGGATCTTCTCGCCCATCAGATGCCCGTTGACACGAACGTCGAGCTGGATTTTGGCGGCGGTGGTACCAAAGCAGTGCCGGGCGCGCAGCGCATCCAAGATCGCTTCACGCGTCAACTCGGGCGCGTACACGCACGCCTTGCCGTATCCGCCGCCATGATCAGGGCTGGCAATCACGCCGATCACGATACCGAGTGCCCAGGCATCTTGCAGGAAATAGCCGGGACTCGTCACCGCGCGCGCCGCTTGCCGCGGCGCGCCAAGGTACTCATAGGATCCACGGGTCTGGAATATCTCGGCAACCGGCTGCCTGGTCTCGTCATGGAACGACCAGTCGGTCGGCACGTTCCCCGTATCGGCCAGTTGATGGGGAATATGAATGAAGTTGGCATGCATATGCTGCAGATCGTCCCAGACTTGGCGCGGCGTTTGCCGGTTGCGGGCATTCCACCATTTCGGAAAATACAGGTCGGCGAGGATCAGGTTACGGTGGCCATAGAACCCATACGGATGTGCCGAGCTATATTCCTCGAACGTCGAGGTCCATTCCTGCCCGAGGAACGTTAGGTACTTGCCGGGATCATCGTTGACCCGTGCCAGTTTCGCGCTATAGTGCCACAGATAGCGGTTCATGTTGTAGCCATGATCGGTGACACAGACGAAATCATAGCGCGCCAGATCGCGCATGTGTTGGTAACTCTCGTCCAGCGACTGGTCGCCGACGCGATTACAAACGGAGATATCCGAGTGTTCATGCAGGTCACCGTAGAAAAGACGCAGGGTTTGCCCGTGGTACTCAATCGACGGAGTCGCTGTGTCTTCGCCACGTTGGACACGGAGGGTGGCCGCTTCGAACGGGGTGACCGGTTCGACCCACGGTGCCCACTCGATCGCCGGGGCACCGTGGAACCGCTTGGTATCCACCGTGACGGCATAGATCGTGCTGTTGGCCAGGCCGGTCTTGTCCACATCCGACCAGGACTGCGGGATATCATCGCCCTGGAGCACGACCACGACATGACCGTCCTGGATGGTCATCGCGGGCTGCCGGTCCATGCCTTTCGCGGTTGACAAAGGCACGGGTTTGCACCACGCGCCGTCGGCGAAACAGGTGAGGAACGCATCCCAGCCGGAGCGGGGCAGTCGCGGCCGGAGCATAGTCAGCCACAATCGACCGTGCTGGTCGAATCGTGCGTTGGCGGCCTCGCAGCGGCCGTCCAGCGGCGACGGGGCTGGCCCGACGGGCGCGCGCAGGCCTTTCTCGGTGAGTTGCGCCACGATCAAGTGACGCTGATTTGTCGCCCCCACGTGGTACTGCTTCGTGGCGGCGTTTTCATAGGCGACGAAGAAATCGTCATCCTTGGTGAACAGACATGCATGGCGATCGATCGTCGGGGCGTGCGTCAGTCGAACCGGCCGGGTCCATGCATCGCCGGCCCCGCGCCGTGCCCAGAACAGATCATAGTTATTGTCCTGAAACGCATGCCAGGCGACGGCCACCCTACCACGCTCCGTGACCGCAATGGACGGATCATAGCTGGACCGTCCCCGCCGACTGAGCGCGCGCGGCGGCGCCGCGCGACCAGCCCGGACCGTCGTGGCAAAGATCTCGCGAAACCCGTGCCGGTTCGATTCCCAAGCAATCCACAGCACGCCGTCCCGCCATGCCACGCTCGGGTCGGTGTCGACGCCCGGATCGCGCGTAACGCGCACCGCGTCATGCGGACCATCGGCGTCGCACGGTACACAATAGATATCCCAATTTCGATCACACTCGGCGGCGTAGACCAGCGTAACGTTGGCGCCACTCGAGACAAGCCGCGGACGCAAGATATAGGTCTTGGGGCCACTCAGAACGGGCCACCGGTTGAGCAGTTCACCGGGCCGACCCGCGGCCCAACGCAAACGAACGAGTTGCAGCGTGTCGGAGCCGTGCTGGAACTGATTGTAGGCGACGTAGATCGACCCGTCGCGCGCGGCGGCCATGGTCGGCTCGTCCGCAAAGCCGTGGTCGGGGGAAATCGCCAGCGCGGGCGGCATTTCGGTTTCGCGCAAGACCAGATCGTCGATCCAAATGCGGCCGGGCGGCGCCCCATAGGATGATGGGCAGATCAATTCGAAGTGCAAAACGCCGGTGCCGCGCGCAATCCATGTGGCGCGGTACGGGCGCCAGACACGTCCCACCTTGGGCCATGACGCAACCGACTCACGCTGGCCGGTTTGCGGCCGAATTACCCAAAGGACCAGTTTGGTGCCACGGGTGCCGCGTGCCCAGACGGTGAAGTCGTAGCGATTTCCCGCTCGCACGCGCACATCGCACCGCAAGCGGAGTGCCTGGTTCGGCTTCGTCACGGAACCCGCCAAACAGGCGCTGCCCCAATGCGCGGCGTGGGCGTCGGACAGGATCTCGTGTTTTGGATCGACCGACCAGCCGGCCGTGCCTTGTTCGAATCCACCGTTGGAAAAGAGATTCGTGGGCCGTGTTGACGCGGCGCGGACCGGCGCCGCCAACGCCAATGCCAACATCGGTAGTGCGAGCCAGCGGATGGGGACCATGACTTGAGTTTCCTTGTTGGAGGTCCCGCGCCATATTTCAAGGCGCGGCGGTTTGGGGAGCCGCGGAATACGGGCGGGATCAGGTTACCAATCGGGCCGTGATACGCCCCACCAGTATAGTTTGCCACGCGATCGTCCACGACCGAAGCTATCAAGAAACAAGGGGCGGGCACCGGCGATCAAGGCAAGAAAAGCGTCGGCAAGCCGAGGCGACCACGTTATGCATGCCGTTCAGGGCAGCGTGCTTGGCACTCGGCGCGACGGTGTCCCGGCACGGCGTCACGCTATTTTTCTTCCAATGAACGCTGCAAATAGCCCACTTGAGCGCGCACGTTTTCCATGCTCGGATTGACCTGCAAGGCCCAGCGGAAGCACTCGAGCGCCGCCAATCCATCGAATATTTCCAGATAGCAGTGGCCCATGCCAACGGCCGCCGCGAAATGGTACGGGTTGCGTTTCAACGCCTGGCGGCAGTCGCGCAACGACTCGCTAAACCGTTCCAATTGGTAATACGCGATGGCGCGCTGATTCCACGCTTCGGCCAACCATGGTGCCGCGCCGATGATTCGCGTGGCCGCGCGGGCGGCACGGTGGAATTCGAGGCACGCGTTCCAGCGAATGATGGACTGCAACATTTGTTGCTGGGCCATCGTCCCGTCACGATGCCATAGCTTCTGAATGCCGTCCTCGGCCAACAACCGGACAGCGCGGTCCCGATCGTGCAGCGCGCGACCGAGCGCCGGGTTGGACGCATAGTCGCCAAGCATGCCGATCGCCAGCGCGGCAGCGCGCCGCGCGGTGCGTCCGCCCGACACCAGCAACTGTTCCAGCACCGGCACGGTATAGTGAGACGCGACTGCGGCGAGAAAGCGCGCCGAATCCTCTTCTTGCAAGTACAATTGATAGAAACGCTCGAGCCATGAAGCTCGTTGGGGAGTCGAGCCCACGCGATATGCCTCCTCGAGCCAAGTAAGCTCATTCGATGCGTGTGGGGCGCGGCAACTGGTCGCCAACGGCTCCCAGCGCGCGTTTTCCTCCGTGAACAAAACAAACCGAACATTATTCGAGTGTAATTACCAGACGGTCCGTCTACAATTGCCAGAGACATGAGTTCAGGAAAATTCCGGTGCACGACGAGCCGGATCGGACCGGTGCGGCGGCGCGCGGCCCGGGGCGCGCGGTGCCGATCGACCGTGACGTTTTTTATTACAAAGGAAAGCGTATTGTGTCGCGTAATGGAAAACTCGGCAGGCAGGCAGGACATGGTATGTTAATGCATCATTTCGGGTGGCGCAAGTTAGGCGGACGATTTCCGGGAGATAAGCAGGCGACCGGACCAACAGACACCGTAACCCCGGACCAAACCGGGCGTACCGGTCCGGTGGGGCGCCGTTCGTGCCCGGGCGCGGTCGTGGGCTTGTCTGTTCTGATCGTTCTGGCGGTTGGACAGTGGCCCGGTTCGGCATCCGCACAGCCGGCGGTCGCGTGGAAGACCGGGGATGGACTGCGGGCGGCGTTGGCACAGCCCGCGTGCGTAACTTGGGAACATGTTCCTCTGCGTGACCACTTGCATCAATTGGCGTGCGCGCACCATGTCTGCATCTTCCTTGATCGGCGTATTGATCCGAGTCAGCGGATCACATTTCAGG
>Ga0114931_10006125_pt1 | contig 14816 bp, 15 predicted proteins | sample 2SBtaG_FD_89579 | JGI IMG/M metagenome (GOLD analysis project Ga0114931, IMG submission 89579) | Deep subsurface microbial communities from Kolumbo volcano to uncover new lineages of life (NeLLi) - 2SBTROV14_V59a metaG | ecosystem: Environmental > Aquatic > Marine > Volcanic | place: Kolumbo...
AACGAGTTGTTCTTTTTAGTGAACAGATTTTCCGCGCCCGCACCCCGGGAGGACGATTTCGCCCGCAGACGGGTTCCGTCGGCCAGAAACCATTAAGAGTAGCGTCACGCCGGTTTCAGGAGGCTTCCACCTGGGAGAATAATTCGCGGTATTTTGAGTTGGAGGGTTCGACTTTTAACGCCAGTTCGATGGACTGCATGGCCGATTTTTTGTCTTTTTGGGCGATATAGCTCAAGGCGATCTGGTAATACGCTTCGGCGTAATAAGGATTGACCTTTAAAGAGTTGCGGAAGGATTCAATGGCCCGATCGTAAACCTTTTGCTCCAGGTAAAGCATGCCCAGGTTGAAATGGGTCAGCATGCCCTTCGGGTCCGCCGCCAGGGAGCCTTTAAAGGTTGCCTCGGCTTGTTCGAACTCGCCCTGCAGGCGGAAGCTGTCGCCCAGGTTATTGAGGTAGGTGGAATTGTTGGGTTCCTGGGCGATGGCCTGCTGGTAATATTCGATGGCTTTATCGTAATTTTTTTCTTCCTTGTAGATATTGGCGATGTTGTTGAAAGCCCTGGAGTCGTTATCCCCCTCCTGCAGTGAGATCGCGTGCTCCCATTCTTTTCTGGCCTTTTGTTTTTCTCCCTTGACGTAAAACACCATGCCCAGGTTGATATGGACCTGCACATTTTCGGGGTCCAGGGACAAAACCTTTTCAAATGCCTGTCGGGCCTGATCGTGTTGTTTGAGCCCAAAATGCACCAGTCCTTTTTTACGATACGCCTGCAAGTTGTTGGGGTCGTGTTTGATGGCCAGGTCGAATTCCTCGAGGGCATTTTTGTAAAGAGATAATTTGGCGAATTCCATTCCCAGGTTGTAATGGGTCTCGGATTCCGCGGTGTCAATGGGTGCGTCCCCGGAGGTGCAGGCGAAAAGGAAAACAAACAGGATAAAAAACGGAAGGAGGCGCTTCATGGTCAGGTCCCTTGAGGTTAGAAAAAAAGGGGCCAACCAGGACGGCTGGCCCCTGGTAGAGGGAATGTTAACACATACGATCAGTTGATGCCACGGGCGGCGCCGGTAAAGCTTCTCGTACCCCCGACGGGTGCAATGCCATTGGATACGGGACCGATCGTGGAATCGTGCATGTCACCGATGAATTCCATGGCGAACCCGGTTCCACTCGAAGGAATGTACACCACACCCCACATATTGAGTTGGGAAACGTTGTCGTATTTTCGAGTCGATCCCACGGTCGTCGGCGACCCCGGCGCTTCATTGATGCCGACGATCCTCACGTTACCAAATTGCGCGGAATTGACCGCGGTGATGAGGTGGGTTCTGGAATCGGTGAAGGCCGAGTTTAAAGAATTGATGGAAGAGTTTCCCTGGTCGACGATGAACACCCGGTGAGTCTCGCCGGCGTCAACAGTAAACGATACCGATCTTCCGCCCGCGTCGTCAGGCACGGTGGTCATGCCCAGAACTTCCAAAACCACTCCGATTTGAGTCAAGGCCGTGTCCAATGAGGGATGGCTGACGCCGATAAAAGTGTAACTGTCACTGGGCACGCTTTGAGCGTAGGGGGAAACGGCCACCCGGGCGCTGTTGGTCGTGTCCGGCGCCGATAATATTTGAGCCTGAGAGGTTGAGGCCGTCGCCACAAACCCCATCAGGATGAGCATGCTTGCTATGAAAAATTTTTTCATCAGTCGTTCTCCTTAGTCTATGTCTATTTGGCTGATTCTTATTCGTGGATTCATTGTTTTCTACGGTGCGCCAACGCCGCTCACAGCGGTTGTTCCGGCGGTGAAATTTGTGGCGGCGCTGTCATGCGCATCGCCGATGAACTCCATCGCGAACCCCGTGGTGTTGGATTCGATGACCACGGCCCCCCAGTAGGAAAGCATGGTCACATCGCGAAAACCGGCCCCGATAGCTTCATTGGTTCTGTCCCCCGGAGTGGTTGCCACCGGATCGATACGTACATGCCCATGCTGAAAATTGGTCGATCCAACAATGAATTTGGCGGAGGAAATACTCGTTGGATTGATGGTGGACTGGTTGGTGCGGACGATGAAAACGCGTTGCGTGGACCCCGCGGAGATCGTGAAAGAGGTTGCCGTCCCGAATGCCGATTGATCCTTCTGGATGGCGTTGATTGTCACCCCGATTTGCGATCTCATGCCAGATAACGAGGGGTGAGTGACCGCGATGAACGAATAAGAGGTGCTGTCTGACTGCCAATAAGGTGAAACGACACGAGTATTATTGTTTATGGCAAAAGCATTTCCGGCCGAGACCGCGATTAAAACCAGAAGTGCGGTCGCTTGGGAAAATCGCGTAATGAGCTTGATTTTCATTATGGTTGGCTCCTATATATGCAAATTGAATTTGGTTTCTTTTGTAAAGATTGAAACACATGACCTTTTTTCGGCGAACACCCCCTCACATCAAAAGTGTTATTATTAGGGACACTTGGGCCCCCTTTGTTTTCTATGGATCATTGGCTTTTTTGACGCGCTATCATCAAAAAAACAAAACTTTAAACTTTTCAATAAACTTGAGAATTTTCAGGTGATTATTCTTTAAGGACTGAAAATTTAATTTAGTAATTTACTGTTTATTTTAATAAACTGCCATTTATTTTGATGAAATTCTCTTCGAAGACCAGAAGTCATGGGCTGAGCGGTGTTTCTGCAATCCAAAGCATAGTTCATCTAACTCAATATCGGCAGAATTATTGTTTTCTTAAGTTTTATTTGAATTGAGCGATGACGGGAAGCTTTTCTTTTGAAGAAATTTGATTTTGATGTTGGTTGAGAAACTTGAGGCTTTTTGCTATAATTTTCTGTTTTAAGAATTGGCATAACTTTCAGAAAGACAAAAGGTTATGAATAAATTGCAGGTCAATTTCAATAATAAGACCACTTGTTTGGCACTTTTTGTGGGTTTATTGCTTCTGGGATATTTGGGAGGCTGTGCCAGCGATTCGGCGTCCGGCATTTCCAAAGCGCAGGCAAAATTTCAGGAAGGGTTGGAAAAAGGCTCTATAAATGATCAAAAGGGAATGATCGCCAGTTTTAAGGAAGCCGTGGAGTTGAACCCCAAAAGTGAGCAGTTCAGGCTTCATTTGGGCATGGCTTATTTCCTTGCCGGGGATCTGGCCAACGCGGAAAAAGAGTTTAATCGAACTCTGGAAATCAATAAGGAGTCTAAGGACGCCTACCGCCAGTTGGGCCGTTTGTACATGCGCAAGGGAAAGTGGGAACGCGCCGTAGAAAATTTTAAGGAAGATCTGAGCAGGCCGGGAACGCCCCAGCCGCATCGGGTCTACAACTGGCTGGCATTGAGTTATTACAATCAGGGAAAATTTGACGATGCGGAGCGCGAATGGAAAAAAGCGATCGAATTAAAGGATAATGCCGCCATCCGTCTCAACCTGGCCCTGGCCTATAAGATCAGGAACGGTTTGACCAGGCGTTGCAATCCCTGCAAAAAGCAGTGGCCCTCAATCCTAAATTTCCTCAGGCCCATTACGAAATTTCTCAGTTATTTATTCTCAAAAAACAGATGGATCGAGCGGTAAAGCACTTCAAAAAAGTCATTCAGCTTGCGCCCAAAAGTGAATGGGCCCGGGTTTCCAGACAATATTTGGAACTGATCCAGCATCCTAGATAACCCATCATGACAGAGAATTTTGGTTCGTATTTGAAGCATGAGCGAGAGCTTCGGGGAGTTCCCCTGGAGGAAATCGCTGAAGTGACAAAGATTCATATTCGTTTCCTTGAGGCGCTTGAGAACAGCGAGTTTGACCAGCTTCCCGGAGAAGTTTTCATCAAAGGTTACATTCGTTCCTATGCCAAAGTGATCGGCTTGAACTCTGAAGAAATGGTCAACGCCTATGATGATAGTGTCGGCAAGGACCGCAGGGAAGAGATCGAAAAAGTCGATCACGAAAACGAAAAAATTCGTTCAAGAAAGAAAAGCATGGCCGCATATGTTCTTGGCGCTCTTGGTTTGGCGGGTATTTTAGCGATGGGCTACTTGGTGGCGGGTTCTCTGGACGAGGGAGGCAATGCGGATCGCGATGAACAATTGTCCGAAGCGGGCTCTACCTTGAACGCGGTAGAGCCGGAGAGTTCCGGGGAACAGGATGCAGATAATGAAGAGCGATCGGTGCGCGGGCTTGAGAACAGCGTGTCGGAAGACGACACAATTTCTTTCCCGGTTGACGGGCGCACCCGTCCGGAGACCCCGGTTGAAGCCGTGCACGCTGTCGGCAAACCTCCCTTGCAGAAAATTGAAAAGGTTGAAAAGGTGGAATCCGAAACCACGAATTCCAGGTTGAAATTGACGCCTCCGCCTTCTGCGGAGGAAAAGCGGGAAAAATCCGGGGCGCCAGCCCAATCCGCCCCCAACCGTCCGGAGGCGAAAACTGAAGAATCCCAACCCACACCGGCAGACTCGGTGGTGAAAATAGCGTCTTCTGCTTCAGAAGAAGGCGAGAAAGAGAAAGCCAAAGCCTCGGAAAAACCGGCTGAAACGGAAAAACCTTCCGTCTCGCCAGAAAAACCTGTTATAATTCAACATGTTGCAGGTGGCTCGGAAGAGGGCGACCCCAGGCCGAAACTCCCGGGGGCCAACCCAAAACCTCTGAGTTTAATGATTCAGGTGCAAGGCAATTCCTGGTTCAACGTGACCGTGGACGATGGAGGGGAGGAAGATTTTATTCTCCCTGGCGGGTCCAAAAAAACTATTTATGGCAACGAGAAATTTCGAATAACCATTGGGAACAGGCGGGGGACATCGCTTTTTTTAAATGGCAGGTCCATAGATCTTCCCTATGGTACCAGCGACGTCATCCGGGACTTTGACATAACAGCCAATCTGATCGAGTGAGCTATGGCGAGGATAGATGCTTTTTTTAAACTGATGAACGAACAGGGCGCGTCGGATCTACATCTTGTGTCCGGGTCCCAGCCGGTTCTCAGGGTTCATGGCGACATGGAGCGGGTCAAGTACAAGGAACTTGACAACGATGAATTAAAAGCCATCTTGTATGAAATCGCTCCTGAAGACAAGATCAAGGTGTTTGAGGAAACCGGGGACATCGATTTCGCGTATGAGATCCCCAACCTGGCCCGCTACCGGGCAAATTATTTTCAGCAGAAATGGGGGATCGGCGCGGTCTTTCGAGAAATTCCCAGTGAAATTCTGACGACGGAGCAACTGGGCCTGCCGTCGGTGATCAACAAACTCTCCATGTTGCACAAGGGGATGGTTTTGGTGACGGGGCCTACGGGAAGCGGAAAATCGACCACCTTAGCGGCGATGATTGATTTTATCAACGCCAATAAAAAAAGCCACATCATCACCATTGAAGATCCCGTCGAGTTTGTTCACAGGAACAAAAACTGCATCATCAACCATCGCGAGGTGGGGTTTCATACTCAGGGTTTTAAATCCGCCCTCAGAGGGGCGCTCAGGGAAGATCCGGATATCATTCTCGTCGGTGAAATGCGTGACCTGGAGACCATTGAACTGGCTCTCGAAGCGGCTTCCACCGGGCACCTCGTGTTTGGCACCCTGCACACCCAAAGCGCCGCCAAAACCATTGACCGTGTCATCGATGTGTTCCCGGCTCATCAGCAGGCGCAAATCCGCACCACCCTTTCGGAAACCCTCAAGGGAGTGGTGGCTCAGAATCTGTTCAAGCGCACCGACAAAAAGGGACGGATGGCGGTTCTTGAAATTCTGGTGGTGACGCCGGCCGTATCCAACCTGATTCGCGAAGGAAAAACATTCCAGATTCCTTCCGCGATTCAAACCGGGAAAAAGTTTGGCATGCAGTCCCTGGACGACGCCATTCTGGATGCCTTGAATGCAAAAAAAATCAGCCCTGAAGACGCTTATGACAAAGCCATCGTCAAAGACCGGTTCATCCAGTATTTGAGAACGCCGCCCGAATTTATTTAATGAGAGCCATATGAGAAAAGCCGAAATTGATCATATCCTGACCACGATGCTGGAATCGCATGGCAATATTTCCGATCTCAACGTCACGGCGGGAAAATCGTTTCAAGTCGAGTCTTCCGGTGAGTTGACCGAGGTTCAGCTGGGATCCTCGATTTCTAAAATAACGCCCTTTCAGGCGGAAGTTTTTGCCTTGAACCTGATCAATTCCGATCGCCGGTTGACGGAAACCCTCCTTCGGGAAGGGTCCTGCGACTGTTCTTACTTTCTGATCGGGAAAGTGCGGTTCAGGGTCAACATATTTTCGCAACGCGGCAATTACAGCACGGTTCTTAGGAAACTCGAAACCCGCATTCCTTCGATTGAAGAGTTGAAACTTCCGCCGCAGTTTGGAAAAGCGGCGGATGAAAAAAACGGGTTGATTCTGGTCACGGGCGCCACCGGCAGCGGAAAGTCAACGACCCTGGCGGCTCTTTTGAAGAAGATCAACGATGAAAAGTCGATCCATGTCATCACGCTTGAAGATCCGGTGGAGTTCGTGCACCCGCACAAACAGGCAACCTTCAATCAGAGGGAATTGGGAAGTGACTTCGACGCCTTTTCCAGCGGACTGCGGGCGGCCTTGAGGCAGGCGCCGAAGGTGATTCTCGTGGGCGAGATGCGCGACCGGGAAACCGTCGAAATCGGCATGAGCGCCGCCGAAACGGGGCATCTTGTGATGAGCACCCTGCATACCGTCGATGCGGGGCAAACCATCAACCGCATCATCGGCATGTTTTCCAAGGAGGAAGAGCAACAGATTCGTATCCGATTGGCGGAGACCGTGCGCTGGATCATAGCCCAAAGGCTGTTGCCGAAAGTGGGGGGCGGAAGAATCGCCCTGCTGGAAATTTTATCCACCAGTCTCAGGGCGAAAGATTCGATCATCAACGGCGAATCCGAAGGAAAAACGTTTTACGACATTATTTCGAACGGCGAACCTTACGGCATGTGGACGTTTGATCAACACATCCTCAAACTGTTTAAAGAGGGAAAAATTACGGAAGATACTGCCATGGCCTACGCTTCCCGAAAGACGGTCGTGGCCCGGGGGATCGATACTTATAAGGCTTCCATGGGAGAAAAGACCACCGATATTGATGTGCTGGCCATGGATGAAGAATACGAAACGCAACTCAAATGATCTTTATTTCTAGGGAGCCAGAATGCAGGTAATATGCGCGGCGTGTGAACAGGGAATCAATATTCCCGAAGCAAAAATTCCAAAAGACCGGGCTTTCTCCATGACCTGCCCCGGGTGCCGCGCAAAAGTCCGGGTGGATCAGCACCTCACCGCTCCGTCGCCTGGTTCCGATGAACCGCCTTCCCCAAAAGACCATCAGGAAACGGTCAACGAGCCGGAAAGCTCTCTGGAAATTCTCCTTTCCACCGACTTCGAGGACGACGAGGAAGAGTTACAATTCTATGAAGAGACGGATCAACTGGCCCTGGTACTGGATGATAAAAATAAGAACCTGTGGGTGGATGCCCTGGAGGAAAGGGGGTTCAAGCTTCAATTCGCCAAATCCCCCGAACATGCCATTCACAAAATGCGATTCACTCATTTTCATTTTGTAGCCCTCAATGAAAACTATGGCGGCGTTGCGCTCGAAAAGAATCCGGTGTACCGCCTGTTGGCGGAAATGCCGATGACGACGCGCAGAAATATTTTCTTTGCCGTTTTGGGGGAGAAATTCAAGACCTTGAATAACATGGAAGCCTTTTCCCGTAGCGTCAATCTGGTCATCAATGAAAAAGACAGGGATAAATTGCCGCAGGTTCTCAAGAAATCGATCACCGATCACGAAACCTTTTACAAGGTGTTTAAAGAATCTTTGCACGCCATGGGGAAAGCATGAATTTGTTGAAAGAGGCGTCCATTGTCCAGCGTTTTTCCGACGGAGAGGTGATTGTCTCTGAAGGAATCGTCAGTAACAACGCTTATGTCGTGTTGACGGGCGAGGTGCGCATCACCAAAAAAATCGACAGGAAAACGCTGATGCTTGGAACCCTTAAAGAGGGGGATGTGTTTGGCGAGATGGGGTTGATCACAAAGAGCGTCAGAAGCGCCACCGTGTCCGCCATGGGCGATGTGGAAGTTGGATTTATCGATAAAGAGAAGTTTGACGAAGTCCTGAGCGCATTGCCGGAGGATTTGCAGGCTATCGTCAATGGTCTGGTGGAGAAGCTCCGCAGGACCACGGACATGTTGACTAAAATCGGATCGGAACTGGAAAACACGCGGAGAAACATCAAGCCGATGTAACGCAGGCTCAAAAAAGGAATATTGCAGTGCCAACATTTACGTATAAAGCCAAGGTGAGAGGTCAGATCAAATCCGGTGAGGTGGATGCGGAAGACGAAAAGTCCGCCGTTGCCAAATTGCGGCTCCAGAAGATCCGGATCAACTCCATCAAGAAAAAGGGCGGTTCGAGTGATTTCTTCGGTCCCAAAAAGCAAAAAATCACCGGACGAGATATTGTGGTGTTCACCCGCCAGTTTTCCACCATGGTGGACGCCGGGCTTCCCCTCGTCCAGTGCCTGGATATTTTGGGCAAACAATCCGATAACAAAACTTTTGGCGAGATCATTCTTAAGGTCAAGGCCAATATTGAAAAGGGGAGCGACCTTTCCGATTCCATGCGCAAGCACCCCAAGGCGTTTGACAGCCTGTATTGCAACCTCGTGGAAGCGGGAGAAGTCGGCGGTATTCTCGACACTATTTTAAAGCGCCTGGCCGATTACATTGAAAAATCGGAGTCCCTCAGGCAGAAGGTAAAATCCGCCATGGTGTATCCCGGCGTCATTGTCACCGTTGCCGTGGGCGTGGTGGCTTTTTTGATGATCTTTGTCATTCCCGCCTTCGCCAACTTGTTTGCCGGCGGCGGGGCGGAACTGCCCGGCCCCACCAAGATTGTCATGGCGGTGAGTGATTTTTTCCGCACCAAATGGTATTACCTGTTTGGCGGCGTCGCGGCTTTAATTTTTCTTATCCGCAAGATTTATTCCACCAATCGGGGCCGCTATGAAATCGACAAACTGGCATTGAAAGTGCCCGTTATCGGGAGTCTGATCCGCAAGGTATCCGTTGCCAAATTCACGCGCACGCTCGGTACGCTGATCGCCAGCGGAGTTCCCTTGATCGAGGGGCTGGAAATTTGCGCGCGTACTTCCGGAAACAAGATCGTCTAGCAGGCGGTATTCAGGACCATTGAGGCCATCAAGGGAGGAGAAAACATCGCCGGTCCTCTTTCCAGGGAAAGCATTTTCCCGCCGATGGTGATTCAGATGATCGACGTCGGCGAGAACTCCGGATCGCTGGACAGCATGTGTCATAAAGTCGCCGACTTTTATGACGAGGAAGTCGATAATGCCGTCGCCGCCCTGACTTCTTTATTGGAACCGATGCTGATGGTTTTTCTTGGCCTCGTTGTCGGGTTCATCGTCGTGGCGATGTATATGCCGATATTCAAATTGGGCGACGCGATTTAACCCTCCCCATTCACTTCAGAGACCGGTAAGAGCCGTTGAGATAAAATGGCTCTTACCGGAAACGGCAGACAATGCCCCACACCAGGGAAAACCCCGACCAGGAACTTCAGCAACGGCTAAAAACCGTCATGGTCCTGCGCATCGTGTTCCTGACGGGTTTTGTGGCTCTCCTTCTTATCATGGGGGCGCGCATCCAGTTTTCCGCACCCCTCGCTCCCTTGACCGTCGTCATTTGCGGCGGCTACCTGCTTTCCATTATTTACGCCCTCTTTTTCAATATTTGGAAACCGTCCTTCAACGCCTCCATTCAGGTCCTTGGCGATCTGTTTTTGGTGGCCGGGATCATCTACACGACGGGAGGAACCGAAAGTCCGCTGTCTTTTCTTTTCCTGTTCGTGATCATCGTGGCCAGTTTCGTTTTATCGCGCACGGCCTGTTATTTTGCCGCCTCGGGGGCGAGCATTCTTTATGGCCTGTTGATGGACCTGGAGTTCTATCGATTTATCCAGCCCTATTATCTGTTTCATGAACCGGAAAGAACCGTCGAGGGAGGGTATGTTTTTTACCTGGTCTTCCTGAATATCGGTTCCTATTATTGCGTTGCCTACTTGAGCAATTTCCTCAACCACCGCTTAAGGCTGGTCAAGGAAGAGCTCGCCGCCGCCAGCAAGGATTTGGAAGAGTTGCAGGCTTTTCATACCCATGTGGTTCGGGACATGGGGACCGGGCTGATCACCACGGACGATAACGGCAATATCACCTCCATGAACCGGGCCGCCGAAGTCATCACCGGATATAAGCTGGAAGAAAGCCGGGGACTGCCCTGCGATACCCTGCTGTCCGTATCCATCTTGCAGGACTTTTTGAAATTGACCTACGGCGTTTCCCATCCGGTGCAGACCGAAGGGGAATGCCGGCGCAAGGACGGAAAAACGATTTTCATCCGCATGAAGGTGAGCCGGTTTTCCGGTCCGGAATATCCCGGCAAGGGCTTTATCTGTGTGTTTGAAGATCTAACGGAATACCAGGAAATGCAGGAAAAATTTTCACAGGCGGAACAACTGGCCGCCGTGGGCCGGTTTTCCGCCGGACTGGCGCATGAAATCCGCAACCCCCTGGCCTCCCTGAGCGGCTCGATCCAGGTGCTCAGCAAGGGGCTGGATCTGGAAAACACGCATCAGCGGTTGATGGAAATCGTGATCCGGGAAACCGACCGGCTCAATGGCATCCTCACGGATTTTCTGAATTATTCCCAACCGCGAAAAAACCGGAAAACCCTGGTGGACCTGACCCAGCTCATTCAGGATGTGACCCTGCTGATAAAAAATGCCGAGGATTTTTCCTCCGTGCATCGCATCGAATTCACCGCTTCAACCGACCACCTGGTGATCAACGCCGATGAACAGGAAGTGAAGCAGTTGGTCTGGAATCTGTGCATCAATGGACTGCAATCCATGGACTCCGGCGGAAGCCTGAAAATAGGATTACAAAAAGTCGCCTCGTTTCATAGCCCGACGTTTCAATCCGACAAAAGGGGCTATGTGTTTACCCTGGAGGATGAAGGGTGCGGCATTCCCGCCGATCGATTGAAAAAAATATTTGATCCGTTTCACACGACCAAGGACAATGGGGTGGGGCTGGGGTTGGCCACGGTCTATCGTATCGTTCAGCACATGGGAGGGACGATCGATGTTGTCAGCAAGGAAGGAAAGGGAACCAGGTTTTCCGTTTTTCTTCCAAGAGGCGCGGCAGGTTCAACGCCACAGCCGGTGAACGCCGAATTGCAGGAAACCCTCGCCACCCGCACAAAATAATTGCCGTCACCCTTTTATTTTAATTTTTACATGATCAAATATTTTTTTGCCCTCTCCGTTTTATTTGTTTCCCTGACGGGCTGTCTTTCGCAGGTAAAACCCCCTCCCTTTGCCGACATGGTTCAGGTCCCCGCGGGACCTTTCATGATGGGATTCGTTATCGACAACGACAAAAGTCTGGGCGATACCGATGAGGAGCCCGTGCATGAAGTTTTTCTCGATGAATTCTGGATCGACAAATATGAAGTGACCAGCGCCCGGTTCTCCGCGTTTTTGAACGCCCATCTTAAAGACAGCGCCCGCTATATAGAAATCAAGCCCGCCGTCACCATCGAACAAATAAATGGAAAATACCAGCCGCGCCCCGGATTGGAACGCCGGCCCGCAAACCGGGTTTCCTGGTTTGGCGCGGACGCCTTTTGCAAATGGAAAGGCAAACGTCTGCCCACCGAAGCGGAATGGGAAAAAGCCGCGCGCGGAACCGACGAAAGAATGTTTCCCTGGGGGAACCAATGGCCGACTAACGACCGCGTGACTTTCCGGCGGAAATTCAGACAACAGGGGTTTGGCGTGATGGAGCCGGTGGACGGCCTTCCTTTGGGCCGGTCGCCCTACGGCGCGCACCATATGGCGGGCAATGTCTGGGAGTGGGTGGCCGACTGGTACGAGGATGATTATTACGACCGGTCTCCCGTCAAGAATCCTGAAGGCCCCGAAACCGGCATCAGCAAGGTGATTCGCGGCGGCAACTGGTATTACAAAGCCTATTACATGCGCACGACTTACCGGTTCAACGAACGGCCCGGCGTGTTTAAAGTGTGGCAGGGGTTTCGATGCGCGGCTTCATCCCCTTCCCAGCCGAAGAGGGCTCCATCAGTCAAATAAGGCATATCGGATCAAACACTTGAACCCGGATGTTTTTTCCCCGACCGGGAAGTTATTGCCTTATTTGATCTTATTTTATCTAATTTACAATCCTACGTAATCAGCCGTGTTAAAACACTTTCCCAGACCCTCGTCAACTTTGGCATATCTTTTGCTTTTATTCGATGTGGAAATGATGGTTTTATTTTACTTCGGATAAAAACTTGTGATCGACCAGGCCAACATACTTTCGATTCTTCCCACTCCGACTGTCAGAGGATCGTCCCTCGGCACAGACATTTTAAGCCTTGGGGACAGCACGTTTCAAAATTTCATGAAGGATGCGATCGGGGACTCTTTCTATGCCAGGGAAGACGCCCCGCCTGCCAGCAAAGAACGCACAGACACACCTTCCCCTTCCGAACCAAATAATGTAGAGCCAAAGGAAAACCGCCCGGCAGAGGAAGTGAATTCTTCTAGAGGGGAAAAACCCGCCAGCCAGAATAGCGAAGAAACGCCCATTGGAAATTATCAGGAATCCACGGATGTCCAGGAGCGTGAACCCACGGGTCAGAATGTATCCGTGCAGGAAAATCAAATTCCAATCGCCGAGCAATTGAAAGAATTGAACATCAGCCCGGAAAAAATCGACGCGCTTCTTAAGTTGTTGAATGTGGATGGAAATGCCGACGCCAACGCCTTGTTGCAGTCGCTGGTTCAACAATTGAACCTGAATCCGGAGAATTTTGATCTCGGAGCCACCGCTGATCCGGCGGTTCAGCGGCAACAGCTTCTTTCCCTGTTGAAAAACAAAGGGCAACAAGCCACCGCTATATTAGCCCAGGCAGGCTTGACGGAGCAGGCGTCCAAAAAACTTTTGAGCAAGTTGCAGTCGGGGCAGGCGAATCAGGCGGCCCTCGGCGCCGAAAAAGAAGCGGCGGATGGCCTGCTTCTGAAGTTGAGTGGAGAAAAGTTCACCGACCAGAAGACGGATTTCCTGTCCCAGTTTTCCGACGCCAGTAAACAGGGCGACAAACCGCAACGGCAGGCCTCCATCGAGAAGGTGTTGAATCAGACCGACAAGGAACCGGTTTCCGACTTGAATTTAAAGCCGCTGGAAAAATCCCTCGCCAGCGCTCCGAAACTGGAGGAACACGTTCAGACGAACGCCAACCCAGGCAACCCGGTTCCACCGCAAAACCTGGCCAATGTCGATCCTCCTAAAATTAACGAAGGGTTGAAAGCGCCTTCGGAAGTCAAGGTGCAAAGCGTGACCGCGATTTCCGACGCTGGTGCCCGTCCGGTGGATGGGGCCAAAGCCGTCACCGCCGAAACCCTGAACGCCAGGGGAACGGCGGAAGCGAAAGTTTTGAACCAGATCATGAACAAATTTTCCCTGCGCACCAATGGATCGCAGAGCGAAATCAAAATCAAGCTCGACCCGCCTTCCCTGGGAACCGTACGAATGAATATTTCGACGTCGGGAGAATCCGTGCGCACGGTGGTCATTGCGGAAAGCCACGCGGTCAAACAAATCATTGAAAATAATTTGATTCAGCTGAGGGATTCGATGAGCGGTCAGGGTTTGAAAGTGGACAGCTTCACCGTGCTCGTGGGCGGCAACGAAGGGCAGACGGGACAACAAAACACTCCGCATGAAGGGTTCTCACATTATGCGAATTCCCCGGATGCGAAAAATAACACCGCCTCTGATACGTTTGCGGACAATGCGGACCGGGGACCGGCGCGGGTGTTCTACGGGGATTCGCAGTCCATCAGCGTGATGGCCTGAAAAGAGATCGCAACGAACCAGGGGCAACCCCGCCGCCAGCGGACGGCACCTCCGCAAAGTTTTTTTATTTAAAAGCCGTAGCAAGCTAAGGGGACTAAAACCCACTTGTGGGAATAAATTTAAATCGGAATTTCTGGAGATTTAAAAAATGATAACAGGTTTGACACCTTTTCCAACCGAATCCACCGCGGCCGCCACCAATATTGCCGGCGGTCAATCGCTGGGCAAAGAGGATTTTCTGCAACTCCTGGTAGCGCAACTCCAGGCTCAGAACCCACTCGATCCGCAAAAGGCGGAAGATTTCAGCGCCCAGTTGGCGCAGTTCAGCGCTCTTGAGCAAATGACCAATGTCAACGCCAACCTGGATCAGATTCAGAAATTTGAACAGGCGGTCAATAATTCGTCCCTGGTCAATTTGATTGGCAAGAATATTGACTCACCGGGTCGACAGTTTGATTTCAAGGCCGGAGAAGTGAAGACGCTTAATTTCTCCCTGAATGAAGATGCGAAGCAGGTGGAAGTGAACGTTCTTGACAGCGCCGGAAATAAAGTGACGACCCTGAAACTCAATGACCTGGCCGCGGGCAATAATCAAGCGCTTTGGAATGGAACGGATGGGGAAGGGAAGACGGTTTCTCCCGGAGCCTATACCTTCGAAGTAAAAGCTCAAAATGCGAAGGGGGATGAAATCCCGGCACAAACGTTTATCTCGGGAAAAATCAGCGATGTGGTTTTTGAAGAAGAGGGAACCTTTGCCATAGTGAATGGTCAAAAAATACCCGTGACCGAAATCTCTCGCGTCGGCATTTAAAATAATAGAAAAGGAGCATCGGTTATGGCGTTAATCAGTTCA
>Ga0114931_10006126_pt1 | contig 14815 bp, 14 predicted proteins | sample 2SBtaG_FD_89579 | JGI IMG/M metagenome (GOLD analysis project Ga0114931, IMG submission 89579) | Deep subsurface microbial communities from Kolumbo volcano to uncover new lineages of life (NeLLi) - 2SBTROV14_V59a metaG | ecosystem: Environmental > Aquatic > Marine > Volcanic | place: Kolumbo...
GAAGCCGCAGGCGAAGGAGGGGAAGGAAGGTCGGGGAATGCCCCGCGTCCGCCCGAAGAGGAACGAAGGGCCTGGCCTTGACGGCCAAGGGGCCGCAGGCCCCCAAAGACAAGACAAAGAAAAGCGGCCCGAGGGCCGCTCAACAGAGGCGGCAGAGCCGCCCTAAACGCGAGGGATGGACGCCGCAGGGCCAAGCCCCGGCATGGCCGGAGCTTGGTTCACGACAGCCCGTTCCGGCAAAGCCGTACGCGCCCAATCCCTCTGGAAAGCGCCCTAAATTGCCCAGCTTCTTGAATGTTTGATATTCGAACATACGTATGATAAGATGTCCTTAAATCAGACACAGGTGACTCCCATGACAGATGTCACAACAACAGAACTCGAAACGATCCCCGCCTTTCCGGCAGAGGATATCGAGACGTGTATCCGGGACTACCTGGCCGAAGAAGGCGAGACACAAGCAGTGCTTCGCGGCGGTGGGGCCTCTACGGCCGGAACTGGCGGAAGCGCCGGACCACGGCCCACCATCGATTCGCTGGTTGTCGTATCGGTCCTCTGCGAGATCGAACCCACAGTGCCGTTCAAGTTGCCCGACAGCCTCGTACGCGCGGGAGGGTATGACACCGTGGACGAGGTGATCCAGCACATCATGCCGAAACTGAAGAAGCGATGGCGCAAACACCACGAGGAGAAGATCTGATGTCAGAAAAATCTAAAGGACGTGGCCGGGACTCCACAGATGACGAGACAGACCGGCGGGCACTTGGGACGAAGCTGCGCAAAGCGCGTGAGTATCTGGGACTTTCTTAGGATGAAGTTGCGAAATATCTGGAAATTCCTCGGACTGCGCTGTCGCACATCGAAAGCGGTCAACGGCGTGTGGATGCATTGGAACTGAAAAAGCTGGCAAAGCTCTACAAGCGTCCGGTTTCGTTTTTCACGGGCGAAGCGCCAGCGGACGAGAGCCTGCCGGATGACGTTGCGCACCTGGCGCGCGCGGCAGCCGGACTTTCGGAGAGCGACCGCAAGGAATTGAGCAGATTCGCCGACTACCTGCGCTCGCGCTCAGAAAGTGAGACTTCGGATGGTTGACGTTCGCGGCGCAATTCTGAAGGGAAGACGGGAAGCGACCCGCCTGCATCGAACGTTCGCAATGCGCGACCGCATCGAAGCACAAGGCGGTCGGATCGACGTCTTCGATACCATAGTGAAATCAGGGGTGCCGCTGCTGTTCAGGCCCCTCGACGGACTCCTCGGCGTGTTCATCAACCAACCGATGCCGGGCGTTTTGGTCACGACAAAACGCAGCCTGAGCATTCAACGGTTCACGGGCGCGCATGAATTGGGCCATTTCACCCTCGGCCACAACCCCAGCCTAGACGACGAATCCATCCTGCGCCGGATGCGATACAGCGCCGCACCGGATGACAAACAGCAGGAATTCGAGGCGGATGCATTCGCGACGGAATTCATGCTCCCGCCGTGGCTGTTCGCGGCGCACTTCATGCGGCAGGAGTGGACTGGGGCCGATATGGCGGACCCGATGACGGCGTATCAACTCTCGTTGCGCGTCGGCGCGAGCTACGAGGCGACCTGCCGGTCGCTGATGCGGCGCGGGGTCGAGGCCATTGACCGGAGCACCCTCGACAGCCTGCTCCGGGTTCAGCCCAAACAGATCAAGCAGGCCCTTCTGGCGGATTACGAACCACCCGACTGGTGGCGCGACGTGTGGCTACTGACCGAAAAAGACGAAGGCACGATCATCGAGGGAAGCCGTTCGGACCTGTTCGTCCTGAAGCTGACCGAGCATAGCGGATCGGGCTATGTCTGGACCTTTGACGAGCTGAACGACGCTGGATTCGCTGTTGTTCTCGACGAACGCGAAGGCCCGGCAGGTGATACCGTCGGGGGCCATACGACGCGGTCCATAACGGCATGCTCGGAAGGTGCGCAGGAAGGTCGGCTGGCGCTCGCCGAAATACGGCCCTGGGTCCCGGATGGCATGCCGCTCACCGAGTTTTGCGTTCATTACGACCTGAACGGCCCGGAAGTCGAGGGCCTCTCCCAGGCGGAACGGCGGCTTCTACTGGAGGCGGCCTGATGGAGGTAACAATCGAGTGCGACCTGCGGCATTTGTTTGGACCGGCGCGAGACCAGGGTGCGCGGCCGACCTGCATGGCATTTGCCGCCAGCGATGCGCACGCGGCTGTCCGTGAGGACTGGGAACCTCTCTCCTGCGAGTTCGCCTTTTACCACGCTCTGAAGCTTGACGGCGGCGAACCGCACGAAGGCGCTACGCCCGACGGAATGTTGAAGGCCATCAAGGCCGAAGGGCAACCGCCCGAAACGGTATGGGAGTATCTGCCGCGGGTCCCCGATGACAAAGCGTCGTGGAAGCCGCCGGCGAAGCCATCACCGCTTTACAAGCGGGCGAGTGAATTCGCTTCCGCCTCGCTCACGGCGATTGAAGATCGGCTTGGCGACGGAAGTCCGGTGATCGTTACGATGTCGTTGTCCGATGGCTTCTATGTACCCGATGGAGACGGAGTCATTGCGGTGGATGAGCCGCCCGACCCGGACAGGCGGCACGCCGTCGTCGCGGTCGGCTACGGGACAAGAGGAACGGAACGAATGTACCTGGTCAGGAACAGTTGGGGAATCATTTGGGGCATCGATGGCTATGCATGGATTAGCGAGGGGTATCTTGCGCCGAGGGTTTCCGGTTTTGCTGAATTGAAAGAGGATTTGACGGATGTATCTGCCGACAACACCGCAGAGATCGTGCGCAGCGGCATGGGTTGAAACGTTTGCGACGGTCAACGCTGAACAAGGCCGCGAAGCGCACAATGTCATCATTGACATCGCTGAACCGCTGACGGTTGCGGCGGCAGACGCGCGGATAGTGACCCTGGCTGACAATTTTCTCCGGGAGCATGAGAAACTGCCCTTGCAGGCAGTCGCCAACACAATTTTCCCGGAAGCGCTTTACACGCGATTCGGCGCGCCCGCCTTCATCGAAAAATTCCACGCGGATATTTTGCCGAAGATTCGCAGAACGAACCGTTGGTCAGGGTACTATTTTGAGCGCATGACCGCCTATCCGACGCAGGGCGATGACCCGCTGAACCAGCTTTGGGGAATCGTCGAGCGAATTCGTGACGAAGGTAACAGGTCGCGCAACAAGTTCGAGCTGTCGCTGTTTGACCCGGAGCGCGACATCGACAACTCCCCCTATGGCGGGCAATGTCTCAGTTTCCTGAGCTTCAAGATACTGCCCGGCACGGAAAAGAAACTGGCCCTGACAGCGATGTATCGCAATCACTACTACATCGAAAAGCTTCTCGGAAATCTCGTCGGCCTTGGTCGCCTGATGGGCTTTATCGCAAATGAAGGAGGTATAGGCATTAGACCGCTGACTATCCTATCAACGCATGCCGTAATCGACAAACCGAGGACGGCGCAGCGCGGCGATGTGAACGATCTGCTCGCTGCCTGTCAGGCCGCGCAGACAGAAAGCGAAGCTGCCTGAACTCCGGCTCGTTCAGAGCCGGGGTTCAAGGCCGTACAAATCATTCATTGTCTGGATAAACTCGGTCTGCCCGCCATAGCTCGGATGACGGACTGCATAGCAGTCGAGCGTCAGGTCCGCCAGCGCATGTTGTGCATCCCGGCCGATACCGATAAGCCTTCTGGGTCGGAGCATTTCCAACAGCGTAAACAAGACATCGCGGAACATATCGCGCTCGGCGCGGGTGTGACATCGGTTGGAAAGCGGCTCACCCGGTTCATACGGGTGCAGAGGAAAGACGTTCCAGAGGAAGACGGGCTGGTCGATCTGTGAAAGAACCTGCCAGATCACGGTCGCGGTGCGCTCGGCCATGGGGGGACCTTTGGTCGCCCGCGACAGGGAGAGACCGTAAACCTCGCCGAATGTCTGCAAATGGATTTCATCGGTAAGCGGAAGTCCGGTTCGGCGTCCACCGCGATATCCAAGGTCGCGGGCAATCCAGATCGAATCCACTTCATGCTCCGAGACAGCCTCCAGAAAAGCGCGCAGATTGGCCCTGCGCCTTTTCGGTGCATCAGCGCGATCATATGTAGGACAACGGTCCCGGTATGGATTGAAGACGGACTCTAGCTGGACCGCGCTGAGGGCTTCGACAAATGCAGACGGTGTCATACAGGTAACTCTCTAAAAGTGATTGTTCGTTCGTTCAGGTCAGCAATGATGATTCCGCGCCGGTGGTCCCGGAGTTTGCGGAACATCTTGTAGCCGTCAAGGATGGCTTCTTCCCACAGCCACAACGGACAGCGCTCTGCCTCATAGCCGGATACGAGCTCGCGGACAGCCTTAAGAAGGCCGTAATCGACGCTAGATAGATTCTCGAAAAAATTAAGCCGGGAAGCGTGGTTAAAAATCCATGTTGAAACTCCTTCCTCAATGAGCGCCGCCCTTGCGCCATCCTCCGCCTCGTCGATCTTCGGCTGGCTTTTCCGTTTGAGGCGAAACAGAGATCGCAATACCGGTGACCATCCCAGTTTGGCCGCATAAGCGAGGTGAAAAACATCGTGAAAGCGGTAGTCGTCCTCTTCCAGCTTATTGTCGGTAAGACGGTCCCCCATGTTGATCCCATTGCATCGCTGAAACACGTAGGTCTTGTTTCCAACCGGTTTTTCAAAAATCTCCATCTCTATGAGGCGGGGAAGTTGTTCTTCCCGGTCGAAATCTTCATCGAAGAGAGGCGGATAGGATTTTTCCGAAGGCCAGCGGTCGAAGATTTTCAGAAGATTGCCATGTGCCGCGTCGGCCAGGCTGACATCCGCTTCGGTCGCGACGGCAATCAATGATCGGAAGATTGCGACGAGATCGCCGGACAAGGCATCGCGATTGTCACTAAGGCGGCCTGCCGAAAACTTGGCGGCAATGTGCCCGACTTCCCCGGCTAATTGCAAAAGGGCGCCCTCGAATGCCTCCGTTGGCTTCGGTCCGTCCTGGGACAGCTCGGGCTGTAACGAGGCGAAAGGAATCTCTGCGTCGTCGTCTGGCTGTTGGTCGGGACTGTCGAGACCATGCATGACCTTCCGGGCAAGATCAGGCAAGGCGAGTTGCGCGCGCGAGGCCAGCACCGAGAAGTACCAAAGCACATCGCCAAGCTCTTCGACGACGGAAGGCTCGTAGCCGACATAGGAGTCGGCATCGCGTTGCTTTTTCTTGAGCTCGCTCATCAAGCTACCGACCTCGCCGAATAGGCCGAGCAATGGAAAATCCAGGTCCGCAACCCCCGCCTTGGCGGTACGGTCGGTCCGTCGCGCCAGATCCTGGTACTGTGTCAGCGTCAATCTGTTCGGCGGTGATTCGAGAACCGCATCAATGGTACTTGTCATCGCGGACGCTCTCTCACTTCCCTAAGCGCTCGATTGAAAAAGTGGCGGGTCGCCTTGTCCCGTGCCTCGGCATCGGTCAGCACGATGTTCCGCATCTCGTTGTCGCGCTGGAACATGCGGATCGCGCCTTGGAAGAAGGCGTCTCGGAACGCCGTGTAAACGACGTCTGGCGGGTTGTTGCGCAGCATCTCGGTCATGTCTTCGGTAAGCACTTCCTGAGTAACGTGCTCGAAGCGGACCATGTCGGCTTCGGTGAATTCCGTGCCATGGCGCTCGTTGAACGCCTTGACGATCTCGGACAGCTCCTTCTTCTCGTCCTCGGTATAGGGCTTGGCCCCGAACTCACTAATCGCCTTGAGGGGTTCCTTGTCGCCCGGCGAAAGGGACGCGTTCCCTTTCTTCTTCTCCACGACCTTGAACGCCTGAAGGCGGAGCATATCGTCCGTGATCTCGATATCGGGCGGGATTTCGCGGTTGGGCAGCAAGCGGGCCAGCCAGGAGGCATAGGTGTAGAGCTTCTCCAGCCCCGTATCCTCTAGCCGGATGACCTGCGCGACGAAGCTGTAGAAGCGCATGTAGCTGCGCACGAGCTGGCGGAATTCCTCTTGCTTGCCCTCGTCGTCCTCGGCTTCAAAGCGCGCCACGGCCTGCCGGACCAAGCCTTCGAGTCGCGCCCGGTCAGCGCCGTCGAGCGGCCCTTTGTAAAGGGTCTCGGCAAATCGTTCGATTTCTTCGCGATCGAGAATGCCGAACTTGAACAGCCGCCCCTCCAGCTCGTAAACCTGATTGGGATCGGACATCGCCTCCAACTCGGTCACTTCGTAGAACGGGCGGAAGGCGGTCTGGATATCTTCGACGGTGTTCTGGAAGTCGAGGATGTAGGTGTTGTCCTTACCCGGCGCGGTTCTGTTCAGGCGCGAAAGCGTCTGCACCGCCTGCAACCCGGCAAGCTTGCGGTCCACATACATGGCGCACAGCTTCGGCTGGTCGAATCCGGTTTGATATTTCTCGGCGACGATCAGGATTTGGTATTGCTCCGGATAGGGCTCGCCGTCCGGCTTGAATCCATCGAAGCGGCCCGGAAGTTCCGTCTCGGAAAAGCCGTTCAGCTCCGCCTCGGTATAGGTTTCGCCATCAAGGTCAAGCTCGCCCGAGAACGCAACCAGCGCTTTGAGGTCGGTGTAGCCCTCCGCCTTGATGTAATCGCGCACGCCAAAGAAATAGCGCAAGGCGTGCTCGCGGCTTTGCGTGACGATCATCGCCTTAGCCTGTCCACCCAGCTCACGCATGACGTGGCGGCGGAAGTGCTCGATAATCACTTCTACCTTCTGGCCGATAGCCGTGGGGTGCAGAGACGCAAACCGCGCTACCCTGCGCTGGCCGCGCCGTCCGTTCAGCTCCGGGTCGTCCTCAATCGCTTTTTCGAGCTGATAATATGCCTTGTAGGTCATGTAGTTCTGGAGCACGTCCAGAATGAAGCCTTCCTCAATCGCCTGGCGCATGGAATAGAGGTGGAAGGGACGCGGAAGGCCGTCCGGCCCTTTCACGCCGAACCGCTCCAGCGTCACATTGCGCGGTGTCGCGGTGAAGGCGAAAAAACTGATATTGGCCTGCGGGCCGCGGCTCTTCTGGTATTCGGCGATGATGTCCTCGATATCATCGCTGGAAGTCGCCTCGCGCGTCAGCGCATCGGTCATCGCCTGGGCGCTCTTGCCGGACTGGCTGCTATGCGCCTCATCGACAATGACCGCGAATTTGCGCGTGCCCTGACCTGATATCTCCTTCAGGTGGTCGGTCGAGAATTTCTGGATCGTGGTGACGATGATCCGCGCGCCCTTGGCGATGGCTTCCTTCAGTTGCCGTGACGTGCCGTCGATCTTCTTGACCACGCCAGCGGTCTGCTCGAACTGCGAAACCGTGTTCTGAAGCTGGCGGTCGAGCACGACGCGGTCGGTGACGATAATCGCGGTGTTGAAGATCGGCTGATCGTTCGCGTCGTGAAGATTGATCGCTTGATGCGCGGTCCAGCCGATGGTGTTGGACTTGCCGGACCCGGCGGAGTGCTGGATCAGATAGTTGTTGCCCGTTCCGTTGGCGCGGGCATGCTCCATCATCTTGCGCACCGCGTCGAGCTGATGGAAGCGCGGGAAGATCATGACGTCTTGCTTCTTCTCATTCATCTCCAGGTGCATGAACCTGCCGATCACGTCGAGCAGCACCTCGCGCGAGAAGATCGCCTTGCCCCAGTCCCCCTCACGATAGAGATAGGCGACGCGAAATTCGCCTTCGACATCCGGGTTGCCCGCACCGCCGTCGCGCCCGCGATTGAACGGCAGGAACCGGGTCCGCCCATTGGCTAGCCGGGTCGTCATCGACACGTTGTCTTCGTCCAGCGCGAAATGCACCAGCGCGCCGCGTTTGAAGGTCAACAGGGGCTCTCCGGCGGGGGAGCGGTCTTTTTTGCACTGGCGTTCGGCGTGTTTGAAGGTCGAGCCGGTGAGAAGGTTCTTCAGCTCCATCGTCACCACGGGGATGCCGTTGACGAACAGCACCACGTCAATGCGATTGCCGTGGCGCTGGCTGTATTCGACCTCCTGAATCACCGACAAAATGTTCGCCTCATACTCCGCAACGCGCTTCGGCTCCAGAGCGCTCGCGGGTTTGAAATAGCAGAGCGAGAACTTGATGCCGGGGATCATCTTGACCCCGCTACGGAACACATCGAGGGCCGAGCGTGTCTTCAGCGCCTTTTCCAGGTTCTTGAAAAACTCGTCCTCGGCCGAGGCCGTATAGTGCGCCTCCAGCTTCGCCCATTCATCGGGCTGCGTGGCTTTGATGAAGCGCAAGACAAGCGCGGGATCCATCGCAAGCGGGCGGTCATAATCCTCGGGCGCGCGTTCCTCATAGCCCTGTCCGGACACAAGCTTGGCCACAAGATGTTTCTGAAGAGCGACCTCCTTATGGACACTGTCGGGGGAGAGTCTCGTCATGCGGACGCCTCCGCAATTCGTTTTGGATCAATTTGGAAACCTGCTCCTTGCAGCCGTTGCGCGAGCTTGGGGACGATCTCGCGCACATGATCGTTAAACTCGATATAGAGAATGCCGGCCGCATCCGACGGCATTTCGAGTGCGCCTTTCTTCAGGATGACCATTTTTTCACGGCCCAGGGCCGCCAGGACCATGCCCATTTCAAGAATGACATTCTGACGAGCGCGCGGCTGTTTTTCAGTTTCTCCGGCGGCTTTTGAGTATCCAAAATCATCAGGCGTCAGCAGGATGATTCCAAAAGCGGCCTCCCGGTAAATGTTCTGCTCCAGCGCCTCGATGATGGTCTTACTTTCGCCATCAGAGTTCTGAAGGATGAACGGTTGAAGCCCCAACCGCATCAGTATGAGTTCAAGCTGATCGCGGGCATCCCGATCATGGCCGTGGACGACGAAAATCTTTGCTTTGGCGGCAGCGGAGATAGGGGTTGCAGGTGCTGCGCCCTCTATCGCACCAGAGAGCGTTGCACAAAAAGCGTCCTGATTCTGTCCCTGGAACTGAAGCGTTCCTTTTGAAGGCCACCAGTTTAAAATTTCCCCAGTACGTCCTCTGAATTGGTGACTTTTGGATTTTTCATTATACTTCCATTCGCCCTCAACTCCGCAGGCTTCTACAGCGACCTTCAGTTCATCCAGAGTTCCGTGAAACTTGTTCATGCCCCCATAGCCTCCTGAATATTGTACAGCCGCTGGTCAGTCTCGCCACGCTTGCGCCAGGTCGCAACGTCGATCTGGCCGGTGACGGCGGCGGTAATGAGCGCAGAGCGGAACTCCCGGAGACGGTCGGCGTGCAACAAGACTTTCTGGCGAAGTTCGAACAGACGACGCTCCTGCTGATTAAGTTGCTTTGCTATGGACGTTTGAGTTTCTTTGGGCGGCTCCGGGACGAAAACTCGCTTAAGATCGAAAATATTTATGCCACGTACAGCAGCCCCAAGAGAACGTGCCTCCAATGGGTGAAACACGGCCGAGGAAAGAAGTGCAAAACGTAGCCACTCTCGATCTATACCGACCCGAGGCGCAATCCGCGCCGCATCTTGAGTGAGATTTGCACCCGCGATTTCCGCAGGAACGATTTCGACATCACCAATTCCACCGCGTATGGAAATGACCAGATCACCTGCCTTTAGGCGTGACCGCGCAGATCGCGCTTCAATTTCAACGGTAGTGCGGCAAAGATTGTCCGGATGCAGTCTACCAGGCTTGACATCCCCACCTTTTACAATCATCGGACCTTCGTCCATATTTGGTCCGGGCAAAACGATCCCATACATAATGGGCCGTTTTGGATCGGTTAGGTATTTAAGCCGAACCTTCCGCCAGTTTAACGGTAAGCGTTGCCAGTCGGGACTACTTGGAAATACAGTATGGTTGAGGGTTGCCTGCCATCGCTCATCAGCAATTTCTAGAAACCGCTGTTTCTTTTCGATCAGTTGGTCGATGCGGGCGGTTTCGCGGTCAAGAAAATCCGCAATGGCCTTTTGGGTTTCGAGGTCGGGGATCGCGAGAAGGATATTCTTCATTTCAGTGTAGCGTGTCGTCCATAGATCGGCGACGATCCCGTGCCCCCAGCGATAGAATTCTTCTTGAAACGCTGGTGAACGGAGCAAATGGTGTGCAAAGCGGGGGTAAATAAGACCGCGCGGCTCAAGAACGATGTTGATAAGTGAAACCGAACCATCGAGTTCCGAAAGGCCGCCAGAGCCTTTCCGATCTGACCTGCTATTGATTACAAAATCACCGGAGCGAACGCCTTTGCGGTTATCGCTGTCATCGGACTTTGCGGCAGTTTCTAACTGCGGAAGTATGCCGAGCTTGGTTACTGAGAGCGGAGGGAAATCACGGTCATTGACCTTTTCCTTTCGCTCCAAGAATAGCTGCCCTAGTCGCTTTACAGGCCAATCTTTTGGCGCATGTTCGAGCATTATCTCTGTCACGCCGCCACCTCCTTGAGGAGTCCGGCAATCTCCGCCTCAAGCTGCCTAAGCTCCGCGTCGATCTCTTCCAGCGGGCGCGGGGGCACGTATTTGTAAAAATAGCGGTTGAAGTTGATTTCATAGCCGATGCGCCCGATCTCGCCGTCGCGGGCATCGCGGTGGCTTTCATCAACCCAAGCATCGGGGACGAAGGGCTTGACCTCGCGCTCCACATAAACCCGCCAATCTTCTTTCAGCGGCACCAGCTCGTGATGGCGCAGTTCGGAATCGGGTTCCGGGTTGCCGTTCTTATCCGCGCAGATATCGGCGTCCTCGTCCCGCTCGGAGAGGGCCGCGAGAATCGCTTTTTTCACCGGCGCGCCCAGCCTCAGCCCGGCGGTCTTTAGCGCCGTGTTCAGTTCCTTCAAAAAGCCGTCGCGGTTGGTGAACAGATCACCCGGCAGGCTTGCCAGCGCCGCGCGGATGGCGGTCTGGTCCTCCGCGTCCAGCCTGGTGAAGGCTTTTTGCTCCTCCAGCCGTGCGAGGCGTTCTCCGTCTGCCTTGAAGTTGAGGCGCAATGGGCGCTCGACGCGGATTTCGCGATAGCCGAAGTCAGCGGTATCGAAAATCTTGGAAACTTCTGACTCGCCGCCCTCGCCATTGAGGAAGCTTTCATAGATGCGCACGAGTTCGTGCCGCGCTTCTTCGGGGATTTCGCGGCGCTTGGAGCCGAGCGACTTGCGCATGGACTTCCAGAATCGCTCGCCGGAGGCGTCGATCAGTTGCACCTTGCCCCGCCGATCTTTCGGCTTGCGGTTGGTCAGGAGCCAGACATAGGTCTGAATGCCGGTGTTGTAAAAAAGGTCCGTGGGCAGGGCGACAATGGCCTCGACCCAGTCGTTTTCCAGCATCCAGCGGCGGATTTCGCTCTCGCCCGAGCCCGCGCCGCCGGTGAACAGCGGCGAGCCGTTCATCACAATGCCGATGCGCGAGCCGGTCTCATCATCGCGCATTTTGGAAATCATGTGCTGAAGGAAGAGAAGCTGCCCGTCGGAGATACGCGGCGTGCCCGCGCCGAAGCGGCCTTCGAAGCCCATCGTTTCGGCTTCGGCCTTGATCGGCTCGGCATACTTCTTCCAGTCCACGCCATAGGGCGGGTTGGAGAGCATGTAGTGGAATTTTTTGCCCTTATGCGCGTCGTGCGTCAGCGTGTTGCCGAAGGCGATATTTTCGGGGTTGTGGCCCGTTACCAGCATGTCGGATTTACAGATAGCGAAGGATTCAGGGTTCAGCTCCTGCCCGAACAGCTCAACACGGATGGCGGGGTTGAAGTCCTTCAAGGCTTCTTCAGTCAGCGCCAGCATGCCGCCGGTGCCGCAAGCCGGGTCATAGACCTGACGGATGATCCCTTTGCCGGTCAGCTTGGCGTCGTCATTGGCGATCAGGAGATCGACAATCAGGCGAATGACCTCGCGCGGGGTGAAATGTTCCCCCGCGGTTTCGTTCGAGATTTCCGAGAAGCGGCGGATCAGCTCCTCGAATAGGTAGCCCATTTCGATGTTGCTGATCTTGTCGGGGTGCAGGTCGATCTCTGAAAAGCGCTCGAAAACCTGCCACAGGATGCCGCCGTCATTCAGGCGCTTGAGCTGGTCGGTGAACAGAAACTTGTCGAGGAAGATGTCGCGGACGTTCGGTGAGAACTTCGTGATGTAGTCGATCAGGTTCTGATGGAGCTGGCCGGGATCCTGCCCCTTTAATGTCTCGAAGGTGAAGCGGGACAGGTTGTAGACCCTGACCTTGCCGCCGACCGCGCCGAAAAGGATCATATCGCGCGTGGCCTCGTCGGCCCCTTCCGGGACGGTCTTTTCGGCGGCGAGAACGGCCTCCTTCGTCGGCTCAAGAATGCAATCAAGACGGCGCATCACAATGAAGGGCAGGACCACCTTGCCATATTCGGACTGCTTGAAGTCGCCACGGAGGATTTCCGCGATAGACCAGACGAACGAGCTTAAGCTTTGGACCTTGGCTGTTGCTCCTGACACCCTTTGACTCCCTCGTCATTGCTCGCCCGCATGAGGCTTACATTAAATCTCGCCCCATGGCCGTTATCGGTCGTTGCTTTCTCGGGCCTCGGCGGTCGCTGTCTTCCGGCGGCGCGCAAATCCCTTAAGCCGGTCGTACTCCTCGGTTGAGAGGACGACAACAACGGGCCTGCCGTGTTTCTCGATCACGACGGGCTCGGCCCTCGCTGTATCCAAAAGCAAGCCGAAGCCGTTCTTGGCTTCCTTGGCTGACATTGATTTCATGGCGTATCCTTACAAGCCATTTGGGCCATTTTGTCCACTTTCGGGGCTGCGCGCAAGGATTGATGTTTTTATATCTCCGTCGTGTCTGATCTACGCTTCGGGCTGCGCCGATTGGCGCAGAGGTTGGTTCCTATGTGTCCCGAGCCCTATCGCCCAGCGGGCGTGCTCGAACGGCTGGCGGGTGCCCGTCAGCCTGACTTGGGTGCGGCTCACCGCGTGCGCCCGGTTCCGGACGGCGTGCTGCGGTGGCCTTAGCCCGTCCAGGCCCATTGATGCCCACCGGGCTGGCCCTGACGGCTCGCGGGTTCCCTTGAGCCTGACGGGAAGAGCGGAAGATCGGGAGGAAGGTGGTGCGGGCGGGGGGACTCGAACCCCCACTTCCTTACGGAAAACGGATTTTCATACCAGCTACGGCTTTCGCCGCCCCCGAATGACGGGGTTTGTGGTCTGGACTATCCCTTCACCATAGCGCACTTGCCTTAGGTGCTGCCCGTCTAGTCTCTACACCTTCCCGGCCCGATGCGTGTTCACTGGGCCGGGCTTGGCTCGGGATTGCCATTTCACAGGTTTCCCCGACTTTGAGCAGTTCTACTTCCCCGGTTTCCCGAAGAGCACTCAAATGGTCGCTTAAGTCCGTTGCGTCTACCGATTTCGCCACGCCCGCGCGATGTCTCCTCTATAACAACAGGTTCTTGAGGGGCCAAGAAAAACAAGATTTTCATAACCTTATTCTTCGGTGGCTTTCTGATTTCCTTTCGGTCTCAGCTTTCGCCGGTTGATTGCCTCTGTGTCCAGACTGGTTTTGATGTGAGATGCGTAGTATTTCTCGATCATCTCGACGCTCGTCCGGCAGTTCTTTGCGATCTGATAGATATCGGCCCCCTCCATCAGCCTTAGGCAGATATAGGTGTGTCGTAAGCTATAGGCCGTCCTCGGGTTGCCCTCGCGATCATGTTTCAGATTCTGCTCCTTTAGGATCGCGTTGAACAGTTCGCGATGCCGTTTGGGGAAGACGAGGTCCGTAGGCTCCGGGTCGTTCCTCTTCACCAGCCTCTTGAATGGCGTAACCGCACCTGCCGTGCTCATGCAATAGCCGACGCCGCGTTTGCCGCGCACAACGATCTCAAGGATTGTTTCGCCGGTCACATCATCCTCGATGATCTCCACGTCACGGTATTCGAGCCGGTAGGCTTCGTCTGGTCGTAGGCCCGTGTTCGCCATGAACAGCACGAAATCATGGAGCTGTTCGGATTCCCATTTATAGCGAGCGCGGATCGGATTGCGCGCCCGTTCGCGTGTGGCCGTGTAGAGCTGTTTGTATTCTTCCGGCGAGAACCATGCCCTGTGAGAGATTTTGCTTGAGGCCCGGTAGGGCTCGGACAGGTCGGGCAGGTGCTGCATCCAGCCGTGCCGGAGAGCCGTCTTCAGCACCTGCCGAAGCGTCACGATCTCCTGATGCATCGTGCTGCGTGCTGGCGGCTTGCCCCGCTGCTCGATGCTCTGCTCGCGCCGGTGAATGCGATACTCCTGCAACACGCCAGCCGTGATCTGCGACAGGCCCATCTCGCCGAAATAGGGGCGGAGGTAGAGCTTCAGCCGGCGCTTATGGCCTTCGACATAGACCGGGTTGCGCTCGCCCTGGGTGATGATCTCGTACTCGCGCACGAACTGGTCGGCGGCCTCGTCGAAGGTCTTTTCGTCCTTCAGCTCGCCACGCCGGTGCTTGCCGCGCAGCTCAAGATACCAGTCCTCCGCAAAGTCCTTCGCGTGGGACAGGCTTTCCTGTTTTGTGCTGACGCGATGGTTCTTGCCAGCGAGGTAAGTGGCGCACTGCCAGAAGCGGCTGTTGTCCCGTTTATAGACGTGGACTTTGCCGCCCATCATTGTGTGATTTGCCATGTTCTGTACCCATTCGAGCCACGGGCTCGAAAACTCCGAAAAATGTGTAAGGTATGCGTAAGTGTATCACGGGCACGAAAATGGCTCAAGAATGGCAAAAACATATTGATTTCATTGATTTTTATATTTGACATAAAATAATACTGGAATGCTTTTAAGTCTCTTGCGTATACCAGTTTCGCCACGCCCGCGCCGCATGAGAGCCTATCGGCGGCCCGGAGCGGGCGCAAGGCTGTGCCTCCCGGATTGGGTACGACCGAATC
>Ga0114931_10006127_pt1 | contig 14813 bp, 8 predicted proteins | sample 2SBtaG_FD_89579 | JGI IMG/M metagenome (GOLD analysis project Ga0114931, IMG submission 89579) | Deep subsurface microbial communities from Kolumbo volcano to uncover new lineages of life (NeLLi) - 2SBTROV14_V59a metaG | ecosystem: Environmental > Aquatic > Marine > Volcanic | place: Kolumbo...
ATCCTTTGAGATCATGATACTCCATGCTATAGCAAAAGATTTTCCAGAATATGAAGATGAAATCGAAGAACGCATTAGTAGGATTGTGGATTTGATGATTCCATTCCAGAAGAAATGGTACTATTCACCAGAAATGCAAGGATCTTATTCAATAAAAGCAGTATTACCAGCATTAGTTCCAGAACTAAGCTATACTGGATTAGAAATAGCAGATGGTGGTTCAGCGTCAATTTCTTATGAAAGTTTACTTGAAGAAAGTGATATGATTAAAATAGAAGAAACTAGAAAGAATTTGTTGGAGTATTGTAAATTAGATACTTTGGCGATGGTAGAGATTCTGCATAAAATAATTTATATTTGAACTAATGAGACTATTTGGGAATTTATTAATATTAAGTTAGTAATATTTAGAAATAATGTAATAAGTTATGAATAATAACCTCAATTCCAATGCAAGTATTATCGGGAGCCTTCCTTCTTTTGAAGTGGTTTATGACATTATTAAGTATTCTTCATTTGGGCATCTAAGAGAAGAAATAATTGCAGCTTTCAGCGATACCAACCTATTTAATAAAAGGACTGAAGAAAGCCGATTAAGGATTTTAAGGGCAATTGATAATTCAATTTTAACATTTAAAAATGAGAAACACGAGAATTTTATAAACTATGTTTATAGCATTGAACGCTTTAGACCATACTACCCATTTGTTTTATTTCTACAGCTCCTAGCAAATAATAAACTCTTTTACCTAATCTGTAAGAATGTATTTTTGGAAATATATTTCTCTGGGAGACTATATATTAAAACAGAAGATGTTGCATCATATCTTTATTACTTAAAAGAATCGGAACAAGATCTAAAAAAATGGACCGATAGTACTATCAAAACCACTTCTTCCAAAATACTTACATTACTGAGAAAAGTAGATCTCATAGAGGGCAGAAGGAACAAAGAAATTAAATATATTTCTTTGAATCTTCAACAGAAGGTAATGCTAATTAATTTTATATTAGCGGTTGAGCCTAATTTAGTAAACATTCTAGATAGCAGATATATAGGTTTCTTTTTTATAGAAAAGTCCAATCTAATTGCAACATTAAAAGATATGAAACTAACAAAATACTTCGATATATACACGACTAGCAATTCTGTTAAAATTAATGCAAAGAAAGAAATAAAAGGAAGTTTAGATGCCATTTATAACTGAACATAAAAGGAAATTTGATGATCTTAGAGTATCTCTAGATTCTGAGAACCGTTCTCAATTGAAAAGAGAAGCTAATGGAGGTAACACAATTATTTTTAGCTATAAACCCGATGAAGAGAAGCTTTATGTTGAAAAAGCACTTGAGCTCTTTCCAGAACACCATTTAATAGATATTAGTGAACTGTATGTTAAAGCTATTGATATTGTTGGCATTAAAGATTTCAAAGAGTATTATCAAGATTACATATCTACACCCGATCAAGTATTTAAAAATGAAGAATCTTCATGCTTGTTTATGTTAATTATCGAGGAAATTAAAAAAGCTGTTGAGCTTAACTTGACTCCTTTTTTAATTAGAACTGGAGCACTATACGGAACTGGTATTGAGAATGTAAATATTATGGAAAATAGTACAGTCATGTCTTGCGGATCACCTTTAGTGATTTTCTACCCATCTATTCATCAGCAAGATAACTTATTATTCTTAAATTTTAAGCCTGCGTCTAAGTATAGATGTAAGCTCATTAAATAATTTGGAGTTTATTTATGTCAACGATTAAAGATATCCTAAAACTCAATTTATCAGAAGACATTAAAGAAGTTATCGATCTTGAAGATAGAGCTGAAGAGGAAATTAAATATGAAATTGATAACTATATTGTTACTGAAAATATAAGCCACCATTTATCAACTTTTTCAACTTTATACAGATCAAATGCGAAAGAAACTGGTGTATGGATCTCCGGCTTTTACGGTTCCGGTAAGTCGTATTTTGGTAAAATGCTTGGCTACATTTTAGCAAATAATACAATTCTTGGAACACCTATTATTGAGAGATTTATTCCTAGACTGAATGGATTGAAAAATCAGAGCTTGCTTGAAAATGAACTTAGGACACTTGCCAATTCAGAAAGTATTGTAGTCACACTTGATATTGCAAAACAGAATACAGACAGAGGATTAGCTTTTACTTTGTTTAGAGCCTTTCTAAAAAACCTTGGCTTTCTTGACAATCATTACGGTCTTTTTGAGTATAATCTTTACTTAGATGACAAGTATGATGAATTCAAAGAAAAAGTATTGACAACTACTGGCGAAGATTGGCTTGTGATACGAAAGAATACGATGAAAGTACCAAAAGTTATGAAACAAACATTAAGTTCTTGGCTTTACACTGATTTAGAATTTGAGGACACCAAAAAGTATATTCAAGATCTTATTGCTGATTTCGATCCATCAAAATTAAAAGAAGAATTGGTTAGATTCCTTGACAAATATAAGGATGAATCCATTGTTTTCATTTTTGATGAAGCCAGTGAAGCTATTAGTCAAAATAAAATTGATTTACTGGAACTTGAAGGCGTTAGCGAAGCACTCTCTAGCATCTCCAATAAAGTTTGGACGATAGCAATTGCACAAGAAAAATTAGATGATGTTATAAGCAATAATAATATCAGCAAAAGTCAGTTAACCAAAGTAACGGATCGGTTCAAAACCAAAATACATTTGGAAGCAACCGATGTTGATGTAATAATTCGTACAAGATTGCTTGAAAAGAAAGATGAAGCGTTTGAAGAATTAAAGAAATATTTCGATAAGAATCTTGGTCAAATTACTGAAGTAACAAACCTAAAGTCTACTTTCCCAACAAAAGTTTCCGATGCAAATGAGTTTGCAATATATTATCCATTTCATAAATATCAATTTGAGTTACTCCAGAAGTTTTTATTTAGCTCAAGCGCACTTGCAGCTACACAAGTTGCTGCTCGTGGAATGATTATAACAGCTTTTGATGTTATACGTAATAAGATCCAAAATTTACCATTTCATTCTTTTACAAATTTATCTTTCCTTTGTGATGAGGCACAAAAATCTCCTGATGCTTCATTAGTGAATAAATACGAAACTGCCCGCAAGATTTTAGACGATCAAGGCTCTGAAATAAACGGACGGGATCTGTTAAAGGTTATTCATTTCATAAATGAAGCAGAGTTGGTCTCACCGACTGCAGAGAACATTGCTAAAGCATATATAAGCAAAATAGATGATTACTACGAAGTAAAGGGAAAAATTGATGAAGCATTAGATGTGCTTACTGATAGCAAAGTTATCCTACTTTCAAATAATAATTATAAGATCACATCGGATCTTGAAGCAAAGCTTCTTGAAGTAATGAGAGATTTCCATGTTGGGCTACCTGATAAAAAACGTGATGTAACAGCTATCTTAAAGAAAGATCCTCTTATAAAATCTATAGCTAATATTATTGATAATAGCATACTATACAGTTTTAATATTATTTCTGACCAAGATGAGGAATTAATATCATCTAGCAATAAGAATCTTAAAATTAAACTTTATAGCTTATATTCAATAACACAGAATCGAACAGAATTTATTGAGAATATAAAACTTACCACTCAAGGAAGTAAGGATTTAATCTCAATTATTCCAGATAATTCTGATTTCAATACTATTGATCTCCTTTTAGAAGAAATAAGAAGATTTATCTATATCTTAGAAAAATATGCCAGCGACAATGATAAAAACGTCCGACAAATATTGCGAGAATTTTCTACAATAAAAGAGGAAAAGGAAAAAGATCTAAATGAGTTAATTAAAAAAGCTTATTCAAATTGTACTACAGTTTACTTGTTCAATACACGTTTATCTGATGAGATAAGTTTCACTTCTACTTTGCCTGATCTCCAACGTGAGGTAATAAAAAATATTTACTCCAAGAGACTCCCAAAGCAATTATCTGAAAACGTAGGTAAATCTATTATAAAGGAAAAAAACGAAAACAAACTAAACAAATTTAATGATGGTGCGGATTTTAACTTCTTCGACTCAAACGGTAATTTTATTGGGGATAATCTGCGTTTGGTTGAAGAAGTAGCATTCAAAATACAAAATAGCTTTGTTGATGGAAAATCTTTAGAAGATGAATTGAGCATACCACCAACTGGTTATAGTTATGGTACAATATCAACAGTTATTGCTGTTTTATTTAGAGCGGGCAGATTACTTGCCAAATACAACGGAGCTGATTTATTTAGCTATACTGATTCAAATGTAGAAGAGATATTCAAAACAAGTCGTAACTTTCAGAAAGCTTCATTTAAAGCAATCACTAAATCACTTCCAACAAAAACAAAAACTGAAATCGTTCAGATTCTTTTAGATCTTAAATTTAGTGAAGAAACTGATAGAAATATTGATTGGAATACTAATGACTTCAAAGTAGTTGACTCTATCAGAGTTTTAGCAGATCATTTTGTAAAAGATGTTGACACAATGGCAAAAACAGTTCCAGACTTTGAAGAAACATTTAAATCGTCAGAGGACTTGCTTGGTGTATTAACAAATTTTACTGGGGTTACTACCGAAAGCAACTTGCAGACCAAAGCTGATCAGTTCCTTAATGAAAAAGATAAATTCAGTGAGGCTGTAAAAAATATCGTTAAGACTGAGAAGTTCATCAAGAAAAACTTGGAAAATGCTAAAGCATATAAACGGTTTGTATCGGAACTCAAAATTGAATTAACAAAGGCAGATGTTAGTAATGATAAGATAGAAAAAGAGATCAAAGATTTCGAAGAAGCAATTTCTAATTCTATTGTGGATAGTTATAGGACAATTGTTGATAAAGTTCAGATTATAAAAGATGAGTATTACCACCTTATGAATAATGCTAATAAAGATATGACTGATACCCATACTTTATTAAAAAAGAAAGCTGAAGACACTTTAAGTGAAATCAAGAAGTATCCTAAAGATTTAAACTCTGAGTTAATTGAAAAAACTAATTCCATTATTGGATATTCAGAAAAGAGGATCAACTCTAAACTTAACTTAGGATATTCAATTACTTGTAAGAACTGTAATTTATCTCTATCAGAAATGATGAATAGTTTACCCTTGGCTAAAACAAAAGAGAATGAATTAATATTATTACAATCATCAATTGTCAAAGAAAAAGCTCCAGAAGGTGTTAATAAACCTAAAACCAAAAAGAAAATAAGCTTTACTTTAAGACCAAAATTTACGGTTAATGAATATAAAAATGAGTTGACCAATCAACTTAATTCACTCTCTACCTACAATGACAATGATGAAGTAGAAATTAATCTTAAATCTGAATAACGGATAATTTATGAAGCTCTTAGATCATGTAAACAAGATTAAAACATTAGTTACACAATCATTTGTAAATGAATTTCAACGCATAGGTGTTTTTGCTGATCGAAGAAAAGATATAACGGATATACCGGGAATATTGCACAAGAAAAGAAAAAGATTAGACGAAATTATAGAAAGCCATATCTCTGAAGTTGGAAGTTATGAAGAAGCCTATATAAAAATAATTGATGAATATACTTTTACGCTTTTTAATAGAATTGCTGCTATTAAGGTTATGGAAGCTAAAAAGCTTTTCCCGGAAATAATTACCAAACGCGCTGAGAATGGAAACCGCTCTTTTCAGCATAGAGCTTGGCTTGAAGAAAAGCCGGAAATGAAAAGCACTGAGCTTGAAGGTCTTTGGGAATTTATAAGAGATTCGTTTAACAAACTTAGTAGTAGTATCAATCTTTATTCTAAAAACTATACATATGCACTTTTGCCATCTGTCATTGAGCTGAATAATATTATCGATGAATTTAACAGTGTTGAGGCTGATAATGATATTGACAACAACATTTGGGAATCTGATGATGTAATTGGCTGGTTATATGAAAGTTATACCAAGAATGAATTAAAGGACTTTAAGGATTCAGACGCTGATATTGAATATGATAAGGTGTCATTATCATCTCAATGGTACACACCACAGTGGGTTGTTGAGTTTTTAGAAAATAATTCGTTGGGGAAGTTATATCTTGAAATGTATCCAGATTCTGAGATTAAAAACAAATATAAAATTGCTAATCCACCGCAAACTAGAGTTAGAGATCCTAAACATTTACACGTATTAAAACTAATTGATCCGGCATGTGGTTCGGGTAATTTTTTATTATATGCATTTACATTGTTTTATGATTTATACATGGATCAGATTGATAATTTTGGTGCCGATTATGAAGAAAGCGACATTCCAAAATTAATAATAGAAAATAATTTATATGGAATAGATCTTGATGACCGGGCTGTTCAATTAGCCCAACTTGGGCTGTGGATAAAAGCCAAAGAAAAAAATAGAAGTACTAATGAGCTTAGATTTAATATAGTCTCATCAGATTTCTTCTTACCGGAATTCGAAACAGTCTTGCCAATATTTGAATCTGGCGTATCTGAAGATTATCAGCTTTCTATAATTGAAGAAGTATGGACAGATCTTCAGCACGCCTATAAATTCGGCAGCTTAATTAAGCTGGAAGAAAAATTAAGCATAAAACTACACGGTTTAGTAAAAAGTGAATCAATAACATTCTTTGATGCGCAAGTAGTTAATGAATATGAACGCTTTAAGAAGGACCTCTTTGTTAATCTTGAAAAAGCTATTTCTTTATATGCAAAACAAAAAGGGAATACATTCTTAACTGATAAAACAAAAGACTCTATTACATTCTTAAAGTTAATCACATCAAAATATGATGTTGCAACCGCTAACCCGCCATACACCGATAGTGCTGATTATGGACCAGAGTTAAAAACCTTTATTGATACAAATTATAAAAATCCACAAAAGTTTCATACAAATCTATATGCTACTTTTATCAAAAGATGCTATGACATAAGTAATGATGAGGCTAAAATCGCATTGGTCCATCCACCAACCTTTATGTATATAAAAACATTTGAGGATGTTAGGGAATTTATTCTTGATAAATCTCATATTGATTTATTTGTTGAATGGGGATACTTAGGAATGTTCAATAATGCTGCTCGTGTTGATTCTGCAATGTATATTCTTGAAAAGAAGATTAACACTTCAAATTCATTTTTTATCAAACTGAATGATATTTATGAAGGAAAAAGATATGAAGCGTTCTTCAATGCATATAGCAATTTACTAGAAGGAGCTGAAAACTCAAATGTCTACAGCATATCACAATCCAAATTGAAAATTATAAAATCCTATCCTTTCATCTATTGGATTTCCGATGATTTTAGAAAGAAATTTAATGAAAAATCAATTGATGAGGTTCTAAAAGTTAGACAAGGGATTGCTACTGGGAATAACAATAGGTGCTTAAGATTTTGGTGGGAAGTGAATGAGGCTAACATTTCTACCTTGAAAGGTGATAACAAAAAGTGGGTTGGTTATTCAAAAGGTGGTCCTTATAAAAAATGGTATGGTAATATGTGGTTACTAATAGACTTTAGCGCAAATGGTTATAACTATTTATTAAATCATGGTAATCATCTCCCAAGTAAGGAATTTTATTTTCTTGAGGGTCTGACATATTCAGCGTCTGGCTCTAAAGGGGTTTCATTTAGATATTTTCCTCAAAATCATGTTTTTGATGTTGGGGGTTCTTGCATATTTCCTCACAAATTTGATGATATTCCTTACGCATTAGCATTTATGAATTCTAAACTTTGTTTTTACATTACAGAATGTTTAAATCCAACAGTTAATACCCAAGTTGGTGACTTGAAAAGAGTACCGTTCGTTTTCCCTCCAATTGAAAAGAAATCTCTTATTTCTGATTTAACAAACGTTAATATTAAACTAATGAAGAAAATTTACTCTTTCATAATTTATGAAAGATATTATAAATCATCACCTATAAATGCTGATGTGTGCAATGATATTAGGTCATCTATTCTATCATTTATAAATAACGAGAATTATCTAATGACTCAACTTCTGATAAATGATTCTATTATTAACGAAAAGATTTTTGAGATATATGCATTAACTGAAGAAGATAAAAAAATGGTAATAGAGAAGGAGGGCCCCAATATAGGCTCCCTACCGGTAGTAGCATCTGCAAAAGAAGCATTCTTGGCAAATGAAATTGTAGAATTTCCACTACAAAAAATTAGATTATATATTAATAAACTTGAAGAAATAGACTTTGATAAAATTGTTAAAGAGCAAATAGTTAGTGAATTCTCTAGTTTATATCATAGTAATAATGGATTCGAGGATCTTTGTTTACGCCATCAAGTAAATCCTATTAACGTTTGGTATTGGTTTAAGAAGAGCAATGTATTACCCAAACAACGCATGAATACAATCGCAATGGAATTCTTAGTTGAACTTATTAGAGAAATACTAAACGAAGATGAAGATGGTATTGCTCCATTAGTAAGAAATGCTGGAGAAGAAATTCTGCTAGATAGAATAGAAAAGAAGTTTCTTGAAAAAGGATTTACTCTAGCACAATATTCATCATTCCCAACAATTCTTGGCAAAGAAATAAATGATTATTTGTTTAATAATTTCTTCAAAGAACTTTCAGATCATTTGAACTTATTTCAATATTTACCCAAAACACCATTCATATGGCATTTAACAGCTGGTCCACTGCATGGATTTGAGTGTTATATCATAATTTACAAATGGAGCAGAGATAAACTCTCCACTATTAAATCAGTATATGTTCAAGACAGAGAATCAGCTTTGAGGAACAGACAATCTGATTTGCAAAATGATAATTCTGCAAAAGCACAAAATGAGAAAGAATTAATATACCACCAATTAAAAGAAATGAAAGAATTCAAACAAAAGATAGATGAGCTGTTATCTGAAGGCTATAATCCAATTTTGGATGATGGAGTTGGCAAGAACATTGCCCCACTTCAAAAAAAGGGACTATTAGCATACGATGTATTAAATAAGGGACAACTTAAAAAATACTTAAACGCGGATTGGTAATATGATTGATAAATGGTTCAAGGCAGACCTAAACTTTATACTTGATAAAAAAGATCGTGTTGTAATTATTTGCGTAGATGGCAATGGAGATTTCTTAAAGGAATTAATCCCAAACAACTATGTGGTTTTTGCAACTGAGAACGACATAGAGGAGCTTGAAGCAAAGTATAATATAGAAAAAGATCACAAGGAAGATAAAGTTGTAATCATTACCTCAAGAGAAAGAAGCAAATTAAAATTCATGAGAGAGTATTGTGAAACTAATGGATGTATAGAGATCAAAAAGATCGATAACTATATAAGTGAAAAGATTTTTAGGAAACTAAATAAAAACATTCAACTTTTACCAGAAGAACTTATTGCTGCTGCTAAAGTAAGCATTGGCAAGAATGAAGATTATTGGCTAAATATTATTCAAAAGGGTAAAGACAGTATATTTGATATTGAGAAAGAGATTCTACCATTTCTAGATGATCCCAAGAGCTATTCTAAAAAACATGACGCTGATGTTGGACAACAATTCTTTGAGAAATTAAATGCATGGCTTGACCGTGACTTTGTTGAACAACCGCCAGAGATACTTGCCAGGGAAGCTGCACATATTATAATTGGTTCACTTTTGAAATCAAAAGTGCCTAGCAAATTCCTAACTGTTTACAATGCATGGGCAGATTCTAATAGATATGAAAGTTCTTTAAGTGAGTATATCAACTCATTCAAAATTTCACTAGACAATCAAAATGTTTGGAATGTTCATATGGATCATCCATTCAGTAAAATTGATAATATCTGGCTTGAGCAAATTAGTAATAATCTTCAAAACGAAACCTATGTTGCAGACAAACTAGAGATAATAAAAAAAAGAAGTAAAAGTTTTATTGCTGCAAAAGTCTTAGATTTCTGCTGGCAAGATGTACAAACCATTATTGAATTTGATGAAACACCAATCCAAAATATTGCTAGTTTCGATCAAGCAGTTAATTACTATACAAAACATTTCTACAAACTAGATTCGGCAATTAGGCATTTGTATACAAATTTTCTCAATAATAAATCTATTATTAAACCTTTTCAAGAAAAGTATGAAAACATTCTTCTGCAATTTCTTGATAAATGGTTCATGTATTTCAAAGAGTATAAAGAAAACCAAACCGGTTTAATAGCAGAAATACTAAACTCAAACCAAGGCAAAACTGCCATTATCGTTGGAGATGGAATCTCCTATGAAATATCACAAAGTATTGTCGAAAAAATCCGTCCGAAGTTTGAAATAGAAAACAATTATCGCTTTGGTGGTATTCCTTCAGTTACTTTATACAATATGAGCAGATTATATATCTCCGATAACCGAATTGAAGAAGTCCACAAGAAACGGGAAGATTATTTAGCTGATAATTTTAAGGGGAATATTACTTTTATTAATCTTGAAGATGTTAGTTATTCAAGTGATAATTCTCAATATCTAATATGTTCTTGCAAGGATATAGATTCAATTGGCGAGAAGATGCAACAGAAAGCATTAAAATATTTTGATTCCATTGAAGAGCTCATTGCTCAAAAATCAGACCAATTGCTAAGCATAGGATATGACAACGTGTATATTGTTTCAGATCATGGTTTTGTTTTAACTGGATTATTAGCAGAGTCTGACAAAATAGAAGTTAATTTTGAGGGCAAAGTACATAAAGGTGAAAGATATATTGAAACCGCTACAAAACAGAATACTACCAATGACTTAATTGAGAAAGAATTTAATAATGGTGAATATAAATATTTATATTTCTCAAAGACTATCAGACCATTTAAGAGTCCCGGAGTTTATGGTTATGCCCATGGCGGTATTTCTCCTCAAGAACTTATAATACCTTTTATTAAGATTTCGAAAACTAGTAGTAGCATTAAAGCACTCTCTGTTGTTATATCAAATAAAGATGATTTAGCGTCTGTTGTTGGAGATAGCTTTGAAATTGTGCTAAAGTCCAACTCTGGTGATGATGGTTTGTTTTCAAGTGAAAGAAAAGTACTTTTGTTGTTTTTAGAAAATGGCAAACAATATAATACAAGTGACATAATCACTATTGAGAGTAATTCAGTTGTTAAAAAAGAATATCATTTTAATAAAAAGAATCAAATTGAAGTTATATTAATTGATGCTAAATCAAAGGAAACATTAGATAAAGCTGTAATCAAAAAAGACAATTCAAGAAATCTTGACGGTTTATTATAAACGTCAATATATATATAGGAGCTAATATGGATATCATATTGGATAGTTTAGATGAAAAACTATTAGAACATTTTAGAGGATTTGTAGTTAAGAAAGAGCTTGTACAAATCTTGAAAGTTGGAGAAAATGTACCGGTATTTGTTCTTGAGTATTTATTAGCTAATTCATGTTCAACCAGTGACGAAGAAGTAATTAAGAAGGGTATGGAGAACGTTAAAAATGTTTTACGTGAACATTATGTTAATCCCGAAGAAAGCAACCTTATCCATTCCAAAATAAGAGAGTCCGGAAGTTTTAAGATTATAGATAAAATAAATGTACGTTTAGATCCTAAGAAGGATCAGTATTGGGCACACCTTCAGAATAGTAATATTAAAGATGCAAATATCAGTGATGAACTTGTTAATCAGCATGAAAAATTAATGCTTGGTGGAGTTTGGTCTATAATTGAAATGCTATATGATCCTGAAATAAAAATTGGAAGCACAATATATCCGTTTGTAGTTAAGTCTATAAAACCAATTCAGCTATCTAATTTCGATAGCTCACGGTTTATAAATAAAAGAAAAGAATTTACGAAAGAAGAGTGGACTGATGTCCTTCTCAGAAGTTCTGGTCTAGAACCTGATGCAGAGGGCATGTCAAAAAGAATGAAAATGCTTCTTATATCGCGTTTGCTTCCACTGGTAGAATCTAACTTCAACTTTATTGAAATTGGTCCTCGGTCAACTGGTAAATCTTATGTGTTCAAAGAGTTAACTCCATACGCTGTTTTAATATCTGGTGGGCAAGGTACTGTGGCTAAGTTATTTGTTCATGGCACAACTGGTAAGGTTGGTGCAGTTGGTCAATGGGATGCAGTTACATTTGATGAAGCAACAGATAAATTATTCAAAGATCGTGATGCCATTCCTCTAATGAAAGATTATATGGAATCCGGATCTTTTTCAAGAGCTGGGGCCGGTGGTGAAATAACTGGCAGTGCTTCAATTATTCTTAATGGTAATATAAATCAACCTGTAGAAACCGTTCTTCAAAACTCACATCTGTTCAGTCCATTATCAGATGAAGTAAATAGTGACACTGCGTTCCTTGATCGTATTCATTACTATTTACCTGGTTGGGAAATGATTAAGTTTGCCCCAAAACACTTTACAAAGAAGTTCGGATTCAGCACTGACTACTTCTCAGAATGCCTTAAGTCTCAACGTAAAACAAATTATACAGATGTAATTGAACAATTCTTTGCTCTCGGATCTCACCTAAAACAAAGAGATACAAAGCCGGTTAAAAAAGCAGTGGCTGGGTTTATCAAACTATTTCACCCTGATGGAAATTACACAAAGGAAGATGTCCGTGAATATCTTGAAATAGCTTTAGAAATGCGTCGCAGAGTAAAAGAGCAATTGAAGCGTATTGGTGGTATGGAATTCTGGGAAACAAACTTTTCCTATATAGATAAGGAAATTCATGAGGAAACATTTGTGCCTCTTCCAGAAGAGAGAGGAACTAATCTGATTGAGAATACACCATTGTCTCCTGGTGTCTGCTATACATGCACTAGTGACGGTGATAACTTAGCTCTTGTTAGAATCGAGACTGTGGTTACTAGTGGAAGCGGTAAGCTGAACATTTCGGGGACTAGCCTCAATCTTGTTAAAGAAGATATCAGAAATACTTATCAATATATTAAAGCAAACGAGAAATCCATTCTTAGTGAGCAGCATACATTAAAGAATTATGACATCTCAATTCAAATTACTAGCCTACTTGGTAAAAATATCTCATCTGGAATTGGTTCCGCAGTCTATGTAGCATTTTTGTCTGCCATTTATAAAAGGAATCTGAAAGCTGGCTTGGCGGTTCTTGGAAATATATCAGTTGCCGGTGCAATTGAAAGAGTCAATAATTTTGTTGATAAAGTATCCATGCTTTCCGAAAATGGAGCGAAAGTTGTTCTTGTTCCCATGTCAAATTTACAAGAGATGCAGAACATACCTCCAACTGTACTAGGGGAAACGGATGTTCCATTATATAATAATAACCAAATGTTAATGCAAAAAAGTATCATCAGTGATTAGGTTTTTCAATTAAGAATAAGTTTAAATAGGGGAAAAGATTCAAAACCAATGAAATCGAACATTGTTCCATCTAATTGAGAAGATAGAATTTTTAGCATTGGAATCATTTTCAATAATAATTTTGGACCACGAAAAATCTACACAGAGAATTATAAATTCAGTTGGCTTAATAAAAAGCAAACTTAATGATGAAAAGAAACTCATTCAAAAAGAATTAGAAAGTGCAATCAGTTAATCGACAAAAAGAAAGCAACCATAAAAAAAGATACAGAAACTCAAGATTTGTTTTGAGAGTAGATTATGTCATATGATCCAATAATTAAAACACAAGCTGGATACATTGATTTCCAGCACGAGAGAGAAATTTGTTGTAGATGGCTCAATTCATGTGGATTTCCAGTTTCGCCATATGATTATGGAAATTCTAAAGGTTTCTATTTTATTCACAAAGGAGATAAGAAAAAGAAAGCTTACATTTGCTGCAACAAAAATCTTGGGAATATCAAATTAGGAAAATTTTGGTTTGGAATACCCAAAAGTCATATAAGAGGAAATGCCGATATGGGTGTTATCTTTATTTTTGTCTGGGAGAACGGAACAAGAGAGTATATGATCTTGAATAATAAAGAAACCCTAAGATGGCGCGACCTTTGGTATAACAATCTTAACATTTACCATATTGATTTTCATGTAAAAAAAGGGAAATATAACATGCTCACGAATTTGGATATGAATTTCGACTATGCACACAGACTTAATGATATTCAGCATTTGTTTGAGTAAGATTTTTACTTAAACAAAGTTATATTGGGAAGAGTGGAATAATATAATGAAGGTTTAAAGTTATAAAAAAGATTACCATATAATGAGGGCTTACGACTATCTATGGCTATGGAGGTATTTATTGTCTTGAACATAATCCAAAACAAATTTATTCTCAATTGACAAAGCAGAAAACACATTTTCCCAGCTTATGGAATTTTTTCCATGCCCTCCATGGACTAGCTGGCATGCGTTTCCCCATAATCGTTAGTAATGCGTGTAGCTCATGGCGAAAAGTTTCCAAGGACATTTCATTTGCTGGTACACGAACTTATGTTGGTCTAATCATAGATGTAGTAAATACTGAAGCAATCGAATTTGTTGATAAATTATTAACCAAGCATATAGAAAGACCTATATCGGTAGCTGTTTGGAGATCCCAAAATGATATTTATGCTGACGGAATACGAAGACCATATTTAGTTCAAGGCACCCACTTTACTAAACTCAATTCACCAACAAGTTGTCAAATACAATATTTAAAAAAACAAATAGCAATATCGGCAAATAGAATAGGATTCAAATTTAGTAAAGGAATCATTATGGACATAACCTCAATTAAAAATTAAATTAAAGAAGAAAAATACCAACAAGCTTTGAACAAAATTCAGAAAGGTGAGGGAGATGTAAGTATATGGTAAGAATAA
>Ga0114931_10006128_pt1 | contig 14812 bp, 14 predicted proteins | sample 2SBtaG_FD_89579 | JGI IMG/M metagenome (GOLD analysis project Ga0114931, IMG submission 89579) | Deep subsurface microbial communities from Kolumbo volcano to uncover new lineages of life (NeLLi) - 2SBTROV14_V59a metaG | ecosystem: Environmental > Aquatic > Marine > Volcanic | place: Kolumbo...
AAGGCCTCGCTGTCGACATGGTAACGGAAGTGGGCTTCGTCGATTCCGATGCCCCATTCGCTGGTCAGCCGCCATGCCGCCTGCGCCTTGCCCGCGCAGCCCGAAGGTTCGAGCAACGGTCGGTGCTCCAGCTCACGCCGGATGATCGTCTCCCACAGGCGGCGTTCCTGTGTCGCGGATAACAATCTGGGCGGTTCAGGATCGGTCGTGCCGAGTAGAGCCTCTTCCCAGCAGCGTTTCAGCCAGGCGGGCAAGGGTAGGATATCCGGCGTGTTCCAGACCTGGGCGCCGCTTTCGGCCGCATGCCGTGCATACTCAGCGCGCATGGTTGCTGACAGGCGCTTATTGGCCGTAATCAGGGTGGCGCCCTGGCCGAGCGAGGACAGGATGTCGGTCCTGGCGCAGCGTTCGGGTGTCATTCCGTGGCGTGGGACTGGCTGAGTGCCTCGAGCAGGGAGGTGTCCGTTGCGGGCAGCATGAGCTGAGTCCAACCCACATGGGCACACTTGTTGCGGGTCTCTTCAGACATGCCCGCGTTCACGAGTACTGTGATGGGCGGCTTGTGCTCGGTGCCTTCCTGTTCGCTGTCCCAGTCCATGCCGATCATGGCCTCGGCCATGGAGCCGCGAATCAGTATCGCGTCGTAACGGGTATTGCGGATGGCCAGCTCGGCCTGAGTGCAGTCCTCCGCCAGTTCCATGCAGAAGGACATGGCCTCCAGGCGGCTTAGGATCTGCTTTTGCTCTTCTGGGCTGTCATCGATGAGTAATAGCAAGCCGTGCCGATGCGGTTTGCCGACGGCCACCGAATGACGTGTCACGAAGGCGTCGCGATCGCCCTGCAGGACGGCTCGGATGCAATCGTGCAGTTGGGCGGTCGTGTAGGGTGTGGTCAGATAACCCGATATACCCGCGCGTCGAGCCTCTTCACTGTCGCCGCGGTAACCGGTCGTCGCGATCATAAGCATTCGCACGCGATGGGTGCGGTCGTTCGAATTGACGGCCCTGGCGAGCCGGAGGCAGTTGGAGCCGATCATGCTGGCATCGAACAGCAGCAGCTGGAACGGCAGTTCGCCATCCTCGGCATCGAACAGGGCTTGGATCGCGTGACTGCCGTCCTCGACGACGTGCACATCCATACCCAGACCGTTGAGTTCGTCGCTGAGTCCGGTCAACCGGGACCGTCCGCTGGTGACGATCAGGACACGGACACCTTCAAGATCCTTGGTGTCTTCATCGAATTCAAGGAGATCCGGGGGACGACGGTCGAGCGTGATCTCGAAACTGAATGTGCTGCCCATTCCCGGCGTGCTGATGACACCGATTTTGCCGCCCATCATTTCGACGAGTTTGCGCGAGATATTGAGTCCGAGCCCTGATCCCGGGCGGCCATGAGTCTGGCGCATGTGCTCGGGTTGCATGACACTGAAAATGCTGGTCTGACGCTTGGTGTCGATGCCCTTTCCGCTGTCCGATATCTCGAAGTGCAGGCGCACCGAGTCCTCGCGGGCATCGACGACTCCGATCCGGATCAGTATCTCGCCCTTGCCGGTGTGCGTCACAGCGTTGTCTACGAGGTTGAACAGGATCTGTCTGAGTCGGGATGGATCGCCCTTGAGCATGCACGGCGTATTGGCCGGCAGGAAGTAACATAGCAGCAGATTTTTCTTTTCCAGGGATAGGTGCTTCTGGGCGCGCTGGAAGGTGATTTCGACCGTGCGATACAGGCTGAACGGGATATTCTCGAGCGTCATATTGCCTGCGGCGATGCGTGAGAAGTCGAGCACGTCGCTGATGATTGTAATCAGGCCGTAACTCGAGGTGCGGATTTTGGCAAGCAGCTTGGCCTGACTCTCGTCAAGCCGGGTCTCCTGAAGCTGAGTGGCCTGTTCGATGATGTCGTTGATTGGGGCCCTGATGTCGCGGCTGACATTGGCGATGAACTCAAACTTGCTTCGCGACAGCTCCATCTCCATGTCGCGAGCCTTGCGGCGTTCGAGTTCCGCAGTCTTGCGGTCGCTGATATCGCGAAAAATCCCGATGAACTGGCGCCTGCCTTCGATGATGAACTCACTAATGGCGAGTTCCATCGCCAAGGGCGTGCCATCCAGTCGGCGGCCTTCGAGGTCGTGAAGCGCGCCTTCGAGGTTTAAACGCTGCAGATCGAGCGGAGCGCCGCTTTCGGTTTGTTCCACCCAATCCTTTAGACCAGGGATGAAGGTCGACACGGGCTGTCCGATCGCTTCCTCCGATGCACAGCCCAGGATACGTTCGGCCGCCGGGTTGATGGTCTCAATCAATGCGGTGTCATCGTCGAAGGTGATAATCCCATCCATGGCGTTTTGCAGAACGGATTCGACTCGGCGCTGGCTGACCATGAGGCTAGTCGCCGTACTGCGGGCCTCGTTGAGCGCCTCCTGTTTTTCGGAATACATCTTTGCCAAGCGCTTGGACATCGTATTGAACGCGCTTGCCGTTTGGGCCAGTTCATCGTTGCCGGTGATGCCGATCTGATGGCCCACGTCTCCGGACGCGATCCGGCGGGTCGCGTTGCGCAGGCGCTTGAGCTGGGCATCGAAATAGTTGCCCAGGAATAGCGAGAAAACAATCGATATCAGGATGCCGACCACCGAGATCGTAGCCGTGTTGCGATGGGCTGCGCCCATCATGTCGGCAATTGGTTCGGTGGAAAAACCGACTTCCACTCGCCCGATAATCTGGTCTTCGTCGATTACTTCCTTAGAGACATCGAAGACTTCGTCATCGACGGTGTCGACCATGAAGTCCTCTTTGAAGGGTTTGGAGAGGACCTTGGGATCGCCGCCCTCGGCAAGCATGCCTTTGGCATCGTAAATCCGTATGTAAACTTCGCCCGGATGGGTCAGCGCGGTATCGATCAATCGCTTCAGCGCCGGTGTATCCCGAGCATGGATATACGGGCTGACCGAGGCGGCAAGAATCGCGGCCGACAGCGAGGCCCGGGCGCTCAGGTCGATCTCACTCGTGCTGCGCAGGAAACTCAGATTTCGCCAGGCCAGCATCGAAACCAGGAATATCTGGATCATGATGACGCCAAGAACGATTTTGAAACGAAAGGTCATCGTGTGAGCAGGGGCGGGGCTTTAACGGGCGGCCGGCCGCGACGGGGCGCTATCGATCGGATGCATGAGTCTATGATGATCGTCGGTGTATGGCGCGGACAGCGTCCCTATTCGGTCAGGAGCGTGCGTTGCCATGCCGGTCCAGGTAGTCTTCCAGGCAGTGACGGATATAGATGTATGCCCTGGTGTAGACTCCTGGTGCGGAAGCCTCGCGCTGCCCGCCGATATGGAGGGTTGTGAGGGCGAGTTCGTGGATCCATTCGCTGACCTCGGTGGGCGCCGGAGGGTTTTCCATGTCGATGGCCATAACCGGTTTGCCTTGGTGGCGCGCCATCTCGACCGCGTAGGCCGTGCCGCCCTGAAGCACACCGCAGTAGATCAGCAATGACGCATTGGACTCTCGGACGTTGTATCCCGTGCGGACGGTATGATCCATTTCGCTGGTTTCGATCAGCGGGTATTGGGGATCGATCGGGCCATCATCGGCTGCGCGGCCAGCCGGACACCAGCCGCCGCGTTCCAGACCTAGCGCCAAGGCTACGTCGAGTGCGGCTCGGTCTACGCCGGTTTGGCCTCCTGAGATGATTTTCTTCAGCATGATGCCCCTCGTTTGTGCTTCTTAATAGATCTGTCCGTGTGACCCATCATGAGCCTCTAATACAATTGTGGACCTTACTCCGCGCAAGACGTTTGTCCATGAATTGAATCAGAGACGGCTCTATCTTATTGATTAGTCAGTGGCAGGTAAAGCCATGCGTGCGGCGAATCCCGCGAGACGTTTGCCCAGGGCGCGGCACAGGCGTTTCTCCTCCTCACTCAGCGGCCTGCTGTCGTCCCCGCCGGATACATGGCTGGCGCCGTATGGGGTGCCGCCGGTCTGAGTCGATATCAGGTCGGCCTCGGTGAACGGCAGCCCGACGATAATCATGCCGTGATGCAGCAGGGGTAGCATCATGGACAGCAGTGTGCTCTCCTGGCCGCCGTGCATGGCAGCTGTGGATGTGAAGACCGCGGCGGGTTTGTCCGCGAGATCGCCATTGACCCAGAGGCCGCTGGTGCCGTCCAGAAAATACTTCATAGGGGCCGCCATGTTCCCGAACCGTGTCGGGCTGCCCAGGGCCAGGGCATGGCATTCCGTGAGATCGTCCAGCGAGACATAGGGCGCGCCGTGATCCGGTATGTCGTCGGCGACCGTTTCACAAACCGTCGACACCTTGGGTACTGTCCGCAGGCGGGCGGCGCAGCCGGGTACCTCGTCGACGCCTCGGGCGATTTGTTGGGCCATGGACGCTACACTGCCGTGGTGACTGTAATAGAGGACCAGGACTTCGATCATGGCAGCAGGTCCTTGACGCCTTCCGGAGGACGGCCGATAACGGCCCGATTGTCCCGAATCACGATCGGGCGTTCGATCAGGACGGGGTTGCGTACCATGGCGTCGACAATCTCGGCCTCGGTGCGCGCCGGATCGGCGAGGCTCTCGTCCTTATAAGCTTGCTCGCCCTTGCGCAGCAGGTCGCGTGCGGAGATGTCGAGCATCGTAAGGATCCTGCGCAGTTCCTTGGCGTCCGGCGGTGTCTTGAGATATTCGACGATCTCGGGCGCTACTCCCGATTCCAGCAGGATCTGTAGCGTCTGACGGGATTTGGAACAGCGCGGATTGTGGTAGATCGTGACCTTCATGGAGGGCCTCCTCGAATGGATGGTGAGCGGACTCCGGCCATTTTAGCAGGGTATTGAAAAACCCGCCGAAGGGCATTCCTCCGTTGCTCTCGGCGAACAGCCGGTCGCTTCTCTATACGCGGTGGCGAAAAATATACTAGAATACCGCCTCCTGCACCCTGACCACCGGTTGACGGTCGTCGATCGGGTGCGGTGAGCGTGGAGCGAAGCAAGTAACGACGGGGCGTAGCGCAGCCTGGTAGCGCACCTGAATGGGGTTCAGGTGGTCGGAGGTTCAAATCCTCTCGCCCCGACCAATTTCCTGGTCTGGTCTTATGTGTCATTCTCGCACAATCGTTTTGTGTTCTGGTTTGCGACACTTCGGTAGTTTCTGATGGATTGCATTATCTATAAGGGTCACAAACAACCTGATAGCTATCTTTATGTGCTCGCCGGGGACGCTCCCCTCGACGATGTCCCCGAGAGCCTGATCGGTCTGCTTGGTCGCCTTGAGGAGGTGATGCGCCTAGAGCTGCATGCCGAACGCCGCCTCGCCCAGGCCGACGTGACTCGAGTTTTGGCCGACATCGAGGCGCAGGGCTACTACTTGCAGATGCCGCCTCGACACCCGGCCACCCGTCAGGAAGGTTTGGGCAATTGACCGGAATCAATGAGGCTGGTCCGGCCCTGCTGTTGCTTTGCTGCGATCTCGACCGGACCGTCATTCCGAACGGTGCGGCCGAAGAATCTCCCATGGCGAGACCCCTGTTTCGCGAACTGGCCGCACGTCCCGAGGTCGTTCTGGCCTATGTGTCGGGTCGCCATATCGATTTGATTGATAACGCCATCCGGGAATACGGGCTGCCGGTGCCGGATTTTGCGGTCGGGGATGTCGGTACCACGATCTATCGGCGTAGCGATGATGATTGGCGGCCCGTCACTGAATGGGCGGCCGAGATCGGCGGTGATTGGGGCACGTTCCGTCATGCGGATATTTTGGGCCATTTGGCGCAGATCGACGGCGTGGTTCTGCAGCCGCCTGACCGTCAGAATACTTATAAACTGAGTTTCTTTGTCGATCTCGAGCATGAGATCGCTCCCCTGCTGACGCTGGTTCGGGATCGGCTGGATAGTCTGGGTATCCGTTATTGCCTTATTTGGAGCGTTGACGAGGCGTCCGGTCAGGGTCTGCTTGATCTGTTGCCGGCCAGTGCGACCAAACTCCATGCGGTGGAATTCCTGATACGGCGATTGGCCGTCGATGAAAACGGTGTGGTCTTCGCAGGCGATAGCGGTAATGACCTGCCGGTCCTATGCAGCGGGCATCAGGCCGTGCTGGTGCGAAATGCGGCCTACGAGGTTAGAGAGGCCGCCATGCAGGCCTTGCGCGAGAGTAATCGGCCTATTGACCGGCTCTATATCGCCCAGGGTGGGTTCATGGAGATGAACGGAAACTACTGTTCAGGCATCCTTGAAGGCGTATGCCATTTCATCCCGGCCGTGCGCGACTGGCTCGATGGGGTCAGCACATGAGCAGCGAGGCGAGGACGCGGATCAAGATCTGCGGAATTACGCGCATTGAGGATGCTTTGGCTGCGGCTGCGATGGGCGCCGATGCCATCGGCCTGGTTTTTTATGCGAAGAGTCCGCGGTACATCGCGATCGATCGCGCCGCCGAGATCTGTGCCGGTTTGCCACCGTTGGTGACGACAGTCGGTTTGTTTGTTGATGCCGGGAAGGGTTTGATCGCGGATGTGCTGGCGCAAGTCCCTATCGACCTCCTTCAGTTTCATGGATCCGAGACGTCGGCAGAGTGTGATTGTCATGGTCGGCCCTACATTAAGGCGCTGAGGATGCGGCCGGGGCTCGATCTTCGCGGCGCGGTCGCTGAATTCGCATCGGCTCGGGGGGTTCTGCTCGATACCTATCGACCCGGCGTGCCGGGAGGCACGGGCGAGTCTTTCGACTGGTCACAGGTGCCGAGCGATCTGAAAACACCTATAATCTTGGCCGGAGGGTTGAATCCCTCCAATGTCCGCAATGCCGTCGAGCGGGTGCGGCCGTGGGCGGTAGACGTCAGCGGCGGTGTCGAGTCGGCACCGGGTCTTAAGGACGGTAGGCGGATAACGGATTTTGTCGAGGCCGTGCGAGCGGCGGATCGGAGTGAGTGCATTGAATGAATTGAGTGACAAGGGGGGCGCCGCGGCCCCTGATTTCAGCCATCAACCCGATGCCGGCGGGCATTTCGGACGTTACGGCGGACGCTTTGTTGCCGAGACGCTCATGGAGCCGCTCGCCGAACTCACCGAGGCATACCACCGCTATCTCAAGGATCCCGAATTTCTCGCCGAGCTCGACGACGACCTGCGTCAATTCGTAGGGCGTCCATCGCCGTTGTATTATGCCCGCGGTTGGAGCGAACGGCTGGGCGGGGCGCGCATCTATCTAAAGCGCGAGGACCTCAATCACACCGGCGCGCACAAGATCAACAACACCGTCGGCCAGGCCCTGCTGGCGCGTCGCATGGGCAAGCGCAGGGTTATTGCTGAGACCGGCGCCGGCCAACACGGTGTGGCGACGGCCACGGTGGCGGCCCGCTTCGGTATGGAGTGCGTGGTCTATATGGGCGCCGAGGACATCCAGCGCCAGGCCATCAACGTCTACCGCATGCGGCTCCTGGGCGCCACGGTCGTGCCCGTCGAGGCCGGCTCGCGGACGCTCAAGGACGCCTTGAACGAGGCCATGCGCGACTGGGTCACACGCATCGACGACACCTTTTATATTATCGGTACGGCCGCCGGGCCTCATCCTTATCCGGCCATGGTCCGGGATTTTCAGGCCATTATCGGTCGTGAGGCGCGCGCTCAGATCCTGGAGCAGGCCGGTCGTTTGCCCGACGCCTTGGTCGCCTGTGTCGGCGGTGGTTCAAACGCCATTGGTCTGTTCTATCCATTCCTGGCCGACGACGTGCGCATGTACGGCATTGAGGCCGCCGGCGAGGGGTTGGCGACCGGACATCATGCTGCGCCGCTCTGTACCGGTCGACCGGGTGTGCTGCACGGCAACCGCACCTATCTCATGACGGATGACGATGGCCAGATCGTCGAGACCCATTCGGTCTCGGCCGGGCTTGATTACCCCGGCGTCGGACCGGAACACGCCTGGCTCAAGGACATCGGCCGTGTCCAATATGACGCCATCGACGACGCGGAGGCCCTTGCGGCCTTCCACGATCTGACCCGCAACGAGGGCATCATGCCTGCGCTTGAATCCAGTCACGCCCTGGCCTATGCGGCCAAGCTGGCGCGCGAAATGTCGCAGGACGACATCATCGTGGTCAGTTTGTCCGGACGTGGCGACAAGGACATCCACACCGTGGCCGCTATCGACGGGATCAAGATATGAGCAGGATATCGGGACGTTTCGAGACGCTTCGAGCGCGGGGCAGAAAGGCTCTGATTCCATTTCTGACGGCTGGTGACCCCGACCCGGGCATGACGGTGTCGCTCATGCGCGCCATGGTCGAGGCCGGCGCGGATATCATCGAGCTGGGCGTCCCGTTTTCGGACCCCATGGCCGAAGGACCGGTTATCCAGCGAGCCTGTGAGCGCGCCTTGCGGCATCATGTCGGATTGGGCGACGTGTTCGACATGGTGCGCGAATTCCGCGAGCAGGACGCGGATACCCCGGTCGTGCTCATGGGCTACCTGAATCCGCTTGAGATCATGGGTTATGAGCGCTTCGCGCAGTCGGCTGCGGAGGCGGGGGCCGATGGTGTCATCACCGTGGATTTGCCGCCGGAGGAGGGTGAAGACTATGTCTCGGCTTTGCGTGCGGCGGGTCTTGATCCTATTTTTCTGCTTGCGCCTACGAGTCCCGACGACCGTATCGAGCGCGTGGCGGCCTCGGCCTCGGGGTTCGTCTATTACGTATCCTTGAAGGGCGTCACCGGGGCTGGTCATCTCGATATCGACGCGATGGCGATGCGCCTGGATCAGATTCGCAATCACTGCAAACTGCCGCTTGCGGTCGGCTTCGGGATTCGGGATGCCGATTCGGCGTCCCGGCTATCATGCTTGAGTGATGGGGTTGTCGTCGGCAGTCGTCTCGTTCAGATCATCGAAGACCATGAGGGTCTCCCGGCGGCTGAGGCTGGTATCGGTTCTGAGATCGGCAGGGTCCTGCGTGAGATGCGCGAGGCCATGGACGATGCGGAATGACAAGTGCATTTTATGGAGCTTCTGAACGGTCAGGGCTTCCTATAAAGGAGTCGAAGGGAATATGAGCTGGTTCGAAATGCTGTTGCCGTCCAAGATCCGGACCGAGGGCGGCCCCAAAAAATCCATACCGGAAGGTCTTTGGACCAAATGTCAGGGCTGTGGCGAGGTCCTCTATCAGGAGGAGCTAGAGCGCAATCTTCAGGTTTGTCCCAAATGCGATTTTCACCACCGGATCGGCGCCCGTCGCCGCCTCGAGACTTTTCTCGATAGTGAGCCTCGTAGTGAAATCGGCGCCAACCTTGAGCCCATCGATGTGCTCAAGTTCCGGGACAGCAAGAAATACAAGGATCGCCTGACGCGAGCCCAGAAGGATACCAATGAGAAGGATGCGCTGATTGCCATGATCGGCAAGGTTCAGGGCTTGTCGGTGGTCGCTGTGGCCTTCGAGTTCCGCTTTATGGGTGGCTCTATGGCCTCGGTCGTCGGCGAGCGATTCGTGCGGGCCGTCAATCTGTGTCTCGACCGTTCCCTGCCGCTGATCTGTTTCTCCGCGAGCGGCGGCGCCCGGATGCAGGAAGCGTTGATTTCACTTATGCAGATGGCCAAGACCAGCGCCGCTCTGGCCCGGATGCGTGCTGCAGGTTTGCCCTATATCTCCGTTATGACCGACCCGACCATGGGTGGTGTGTCGGCCTCGCTTGCCATGCTAGGCGATATCAATGTTGCCGAGCCCAATGCCCTGATCGGTTTCGCCGGGCCGCGTGTCATCGAGCAGACCGTGCGCGAGACGCTGCCGACCGGTTTCCAGCGTTCCGAGTTCCTGCTCGAACACGGCGCTATCGACATGATCGTGCCGCGTCAGGAGATGCGCAATCGGCTGGCCAGCGTCATCGCGCTGTTGACTCATCGGCGCCCGCCGGAAGCCGATCTGCCGAGAAACCTCCGAGTTTCCGACGAGGAGGCGGAGGGATCGGGTGGCCGGGATCCCGACGCGACCGATTAGGGATTCTGATTTCGAGCGTTTTTGTCCTGGCCCAATCGTAGTCGCTGACTCACCGGGACTTCCGTTGCCGCCTGAGGCCATTTATGCGCTTTGATCGACTTCAGGACTGGTTGGACTGGCAGTCCGGCCTGCATCTTGCCGAGATCGATCTCGGTCTCGAGCGCATTGGCGAGGTTGCCGCACGCATGGCGTTACCGAGGCCGGCGCCTCGGGTCGTGACTGTTGCAGGCACCAACGGCAAGGGGTCCAGCGTGGCGATGCTCGAAGCTATTTTGTTGGCTGCGGGCAGGCGCGTCGGCGTCTATACCTCCCCTCATCTTCAGCGCTATACCGAGCGCGTGCGGATCAACGGTCGTGAGGCCGCAGAGACCGTTTTTTGTGATGCCTTCGATCGGATCGACGCGGCTCGCGGTGAGGCCTCGCTGACCTATTTCGAATTCGGCACACTGGCCGCCATAGACATCATTGCCGCCGCCGGGGTCGATGTCGCGATCCTCGAGGTCGGCTTGGGAGGGCGTCTGGATGCCGTCAATCTCGTCGATGCCGATGTGGCGTTGATCACGGCTCTTGATATCGATCACACCGATTGGCTGGGTCCGGATCGAGAGGTTATTGCCCGTGAAAAGGCCGGTATCATGCGCGCGGGGGCGGTGGCCGTTTGTGCCGATCCTGCTCCGCCCGCCGCTATCGCGGAGACGGCCGCTCAGATCGGCGCCAGTCTCTTTCAGGCCGGAAGCGACTTTCGGTGGTCTAGTCAGGGCGCATCCTGGTGCTGGTCCACGGGCGATCGGTCGCTTGTCGATCTGCCCCCGCCCGCTTTGCCCGGCGAACACCAGTTTCACAATGCTGCCGGAGCCCTGATGGTCGTGGATGCCCTCGGAACCGAGATATGCCCACCCGAGGCGATTCGATCAGGGCTTGTGTCCTGCCGGGTTCCCGGCCGGTTCGAGCGAGTACGTTGTGGCGGCACCGATGTCATTCTGGATGTCGGTCACAACCCGCAAGCGGTGCGGGCGCTCTCGGCGGAGTTGACTCGTGTTCCTTTCCCAGGGCGGACGCTGGCTGTATTCGGTATGCTTGCGGATAAGGATGTAACGATCGTAGCCGAGATCCTGGCGGGATCGGTCGATGCCTGGTATTGCGGCGGACTGTCTGTCGCGAGGGGTTTGTCCTGCGAGGCGCTTCGCGCGAGACTCTCCGTAGGCGCGGATCTTTTCGAGGCGCATTGGCACGAGTCGGTCGAGCAGGCCCTGTGGGGTGCCTTGTCAGATGCCGACGATCGGGATCGTATCGTTGTGTTCGGATCGTTCTATACGGTGGCCGCCGCCCAGGGCGTTCTTGAGGGGCTTGCCGACAAGGTCAATCCAGCCCTTCCTGAACCCGCGCATTAAGGTACAATATCCGGCCATGAGCGAATCAGGAGAGTCCCGGTCACGTGACGTACACCCGATATATCAGCGTTTGCTGGGTGGTGTCGTGTTGTTGGCTTTGGCCGCGATCATCATCCCCGCCATGTTCGATCTAAGTCATGATCCGGGGCGGACGATCAAGGAAACGAATATCCCGCCCCGGCCCGAAGGGATGAAGGTTGAGGTGCTGCCGCTGCCTGCCCCGGAGCCGATCGTGGTGCCGCGCGCGGATATTGAGGCCAATCTCGCGGCCCAGCGGCCGCACTTTGCGGTCGTTGAAGGACAGTCTGGATCCGCTTCGAAACAGAGGCCGTTGCCGACGGCCGCGGATAACAAAGGAGATGCCGTGAGTCCGGTAAAAGCCGCTCCGGTAAAACCTGCGTCTCCGAAGCCGGTTCCGGTCAAGACGCCCGTGTCCGTGCAGGCCGAGGCCGCTTGGGTCGTACAGGTAGGCAGTTTCGGTAACGAAGCCAATGCCCGTGCCTTGGCGGCGAAGATCGAGAAGGCCGGTTTTCCTGTGCGCGTTTTCGCTGACGCGGGTCGGTCCGGCAAGACGGTCAGCAGGGTCTGGGCCGGTCCGTTGGAGAGCAAGGAGAAGGCCGAGGTCATGCGACGAGGATTGCTTGCAAAGCTAAAGCTCAAAGGGTTGGTCTTGCATCGCCCCAACGTATTCGGGAACAAATGAGCGGCTCGGAATTAGGTCTGCTCGACTATGCTTTGTTGGGCGTATTGATCCTGTCCTCAGTGTTGGGACTCTTTCGTGGCCTGATTCGCGAGGTATTGTCTCTGGTTGCCTGGGTTCTGGCGTTCTGGCTGGCGCAACGGTACACCGGTACGCTTTCGGAGCACTTGCAGACATTTATCAGTACGGCCTCGCTTAGGCAGCTTTCGGCGTTTCTCGTTCTCTTCCTGGGTTCGTTGATCGTGTTTGCATTACTCAACCGCTTGCTGACCCTACTGATTCGCGTCAGCAAGCTGGGGCCGCTTGACCGTATCCTCGGCTGCGCCTTCGGTGCGCTCAGAGGGGTCGTTGTCGGTGTCGTGTTTATCGCCCTGGCGGATTTGACGCCGCTGGCCGACGAACCTGGTTGGCAGGGATCGGCAGTCGGGAATTATTACCGTCAGATCGGGAATTGGGCCAAGTCCCGTTTGCCGTCGGATCTGCGCTCTCGCCTTGCGGTTCCGGAGTTGAGTAGGAGAGATGCCGGATCGCTTGAAGGGTGATTCGCGGCCGGGTACGTATCGAAATACACACGGGCTTGATGCATCGGGCCGCTACCGTTTACAACATGAAGAGGTTTGGTGATGTGTGGCATCATCGGTTTGGTTTGTAAATCCAACGTCAATCAGTCGATCTACGACGGCCTCATGGTGCTTCAGCATCGTGGTCAGGATGCCGCCGGGATCATGACCAGTGCCGACAACAGATTGTATCTGCGTAAGGCCAATGGCCTCGTCAGTGATGTCTTCAAGACGTCTCATATGATCAGCCTGCAGGGGCACTGCGGCATCGGTCATGTGCGCTATCCCACGGCCGGTTGTTCATCGGCATCGTCAGAGGCGCAGCCTTTCTACGTCAATTCGCCTTACGGCATCGCCCTGGCGCACAACGGCAATTTGACCAATGCCGAGCAGATCAAGGAGGAGCTTTTTCTCGCTGACCGCAGGCATATCAATACCGACTCCGATTCGGAAGTCTTGCTGAACGTGCTGGCCCACGAGCTCCAGAAGGCCAACAAGGTTCGAATCGGGGAAGACGATATTTTCGATGCAGTGCGTGGCGTACACCGACGTTGTCGGGGCGGCTACGCGGCGGTCGCGATGATCACGGGCTATGGGTTGTTGGCCTTCCGCGACCCTTATGGCATTCGCCCGATCGTGTTCGGCAAGCGGGAGACCGAGGAGGGGGCGGAGTTCATGATCGCCTCCGAGAGCGTCGCAGTCGATGTGCTGGGCTTCGATCTGATACGCGATATCGCGCCGGGCGAGGCCGTGTTCATCAGTCTCGACGGGGAGGTCTCGACCCGGCAATGCGCCGACAATCCTACCTATAATCCTTGCATCTTCGAGTACGTCTATCTGGCCCGTCCGGATTCGATCATCGATGACATTTATGTCTATAAGGCTCGTCTGCGTATGGGCGAGAAGCTCGCCGACAAGATTTGCCGTGAATTTCCGGATCACGACATCGATGTCGTGATCCCGATTTCCGATACCAGCCGCACGGCCGCATTGGCGTTGGCGACTCGCCTTGGCGTGAATTATCGCGAAGGTTTTATCAAGAATCGATATATAGGTCGTACGTTCATCATGCCCGGTCAAAAGATGCGTAAGAAGTCAGTGCGGCAGAAGCTCAACGCCATCGACATCGAATTCCGGGGTAAAAACGTCATGCTCGTCGATGACTCGATTGTGCGAGGCACGACCTCGCAGCAGATCGTCGAGATGGCGCGTGACAGCGGCGCGAACAAGGTCTATTTCGCATCCGCGGCGCCGCCGGTGCGTTACCCCAACGTCTATGGAATCGATATGCCGACGGCGACGGAACTCATCGCGCATGAATTGGATTCCGACGATATCTGTCATGAGATCGGCGCCGACTACCTGATCTATCAGGATCTTGAAGATCTTATAGACGCCGTAGGCAAGGGCAATCCTAAGATCAAATCTTTCGATACCTCTTGTTTTGACGGGCGATATGTCACCGGCGATGTCGATGAGGCCTATCTGGACGGCCTGAGCAAATCGCGGGCGTCCGACGCCCAGCTCTCCAGGGGTTTGGCGCCGCGTATTGATGTAACCGGACTGTAAGCCGGAGGAACTGAATTGAGCGATCGACCAGAACGAGACCAGCATTTCGAGACACTTGCCGTGCGCGCCGGGCAGCGGCGGACGACGGAGGGCGAGCAGTGCGATCCGATCTTTACGACCTCGAGCTTTGTCTTCGAGAGCGCGGAGCAGGCGGCTGCCCGGTTTTCGGGGCAGGAGGCCGGCAATATCTATTCTCGTTTTACGAACCCCACGGTAAACGCCTTCGAACGTCGATTGGCCGTGCTCGAGGGCGGGGAGCGTTGCGTCGCGACCGGCTCGGGTATGGCTGCAATCCTCGCGACTTGTATGGCATTGCTCAAGTCGGGTGATCATGTCCTGCTTGCCAGCGGAGTGTTTGGTAGCACGACCGTGCTGTTCGAGACCTATCTGGCCCGCTTTGGGATCAGGACCACGCGGGTCCCATTGATCGATATTCAGGCATGGGCGGACGCAGTCGAGCCTGAGACGCGCATGTTCTTTATCGAGACCCCGGCCAATCCCTTGGCTGAGATCGCCGATATCTCGGCCCTGGCCAAGCTCGCTCACCGCCACGACTGTTTGCTGGTGGCCGATAACACGGTGTGTACCGCTGCCTTGCAACGGCCTC
>Ga0114931_10006129_pt1 | contig 14812 bp, 12 predicted proteins | sample 2SBtaG_FD_89579 | JGI IMG/M metagenome (GOLD analysis project Ga0114931, IMG submission 89579) | Deep subsurface microbial communities from Kolumbo volcano to uncover new lineages of life (NeLLi) - 2SBTROV14_V59a metaG | ecosystem: Environmental > Aquatic > Marine > Volcanic | place: Kolumbo...
AGCGGCGTGGTCTGCGCCATATTGGCCTCCCGGATTCTAGGGAACCTCTGATTAATTCGTGAACCGGCGTCTGACGGCTGAAATGTCCCGGCTCGGCGTTGAAAACCTTGGCAATAGCACGCTGTTACCTGCGCTTTTCGCCTTGATCCGGAACATTTCATCTCGCCATCCATCCGGCCCAGAATTAATCAGAGGTTCCCTAGTAATGACGATTCTTAGAATGGCGATTTTGGGATGACGACACTGGGATGATGTAGAATAACCGATTCCACTGGAGGATGATGGTCGAGTATGCGCTCAAGTATTCGGAATCACGAGCGAAATATGATGCTGACCCGGATATGCCGGGCTTTATTTTGGTTGGCGCTCGTGGGGGTCTTTGCTCTTGCCACGACCCCCGGCGACATTAAGACCCCGCAGCTTTTTGACTGGGACAAACTCAATCATGGATTCGCCTTTATCGTTCTGGCGTTCCTGCTGAGCTATTCCTATTCGGAGAAATCACTGCCCTGGCGTGACTTCGGTTTGCTGATGGCTTATGCGATCCTGATAGAAGTGGCGCAGTACTTCGTTCCCGGGAGGTCATGTTCCGTCTATGACTTGGTGGCCGATGCCAGTGGGATGTTGGTATTTTATCTACTGTTGCCTCCATTGAGTCGGCTGCCTATCCTAAGGGAAATGAAATCACCCGTATTGCCCGTCGACTGAGGCGACTACATAGGACTCCAGAATGCAAGATCAGGATATTTCCGGAATCGTGATACAAATCGTGGTGGTCGCGCTGGCCTTGGCGGCATTGCTGCTGTTCGCTTGGGACGATCGAAAAAGCCGCCGCGAGCGCGCCGCCGAGGACCGGGCCAAGACAAAGGGCGAAGGCGGCTCGAACGCCCAGGTCGACTCCGAAAAGACCCCCTGACTTCCGCAAAGTTCCTCTCCCCGATATTCGTCCTGATCGGATTTAAATGGAGGTTTCCCGGATGACCGTGAGGTTTCGGGCGTCATGAACGGTTTTTGTCCGGTAGCGCGATGAGGGTCGAGCGTTCGGTCTTTTCCTGGGCCTTGTACGACTGGGCCAATTCCGCATTCGCGGTCACGGTCATGGCCGGATTTTTCCCGCTGTTCTTCAAGCAATACTGGGCGTCTTCGCTTGAGGCCACAGACAGCACCTTCTACCTGGGGCTTGCCAACGCGGGCGCCAGTCTCGTCGTGGCCGTGCTGGCGCCCTTCCTGGGCGCCATAGCCGATCGCGGAGGGCTCAAAAAGCGCCTGTTGCTGGGTTTCGCTGCCATGGGTATCGCGACGACCAGCGGGCTCTACCTGGTGGACCAAGGGGCTTGGGGGCTTGCGATAGCGTGCTATACAGTCGCCATCATCGGGTTTTCGTCGGCAAACGTCTTTTACGACGCCCTGATTCTCGACGTGGGGCATGTCGGCGTGCTCGGCCGGATCTCCGCACTGGGCTTCTCTCTCGGCTATCTCGGGGGTGGTCTGCTATTTACCGTGAATGTCGCCATGACGCTCTGGCCCGAAGCCTTTGGGATCGCGGACAAGGCCATGGCCGTGCGCTGGTCCTTTCTGTCAGTGGCAGTTTGGTGGGCCCTATTTTCCGTGCCGCTGTGGCTGTTTGTCCGCGAGGGGCCGAATGCCGGGGACGGATCGCTGCGTGAACTGGTCGCCGCAGCCATACACCGGGTCGGCCAGACCCTGACTCATCTTCGCGGACTCAGGCCGGTCTGGGTGTTCCTGTTGGCGTACTGGCTCTATATCGACGGTGTCGATACCGTGATCCGGATGGCGGTGGACTATGGCCTGGCCATCGGGCTCAAATCGGATGACCTGATCATCGCGCTTTTGATTACGCAGTTTGTCGGATTCCCGGCGGCCCTGGTCTTCGGTTGGGTTGGCGACCGCGTGGGCGCCAGGAAGGGTATCTACGTCGGCATCGCCGTTTATGTTTGCGTCTGCCTGCTCGCTTACGGCATGCATTCCGAGCGCGAATTCTATTTTCTGGCCGTCACGATCGGTCTCGTCCAGGGTGGCGTGCAGGCCTTGAGCCGTTCCTTCTTTGCGTCGCTCGTGCCGGCCGGGCATTCGGCGGAGTTCTTTGGCTTCTACAATATGCTGGGTAAGTCCGCGGTCATACTGGGGCCGGTCGTTCTTGGGCTTGCGACCATGCTCAGCGGTGACAATCGGATGGGAATTTTGGCCATTATTCCCTTTTTTGTCGGAGGCGCTTGGTTGCTGCGCCGGGTCTGAGAATCGGCATGGCGGTGCAAGCGCTTCCACACCTCGTGTTACACTTTCTGCTTTGATTTATTGGGATGAGGGCGATGTTGAAAAGCGCGACGTGGCGGAGCGGTTTGATCCTGGGGTCGATGGCGGTGGCGCTCGGCGCCTGCACGGTAACGACAGTGGATCGCGACCATCCGCTGTTGAGGCCGAAGAGCGATGGTCTGGCCACCAAGGTCTATTTCATTCGGCCCCGCACCGAGCGTTACAACGGCGCGGCCGACGATCGCATACGCGTCGAGGTCGGGCGCAACCCCCTCATGGTCATGGGCAAGGGCGAATATACCTTGCTGAGATTGCTGCCCGGCAAGGCGCGCGTCAAAGTCTATTCCGATACGACCTGGGGTCCGAAACACGAATTCGATACCCGTGTGCATTCGCGTGAGTTCGACTTCAAGCCCGCCGAGACGCAGTACATCGTCATGACCCTGGTCGATGGCGAATTCCGTGGCGCCTACTACAAGCCTGAAATGATCGACGCCAAGAGGGCTGCAGGGCTGATAAAGGGTGCGGTGCCGGTCGGCGAGGATACCAAGGCGAAGCCTATTCGGCCGCCCGAACTATAGGGCACCTCTAAAAACTCGATCAAGCCGATGATGGCAAGGCGTAAACGGGCGAAAAAGCGCAGTTTACTGGTGTAAATGAGCATTTTGAGCGCGTTTACAACACGGCCAGCGCGGTTTCAGCGAGTTTTTAGAGGTGCCCTATAGACTCGGCCGTCCGAAACGCCACAAGTCGGGGGTGTATCCAGTGACCTTCGACGAAGCAGTTGGGCTTTGCAGTCTCACCCCAATTCGTCCGTCGTTATTTCCTGATCTAAACGGCCTGTTCCTTTCGTTCTTCCAGCAGCAGCATGACGGCGTGGTCGATACGCTTTTCGATGCGTAGGCGATAGTTCAGTAAGTGACTGGTGCGCATCCCGTTAGCGGTATCCGTGCCCAAAGATCGGGAGACGGATTCGATTGACGTGACGCGTAGCAGATACCCCGGATCATGGTTGCCATGCGCGACCATATATTGCGCGAGCTCCCGGAACAATTGGTCTCCCAACTGATGCGACGAGAAGGTCTTGTCGTCGCATTTGATCACGAAGCTCGGACGGTCGTCGGCATCAACCTGACTCTTGATCGTCAGCGAGAGTATCCGTCCCTCTTCTTCGATGACGCGTCGACTAAGGTTTGTCGGACTCAAGACGATGTCGGAGTGTTGATCGGACTTGATCTGAAAACAGGCCACCTCCGGCGATTTCCACGGCGGCGCGGGTTCGGGGCCATCCAGAAGCCCGCACTGACTCAGAAATGCAATATAGCGGTGCATGACGAGCGTCGGGTTGTTGTTTTGGACGGTCTGGCAAACCAGCGTGCCGTTCTCATCGATCACGAAGATCCGGGTGCTGTTGCGAAGACTGACATAGTAGAGGTGTACCTTGCCGCCTTCGTGATGATGGTAGATAGCCGGCAGTACGTCCTTGGGGAGTGTGTATCTGTCGAATACGACAGGGCTGTAATATGGCAGGACGTCCCCGAGATACTGGACGAGTTCGGGATAGGATTCCATCTTCTGGGATTGCATCCCGTTGATGTCGCGCCACAGTAGATACATATCGCGGCCGATCGTTAGCACATAGCGCGTGGGGTTTGCGGTCGCGCCACCAAGGGCCGCTTCCACATCCACGAACAGGTTGTTGACTCGGCGCGATATCGAAATCCCGTGACCTATGGAAAAACAGTGGCACGTCGGTGCGCTCCAGTGACTGTCCTTGCCCTCTATAGACGACCACCTGATATTGTCGCGCAGACAATCCAGGATTCCCTGGATGCCTGTGTACCGGTAGGTCATGACCTCGTTCCAACTGGTTTGGATGACCTGATCGATTGCGACGATATGGTTCTCGCTGATGCCGCCAAAACTTAGGGCATCGGTCTTGTTGCTGGTCAGGAAATGACCGCGTCGGGCGGGATCCTGAGGGAGTTCCGAGCATATATTCACGAACACGACGCTCGATACCATGGCCCTGGCATGGGTGACGTCGGGCTCCTGTCCGGAATTCAGGACCCCCTTCGGGAACTGCTGGGCCAGTATGGCATGGATCGATCGAACTTCCTTGATGCCGAAATCCGAATCCGAGAGATGTAAGGACCAGGCCGTCTGTTCATTGCTGATCTGGTTGAAATGACACCAGCAGAGCATCTCGACAACGGTCGGCGAGCGATGCAGCGGCGTGATGTCGGCGGCATCGTCGCGATTGACCAGACCGCGATAGAGGAGCCAGTAAGTCTGCCCCGACATACTGTACTCATGCAATGACAGAGCAGGTTCGAACATACTGTCGCTGATGCCGCGATTGATCAGGTCGATCTTGCCAGGCTTTTTCTCGAACGCCGCATAAAGCTTGCGCCCCAGAGTATTCAGATCGTCTTGCTTGATCGTGGCGAGGTTGTTATTGGTCCGCGCGAAGTCGGACAGGGCGTTATAGCTCTGGGTCAGGGTCGCGACGAGGCTGCGACGCTCCCTGAGGACCTTTTCGATCCGCCAGTTGCTCCGATTGTCGAGTTCGAGCAGTTCCGTGGTCCCCCAACCCCAGGATTCCACCATCTCGCGCAGTGTCTCCCGGTGCCAGCTCGGATTCTTGGAATCGTCGGGCAAACTCAGTTTTTCGTTGACCTTCATATAGAAGCAACGCCGCAATAGCTCCAAACGGTCGTTGTCTTCGCAGGCCTCGAGATATTCGGCTATCGCGTTATAAAGCATGATGTAGGGGTCGAGTTTGGTGAGGTCGGTCTCGCCTCCCTGAATAGCCCGCTTGTAATGCAGGCTCAGCAGTTCAAGTCGCGGATAGCTGGCCGCATAGACCTCGAGCAGCATGATCTTGAGGACTGATTTATAGGGTGAATCGATGCCTTTGTAGAGCTGCCATAGGGAAGCCCCGAAGAACTCGGCGGCAGGGACCTCGGGTAGACCGCCAAAGTCGATGATCTCGTTCTCGGTCACGTGCCGTTTTTGGATCAACTTGCGGACAGCTGAGTCGTAATTGGATTCCTCTTCGACCGGGACCAGCCACCAGACCGGGGTCCTGCCGGCGATGACGAGACCGGTGCGATAAAATTCGTCCAGCAGCAGGTGGTGTTGGCAGCTGCCGCTGCTTTCGCTGGAAAGCTCCACGCCCTCACCATTGGCGAAGGCCCGCGCGTTCATGAGAAAGAAGTGGATCTCCAGATCCATCTGGTCCGCCCATTGCTCTATCGCATGGGCTTTGGTCTGAAGTTCGCTGAGTTGTTCGTAGTTCAGGTGATCGGAGTGACAGATCCAGATATCGAAGTCGCTCTTTTCTGAATGGGCGATCGTGCCGCTGCTGCCCATCAGAAAGATTGAGTGGATGTCGTATCTGGGCTGCGCCCGGCGTTTATAGTCGAAGCCCTTGACGAAGCGTGCGGCGGATTCGAGGCTGCGTTGCGAGGGTGTATAGTTCGCGACGCCTTTGGGCGTGTTCGCCGAAACGTAGCCCGGAAAGGTCGGGTGATTGGCATGGAACAGCAACGGGATGATATCCAGGGCTTCCCGGTGACGTCGACGTAGGGTCTCATTCGTCCGTTTCAGACGTTCCTGGTTGAGGGCCAAAAAGTGTCGCTGAGTGGTCTTGATATCTATCATGCTGTTCAGGGTCGTCGATTCCGAAGCCGTTTTCCTGGAGTCACCAGGATAAATAACGGCCTTGATCGAAAAAGATGCAGTCCCCGGAGGCATAAAGTGTTCCGGGACGAAGCCCGCAGATTCACCTATAAACGGCAAACATTTTGTGATGGGGGCTGAAGATTATGAATCCCGTTGAGCTGCCTTGGGCGAACGGCTCAACGGGATAGGGGGATGGTTCAGCCTGTGTGGGCGAGGGTCTTGCGGGCCCGTTTGGCGGCCAGTTTGACCTGCCGTGGCGCGGTGCCGCCAAGGTGGTCCCGCGAAGCGACGGAGCCCTCGAGGGTCAGGACGGCGAATACGTCTTCCTCGATCTGCGGATTGAGTGCCTGAAGCTCCTCGGTCGTGAGTTCGGACAGGACCTTGTCATGATCGATGCAGTATCGCACCGTTTTTCCGACGATCTCGTGGGCGTCGCGAAACGGGATGCCGCGGCGCACAAGGTAGTCCGCCAAGTCGGTGGCCGTCGAAAAGCCCGCGTTCGCGGCGCGTTTCATGTTTTCCCGGCGCAGGCTCATGCCCGGCAGCATCTCGGCGAAGACATGCAGGCTGCCGCGCAGGGTGTCGATGGTGTCGAACATCGGCTCTTTGTCTTCCTGGTTGTCCTTGTTATAGGCCAGGGGCTGACCCTTGATCAAGGTCAGCATGGCGACCAGGTGGCCGTTGACGCGGCCCGTCTTGCCGCGAATCAGTTCCGGGACATCCGGGTTCTTCTTCTGAGGCATGATGGAAGAGCCCGTGCAAAAGCCGTCGGAGAGCTCGATGAAGTCGAATTGCGCCGTGGACCAGAGGATCAGTTCTTCAGAAAAGCGCGACAGATGCGTCATGATCAACGCGGCTGCGGAGATGAATTCGACGGCGAAGTCACGGTCGCTGACGGCATCCAACGAGTTTTCGCTGATGCCCGAGAAGCCGAGCAGCTCGGCCGTATAGGCGCGATCGATCGGATAGCTCGTGCCTGCCAGGGCTGCGGAGCCCAAGGGCATGACGTCGACGCGCTTGCGGCAGTCGGCGATGCGCTCGCGATCGCGCTGCAACATGGCGTTCCAGGCCAGCATGTGATGACCGAAGGTGATCGGCTGCGCGGTCTGCATATGGGTGAAGCCGGGCATGATCGTGCCGGCCTCGTCTTCCGCAAGATCGATGATGACACTCTGGAGACGCACCAGCTGCTTGATGATCTCGTCGCATTCGTCGCGCAGGTACAGTCGCAGATCGGTCGCGACCTGATCGTTGCGTGAGCGTCCGGTGTGGAGCTTCTTGCCGGCGTCGCCGATGCGTTGCGTCAACCGTGCCTCAATGTTCATATGCACGTCTTCGAGGCTGACGAGCCAGTTGAAGTCGCCGCGATCGATTTCGGCGCGGATTTCCTCGAGTCCGGTGCAAATGGCCTCGCATTCCTCTTCGGTCAGCACGCCGACCTTGGCGAGCATGCGGGCATGGGCGATCGAACCCGTGATGTCATGGTGATAGAGCCGCTGGTCGAAACCCACCGAGGCGCCGAAGGCGTCGACGAAGCTGTCGGTCGCTTCCGTGAAGCGCCCGCCCCAGGGTTTGTAGGTGGTCGAGTGATCCTCTGACATGCTGAAAAATCCTGAAAATTATGGAGGGCACGAAGTATATCACCCCGTCCTGATTTCCCCCCAGGCCAGATTCCCCGAACGCCTCAAGGGCATGCTAAACTCGGCGATTTCCACAATAAGCCGGGTTATTTTCGCCATGTCCGATATCGTTCGCATCGCCACCAGACAGAGTCCTCTTGCCCTTTGGCAGGCCGAGCACGTTCGCGTTTTGCTGATGGCGCATCACGAGGGGCTCGAGGTGGAACTGGTTAAAATGGTCACTCAGGGCGACAAGATCCTGGACACGCCGCTGGCCAAGATCGGCGGCAAGGGCCTGTTCGTCAAGGAGCTGGAGCAGGCCATGCTTGAGGGTCGCGCCGATCTGGCGGTGCATTCCATGAAGGATGTACCCGTCGAGTTACCCGACGGTCTTCAACTTTCGGTCATCCTGGAGCGCGAGGAGCCTCGCGATGCCTTCGTTTCCGAACGATTCGACCGATTCGCGGACCTGCCCGAAGGGGCACATGTCGGGACCTCGAGCTTGCGTCGGCAATTGCAGTTGCTACGCCAGCGTCCGGATCTGAAGATCTCCAGTCTGCGCGGCAATGTCGGGACGCGGTTGAAGCGGCTCGAAGAAGGGCAATTCGACGCCATCATCCTGGCCTCGGCCGGTCTGATTCGTCTCGGATTGAATGACCATATCAGCGAATATTTGTCCACCGAGGTCTGCCTGCCGGCCATTGGCCAGGGCGCCATCGGCATCGAATCGCGGACCGGTGATGCACGTATCGATAAATTGCTCGTCTGTCTCGACGACCCCGACACCCATTGCCGTGTACTTGCCGAACGCGCCTTCAATGCCCGTTTGCAGGGCGGTTGCCAGGTGCCGATCGGGGGGCATGCCGTGCTCGATGGAGACATCTTGAACTTGAAAGGGTTGGTCGGTGAGGTCGACGGTAGCCGGATCATCGAAGGTGAGCGTACCGGTAGCCGTCACCACGGTGTCGCCATGGGTGAATCGCTGGCCGATGAGATTCTCGACGGCGGCGGACGAGAAATTCTGGCGGCGATCTACCAGGATGGCGGCGCCGCCCGGGTCTGACCCGGCAATCGTCTGGGGCTATGGCCGAGGAGATGCGGACGGGAGGGGGCGCGGATCTTTCTGGATTACGAGTCCTTGTGACCCGTCCCTTGGCGCAGTCCGAACCCTTATGCCGTGAAATCGAACGCCTGGGTGGGCAGGCGGTCGCGCTGCCCGCGCTTGAGATCGTCGCAATCGAACGGCCCGACTGGCGTTCGGTCGACGCGGCATTGTCTGGGAAGCCGGACTGGATCATTCCGATTAGCGCCAATGCGGCCCGGTATGGGCAGGCCGCCTTTATCGAGCGTCTTGGTGGCTGGCCTGAGCGGCCCCGAGTCGTCGCGATCGGGCGGGCAACGGCCGCTTGCCTGACGGAATCGGGCGTGCGGGTGGATATCTTTCCCGAGGCGGGTGGCGATAGCGAAGCCCTGTTGGCCCGTCCGGAGTTGAAGGGGATTAAGGGTCAACGCATCCTGATTATCCGCGGTCAAGGCGGACGGGAACACCTCGCGGAAGGCCTCCGGGCGCGGGGCGCTATTGTTGCTTATCTCGAAGTCTATGTCCGTCGCTGTCCCGTCGATTGCGAGCGGCGCCTGGCTGCGCTGGCGGCGGAGAAGGCGGTCGATGTCGTGACCGTGACGAGTGGCGAGGCGCTCACGAACCTCGTCAAGGCCGGGCGTGACGGCGGCTGCCTGCCCTGGTTGTCGTCTTTGCCGCTGGTCGCAATCAGCCCCCGAATCGCTGCATCGGCGCGTGAGATTGGCTTCCAGGCGCTTGTTATGGTGGCCGAGGAGATGTCGGACCGTGGTTTTATTCTTACCCTAAAAGGGTGTTATTCTAAGAAGCCCTGAACGGGCTGGGATAAGTATGGGAGAACGTCCCGGACGAGACGGTTTGTGTGGCAACGGGCCTGTGTCCAAGGCGCGGATTCGAGACAATTGCAAGTTGTTGTTGGAATTTGCGACCGAGTGAACGGGCCGTTTTCGGGCTGAGCCTCCGTCTCGATTGGATTTGGGGTTCCCTGAAAAGGACAATAGGGTGCCTCTAAAAACTCGATCAAGCTGATGATGGTAAGGCGTAAACGGGCGAAAAAGCGCCGTTTACACGGCGTAAATGTGCATTTTGAGCGCATTTACAACACAGCCAGCGCGGTTTCAGCGAGTTTTTAGAGGTGCTCAATAACAAAAGAAGACATGATCGGGAGGGCCTGCAAGCCATTGGCGGTGGGCTCGGAGGAACATTCGGTCGGGATAGGGCTGGCCCGGCCGGGGATCGTTTCTATAACCTGAGGAATACGCGCTATCGGGGCCGGAGGGCATGTCCGTCATGAACCCGATCGGATTCCTGAGGCTCCATCGGATTTCCGGTGTATGGATTCGGTTTCAACTGCTTAACAAACAAGGGTGGGGGGCATCGTGACTGAAAGCCAGCAAGCTAAAGATATAAAGCCTGAGGAAGAGGGCAACACCGCGGAACAGGAATCCGGGGTCAATGCATCTGTTTCGGAAGCCGGTTCCGATGACCGAGCTGAGCAGGTGGATGCAGGGAAGGGTTCTGGCGGAGGCGGTTTCCTGGCCTTTCTGGCGCTCATCGTAGCTGCCGGAATCGGCGTGGGCGGATATCTTTTCTGGCAGGAAAATGATGAAGTGATGCATGGCGTAGACAAACGCCTTTCCGCCATCGAGAAGTCTGTCGGCAATAGCTCGGCTCAGGAAGCCCGGCTGAACCGACTTGAGTCGAGCTTCGGACAGATCAAAGGATCTATCGCCGGCCAGGTCGATCAACGGCTGCATCCCATCGAGGCCGCGATCAATGACCTGAGGGGCGCCGTGGCGGCCGCCACCACCGCAGCGAGCACGTCTGCGGATACGAGCGGTATACAAGCCCAACTCGATGCCTTGAAGTCCTCCGTGCAGGAGCTGACAGGGATGCACCAGTCCATGCTCAGCCGTTCCGATTGGAATGCCGACAAGGCGGCCATCACCACCCGTCTCGATGACAACGCCGCCAATATCAAGACCATCTCCGGTCAACTGAGCGCTCTTCAGTCCCAGCTTGCCAAGGGTGCCGACCTTAGGTTGCTGCGGGACGCCGCGCACCTGTTGCGCGTCGCCAATGACAGTCTGCACTTTGATCGGGACGTCCAATCCGCCAAGCTGGCCCTGTCTGAGGCCGGCAATCGCCTCAAGCAGAGCAAGGTCGATGGCGTTGCCGATACGCTTGTATTGATCGGACAGGACATCGATCGCCTGGGCGCTGCGCAGATGCCGGATTTGGCGGCGCTGTCCGTGGATTTGATTGACCTGCAGCATCAGTTGGACGGCCTGCCGATGCCTCAGCCCGGACGCAAGGCCGCGCCCGGAGTCGACAAATTCGAATCCCATGGCGTGGCGGATTCGGTCAAGGGCTTTTTCTCCGATATGTGGGCTAAGATCAAGGGTCTCGTGACCATCCGGCGCAAAAATGCCGACGATGCACCGTTGCGCTCGCCCGAGCAACAGATCTATCTCGTCGAAAATTCCCGGCTCAAGCTTGAAACCGCCCGGCTTGCGCTCATTCGAGGAGACGATGCCGGTTATCACGCCAGCCTTGGCGCGGTCCGCGATTGGTTGAATCGTTATTTCCCCGCTGAAGCCTCCGGCCCCGTGTCTATATTGGAGCGTTTGGATCAGGTCAATATCAATCCCGCACTTCCGGATATCTCGGACTCGCTGAGCAGCCTCATGAAGCTGCTGAGTAGTCAGGGTCTGGCCTTGGATGCGCAAAGCGTCACCTCGAGGATGTCATCGTGAAGGCGCTGTTCACCGGATTGATTGTCCTCCTGGTCGCTGTGGCTCTAGCCATGGTGATCCGCCAGGATCCGGGTTACGTCATGATCACGGTTCGTGATTGGACGATCGAATCTAGCTTTGTGGTCTTCCTGGTCGCCGGTTTGGCGGCCTTCGGAGTGCTCTATTACCTGATCAGGTTGCTCGGAGCATCCGCGGCTGCGCCCGGAAGGTTCCGTCGCTGGCGACGTCTGCGCCAGGAACGTTCAGCCATGAAACTGCTGGCGCAGGGCTATACCGAACTCGCGTCTTGTCAGTGGCGGGATGCCGAGTCCGTATTCGCTCGTTCCGCAAAGAACAACTCTCTGCCTTACCTGAGTTATCTTTTTGCGGCGCGTGCGGCTGCCAAGCAGGGCGAGAATGCCCGTTGTTCGGGTTACCTGCAAAAGGCCAGGCAATCCATGCGCAAAGGGGACGTCGCGGTGGGTATCGCCGAAGTCGAGTCCTATTTAGAGCAGGGCAATGGGGAAATCGCAGAGGAAATGCTTCATTGGTTGCGTTGTCGTGCGCCCAAGGATAAAGGGGTGGCAACCCTTGCTCGCAAGGTTTACACCCAATTGGGTCGCTGGGACAAGCTTGCCAAGCTCGTCCCTCATTTGCGCTCACTCGGTCTTGTCACGTTGGCCGAAAAAGAGCAGCTTGAAGACGAGGCCTATGAAGGGATCTTTCTTCGGGCGGTCGAGACCAAAGACGGTAACGCCATGATCGAGGCTTGGAAACGTGCGCCGAAGTCTTTGCGCAATCGTCCGGCGGTGGTCGAGAAGTACGTGCGTCAGCTTGTGAAGCTGGGCTATGGAGATGCCGCGGAGTCGGCTATCCATACTTTATCCAAGAATTGCTGGAACGATAAGCTTGTCTATATCTACGGTCATCTCGAGAGTGCCGACGCCATTCGGCAGTTGCATCGTGCCGAGGCCTGGCTCAAGGGGCATCCCCATAACCCCATATTGCTGCTGACTCTGGGCAGATTGTGTATTCGCAACGAGCAATGGAAGCGCGCGCGTCAGTATCTTGAGGAGAGTGTCGCGCTGCATCCCTATGCCGAGACCTGCCGGGTCCTCGGTGACCTGCTCGAACAACTTGGCGAGCCTGAAGCGGCTTTGGAGTACTATCGTCAGGGTATCCGTCTCCTGGGCGAAGACGACGAGCTGACCAAGCGTAACGAGACGGCGACGATCGGTTCCCCTAAATCTGCGGTCGCATTGCCGTCCACGCCGACCCAGGGCCTGCTTTCGGCTCAGTAGGCTGTGGGTAGTTGTTTGTTTTAAAAGGGGCGCCGCCTGGAAGGCGCTTAGTGGCTGGGAGCGTTGCCGGTGGTTTTGTTCGGACGCCGGCCACCACTACGCTGTCGGGTGCTCTTGTGACGGCGTTGGCCGGATTGATCTCCCTCGCTCCGTTTGCCACGTTTGGCGACGGTCTCTCGTTTGATGTGTTTCCGGGGTTTGGGCGTGACCAACAGCTCCGGATCGACCTGGCGGACCGTGATCTTGTTGCCGACGTAGGCTTCTATCTCCGGTAGAGAGAAGGCATACTGCTCGCAGGCAAAACTATAAGCCTCACCAGTGGCGCCAGCCCGGGCCGTGCGTCCGATGCGATGGACGTAATCCTCCGCATCCTGTGGCAGGTCGAAATTGACGACGTGACTGATGCCTTCGATATGCAAGCCCCGCGCCGCGACGTCCGTGGCCACGAGGATGGGGAGTTCGCCGGCTTGAAAGCGCTTCAGTAGAGACATACGGGTCTTCTGAGGCACCTCACCGGACAGGATGGCTGTCTCGAAGCCGTTTCCTAGCAGGTATTCGGCGATTCGGTTGGTCGCGTGCCGGGTGTTGGCGAAGACCAACGTCCGGGTCATGTCGCCGGATTTCAGTATCCCGAGCAGCAGCGGGATCTTTTCCTCGTTCGACGTGTAGTAGACGTATTGCTCGACTTTGTCCGCCGTCATAAGTTCAGCGGCGATCTTGACCATCTTGGGGTTGTTCATGTGCTCGTAAGCGAGTTCGGTGACTCGGTACGGCATGGTCGCGGAGAACAGCATGTTCAGGCGTTTTTGCGGCGGCGGCATATTCCGCAGCAGAAAGCGGATATCCTTGATGAAACCGAGGTCGAACATGCGATCGGCCTCGTCAAGCACCATGACCTCGATATGTTTCAGGTTAAAGAGCCGCTGTTTATAGAAATCGATGACACGCCCCGGCGTGGCGACCAGTAGATCGACGCCGGCCTCAAGCATGTTCTTCTGAGTATCGTAGCCGGTACCTCCGAAGACAACGCCGACTTTGAGGTCAGTGAACTCACAGAGCGGCAGGGCGTCATTATGGATCTGAACGGCCAGTTCCCGGGTTGGCGCCAGGATCAGGCAGCGGGGCTGGTCGGCGCGCGGCGTCGCCAGCAGGCGGTTGATGGCCGAGATCAGAAAGGCGGCTGTTTTCCCGGTCCCTGTCTGGGCTTGTCCAAGAACGTCATGTCCGGACAGCGCGATTGGCAGGGCCTCCGCTTGGATCGGGGTGCAATGGGAAAAACCGGCTTTTTCAATTCCTTGTCGTAAAATTTCCGGAAGCTGAAGGCTGGCAAACGTGGTCTTGGTGAGATGGCTTTGGCTCATGACCCCCAAGAATAGCAGATATACGTCTCGGATTGGATAGCAAGGTGTCGCTATTATTTACGACAAAGGGGATTTGAATAGCGAGCCATTATTGGTTAATAATGGCGGACCGAGTCCCAGGTGCGCCTGGGTGTTAGGAACTTCTTATCGATATTCGGGCGAGGCGTCCGTTTACGAATTGGTCAGAGGTTGCTTTATGCCTCCCGCAGAGTTTGAGAACAATGGAGTACCCCAAAAGTGAGTGAGCAGATTATTTACGTTACGGATGCTGAATTTGATGAAAAGGTCCTGCGTTCAGATACCCCGGTATTGGTGGACTTCTGGGCGGAATGGTGCGGTCCTTGTAAAATGATTGCCCCGATCCTCGAGGACATCGCCAGTGAGTACGATGGCAAGGTCATCGTCGCCAAGCTCAATATCGATGAAAATCAGGCCACACCGCCCAAGTATGGGATTCGCGGCATCCCCACCCTGATGCTCTTCAAGGGCGGCAACGTTGAGGCGACCAAGGTCGGTGCAGTCTCCAAGTCGCAGCTAGCCGCATTTATCGACAGTAATATCTGATAGGGGCTCCGTCCCTCTGTTCGACCCGGTGGCGGCGTTTGAGCTTCGTTCGTCGCCATCGGTGGGACCCACTGGACTGGGTCATTGTCTCGACCCGTTTCCGTGATCACGCAATCCGGCCGATGCGCTCCATTATCAGGCTCGGGCGGGCACGGAACAGGTCTTGAGCATCCTATGGATATACGTGTGAATC
>Ga0114931_10006130_pt1 | contig 14812 bp, 11 predicted proteins | sample 2SBtaG_FD_89579 | JGI IMG/M metagenome (GOLD analysis project Ga0114931, IMG submission 89579) | Deep subsurface microbial communities from Kolumbo volcano to uncover new lineages of life (NeLLi) - 2SBTROV14_V59a metaG | ecosystem: Environmental > Aquatic > Marine > Volcanic | place: Kolumbo...
CCCGGCTGGGCCTTCGTCAAGTCCCGCCGCCGCCCCGGGCCGCTCGACCAGCTCGAGATCCGCGGCAGCCTGCAGTACTTCGGCGAGTTCCAGGGGGCGCTCGGCTGGCGCGTGCAGTGGAACGCGGTCGGGCGCCAGAACGGGCCGTTCATCGAGGCCTACTTCAAGTAGGGCTCAGGTGCGCACGCCCGTCGTGAACTTCAGCTCGCCCAGCGGCTCCTGGGGCTCGTAGCGAACCTCGAGGATCTCGACCTCGCGGACGCCGCCGGGCGCCCGGTAGGTGACCCCGTCGCCCTCCTCCTTGCCGAGCAGGGCGCGGCCGAGCGGCGACTTCCAGGACAGGACGCCGCCCTCGACGTCGACCTCGTCCTCCCCCCAGATCCGCCAGGTCCGCTCCTCGCCGTCCTCGGTCTCGATGACCACCGTGGCGCCGAAGAGCACCTTGGTGCCCGTCTGGGAGGCTGGGTCGACGACGATCACGTTGCCGAGGCGACCCATGAGGAAGCGCATCCGCTTGTCGATCTCGCGCAGGCGCTTCTTGCCGTAGATGTACTCGGCGTTCTCGCTGCGGTCGCCGAGGGACGCGGCCCAGGAGACCTCCTGGGTGATGCGCGGGCGCTCTTCGCGCTGGAGCCACTCGAGCTCGCGGCGGAGGCGCTCCGCGCCGGCGGGGGTGATGTAGTTGGGCGTCGACACGGTTGCTCCGAGCGCTGAACCCCCGTGATGTACCGTCGCGGGGGCTGCCGTCAAGTGCTACCCTGGCGGTCTCGGGAGGGCCGTGGTGGACCTGCGCTGGGCTGGCGCCGCGCGGAGTGTGGCGCGACGGTAGCGGGGGTCAGGCACTGAGCATTCGCAGATAATCAAGTTTCACCCGGGATCTTAGATCCGAATCATGAGCATTCGGGACCGTGGCGGTACAGCGAGAGCGCGCCGCCGGGGGCGGTGCGGGCCAGACTGAGCGCGCCGCCGCGGGCGTCCCCGGTGCGAAAGCGGGTCGCCGCCAGGGCGCCGCGGGCCGCTTCGCGCAGGGTCGCGTCCGAGACCTCGGCGGCGCGGGCGAGGGCGGGCAGGGCGCGGCGGGTGCCGACCCGGGCGAGGCCGGCCAGGGCGACGGCGCGTGCGTCGCGTGCGGGCGCCTCGACCAGCCGGAGCAGCGCGTACTCGACCGGGGCGCCGTGCAGCCGGGCGAAGGCGCGGGCGAGCGCCACCGTCTCGCGGAGCACGCCGTCGTCGGCGTCCGGCCAGCGCATCACCAGGGCCTGCAGGGCCGTGCAGAGCGCGGGGAGGGTCCCGAGGTCGCGGAGGCGCTCGGCGAGCTGCGCAGCGGAGATGCGCACCGGTCGAGCGGCCGCCCGGAGCCCCTCGGACACCCCGGCGAGGGCGGCGGGGCGGTCCCCCGTGGCGTCGAGGGCGCCGAGCGCGGCGGCCCGGAGGTCCTCCTCCAGCCACGAGGACGCGACGAGGGTGGCGAGAACGTCGCCCCGCTGCAGGAACCGGGCGGCGGCAAGGCGGATCCACCCGTCCCGGTGCTCCAGCGCCGCCGTGGCGGTCGCGCGGGCCTCGCGAGGCGGCGCCCGGTGCAGGTGCAGGGCCAGGCGCCGAGCGTGGACCGCGGGCGCGAGGGGCGTCGGGTCGGAGGGGACGTCAGGGGGCGGTGGCTGCGGGGTGCGCGGCGTCTTCGTCCCCGCCGCGCTCACCGCCGTGACGAGCGAGAGGGGGACGAGCAGCAGGGCGAGGATCGGATCCATCTTCTTTCATAAAGCCGTAACCGCGGGGGCTTGTCCACGGTCGATCACAGCAACCGCACCACCGGTCGGCGATCGAGCAGCAGACGCCCGGTTCTCAGGTCGCGGACCGTGGCGACCAGCCACCGGTCGGCGTCCACGCCGAAGGAGACCTCGAGGCGAGGGCCCGGGTCGTCCGGGTCGTGGGGTGGCTCGAGGCGGCCGAGCACCGGGTCGGATTCGTTCAGCGGCACGACGAGCGGCTCGCCCTCGGGCAGTCGGTGCAGAGTGCCGGTGCCGTCCCAGGTGAAGGGCGTCTCCTCGCGGCGCTGGCCGATCTCGGCGACGACCAGCTTGAAGTGGCGCTCGGGCTGGCCGTGGGCGCAGGTGGGCACCAGGCGGTCCCGCCACAGGTCGGGGGCGGTCGGGAAGCGGGTCCCCGCGGGCACGACCACCGCGTGCTCCCGGGCGCCCGTGCGCGGGTCGTGGACCACGATGGCGTAGTCGTGGACCACGTGGTCCTCCGGCGCGAACCCGGTGCCGCCGAGCTGCGCCGCCCCGAGGGCGACGGCGGCGAAGGGGTGCCAGGTGCGGACGCGGTGCTCGCCGAAGCGTTCCACGAGGGCGTCGCGGACCCCCGGCAGCAGGGTCGAGCCGCCCACCACCAGGACCTCGTCGGGCTCCGGATCGCCCCGGAGCACCTCGTCCACGGTGTCCGAGAGCGCTCCGAGCGCGCCACCTTCGCGAAGCAGGTCGACCAGCGCGTCGCGGCTCCACTCGACGGTCGTCTCGCCGAGAGCGAGGGCGTCCCGGTGGCCCTCGGGCGGCGCGAGGAGGAAGGGCTCGCGGTCGCGGAGGGAGAGCGCTTCCTTGACCCGCCGGGCCTCCTCGAGCAGCCACCGCTCCAGGAACCGGTCGGTGGGGGCGCGCCCGCCGGCGCGGCGCACGGTGGCGTCGAGGAGCCACGCGTCGACCCGGTCGCCGCCGAGCGGACGGCCGACCTTGCCGTGCACCGTGGCGCGACCGTCCTGCACGGCGTGGGCGTCGAGTGCCACGTGCACCACGTCGAGGGAGCCCGCGCCCCAGTCGACGACGAGCACGCGGGTGGGCCGGGTGGCGGAGACGCCGTAGCCGATGGCGGCGGCGACGGGCTCGTCGACCCACCGGATCGCCTGCACGCCGAGACCCTCGAGGAGCGCACCCACCTCGGCGCGGTAGGGCTCGAAGGCGTCGACGGGTGCGGTCACGACGAGCTGGCGGGGGCGCTCCAGGGTGACCCGCTGCGCCTCGGCGAGCAGCTCGCGCAGGTAGATCCGAGCCACCTCGCGGGCGCTCCAGGTGCGTCCGGCGGCACGGGCGACCGGGCGCAGTGGGGCGTGCAGCAGCGCGTCCTTGAAGCGCGAGGCGAAGGCGGCCCCTGGCCAGGTCGCGTTGCGCTCGACCGCACGCTGGCCGATGTAGCCCTCGCGTCCCCAGGTGAGCGCGTCGCGGAAGGGCGGGAGGCGGGCGAGCACCGAGGGCCAGCCGGTCTGCGGCGCGACCTCCACCGCAGTGGGGACCACGGACTCGGGCCCGGTCCCGAGCGGGTCTTCGTCGCGAGCGAGGCGGGGAAGTCGGACCAGGCGGGGCGCCGCCGCCCCGGCCTCCCAGCGTGCGAGGGCCGTGTTCCGGGTCCCGAGATCGAGCGCCCACCAAGTCACGTGGTGTCCTAACGCCGCGCGCCGAGGGACGTGTATGCTCGCCTCGATGGCGGCCATCTTCACCTGGCTTGTCGTCCTGTGCCTCGCCGCCGCTCCGGCTCACGCCCAGGCGCCCGCACCGGCTCCCGAGCCCTCGCCGGCCCCCGACCCCGACCACGTTCTCGCGGAGCGCCTGCGCGGCGCCTTCGGCGCTCCCCTCTCCAAACGGACCCGCCGCACCCACCGGCGCCCCGAGATACGTTTCGGGCACCATGTCGCTCGTTTCGCGTGTGCTCGCAGGACCGTCCGAGGTGACGGCGGTGCTCGGGCCGACCAACACCGGCAAGACCCACCGCGCCATCGAGCGCATGCTGAAGCACCGCAGCGGGATGATCGGGCTGCCTCTGCGCCTGCTCGCCCGGGAGGTATACGACCGGGTGTGCGTGGAGCGCGGGCCCGGCGAGGTCGCGCTCGTCACCGGCGAGGAGAAGCGGATCCCGCCGCACCCGCGGTACTTCGTGTGCACCGTCGAGGCGATGCCGCTCGACCGGCCGGTCGCCTTTCTCGCGGTGGACGAGATCCAGCTCGCCGCCGACCGCACCCGCGGGCACGTGTTCACCGACCGGATCCTCCACGCTCGCGGGGTGCTGGAGACGCTGTTCCTGGGCTCGGACACCATCGCCCCGCTGCTCCGCAAGCTCGTCCCCGGACTGACCATCGAGTCCCAGCCGCGGCTGTCCAGCCTGACCTGGGCGGGCACGAGCAGTCTCAACGGGCTGCCCAAGCGCTCCGCGGTCGTCGCCTTCTCGGTCGAGCGGGTGTATGCGCTGGCCGAGCGTCTGCGTGCAAAGCACGGCGGGGTGGCGGTGGTCCTCGGGGCGCTCTCGCCCCGCACCCGCAACGCCCAGGTCGACCTGTTCCAGTCGGGCGAGGTGCCCTACCTCGTCGCGACCGACGCGATCGGGATGGGGCTGAACCTCGATCTGGACCACGTGGCCTTCAGCGATCTCGGCAAGTTCGACGGGGTCGGTTGGCGCGAGCTCTCCGCTGCCGAGATCGGCCAGATCGCCGGGCGCGCGGGTCGGTATCGGCGGGACGGGACCTTCGGGGCCCTCTCCGAGCTCGGCGACCCCGACCCGGAGATCGTCCAGGCGGTGCAGACCCACCGCTTTCCACCGCTCGAGACCGTGTGGTGGCGCAACCACGAGCTCGACTTCGCCTCGGCGGAGGGGCTCCTCGCCAGCCTCTCTCGCCGCGCGCCGCACCCGTTCCTGGTGCGCATGCGCCAGGCGGAGGACCACGAGACCCTGGAGGCGCTGGCGGTGCGGACCGAGGTGGCCGAACGGGCCACGGACCCCGACCGCGTGGCGCTCCTGTGGGAGGTCTGCCAGATCCCCGACTTCCGCAAGACTCTGACCGACAGCCACGCGGACCTCCTGAGCCGGCTGTACCAACAGCTCTGCGACCACGGGCGCCTCGACTCGCGCTGGGTCGCGCGGCGCATCGACCACCTCGACCGCGTGGACGGCGATCTCGACGCGCTCACCACGCGGATCGCCTTCGTGCGCACCTGGAGCTACCTCTCGCACCGGCGCGAGTGGCTGGAGGACGCCGCGGGCTGGCAGGAGCGCACCCGCGACCTCGAAGATCGGCTGTCGGACGCGCTTCACGCCGAGCTGACCCGCCGCTTCGTCGACCGGCGCGCGATGCGGGCGACCCGTGCGTGGCAGGCGGGCGAGGAGATGGTGGACGCCGACGGGGCGGTCCGGGTGGACGGCGAGGAGGTCGCGGTGGTCCGCGGGCTCACCCTGCACGCGACACCCTCGCTGGACCGTGCGCTGCGCAAGGCGGTGCGGCGCGCGGTCCGCGACGAGGTCGCCCGCCGGGCCGAGGCCCTGGTGGCCGCCCCCGACGACGCCTTCGGCGTGGGTCCGGACGGGACGCTGTTCTGGCAGGGCGAGGCGGTGGGCCGGTGGATCCACGGGTCGGCGCCGCCGGAGCCCGTGGTGCGGCAGCTTCGCCACGAGGTCGTCCCCGCGCCGGTCCGCGAGCAGATCGGGCACCGGCTGCACCGGTGGACCCGCGAGCAGGTCGCGGCCCTTCTCGCTTCGCTGCAGGACGACCCGGCCCTGACCGCCCCTGCCCGCGCGCTCCTGCACGCCCTGCGAGCCCGTGGGGGCAGCGTGCCGCGGGAGGAGGTGACCGCCGAGATCCGGAGGCTCTCCGGCGGCGACCGCACCGCCCTCGCTCGCCGCAGCATCCGGCTCGGGCAGCGGCAGGTCTACGGCCTCGAGACGCTCGAGCCCGACCGGGTGGCCCTCCGCGCGGCGCTGTGGACCACCTGGAGCGGCCACCGGCCCGCCCCCGAGCCGCCACCGCCCGGTGCGACCTCGGTTGCGGTGGCGGACGGGGTGCCGCGCGCCTTCTACGCCGCGATCGGCTTCCCGGCGCTCGGGCCCCTGGCGGTGCGGGTCGACATCGCCGAGCGCGTGGCCGCTCGGGTCCGGAAGCTCGTGCGGAAAGGGCCCTTCGAGCCGCCGGAGGAGCTGCTCTCCTGGCTCGGGTGCCGCCACGCGGAGCTGGAGGGGGTGCTCCTGGCCCTCGGCCTGCGGCGCCTGGACGGGGATCCGCCGCGGTTCCGCGCGCAGAGCAGTCGCCCGGGTCGCCGTGGACGTGATAGGGTGCCGGCCGACTGGCGGTAGGGCCCGGCCGGGCGGGACGATCCGGCGGCGTTCGCGGAGGTTCCATGTCTCGGCTGTTGTGGTGGGTGCCCCTCGTTCTGGCGGCATGCAATCCCGTCTCGGACGGGCTGCGGGAGACGCCCGAAGGGGACGGTCCGATGGTGGTCGTCGACTGGGACGCGACGCCGCTGCCCGAGCTGCCGCTCCCGAACGATCTGGCCACCCGGCCCGATCCGACGTCGCCCACGGGCGTGCGGGTGAACATCAGCGTGGACGCGGCGAGCACGCAGCTCGAGGCCGACACGCGAGCGAAGATCGACGAGCTGACCGGGTGGGGCATCTACATGCCGATCACCGTCCGGTTCGACCAGCCCCTGGATCTCGACAACATCGCGACCCGGCAGCAGGACGACGGCGACTTCTCCGACGACGCCTTGTACCTGATCGACGTCACCCCCGGGACCTCCGACTACCTGAAGCCCGTCGCGCTGGACGTCGGCTCCGGGCGGTTCCCCCAGGACGTCGCCGACGCGGGCGCCTACTTCCCCAACGATCCGCACCTCGACAGCCCGTCGCTGCTCTTCGATCTGCACGACGAGGACAAGAACGGCAACGGGCAGCTCGACTGGGGCGAGGACGTCGACAACGACGGGTACCTCGACGTGCCCAACGTCTACCCGGACGGCGGCGACCCGCGCTTCGACCTGCTCACCTGGTACGAGAAGGTCACGAACACGCTGATCCTGCGGCCCGACCTGCCGCTGCACGAGGAGGCCACCTACGCGGTGGTGCTCACCGACCGCCTCGTCGGCACCGATGGCAACCCGGTCCGCTCGCCCTGGAAGTACGTCAACCACACGCGCCAGACCGCGGCCTTGGCGCCCCTGCAGCTGGCGATGCCCCAGCTCGGGCTGACCATGGATCAGGTCGCCTTCGCGTGGACCTTCACCACCGGGCGGGAGACCGGCGATCTCGTCGACCTGCGCCGGTCGCTGGACGGCGAGGGCCCCTTCGACTGGCTGCCCAAGGAGGTCCCGCCGGCGGTCAGCAAGGCCGACGTGATGCAGGAGATCCCGGGGAACGACAACCCCTACGTCCTGCCCGTCTCCTCGCTCACCAACCTGCTCACCGCGGTCGACCTCGTCGACCCGGCGACAGCCCCGATGATCGCCGAGGGCTACAGCCACGCGAGCGGTCTGGTCGGCGGGCACTTCACGACGCCCTTCCTGCTCGCGGACAAGGACGACGGCGGCGGCGACACCACCGACGAGTGGTGGGAGATCGACCCCGAGAAGGGGACCGCCTTCTACGCGCCCCAGGACGTCGCGTTCACCTGCGTCCTCCCCAAGCCGACCGCCGACCGCCAGGCGCCCTTCGACGTCGCGATCTACGGCCACGGCTACGGCTCCAGCCGCTTCGAGGCGATGAGCTTTGCCTGGGTCTGGGCCCGGCTGGGGGGCGCGGTGTGCATGATGGACTTCCCCGGCCACGGGCTGTCGTTGTCCCAGTCCGATCTCGACCAGATCGGGCCGCTGCTCGAGGTGGCCGGCCTCACCCCGCTGCTCGAGCACCTGAAGCAGGGTCGCGACTCGGACACCGACAACGACGGGCAGATCGAGTCGGGCAACGACCAGTGGACGGCCGACGCCTTCCACACCCGCGACCAGGTGCGCCAGGCGGTGCTCGACTGGTTCTGGCTGATCCGCTCGATCGAGAACTGCGGCACCGGCACCATGGACGTCGGCGGCGAGCAGCGCACCTCCTGCGACTGGGACGGCGACGGCCAGCCCGACATCGGCGGGCCGAACGCGCACATCCTGCTCGCGGGCGGCTCGCTCGGCGGCATCATCGACGGCGTGGCCGCGGCGGTGAACCCCGACGTCGACGTCAACGTGCCCATCGTGTCGGGGGCGGGGCTGATGGACGTGAGCACCCGGGCGCCGACCGGCGGCGCGGTGCAGGCCATGGAAGGCAAGATCATGAGTCCGCTCTTCCTCGGCCACCCGCAGTCCGACGGCTCGCTGCAGAACACCGAGATGGTCGACAACTTCCGCGACATGATCGAGCGCCCGATCGGGACCCTGCCCTCGACCGACCAGGTCGTCGGCGGCAAGGTCGTCGTCGAGAACCTCGACAACGGCGAGGTCCGCGAGGGGTGGATCCCCGACGGCACCTGGGTGCCGAACAGCACCTGGAGCGGCCCCGCCCCGGGCGCCTTCCGCATCGGGATCCCCGCGGACGCCCTCGACTACTTCGAGCGTCGCGCCGCCACCGGGATGCCCGAGACCGGCCCCGAGGAGGGCGTCGAGTACACCGCCCCCGACAACGTGGGCCTGGGCGACCGGCTGAAGGTCACCTTCTACGACCGCGACGGCAACGAGGTCGACACCATCGACACCTTCGACCAGGACGTGGAGGTCCTCGGGGTCACCTACAAGGCGGGCTCGCCGCTGGTGGCGCTGCAGTCGGGCTACGGCCAGATCGGTGCCTCGCCTGACTTCCGCCGCTTGCTCTCGGTGGTGTCGATGGTGGTCGAGCCCGGCGACCCGATCGCCTACGCGCCCCACTACTTGAAGGAGCCCTTCGAGGCGCTCGGTGGCAAGCAGACGAACGTGCTGCTGGTCCCGAGCCCGGGCGACATGGTCGTCGCGGTGAACGCCGAGATCGCCAACGCCCGCGCCGCCGGGCTGTGGCCGCTCTTCGAGCCCGACTCCCGCTACGGCGAGTCCATCGACCACTTCCTCATCGACAAGAAGGTGGTCCACGGGCTCGAGGAGTTCGGTCCGTACACCTGCAACGACGGCAGCCCTTGCCTGTTCGACGCCGACGACCTCGACAACGGCACCGACGACTTCGGCGCGCCGTCGAGCTACCCGCTGCGCGTCACCCGGGCGACCTCCTCGGGCATCTCGGGGATGCGCCTGCCCTACGTCGCCGAGCACGGCATCCACGGGATCCGGTCCCCGAACCCGAACCTCTCCTTCGACATGAGCATGTTCGTGCTCAACCAGGTGGCCCGGTACATGACGACCTACGGCCAGGTGCTCACGGACGACCCCTGCATGCAGGACAACTCGTGCGACTGGATCCCCACCTCGGAGGGTTCCCGTTGACCCGCGTGATGCTCCTCGCGCTGCTGTGCGCGCCGGCCGTCGGCTTCGCCCAGGACGGCGGCGCCACCGCCCCGGCGGACCAGAGCGACTACTCGACCTGGGGCGACCTGCGGTGGATCGGGAGCTACGTCTCCGACTTCCCCGTGGACGCCGACGGCACCACGCCCGGCCAGACCCTGTGGCTCGACCAGCGCCTGCGGGCCGGCGTCGGCGCCGACTACGGCACGTGGGGCTGGCAGATCGAGGCGGATGTCCTCACCGGCCAGCTCGCCGGGCCCACCTGGGATCTGGGCTCTCTCGACGAGCGCCACCGCGACGAGCACGGCGCGCTGACCCTCGACGGCCTGATGCCGCGCAAGGCCTTCGTGAAGGGGCAGGTCGGCCACGTGGAGCTGAAGGGCGGGCTGATGACGAGCCACTGGGGCCTCGGCCTGCTCGCCAACGACGGCGACCACGAGCCCCTGTTCGGGCGCACCGACCTCGGCGACCGGGTGTTCCGCGCCCAGGCGACGTGGATGCCCGCGCCCACCGCCCACGGCCAGGACGTCTTCGCCGCCGCGGCCGACCTGGTGCTCGAGGACGGCACCGCGAGCCTGTACCGAAACCAGTGGGCGACCCAGGGGATCCTCGCGGCGCTCCACGTCACCCCCAAGCACGGCCAGCACGGGGTCTACGTCGTCTTCCGCCAGCAGTGGAACCGCGACACGGCGCGCACGCTCACCGTGGGCGTCGCCGACGGGTTCTTCGACGAGCCGGTGCCCGTGGGCCAGTGGAAGGGCCGCATCGCCGGCGAGGCGGTGGGCATCGTCGGGAGCACCGACAGCGCGACCACCTACGCCAGCCCGCAGCGCACGGGGGTGCTCCAGGGCGGCGCGGTGCTCCACGCCTCGCTGACCTGCCCCTGCGACCACTTCCACGCGCACCTGATCGCCGGCTACGCCTCGGGCGACGCCAACGTCGACGACAAGTGGAACCGCGAGTTCACCTTCAACAGCAACTACGACGTCGGGCTCGTGCTCTTCGACCAGGTCCAGGGCGGGATCGACGCGCGGACCTACCAGCAGCTCTCCGACCCGACCATGGCCGGCCAGGCTCCCGACGGTGCCGACCAGCTCGTTCGCGAGGGCGCGGTGCACGGAGCGACCTTCGTGCAGCCGGCGGTGCAGTTCACCGGGATCCAGGACGTCGACCTGCGCGTCGGCGGGCTCTTCGCCTGGTCGAGCGGCCCCTACGCGAGCCCCTGGTACAGCTTCCGCAACGGCGGCGTGGCCACCAACCCCTACGACGTGCCGACGCCCGGGCCCTACCTCGGCACCGAGGTCGACTGGGCGGTCTCCTACGCCCACGCGGTCTACGAGACCCTCACCCCGAGCATCGGCGTGCAGGGCGGGCACCTGTTCCCGGGCCCGGCGCTGCAGGGCATCGACAAGCCGGTGATCTCCCACCTGATGGCGACCGCCCGCCTCCGCTGGTAGCGCGATTCAGCCCCTCGATCTGGTGGTGGTGGGGGCGGGGGCCGCGGGGCTCATGGCCGCGACCTGGGCCGGGCGCACCGGGACGCCGCCGCTCGTGCTCGACGGCGCGCGGGTGCTCGGCGCAAAGATCCTGGTGGCCGGCGGCGGGCGGTGCAACGTGACCCACGACGTGGTCGACGAGCGAGCCTACTCGGGCTCGACGCGGCCGGCGATCCGCAAGGTGCTCCGCCGCTTCGACGTGGAACGGACGGTCGCGTTCTTCGCGGAGCTGGGCGTGGAGCTGAAGCGGGAGGAGACCGGCAAGCTGTTCCCGGTATCCGACGATGCGCACACGGTCCTCGACGCGCTCCTCGGCGCCGCGCGGGCCGCCGGCGCGGAGATCCGCCATCCGTGGCGGGTCCGGGGGGTGCGCCGCGAGGAGCCGGGCTTTGCGATCTCCGGCACGGGGGGCACGATCCACGCGCGGCGCCTGATCCTCGCCACCGGGGGCAAGAGCGTGCCGAAGTCCGGGAGCGACGGCGCCGGCCTCGAGATCGCCCGGTCCCTCGGGCACACGGTGACGCCGCGCCTGGTGCCGGCCCTGGTCGCGCTCCGCCTGGCGGACGGCTGCTTCGTGCGCGGGCTGTCCGGGCTGTCCATCGAGGCGACCCTGGAGGTCCGCTCGGCCACCGGCAAGCGCCTGCACGCGCTCACCGGCTCGACCCTGTGCACCCACTTCGGGCTGTCCGGCCCGGGGCCGATGGACATCAGCCGCCACTGGCAGCGCGCCGTGCTCGACGACCCGGGGGCACACCTCGTGGTCCGCTGGCTGCCCGACGAGACGCCCGAGACGCTGGACGCCGCGCTGCGCGACCTCGGCGGGAGCACGGTGGGCCGGTTCCTCGGGAGCCGAGTGCCCGCCCGCCTGGCGACCGCCCTGTGCGCGGAGGCCGCCGTCGACCCGGCGACCACCGGCCACGTGTTGACCCGCCCGCAGCGGCGTGCGCTCGTGCGAGCCGTCCTCGACACGCCGCTCCCGGTGACCGGCCCGCGCGGATGGAACTTCGCCGAGGCGACCGCGGGCGGGGTGCCGCTGTCCGAGGTGCACCTGAAGCACATGGCCTCCCGGCGGGCGCCGGGGCTGTACCTGTGCGGTGAGATGCTCGACGTGGACGGCCGGATCGGCGGGTACAACTTCCAGTGGGCCTGGTCGAGCGGGTTCGTCGCCGGGAGCGCGGCGGGCGGCGCGTCCTGACGCGCCCGCTACTCCGCGGGGAAGGGCGGCGGCACCGGGCCCGGGTGGGCGCGGGTGATCCGGAACATCAGGAGCATGAGCTGGAGCGTCAGGGTGTTCTTGTCCGGGATGAGCGACGGGTCGCCGGCTGCGACGGCGGGGGCGATGGCGGCGCGGGCGTCCTCGACGTCGGAGCGGTCGGCGTCGTCGAGGAAGCTGCTGTCGAGCATCCCGGCCCAACCGAACCGGATCCTGGGCTGACTCACGCTCATGTCGTCCGAGTGTACCCCGGAGGTCCGACGTCGATCAGGAGGAGCTGGCGTCCGCCACCTCGGGCCCCAGCGGGAACCGGCGCTCGAGGTTTCCATAGGCCTTGGGCGTGAGCTCGATCACCGTGTGCAACGGGATGGACAGGTGCGGGATCGACGCCCGCGGCGCGTCCGTGAAGTAGCCGTACAGCGCGCGCATCACCGCCTGGTGCGAGACCACGAGGACGGTCGACTGCTGGCGCTCCAGCTCGAGGAGCACCGGCTCGAGGCGGTCCATGATGTCCTCGTAGGACTCGCCCTGGGGATAGCGGTAGCGGAGCTTGTCGGCCTTGCGCGCCGCGAACTCGGCGGGGAACCGCGCCTCGATCTCGCGGTAGGTGAGCCCGTCGCAGCTCCCGGCGGAGATCTCGTCGAGGGCGCGCCACCGTTGCACCTCGTCGGAGACTGCCTGCCCGGTCTGTACCGCGCGCTGCAGGGTGCTCGTCCACACCTGCAGGCTGGCCCCGGCGGGGAGGCGCTCGCGGGTGAAGGTGGCGAGGTTCCGCGCGTAGGCGTGCCCCAGCTCGGACAGGGCCGCGTCGCCGCCGATGCGACGCTGGATGTTGTACAGGCTCTGGCCGTGACGCGTCAGCCAGATCCGGCGCGGCGCGATGTGCAGGTTCATCAGGAAGAACACGATGCGGCCGGGCAGGTACCCGCGGATGCGGTTCAAGACCATCCGCCGGTTGACGTCGATCACCTTGATGAACGCGTACTCCTCTTCGTCGATCGGCTCGTACACGCGCTCGTAGTGCGCGATGCGCGCGCGGAAGTCGGCCACCGCCTCCTCGGGGGAGACCTCGGCGTAGTCGGGCGAGAGCAGCTTGGTCTCGCGGATGTTCGCCTCGATCAGCGCCAGGTCGTCGCAGATCACCTCGACGAAGACCACGTCCACGCCGGCCTGGGCGAGCCGATCGGCCACCCAGCGTCGCCGGGCGCGGGTGGAGTTGGTCGCGTCGTAGATCCCGACGTCCCCCTCGGTGGCGAGCCAGGCCACGAGGTCGCGGAGCGCGGCGTGCGCCACCTGCTTGCGCGCCTCGCGGCCCTCGACGTTCTCGGGGTCGAAGAAGGAATGGGGCTGTCGGGCGCCGAGCCGCGCGCGACGGTAGTTCCCGACGTTGAACACCCGCGCCGCGAAGCCACGCCAGGACAGGTAGCGGGCGAGCTTTCGCGCGGTGTAGGTCTTGCCGCGGGCGGGGAGCCCGACCATCACCAAGACGAGCTTGCGGTGGGGGGTGCCGTCGCCGCGCACGTCAGCCCTCGTGCTGGGCGGCGTCGATCTCCTCGACGTCGCGGTGCGAGCCGAGGAAGACCGCGATCCACCGCGTGTCGTCGTTGTTCTCGAGGATCAGCTTGGCGATCACGGTCATCGGGACGCTGAACAGCGCGCCCACCGGACCCCACAGCCAGCCCCAGAACAGCAGGGAGAGGAACACGACCAGCGGCGACAGGCCCAGGCTGCGGCCCTGGAACCGAGGCTCCAGCAGGCTGCCGATCACGATGTTGATCCCGAGGAACAGCAGCGCCACGCCGAGCGCCCATCCCAGCCCCAGCTCCACGATCGCCAGGGCCACCGGGGGGATCGCCGCGACGATGGAGCCGATGGTCGGGATGTAGTTGAGCAAGAACGCGACCAGCCCCCACAGGATGGGAAAGTCGACGCCGATCAGCGCGGTGCCGCCCGCCGCGAGGAGCCCGGTGGCCAGGCTCGCCAGCGTCTTGATCACCAGGTAGCGCTGGATCTGGCCGGTGGAGTCCGTGAAGGGCCCGAGGGGGCGCTCGCTGGTGCCGAAGGCGACCTCGACCTTGCGGGTCAGCTCCGAGGCCTCGAATAGGATGAAGGTCATCGTGATGATCACGATGAGCAGTCGCGAGAGCACGCTGACCACGGCGTTCAGCGAGCTGCCGAGCACCTGCATCATCACGCCCGGGTCGAGGTCGGTGACGTCGAAGCGCCCCAGATCGAGGCCCCAGGCATTCCCGACCGCGACGACCCGCGCCATGGTCTGCTGGAACTCGTCGTCGTAGTCGCCGATGCGGGCCGAGAAGGCGCGGACCGTCTAGGCGAGGATCCCGGTGATCCCCGCGAGGAGCAGCGCGATGACGAGCACGACCAGGGAGATCGAGGCCCAGCGCGGCACGCCGGCGCGGCGCAGGGCGTTGACCCCGGGGATGGCGAGCATCGCGAGGAAGGTGGAGAACACGATCGGCAGCAGGACGTCGCCCGCCGCGCGCAGCCCGGCGATCAGCACGACCAGCGCCGCGAGGGCGAGGAGCCCTCGCAGGGCGCGGCGCTCGGTCAGCGGCGTCTCGCTCAAGGGGGCTCCTCCTCGTCGTCATCGGTCCGGTACAGGTACACGTCGTGCTTCGAGTAGGGGATCTCCAGGTCGTGGGCGGCGAAGGCCTTGTAGATCCGGGTGTTCATCTGGTCGAGCACGCTCCCACGGTGGTCGGGGCGTTCCACCCACACGAGGAGCTGGAAGGACAGCCCCGAGGCGCCGAACTCCCGGAAGCGTACCTGGGGGGCGGGGCTGCGCACGACGTGGGGCAGGCCCTCGGCGCAGGTGTGCAGCACCTCGCGCACGAGGTCGATGTCGGCGCCGACATCGACCTCGTGCG
>Ga0114931_10006131_pt1 | contig 14809 bp, 18 predicted proteins | sample 2SBtaG_FD_89579 | JGI IMG/M metagenome (GOLD analysis project Ga0114931, IMG submission 89579) | Deep subsurface microbial communities from Kolumbo volcano to uncover new lineages of life (NeLLi) - 2SBTROV14_V59a metaG | ecosystem: Environmental > Aquatic > Marine > Volcanic | place: Kolumbo...
CTGCGGGTGATCGCTTGCCAGCTTGACGACCACCTGAAAGGGGTTTCTCTCCCTTTCGGTATGAATCGATCTTAAATAGCGACCGGTGCGGCCTCTGGGTCTCTCCGCTTCTGCACGGACCCGTTCTTTGGCGCCACGTTCCGCATCCAGCGTTATCTTTTCGGCGGTTTCCAAAAACACCGTGTGCACCGTGTTCACCAGATCGGATTGGAAATTTTTCAGATCGGAAGGGTTTTCAAATTGAATTGTAAAAGACATCCAAGGCCCTCCGAAAGAAAACGTTATCAATTAAAAGTTTAAGATTCGATAGGGTTCCCACAGAGCTTTCACCACGGCGGGAATCGGAACGCGGTTGATTTCAAGCAACCCGGGCGTCGATTCATCGGACTCGAACAGTTTGGATTTGTCGGCAAACAGAAACTTGACCCAAAACAACATCCCCTGTTTGACCGGTTCGGGAACGGAGGATGCGTCTCCGTATCCCGCGACAAATTCAATTTCCACCGCGTTGACGCCACGAAGTCCGGCAGGCCACTCGGCCCCCTGATTCAACGCAATACGGCCCGGCTGAGAGACAGCGTCCACCAGGTAATTGGAACTGTCGAATACCGTTTCTGTGTTCGCGGCGTCATGCGTTTTTAAAAACGTCACCGATATCAGCGGCGCGCGCGGCATCTCGATGAGGCGTTTGACGGCGTCGAAATGAGACACCGGCAATTCGAAATAACCTTCCCCGGGCGCGTTCTTATTCTCGCTACGGGGAAAAGCGTCCAGCCACAGGACCCAGGTCTGAGTAATTAAAGACCGACCGGTCCATTCCTCGAACCGTTGCCGGACAGCGGTGACGAGCGCGGTGATGAACGCATCGTCATCGGCGTCGGAAATCCTCAAATAGGTTTTTGCTTCGCTTAAAGACACCGGCTCTAAAGCCGGCGGGGTTTTCAACTTTAATGCCATTTGGAGTCACCTGGCCTCCCCTGATGAACGAAGGCAATCATTGTTTTTTGATTTTGTTTTCAGGAGCGACGCCCCTGTCTTTTTTCCGCGATGCTTTCGACCGCCCGTCAACCGCCTTTGCCCATCCTTCGGCAAGAAAAGCCTGACCGAGATCATCCGGCACCTCGTATTGTTCAGCCTCGGCATAGGAAAGGACGGAAACCCCGTCCGGGGAACCCAACCGGGTTTCCAGCATTTTTATTTTCATGATTTCTCCTGTTTACAACCCTCCCACCTTCCTTTTCAGGGTGAGGGGAAGCGTGTTAAGCCCCTCCTTTGATAAGGTGGGGTTTGGGGAGGTTGAGGTTTAGCTCACCGGGCTGAGGTGCGGCACGCCGCGCAGAATCACCGCGCCGTAAAGAGCCCCGGTGGTCCCGTTGGAAGTGACGAACACCCTGATATACCGCTTGCCGCCCTTATAACCAACGCGCTGAACCGCATTGGCGGCAATGACGGTGAACGCTCCCTCAAGATCGGCGGTGGCCACGTAGCTGTAGGTGGCGTTATCGTCCGATTCCTGCAATTTTGGTGTGTGCGTGCCGTCGGTCAGAGCGCCGGACTGAATCACAGCCGTCGCGGAGTCGAATCCGCGAATGTCCACCCCCGCCAGCGGCGGGTTTGAATTGTAAACGGCTGGATCGATGGATTTAACGGCATCCACGTTGTTTTTTAAATCGCGCATAACAATACTCCGTATTGAAGGAGGCCGGAGGCCGGAAATCGGAGACCGGTCTGCGGCCTGCGGTTTATGTTTATACTGCTGTCTTCTGGATGACCAGCGCTTCGAAATTGGCCACATCGCCGCCGGTGCGCTTGGTGGTGTAAAAAAGCACAAACGGTTTAGCGCTGAAAGGATCGCGCAGAACGCGCACGCCCAATCGGTCAACAATCGTGTAAGCCTGCCGAAAATCGCCAAACGCCAGGGAGAGGGAATTGGCGGCGACCGCGGGCATGTCTTCCATGCGTTCGATCGGATATCCGAGGAGCGTCTGCAATTCACCGGCCTCCAGGGAAGGTTGCCAGAGGTATTGGCCGGTGGAATCCTTGAGTTTGGAAATGGCCTCTACCGTCGAGCGGCTCATCACCCAGCGGGCGTTTTTGAGGTAAGGGCTTTTCAGGGCGTAAGCCACCGTACGCAGGCCATCGGCGGTGAGCGCGGACGCGCTTCCCGAATTGACCTGTTCGACCTGCCCCGGATTCGCGCTTCCCGCCGGATATGTGAGAATGCCGCGCGGTTTGCCAACGCCGTCGCCGTTGATGAAAGCGGTGTTTTCGAGACGCGACAGTTTGTCCGCCACCTTGGCGGACAGCCAGCTCTCGACGTCTATGCGTGCGTCGTCGAGCAGGGATTGAGTGGCTTTGGGCATGGCGTAAAGCTCGTGCACGGGAAAACGGCGCGTGCCGATGGTTGGCGTGTTGCTTTCCGAACGCACGCCGCGCTAGGTGGTCCAGCCGGCGTCGGCTTCGTCCAGATCATCGGGGATTTCCAGCGCGTCGCTGGACACCGTCTGCACTGTGGCGATATTGCGCATGGGCGACGTTTCGAACACCTTGCTGATGATCTGATGGGACATCCCGGACGTCACCCAGTAGCCGCCGTCGGGGTCGCTGTCGGTGGCGAGAAGCTTGATCTCGTGGTCGCTCATGGCCCCTTCGCCTTTTCTCAAATACTTGGCGACGGCGATCTTTTTCTGCCTGGCTAAGGGGTCGAAAGCGTCCTCCTGGCCAACGGCAAATCCCGGCCGGTTGAGCTGGGTTTTGACTTTCTCCAGACCTTCCTTGACGTCCATGAGACTCTGGATTTCTCCGGCAATGCGATTCACCTGATCCTCCAGCAAGGGATCGACCCGGCCTTTTTTCTCCAGTTCCGCCAGACGCTGATCGTTTTTCAATTTGTGCTCGCGGAAAGCATGGTTCAATCCGTCCACGAGTTCCTTGATTTCATTCATATTTCAATCTCCTGTTTCAGAACGCACCCCGCCCCTTCGCCCTTTCGGGAATCATTTCTCAAGCGGGCAGACGGGAGGGCGCTTTATTATTGGGTTTTGAAGGTGGTTAAAAGATTTTTCATGGAACTTAAAAGAGAGGCTTCCTGTCCCGTGGTGTGCAAACCGCAGGCGTCGGCTCCCAGGGTTTCCGTGGAGTGGGGTTCCGGCTCCGTCAAAAGGAGTGACTTTAATTCGTGAAGCGCCTGGCGGGCGCGCTTTTTATCCAGCCCGATTTCCTGACGCAGGAATTGATGCAAAAGGTCCTGCCGGGCCTTGACCGTGGTCACGCCGGCTTTGGGATTCATGGGAAAGGTGACAATGCTGTACTCGAATAGCTGGATTTCCTTGAGACGGCGAATCATCGGATTTCTCCGGTCCGGCGCTTCCTTGACGGTGAGATAGCCGATGGAAAGTCCCGTGCGCCCGCCCACCTTGACCGCCATTTTCATGAGAGACTGCCGTTCTCTCGCGACCCGGACATTGAGATCGAGCAGGCCCCGTACCAGAAGACCGCGATGGTCTTCTTTGGCTTCCAGGTTCCAGCCGATCTGGCGGGTGGGATCGTGATGATCCAGCACGGGTATCTTGCCCTGGGTTTCCAGAAGGGTTTTTCTAAACGACCCTTTTTCCACCACGTCGCCTCCCAGATCGGTCTCGCCGAAGGTGGAAGCGTAACCCGTAAACTCGCCGGATTCCGTGACCCGGGCGATTTTAAAGGGAAAGGATTTGATCTCTTTCATACAAAATTCCTCGTTGTTTAAGAAGGAGAATTCTCTTTTGCGGCAGGCAACACATCGCCGCCGGGAAGTTCCTCGAACCCGACCAGATGGCGTTTTTCATTGAGGGTCAGGAAATGGCTGTCATTGGCCCGTTTCCACAAGGATTCCTGATCCTCCGACAAGGCCTCGATCCTGTCCCGGTCGTAATCCAGAAAAAGGTCCCCGCCGAATTTTGGCGTCAGCCAGTTGTTGAAGGCGTCGCGCAGACGGTTCAAAGCCGGGCAGACCACCTCGGTGTACAGGGCCTTCCTGCCTTCCTTCCGGTTTTGATAGGTCGCCGGTTGCAGGCCGATCAGTTCCGGAGGAACGTTATAGACCTGGGCGATTTGCAGGGCGCTGAACTTGAGGCCCTCGATCCAGTCCATGTCCTTGGGAGACATGCCGAGTTCCTTCCAATCCAGATCCTGCTCGAGGAGCAGGGGTTCCCTGGCGTTTTGAATGCCCTGAACCTGCTCCCGCATTTCTGTTTTCAAGCGGTTGAACTGGTCGTCGGTCAAGCGTTCCTTGGCCACCAACGCGCCGGACGGCACCGCGGAATTTTGCAGAAGCGCCGAGTTCCATTTATCGCCGGCGTTGATTTTATCGACCGCCAGGGCCGCCACCTGTATGGGTGACAACCCGTACCAGTCATCTTCCGGATGAAACAGTTTCAAATGCAGGACCTGATCCCTGGGAAGCCTGTGGACCTGACCGCCGATGCGATACTCGTAACCCGCAATCAGGTTGACCGGGTGCGGAAGCACACGCATTCGGTCCGGGCGCAAGGCATACATTTCGCGGGGCACTCCCCCCCGGCCCTCACTTTCCGAAGCTCCCGGACCGACGATTTCAAGATACGAATTTCCTGAAAGATACAGGTACCCGATAACCGCTTCGATAAACTCGAATTTCCCCTGGAGCGGATTGGGCCTTTCGATCAGGCTGAGCAAGGGATGAACGCCGATTTCCCTGCGCCCCCCATCGGCAAGGCGCTGATAAAGCACCCAATGGACCCCGGCGGCGGCCTGAGCGATTTCCTTGATGCAGGCGAAGACGACGCTGTTTTTTCCGTAACCCTCCCGGGCCAGCGAGGAATAATCGGCATTGCTTGAGATTCCCTGGCCAAGGGGCAGAAACATCGTGAGCGCACGGGTGATAGCGCTCTGTTTCGTGGTCCTGTTTTTAAACCATTGAAATAGTTTCATGTTTATCCAGTGTGTTGAAGGATCAATCCATATGGTCTGGATCTACCCGTGCCGGGCATGAAGGCAAAGGTGCAATACCACATGCCCGTGCCGCTTTGCGGCTCGCGATTGACGTATAGTACGGTCTTCTTAAATGCTTCTTCTTTCGTTGATGCGACGGCGCTCGTCTTCAATCATGCGGGCGAATTTGCGGGCAGTCGCCTGATCGGGCGTAAATCCGCTGGTGATTTGAAAGGTGATGTTGTCGCCGCCTCCCCTGCGAAACTGTTCGGCCTCGACTTTAGGAAGCACGGTTTCTCCTTGATGTATCTCAGCCAGCATGTCGCGGGGAACGAAACGAATCCCGGAGGCAAATGAAGGAACCTCAAACTGCGGGTCGAGGTTCAGCCCTAGGGGATTGCCGTTGACGGGAACCAGACCGCCGGGACCCAGATTGGGGCTGGCGGTGATTTCCAGGGCGGCCTGTTGTGCGGCTCTTATTCGATTAAACGCCGAAACTCCCGATGCGGACACGGCGTTAAAAACAGACACGGCCTGTCTTCTAAACTGCTCGAAGGCTTTTTGCGAAGGACCGGTCAATCGATCGTCGAAGTTGACGACGATATTGGCTTCGACGGTGTTTGCGATGGGCATGGTTCACCAGAAAGTGTTTTTTAAAGTAAATCGAACAAGGTTTCTTCAATCAGTGGCACGGGCTTTCCAGCCTGTCCTGCTAAAATAAAGTCGCTTCTTTAAATAAATGACCGCCGCCGCAGGCGGACGGAGACTCTGGCAAGAATTTATACTTATAAGCTGTAACAAGTTGCGGAGACTAAAACCCACTAAGGGGAATAAAAGGAAAGCTGGATCTTCACGCCTCATCCGAGCCTGCGTACTCTCGGTCCGTTCCTGCCGGACGCGATCAGGCTGAACAGCATCTCCAGGGCGTCGGGACCGTCGTCGTGGTCGGCTTTGGGAAAGTATTTGAGCTGATCGAGAAGGATGCGGTCGCGCTTGCGAAAGCGGATCAGCCCGTTTTTAATGTGCGGTTGCAGTTTGGAGATCCTCAACGTTTTGTCGGCATGCGGACGCACGCCGGTCACGGCCAGATAGATTCCCCGTTTGGCTCCTTCTTTAACGACCTGATCCTTGAACAGCTCCTGAAACTGCACCTCTTCAATGACGATGCGATCGAATTGATAATTTTCGTGATATTGAAACAGGTCCTCCATGATGCGGTCGGGATGCCGCTTTTGAATATCGGCTTCCAGGACATCGATCACCCCGTTTTCCCGAACGCCGCCGATGAGAATGGCGGACGGATCGGACTTTCGGGACGCATGTCCCATCGAGGGATCGACAGCGCAATAAAAGCCCCTGTACTCCCCCCTGGACAAACCCAGGGCGATGTTTTCTTCGTCGCAGAATGAGAACCAGCCTTCCTGAAACAGGCAGTCGTCAGGGTCGATGGGTTCGTTCTGTTTTTCGGAATCGAAAAAAGCCGGCCCGTCCGACACCCGCATCTTCATGAGGTCTTCATAGGGTTCCACCTGGGGCCAAAGCACCTGGGTGTCTTTCAGCATGTCCTCCCGGTGATCGGCGAAGAATTGATCCGCCTCTTTTTCGGCCTCGGCTGGCGCCGGATTTGAAAATATCGATTCCCACTGTTCCCAGAGCGGGGAGCTGGACCAGCGGATGACAGCCTGCCATTTTTTCCCCGTCCACCCCGGCTGTTTGAGCAGGCGCGCCAACAACGAGTCGTAATGGAGAATCGTGCCTATGACGATGGTGACGGTGTATTTGCCGCCGACCTTCATGACGGCTTTAAAAAACCATTTACGGTCCTTTTCCCTTTGTTCCGGGGAATCGATGTGTTCGTCGTTCTCCAGATCGTCCAGAATCACAAGATCGGGCCTTCGGCTTCCAAACCGGATGCCACGCAATCGTTTGCGCTTACCCCAGCAGGCGACCTTCACCCCGTTTTGCGTGAGGATTTTTCCAACCTTCCAGGTCCGGCCCTCTCCACAGACTTCGGGGAAGTCTTCCAGCAGACGTTCATTGACCTCAAGCTCGGCCTTGATGGACTCCAAAAACTCCTCCGCCTGTTCGGTGGTGTCGGAGATCACGCAAATGAAGCGGCGACGCCTGGCGGCAATGCACCAGAGCGGCAAAATGAGCGTGGCCAATGTCGATTTGGCGTGGCCCCTGGGCGCGGCCTGAACGAGCCTCGCCCCTTTCCCCGTCGACTCCGCCTGCAGGATTCGACCGCGGAAGATTTCATACAACTCCTCATGCATGACGGAAGGTTTTTCGGTCAGATGATGAGAAAAATAGGTTCTGGCAAAAAACGCCAGTTCGGTCACGGCGCGTTCGATGCGTTTTTGTTTTTTATCCGGCGCGTTGTCCCTGAAGGGAGTGACCGCCGACTCGATGAGGGTTCTGATTTCGTGATAGCCGCGTCGGGCCCTTTTGAAGACAGCCATTTTTCCCTTACTTTTTCGCCAATGTCCTCGAGATGAAGCCCAACCACCTCAGCCGACCGGGTTTCGCCTTTCTCAATGAGCGTCTTAACGACGCTTTTGAGAACAACGATGAGAAACGACTCGGGGTCCACAGCCTGGGCCTGGATCAGGGTTTTGTGAATTTCCAGACTCCTGCGGACATAAGTGCAGTACATCCGGTGTCCGGCGAGGTTGCCGGGTTCGGCCTTTAAATTTTTCAGAATTATTTTTTTAAAGGCCGTCGTTTCCTTCAACAGGTCCCGAATGCCGTCCCGCGCTTTTGCGACGTCATTCGATTTTTTCCGCGCTTTTGGCATTCACCGCTCCCACGATCTTGTGGACGGACTGACTCAGTTCATTCAATTGATCGAAAATCCGGCTGATCAATCCTTCCGTTTTTCCAACCGCCAGATAAAAGGCTTCTTTATCGACGTATTGCTCGTACATGTATTTTTGATCCATCCGCCGCTCCTTTTCCATGGCCCTGATTTCCCTTTCCAGAGCGCCGATGCTGTTTTTGATGTCTTTAAACTCCCGCTGGTTGCCGTTCGCCATCCACTTGAGAAACCAGGCGATGATCCCGATCACGATGGCGAGAAAAAAAGTGACATAAGGAGTGACGGCGCGAAAGATTTCAACGCTCATCAGCGGCCTCCTTCCAGAAAGGGACGAGAACCGTGCGCGCGCCCGTCTTCTTTTCCCGGCAACACGTCAACGCCGACCGGCTCGGCCACGATCCGGTAAAAACCGGAGCGAGGAACGATCAGATGCCTGGGGTCGTAAGGGTCCGCACACGCCAGAGGATGCGCCATGAACTCGACCACCGTCCAGCGGGTTTGATAGTCCGCCACGCCATCCCCATTGCAATCGTGAAGGGAAATCATCTGGCCGTTTGCCTGGCGGTCAAAAGACAGCACACTGGAAAACGGCGGCGATGATACGCAAGGTTCCGCGAATGCCAAAGAACCCATGCCGACAAACAAAAGCCCGGCAAGGAAAAACAGGTTGACAATTTTTTTGATGCAACGTTCAGCGTTCATGTTTGAAGACCAAAATTATTTTTCCGATAAATTGTTTATCTCGTCTTCTTTGCAACCCCGGCGCGCAAGGTTCCAAGACCCACGGCCTGCAACAGCGTTGTGACGCCATCGCTCAGGATGAACTGCTGAAGCGTGGTCTCGCCCGTTATCAATTGCAATAAAGTCATCGTGGCCATGAGGCCCGCAACCAGGTAGGTTTTTTTTCCATTCAGCCAATTCATAGATTCTCTCCGTATAATTGATCTGTATCCAAACTTACTGTTAATAAAGCCACATCAAGATTTGCGGTTTATCCGGATCACAATCCGCGTGAATAAAGTCGCGTCCGATCCCGATTCTCTGGAATCCCGCCGCCAACAGGTTTTGCACCAGATGAAACCGTGAAAAACTGTTGGGACAGCGAAGATCAGCGGCCCAGCCGCTAAGATGAGAACTCTCGGGCGTGCCGCCGACGTTGCGATTGTGCCGTTTACAACGGCATCCGGAATTGACGGTCAGGGGGCCGTATCCTTCCCGTACTTTTTGCAGGCGTTCGACTAATGCGTCTCTAATTTGACCGGTTCCACAACCGCAGGAACACTCGAACTCCCAGCGCGAAAAATGTTTGCTCAGATCTCCCATTAATAACCCTCTTTGAAGGAAGGAAGAGGGAACAAACGTTCGCGTCTGTTCCCTCTTTCAGGAAAGACAATCCCAATGCGCGTTTGGGATGGCTGGATAAAAAAATTTTATGCTTTTTTTGTGAAGCAAAGGATTGTGCGAGGCTGCATCGAAAAAAATTTAAACGATGAAGACTCTACGCCTGCAGGTATTCATTGCTCTCAAAGCGTGAAACGCCGCAGTCAAAGCACCGGTCCCGCCTTTCACCCCTCTCGCTTATTACCCGATAACGTAAGGTGGTAATGCGACAAACCTTTTTAAACAAAAGAGGATGGAATCAAAAAAAATTAAGGGAGGGAGTAAAGGATCAACGCTCTGGAGAGAAAGTTTTTTTATAAAATACTTTTGTTAATTTAAGGGTTAGAAAAAAAGTATTTTTACTTGTGCTTTTACGGTTGATTTTAGAAAACGGGTTTTATATATTACGCACTTCTTTCCCCCCAAAAAAGTAATCTTAAAAATTTCTGCCCGCTGGGAATTTATGAAATCAAAGGACATTCTTTGGCAACAGTGTTTGAAGAAAATTGAAGAACAAATACTGCCGGAGAACTACACCACTTGGTTCGCTTCCACTTACCCTTACGCTTTACACGATGAATCGCTCACGGTCGCCGTTCCCAATAATTTTTATAAAAAGTGTCTTATGGAAAATTATCAGGATTTGATAGAGACCACTCTCGAATCTCTTTTAAAAAAGAGAGCTCAAGTGGATTTCTTTGTGGACAGCGATCCTAACGGAAATAACCGTCCGCAAAACACCCACACGAATAACAACAAAACCGAGCAAATCATCCCCGCTTCAAAAAATGAAATCTGGGATTTAAGAACTGAATCTTCATTGAATCCCAAATACAAATTTTCAAATTTCGTCGTGGGCTCCAGCAATCAATTCGCCCACGCCGCGGCGCTGGCAGTGGGCAACAACCCGTCGCTGGCCTACAACCCCCTGTTTCTTTACGGCGCAGTCGGTCTGGGAAAAACACATCTTCTTCACGCTATCGGCCACAAAATTCTGGAGAACAATCCGCACGCCAGAGTCCGGTACCTTTCCGCGGAAACGTTCACGGTGGATTTAATCGAATCGCTGAAAAGGGACGAAATGCCGGCGTTTCGAAAACGCTATCGCCCGCTCGATGTTCTGCTGATAGACGACATTCAGTTTCTGGCGGGCAAGGACAGAACACAGGAAGAGTTCTTCTATACCTTCAACACCCTGTACGAGTCTCACAAGCAGATCGTGATCTCCAGCGACAGGTATCCCAAGGACATGAAAAATATAGAAGAGCGACTGCGTTCGCGTTTCGATTCCGGCGTCGTCGCGGATATCAACCACCCGGATGTGGAAACCAAAGTCGCGATTCTCTACAAAAAAGCGGAGATCCACAAAAAAGTCATTCCCCCAGATGTGGCGATCTTCATTGCCAGCAATATCAAGTCCAACATCAGGGAACTGGAAGGACTTCTGCTCAGAATCATCGCCTATGCCTCGTTCAAGCACCGGGAAGTTTCCCTGGACTTGGCAAAGGAAATTTTGAAGGAATTTACCTACGATAAAACAAAAAAATTCACGATTCCGAATATTATGAAAATCGTGGCTTCCTACTTCAATATCAAGGTTTCAGATTTAAAATCCAAAAAACGCTCACGGGATATTTCCTTCCCTCGGCAAATTGCCATGTATCTGTGCCGTGAATACACAAAGGCTTCTCTCCCGGACATAGGCAAACAGTTTGGCGGAAAGGATCACACCACCGTCATTTTTTCACACAAGAAAATAACAAAACTCGTTCAGGAAAATAACCAGCTAGCGAATAATATTCAAGAGATTACCGAAAAGATTGAAAGTGAATAAATTGTCTGAAAACTGTACAAAAAATGTGAGTAATCCCGCAAAAATGAGGTATAATAAGACCTCAGTCAATTTATCCTTCCCCACACCCGAATAACAGCGGAATTGATAACATTTTGTTCTTCACATAACGTATTAATATATATAAAGTTAGACCGCTTTTCCACATATTGACAGCCCCTATTACTTCATCTAGATAATTATTCTTATTTTCTCTTTGTCTTTTGTATATGAAACCAATGCAAGAACCGATTTACGATTCCACCAATATAAAAATCCTTGAAGGTTTGGAAGCCGTTCGCAAGCGACCGGCTATGTACATCGGCGGAACAGGAACGGCTGGGTTGCATCACCTTGTTTTCGAACTGGTGGACAACAGCGTGGACGAATCCATCGCCGGGCACTGCACGGAAATAGAAGTCATCATTCATCTGGACAACAGCGTGACCGTCGCTGACAACGGCCGCGGCATTCCGGTCGGCATCCACGCTGACCGCAATGTGTCCGCCGCGGAGGTGGTGATGACGGTGCTTCACGCCGGCGGAAAATTCGATAAAGATTCTTACAAGGTTTCCGCCGGGTTGCACGGAGTCGGCGTGTCGGTAGTCAATGCCTTGTCCGAGAGCCTGTCTCTGGAAATCAAGCGGGAAGGCGCTATTCATACGCAAAAATATAAGATAGGCAAGCCTACCACCCCCCTGGAGATTATAGGGAAAACCAACACTACAGGGACCAGGATAGATTTTCAGCCGGATCCGGCTATTTTTGAGGAAGTGACGCTGAGTTTTGAAATTCTGGCCAACCGCTTGCGTGAACTCTCCTTTCTCAACAAGGGCCTGAAAATTCATTTGTATGATGAGCGCGATGGCAAGGATAAAGAATTTTTTTACGAAGGGGGAATCGTGTCCTTCGTCGATCATCTGAGTCAGAATAAAAAAGTACTGCATCCTCATCCCATCTGCATTGAAAGGGAGAGAGAAGATTGCGAACTGCAACTGGCCATGCAGTACAACGATAGCTACGGCGAGGAGATTTTCACCTTCGTCAACAATGTCAACACGCGCGATGGCGGCACGCATCTGAGCGGCTACCGCTCCGCCCTGACCCGGACGATCAACAGTTATGCAGTGCAAAACAACATGATAAAACCCGCCGACCCCAGTTTGACGGGGGACGACGTCCGGGAAGGCCTGATCGCCGTGTTGAGCATTAAAATTCCAGAGCCCCAGTTTGAAGGGCAGACCAAGGGCAAGCTTGGCAATACTGAGGTCAAGGGCATCGTCGAGCAGATGGTCAACGACAAGTTGAGACAGATATTTGAGGAGCAACCGGCGATCGCCAGGGCCATCACTTCCAAAGCCATCAGTGCGGCGCAGGCCAGGGAGGCGGCGAAAAAAGCCAAGGATCTGGTCCGCCGGAAAAGCGCTTTGGAGGTGAGTTCGCTTCCCGGAAAACTTGCGGATTGTTCGGAGAAAAAACCGGAGTTGTCGGAACTGTATCTGGTGGAGGGGGACTCGGCGGGAGGATCGGCAAAGCAGGGCCGGAACCGGCAAAATCAGGCCATTCTGCCTTTGAGGGGGAAAATTCTCAATGTGGAAAAAGCCCGTTACGACAAAATGCTGGCCAGCAATGAAATTCGCACTCTCATCACCGCCCTGGGAACGGGCATTGGAGTTTCCGATTTCAAGATAGAAAATCTTCGCTATCACAAAATCATCATCATGACGGACGCAGATGTGGATGGATCGCACATCCGTACCCTGTTGTTGACATTTTTCTTCCGGCAAATGCTGGAGTTGATTCAAAAGGGTTACCTCTATATCGCTCAGCCGCCCCTGTTCAAGCTCAAAAAAGGCAAGACCGAGAAATACATGAAAAATGAGAAAGCTCTTTTTCAATATCTCGTCGAGCAGGGAACGGACAACCTCGTGGTGCAAACCGCCGATAACGGCAGTTCCCTGCAAGGGCTCCAACTGGTTGATTTCATAAATAATTTATCCCGTTATAAGGATATATTCGATCAAGTGGTGAAGAACAACATCCCCGCCGGAATCCTGTCGGCGTTGATCAAACTCAATGTGCGCCGGGAAAATTTCGAGAGTCTGGAAGCTTTGGTGAAAACGGTGGTCAATGTGCTCAATCAACTCATCGACCCGGAAAACCGGGAAAAATTTCATTATTAGCAGGAGTATCTGAACGTTCCGATCGAATTTAAAAACCCGGAACGCGTCAACTGGAATATCGAAAATCAACTGAAAAAATATCTCATCGAGTTGGACAAGGACGACGAAACCCGGATGTCCGCGAAAACATCGCACGGAAAAGAAAGAATCGATTTGAACAGCGAAATCACAGGAGTGCGGTTGCTGTTGGATCACGACGCCGAAACCGACTTGTTCAAGTTCTTCATTCAGGGATTGAGCAATGGACGGGAATTCAATATCAAATTCAATGTGGATTTCATCGAGTCAGTCATCATGCAGAAAATTATGGAAGTGTATGAGCCGCTTCGTCCCCTGGATCAACCGCCTTTCACCTTGAAGAATAACAGCGACACAACGACGGCGAACTCCATGCATGACCTTTTGACCGCGATTCTGGAAAACACGAAAAAAGGCATGTATATTCAACGCTACAAAGGTCTGGGGGAAATGAACCCGGATCAGCTTTGGGAAACCACCATGGACCCGGAAAAAAGAGTTCTTCTGCAAGTGCGGGCAGACGATCTGGTAACGTCTGAAACGTTATTCACTACCCTGATGGGCGACGCCGTGGAGCAGAGACGGGATTTTATCCAGAAAAACGCTCTGCAGGCAAGAAACATCGACATCTAAAAATATTTTCCGCGGATTCGGCCTCCGGTTACCGGTTATATGAGGTGAGTTGCGGGAAGCTCGTTTATTTGGAAAGGAAAAACAGTGCCGGAAACGGTTGACCAGATCAATATTGACGACGAGATGCAGAGTTCCTACATGGATTACGCCATGAGCGTGATCATCGGGCGGGCTCTGCCGGATGTCCGGGACGGACTGAAGCCGGTGCATCGCCGAGTGCTCTACGCCATGCATGAGGCGGGAAACGTTCATAACCGGCCTTATAAAAAGTCCGCGCGTATCGTGGGCGATGTCCTGGGTAAATACCATCCGCATGGAGACACGGCGGTTTACGACACCATCGTGCGCCTGGCCCAGGATTTTTCTGAACGCTATGTGATCGTCGACGGCCAGGGAAACTTCGGCTCCATCGACGGGGATTCCGCCGCCGCGATGCGATACACGGAAATCCGCATGGCCGAGATCACGCAGGAACTTTTGCGTGATCTCTAAAAAGACACCGTCCGCTTCGACCCGAATTACGACGAGTCCCTGGAAGAACCCGTTGTTCTGCCCGCGAGTTTTCCGCATCTTTTGGCGAACGGATCTTCCGGCATCGCCGTGGGAATGGCCACCAACATTCCGCCGCACAATCTTAGGGAAATTATCGACGCCACCATTCATATCATTGCCAATCCCGACTGTCCGATCGAAGAACTCATGAACATCGTTCCGGGGCCCGATTTTCCCACCCGGGGTTTTATTTATGGAACGGCCGGCATTCGTTCCGCCTATCGCACCGGGCGCGGGCTCATCAAGGTCCGCGGGCGGGTGGAAATCGAATCCATGGAGAAGGGAGACCGCGAGCGCATCGTCATCAACGAACTCCCTTACCAGGTCAATAAGGCGAAGCTGGTGGAGAAAATAGCCGAACTGGTGCGCGACAAGCGATTGGAGGGCATCTCGGACCTCAGAGACGAGTCCGACCGCGACGGCATCCGCGTGGTTCTGGAACTGAAA
>Ga0114931_10006132_pt1 | contig 14807 bp, 11 predicted proteins | sample 2SBtaG_FD_89579 | JGI IMG/M metagenome (GOLD analysis project Ga0114931, IMG submission 89579) | Deep subsurface microbial communities from Kolumbo volcano to uncover new lineages of life (NeLLi) - 2SBTROV14_V59a metaG | ecosystem: Environmental > Aquatic > Marine > Volcanic | place: Kolumbo...
TTAATTACTTATGAAAGGGTTAACCCTGCATATTGCCTAATATTGAACACCCATATTTGGGTATTATGTTTTTTATAAATAAAGTTTATCTGAAACCTAATGAACAGATTATCAATAATTTAATATTTGCCAGCCCACTGGATGGAATATTCTGTTGAATTTTCCGGGTTAAATTTAATCAGTGAGATGTATCAGTATGATAACAGATTAATGTTCAGATAGAATGGTTTGTAGGGATGGTTTGATCGATAATAAATTGATGACGGGCAGCTTATGCAAATCACTGAGCATACGACCATTGCATCCAGTGACATCTTCAGCCATTAACATGAGACTTCCAACCCAATTTTAAAGATCTCAAAGCTCCCGATCAAATCAGGTTTGAAATACTTGAGTGGAATTGAAAAAAAATACATAAAATGAGCGATATGCAGTTCTGTAAATCCAATGTGGCCAACCTCCCGTATTTAGAATATTAGAAAACAAGTTCAGGAAAGCTAGTTTATTTTTTTTGACTTGCAGAGTCCTCAGCTTTTGATGAATTATTGGCTAATTTTGATAATGACTTTTGGCAGTTCCAGGAGTTTTAACAAAGAGCAAATATGAAAGAATTAGGAGTAAAATCAGATAAATATGGTTTAGAAAATCATGGTTTGAAAGATCTTCATAGGGTCTTTTGGAACCTGGCTGCTCCGGATGTCGTTGAACATGCGATCCGCAACCGGGAGGGATTTCTAACCGAAAACGGCAGTTTGATGTGTGATACCGGTCGTTTTACGGGTCGTTCACCTAAAGACAGGTTTGTCGTCCTGGATGATACCACAAAGGATACCATTTGGTGGGGCGACATAAACATTCCCTTTGAACCAGAGAGATTTGATAATTTATATAATAAAATGGTTAAGTACCTGGAGGGAAGAAATATATATGTCAGGGATTGCTATTCCGGTGTTCCCGAAAAATACAGATTGAAAATTAGGGTGATCAATACCTGGGCATGGCACAACCTTTTTTGTTACAATTTGTTTGTTCGTCCGGATCGCTCTGAATTGCCTGAATTTGTTCCTGAATTTACAATTCTGAATATTCCGGACTATTGGGTGGATCCAAAAGAGGATGGAACCCGTTCTCCTAATTTCGTTGTAATAAACCTAACCCGGAAGATTATAATCATCGGTGGAACAGGATATGCCGGGGAGATGAAGAAGGGTATTTTTAGTGTCATGAATTTTCTTCTTCCCTTAAAACACAATGTACTTTCCATGCACTGTTCGGCTAACATTGGCAAAGATGGGAACACGGCCATCTTCTTTGGGCTATCAGGAACGGGTAAAACAACACTTTCTGCTGACCCGAACCGGAGTTTGATCGGTGATGATGAGCATGGTTGGGATGAACGATCTGTGTTCAATATTGAAGGCGGCTGTTACGCCAAAGCCATCAATCTTAGTGAGAAGAATGAGCCTGATATTTTTAGGGCTATCAAGTTTGGGGCTATCGTTGAAAATACCCGATTTTTCAGTGGTACTCGTGAGGTGGATTATGAGAATACGTCGGTAACCGAGAATACCCGCGTAGCTTATCCCATTTATCATATTTTGAATGCAGTGGAGCCTTCAGTGGGTGGTATTCCAGACAATATATTCTTTCTGACTTGTGATGCTTTCGGTGTGTTACCGCCAATTTCAAAACTTGACAAGGGTCAGGCCATGTACCACTTTATTTCAGGCTACACAGCTAAAGTTGCTGGTACCGAGGATGGAATTACCGATCCGGTAATGGTGTTTTCTGCTTGCTTTGGAGCACCTTTTTTAACCCTGCATCCTACAAAATATGCTGAATTGCTCGGCAAGAAAATGGATGAGAATAAAGCAAATGTATGGTTAATCAATACCGGTTGGTCTGGTGGGGAATATGGCACAGGCTCAAGAATAAAGTTGAAATATACCCGGGCAATGATTACCGCAGCCATTGAAGGAAATCTTACTGATGTAACATTTGAAAAAGATCCAATTTTTGGATTAGCAATGCCCACTTCATGCATCAACGTACCCTCGGAAATTCTTAACCCGATAAATACCTGGAAGGATAAAGGAGCATATAATGATAAAGCCAATTTCTTAGCCCATTCATTTATTAAGAATTTTGAAAATTTTACCGATTTTACGAATGAGGAAATAATCCAGGGACAACCAATAACAACTGTTGTCGGATGACACTATTCATTATGTGTTAGTTGCATTATGGAGCATCACAGTCTGCTTGAAGGAAGGGTTTACTATGGTATTGAGTACTTTCTGTATATGGAATATTGCTGATTAGATTTACTCAGCGTTCATTATCGATTTTATAAAATGAACCGGCCCATTAAGTTAATTTAACTATTGTCAGTTAGATTTTTAATTCTTCTTTGTTCTCCTTCAACACATCAATAATGAACTGAATGTGCTCTGTTTGGTCAACGTCAAGCAATTCTATCCCTGTTGCTATCTCATTTCGATCAACCTTGGCAGCAAAAGCCAGGGATTTGAGTTTCTTTTTAACTGATTTTGGTGTTAAGGTTGAAATGCCCTCTGGCCGAACATGACAACAAGCGATAATAAAACCGGTGAGCTCATCGCAAGCTAACAGGGCCTTGTCCAGAGTGGTTTCGTATGGCACATTCCATTTGGTATAATGGGCGGAGATAGCATGAGCAATTTTATCTTCTCCTTTCGCGCGAAGCAAATTAACAATTCTGTTCGGGTGCTCGCTTGGCCAGGCCTCATAGTCAGCATCGTGCAACATACCTGCAACGGCCCATTCTTCCGGATCTTCTCCATATTTAGAGGCATATGCTTCCATCACCAGCTCTACGCTTCGTGCATGACGCAGGAGGCTCGTTCCACTGGTCATGCTTAATAATATTTTCTTAGCTTCTTCTTTGGTCATAATCTCAATATTCGTGCATTCATAATTAAATCCCAACCTGATCAACTCACTCTGGATGCTAGGAAGATTACAGGTTGTATATGGGAGTAGCTTGTCAAAACTAACCATCAGGTTTTATGGTTGAAGAAATAATAGTAACTTGAGCTAAATTTTGGCTTATGGTACTAAAAATAAATGGCAAGCAGTACACTGTTGAAGTAGAACCTACCATGCCCTTGCTCTGGGTCCTCAGGGATGTGCTAAACATGACAGGAACAAAATACGGTTGTGGTGTAGCCTCCTGCGGGGCCTGCACCGTCCACATTGATGGAGTGGCTACTCGTACCTGCGTTCTTCCCGTAGCGGCCGTAGAGGGCAAGGAAATCACAACCATTGAGGGATTGGGAAGTGAATCAGTGAGGTCAGCCGTGCAACAGGCATGGATCGATCACCAGGTTCCTCAGTGTGGTTATTGCCAATCCGGAATGATTATGGCAGTTGAATCCCTCTTGATGACAAATCCAAATCCTGATGATGAAGCCATTGATCAGTCTATTACAAATATTTGCCGTTGTGGTACTTATCAACGTGTACGAGCCGCTATAAAAACGGCTGCTAAACGTTTACAAGCTGATACTGTTAATTCATGAACACCCAATTAGAAACCTGATAATCAACAACTAATGAAAAGAAGAACATTTTTAGTGGCAGGAGGTATCGTTGGCGGAGGGTTTGCCCTTGGATTGGGTGGTTTGGCCTATGTCAATAATAAGATTAAAAAATATTCCGGGATCGGGATGGGAGATGGCACCTCACTGAATGCATGGGTCCGGATTCATCCCAGTAATAGCGTGACCATTGCTGTTGCCCGTACGGAAATGGGACAGGGCGTGCATACTTCATTGCCCATGCTCATTGCGGAAGAACTTGAATTTCCTCTTGAAAAGATCAATGTGGTCCATCCGCAAAACGAGGGTCCTTATGCTAACCTGTTTATGGCAGAAAATCAACCTCGAGACATACAAAGCAACTTGACGCTACAGCAGAAGATATTTGCTTTTATCCCCAATATTATTACCGGAGGCAGCACGACTATTCGGGATGCGTATGATCAGCAACGACTGGTTGGAGCTATGGCCCGGGAAATGCTTATCTCTGCTGCTGCAAAACGATGGAAAGTTAGTAGAACTTCCTGTAGAGCCGAGACCGGTTTTGTAATACTTAAATCTGACAATCGACGCCTTTCTTATGGAGAATTGGCCGAAGCCGCTGCAAAGGAAAAGCTGTTAAAAAACCCACCGCTGAAACCCAAAAAATCATTTTCTATTATAGGCAAATCCATCCAACGGTTGGATGTACCCGGCAAGGTAAATGGCTCAGCTGAATTTGGCCTTGACGTACGAATTCCAGGGATGAAGTTCGCCGTAATTCGCCATCCGTCCTCTCTCGGGGGTACGATTAGTGGAATCTCCAACCAAAGTAAGATAGAAGCCATGCCGGGAGTTGAAGGTGTGGTTTTAATCGAAGAGGGAGCGGTAGTAGTAGCCCGGACGACATGGCATGCTAAAAATGCTGCAGCGGCATTTGAGCTAAAGGAGGAGGATAGACAATCTATGGGAGAAACCGAAGTAACCAAAGAGCTATGGAAAGCGCTTAAAGGGAAATCTTCTAAAGTATGGGAAGACAAAGGGAATATTAATCAGATTCTTGCTTCAGCAGATGAACGAATAACGGCTGAATATGAACTGCCCTATCTGGCGCATGCCTGCATGGAGCCTATGAATTGCACTGTTAAAGTGGATGGAGACAGTGCGGAAGTCTGGACGGGGAACCAGTCCTCTACTTTTGTAGTAAACGGGGTGTCCGAAGGTGCCGGAATCGATAAGGACAAGATAAGAATTTACATTACGTATCTGGGAGGTGGCTTTGGCAGACGTGGTGAAACAGACTTTGTACTACGGGCGGCTAAAGTAGCCAAAAAATTTCCTGGTGTTCCCATACAATTGGTGTACACCAGAGAAGAAGATATGCGTAACGACTATTACAGGCCAGCAGTGACCTGCAAGATGGAGGCAGCGATCAAAGGTAAAGAAGTTGCCGGTTGGAAAAAAAGAGTGGTTTCACAAGGCGCTCTGGCAGGACTTTTCCGCAGAAATATTCCTATGTCAATGAAGCCGGAAGATGATCCGAGTTCAACAGAAGGCTTGCGTGATCTACCTTATTCCATGTCCGCAGCCTATACGGACCTGACCATCCTGGAACTTCCAGCACAAGTTGGCACATGGCGAAGCGTGGGTCATTCACATAATGCCTTCTTTTCGGAGTCGTTCATGGATGAATGTTCAGTACAGCTAGCAATTGATCCCATGAAATACCGGATTTCATTGTTAAAGGATCATCCGCGTCACAGGGCCGTTCTGGAGAAACTGGCTGAGTTAAGTCATTGGAACGATGACCTTCCGGAGGGTAAATGGCAAGGTGTGGCTTTGCATGAGTCATTTGGCTCTATTGTTGGAGAGGTGGCAGAAATAGAATTGGATGATAAAGCTATTAAAGTAAAGCGGGTGTATTGTGTGATCGATTGTGGCAGGGTGGTAAACCCGGCAATCATAGAAAGTCAGATGCAAAGTGGGATCGTCTATGGGCTGACGGCCGCCTTGTATGGCGAAATAACCATGAAGAAAGGCAGGATAGTCCAAAATAACTTCCCCAATTATAAAATGGTCCGGATGAACACGATGCCCCTGATCACTACGCATATCATGGATCTGGATGAGTATCCTGGTGGAGTAGGAGAGCCTGGCACGCCTCCTATTGCCCCAGCTTTAACCAATGCCATTTTCGCCGCAAATGGGCATAGGATTCGTTCTTTGCCTTTGAGTAAGCATGGGTACCGGTTTGTATAAAAAAACCCGGATCAAATTTTGATCCGGGTTCAGGAATTGCAGAACCAAAACTATTTCTTTTACCTAGGGCGCCGTGGTGAATGTAACGGTTTTAGTTGAATGAACTTTCCCCGTAGTTGACTTTACAGCACCAATAGTAAGCGTATATTCTGTATTGGGGTCAAGATCAAGCACCGGATCAATGTTTAGGGTTCCTCCAGCACCTGTACTACCTGAAACGGATACCTGGATATCAACACCCATAGTTCCTTTTTTCAAAGTGATGGTAGAAGTTGTTGCGGTAGCATTGTCAATATCTTCTGAAAATACGGCAACAATATTGTTATTGACATTCACATTTGTAGCCGGAGTGGAAGCCAACAAATCTGTATTTCCTGATTTCAGACTGGTAAGTGAAAGAGCCGGTTGAGGATTGTCGCTACAGCTTTGAATAAGCACGGCAAACAACAATATAGTGCCAAATCGTAAGAATGAATTTGTTTTCATAGAACTCAAAGGGTTTTGTTTGCGGTTTAATAACGTTTAAATATTTAAGGTAACCACTTAATTAAAATAGTTCGTTTTTTTTATTGTTATCGAGCCATCGTTTAATAACTTATTGCCCAATTCTTTCTTTTTATAGATATTTCAGTCGAAAATCCAGAGCAATGAAAAAAGCATTTGTAATTCTTATCCTTTTTCTGGCCTGTAGCCAGGAACATCAACCAAAAACAGACCTGGAAAGATGGCAAGACCAGGCAGCCAGGGTTACCATAATTAGAGATGAGTATGGTGTTCCACATATTTATGGAAAAACTGACGCTGATGCGGTATTTGGTATGCTCTATGCCCAATGTGAGGATGATTTTAATCGAGTAGAGATGAATTATATCAATGCCATGGGTCGGTTGGCTGAAGTAGAAGGAGAGAGTGAGCTTTATCGTGATTTGAGGATGAAGCTCTTTATTAATCCATTGCTCCTCAAACATCGTTATGCTTCTAGTCCGGAATGGCTAAAAAAGTTAATGGATGCCTTCGCTGATGGTATCAACTATTTCATTTTTACTCATCCAGAGGTAAAACCCAAATTAATCAAGCATTTTGAGCCTTGGATGGCATTGAGCTTTAGTGAAGGAAGCATCGGGGGAGATATTGAACATATTTCTCTGAGTGATCTGGCCAGGTTTTATGGTGATACTACTGAAGCCAAACTGCTGGCATTCACTGGAACCCGTCCATCATCTATTGTGGACGATGAGCCCAGAGGCTCGAATGGGATTGCCATTGCCCCACAGAATACAGTGAATGGCCATTCCCTTTTTCTGATTAATCCCCATACTACGTTTTTCTTTCGCTCCGAAGTTCATATGGTCAGTGAAGAAGGATTGAATGCGTATGGAGCCGTCACCTGGGGTCAGTTTTTTATCTATCAGGGATTCAATAAACATTGCGGGTGGATGCATACCTCAAGTCGGGCCGATGCTATTGATGAATATCTCGAGACCGTGACGGAGACCGGAAATGACACTTATATGTATAAATATGGAGACCAATCCAGAAAAGTCTTTCAGCGGGTGGTTACCATCCCCTACAAAACGGATACCGGTATGGCGCAGAAGAAGATGATGGCTTACTATACTGTGCACGGGCCTGTCATTAGGGAAGAGGGAGATAAATGGGTAAGTATCAGGTTGATGAACAGGCCTGTAGATGCTCTCACCCAGTCATTTCTCCGTACCAAATCGACAGGGTATAAATCGTTCAATGAAACTATGAAGATTCGGACCAATTCATCTAACAATACAGTATATGCAGATGCCGATGGCAACATCGCCTATTATCATGGCAATTATATTCCTAAGCGCGATACGACATTTGACTGGAGCAAACCTGTGGATGGGAGCAATCCTGCCACAGATTGGAACGAACTGCATAGCCTGGATGAATTAATAACCATTAAAAATCCTTCTACCGGGTGGATACAGAACTGTAATTCCACCCCCTTTACCGCCTCCGGCTCTGCCAGTCCGCATCGTGAGGACTATCCTGCCTATATGGCGCCGGATATGGAAAATTTTCGAGGAATGCATGCCATTCGTTTGTTGGAAGGGCAAAAAGACTTTACCCTGAATAAACTGATCCGATCTGCTTTCGATTCATATATTCCTGGATTTGCTTATTACATGCCATTATTACAAAAATCTTATGATAAATTATCTGATAAATATCCTGATCTAAAGGAAGCCATGGACTCATTATCTGAATGGGATTACTGCTGGGCAGAAAATTCCATTGCGACCACTCTTGCCGTCTACTGGGGACAGGCCATGATGCGGCAGGTTAGGCAAGTAAAAGATAGGAAAGGAATGCCTTTTTATACCTATATAGCTGAAGGAACCAGCGACAAACTGAAGGTCATCGCGTTGAAATCTGCTGTGGATCGACTAACAAGGGATTTTGGCACGTGGAAGACTCCATGGGGTGAAATCAATAGGTATCAACGAATTACCGGTGATATCGTTCAACAATTTAACGATCAGAAGCCGAGTCTTCCGGTCCCATTTGTGTCCGGACGTTGGGGTTCGTTGGCGTCATTTGGAGCACGTACCTATCCTGGGACGAAAAAGATGTATGGCACAAGTGGTAACAGTTTTATCGCCGTAGTAGAATTTGGTGATCGGTTAATAGCTAAATCCGTGGTCACGGGTGGCCAAAGTGGTGATCCCTTGTCATCTCATTTTGCTGATCAGGCGTTAATGTACACCAAGGGTGAATTTAAAGACGTTCATTATTATAAAAAAGATGTACGATCTCATAGTAACAAGACTTATCATCCTGGAGAAAAATGAGCTTTTTTACGCCTCTTCTATGTAGGATTAAAATCCAAAAATTCCTGGCAGCCATAAACTTATGGCAGGTACCATTGTGACCAATAATAGTGCCAAGAGCATAGCTATAAATAGTGGAAGTAGCGGTTTTATAACTTTTCTAATGCTGGTTTTGGCTACACCTACCCCCACAAACAATACAGAGCCCACGGGAGGTGTACAAATGCCAATACAGAGATTCAATACCATGATAATCCCAAAATGTACTGGATTGATACCAAGATTTGTTACCACAGGAAGAAATATCGGAGTAAAAATGAGTACCGCCGGTGTGATATCCATGAATATTCCGACACCTAGCAGGATCAGGTTGATGATCATCAGAACAACGAATTTATTGTCGCTGATAGAAACCAGGATGGATGCAATATCCTGTGGAATATGCTCATAGGCCAGTACCCATGACATACTCATCGAGGCCGCTACGAGCAGCAAAACCAGGCCTGATGTGCTTGCAGAAGCAAGAAAAATCCCTGACAAATCCCTTAGACGGACCTCGCCGTAAATCTTCACAAGAATAAGACAGTAGGCCACGGCAATTGCTGAAGCTTCTGTGGCTGTGAAGATTCCTGCAACAATTCCACCAATAACCACGACTAATAAAAGTAAACTTGGTAAAGCCTTTAAAAATTGACGGGCAAGTACTAAAAGCGCTACTCTATTACCGGTAGGATAATGATTTTTTCGCGCCAGAAAATAAGTTACGATCATCAGTGCTACCCCCGTTAACAACCCGGGTAAATAACCGGCAAGAAACAGGGCTGCAACGGACACACCGCCACTGGCCAAAGAATAAACGATGAGTACATTGCTTGGTGGAATTACAAGACCAGTGGTTGAGGAGGTGATGTTTACCGCCGCGGCAAAATCTTTGTCGTACCCTTCCTGTGTCATTGCCTGGCCCATAAATCCCCCAATGGCAGAAGCAGCGGCAACTGCCGAGCCGGAAATAGCTCCAAATAACATGGCCGCAACAATGTTCACATGGGCCAGTCCTCCGGGCAAGGAGCCTACCAACGCCTTCGCAAAATCAATTAACCTGCGGGCAATTCCACCCTGATTCATCAACTGACCTGCAAGAATAAAAAGGGGAATGGCAAGAAGAGAGAAACTATCCAGGCCGGTGGCCATTCTTTCAACCACCGTGGTGAAAGTAGGAATCGCAGGTACACTTACCAACAGGGTAAGCATTCCACTGATCCCAATACTCCATGCAATAGGCACACCAATGGCTAGTAAAATCAAAAAACTGACGATTAAAACACTAATTTCCATTCTCAGAATTCGCCTGAAGCGGTCTCGTTGGTGTGGATGAATGATTCAAGTATTGATATGAATGAGTAGAAGGAAATCAGTACTCCGCTGACCGGAAGGACGGCATAGACCAATCCCATGGGCAGACCCAGGCTTGGAGAAGACTGATCCAGCACCATAGTTATGTAAATAAGCCGGAAACCTCCTAAAATAAACACAGAAATCGCAAACAAAATAACGAGGACATGGACCACTACAGTTTGCAGATGATGTTGACGTTGGCTAAGCCTGCTTGCAAGAAGGTTAATTGAAAGATGCTCATTTTGACCATGGACATAAGCGGCTCCAAGGACCCCAATCCAAATGAGAAGGAAGCGCGCCAGTTCATCCGTCCAGTTGGCCTGATCTCCCACTACATATCGGGTAACTACTCCCCAAAGAACATCGACGGTCATTAGTGAGAGGAGTATCACCAGGAACATACCTACAAAACGATTGATGTTTTTTATCATTTTCCCAGGTTTTGAATAGATGTGATAAGCCTGGCCATTTCCGGATCCTGGCTATTTTCTTCAAGAATATGTTGTGTTAAAGACTTGAATGGATCTTTGTCTGGGTATATCATGGTAACACCTGCTTTTTTTAAGGCCTCGAAAGCCTCATTCTCCGATTCCTCCCAAAGTTTACGTTGAAATTTGATGGACTCTTTCACTGACTCCATCAGCCATCCTTGCTCTTCTTTGGATAATGATTTCCAGGCATGTGTACTGATAAAGAGCAGGTCAGGTTCGGCCGTATGTTCCGTAAAGGAATAGAAAGGGCATACTTCATAATGATGAGACAAATAAAAACTAGGTAAATTATTTTCAGCGCCATCCACAACTCCCTGCTGGAGCGCTGTATAGAGTTCGCCCCATGAAATAGGAGTGGGGGAACCTCCCAGACTTTCCACCAGTTCCATGGCAGTTTTGCTCTCCTGAACTCTGATCTTCAATCCAGATAGGTCCTTGGGCCTACGAATTGGTCGTTTTGCATAAAAGCAGCGGCGTCCTGCATCGTAATACCCCAGGCCTTTCAACCAATATTTTTCTGCTCCTAACAGGAGAGCCTTTCCAATGGGACCATCGAATACCTGGTGAGCATGTTCCTTGTTTCTAAAGATATAAGGCATACTCAATACCCTTGTGTTTGGAGCAAAGTTTTGAATCACCGCTCCCGATACCTTGGCCATGGCAATACTTCCAATCTGCATCAGTTCCAGGCATTGTCTTTCTGTTCCTAATTGCTGGTTAGGATAAATATCAATCCTCATTTTGCCTCCTGATTTCTTGCTGACCAGTTCAGCCATATATACCATGCTTTTATGCACAGAATGATTCACGTCCAGACCGTGAGCTAATTTAAGTACTTTGGTTTGACCCCTTTCAGGGCGACAGCTACTCATCAGATGAAGAGCTATCAGCGACGTACAAAAAAAAGTTAACCTGATAATATTCAAAATCCGAAATACCTCTTGGCGTTAAAATAACAGATATTTTTAACCACATCTCCCATCCAGGAGATATCTCCAGGCAGAAGCCCTGATTCCATCTCATTTCCCAGCAGGTTGCAAAGCACCCTACGAAAATATTCATGACGTGGAAAAGAAAGAAAACTACGACTGTCCGTCAGCATGCCGATAAACCGGCTCAACAATCCTGTGCTTGACAGTGTGTTCAACTGATCCTCTATTCCAAGCTTTTGATCCAAAAACCACCATGCCGGCCCCCATTGAACTTTGCCGGGAATACCCTCTTTGCCAAAATTTCCGGCCATGGTAGAAAATACAGCATTCTCAGACGGATTCAGATTATAAAGTATGGTACGTGGGAGGCAGTCCATGTTATCCAGTTGACCCAAAAAGGAAGCCAATGATGCGGCCTGCTGGATGTCTCCAATAGAATCACAACCTGCATCCTTACCCAACACCTTGAGTATGCGTGGACGTGTGTTTCTCAATGCTCCTAAATGATACTGAGCTGTCCAACCTTTTTTGTCATAGATCTGTGCAAGATTGATGAGCAAAGAAAAGGCATATTGTTCAACCTCATCCCCGGTTAAATATTTTCCGGATAATCGTTTGATAAATAGTCTATTAACATTAATATTTTTAGCATTACTTGAAGGCATACATTCCAACCCATGATCGGCCAGGCAACAACCTGCTGCCTGAAAATGATCTGTTCTGCTATCAAGGGCATGGAGGAGATCATCAAAAGAACCGATGGAAATACCCGTGCTCGATTCCAACTCTTTAATGAAAAGTATGAAACTGTCATCGTTGATGGACAATATGCTATCAGGCCGGAATGTGGGCAGCATTTGAAAAGTTGAGTTCTGAGCAGCAAAAGCCTGATGGTGTTCCAAAGAATCAGTGGGGTCATCCGAGGTGCAGATTACTTCAACCTGCATTTTATTTAAAAGTGAACAAGCTGAGTGAGAAGCCTCTTGCAATTGACCCGTTGAATTTTCATAAATGGTTTCAGATGAGTCTTTATTCAACAATTCTTCTATGCCAAAGTATCTCTTCAACTCCAGATGTGTCCATTGATAAAGAGGATTTCGAATGGTATGGGGTACGGTCTCCGCCCATTTCATAAATTTAGCCTTTGGAGAGGCCTTACCGGAAATGTATTGTTCGGCTATGCCATTGCTTCGCATGGCTCTCCATTTGTAGTGATCACCGGCAAGCCAGGCTTCAGTGATATTGTTGAACTGTTTGTTGTTGGCAACATAAGAGGGATCCAGGTGATTGTGATAATCAATAATCGGCAAATGGCTGGCATACTCATAATACAGGATTCGTGCCGTTTCGGATTCCAGGAAGAAATCATCATGCAAGAAGCCCTGTTCCCTCTGAGAGATGTTGCTGTTGGTCATAGTTGGGGTTCCCATCCCTTTTCATACGTCCTTGTCCACAAGGTAGCTGCTTCCTTTTCGTTAACATGTCCTGTGGTTGGATTGCAACTGAGTGGCTGGCCTGTTCGAGCCGCTATATTCGCTAGATGACAAAGTAAGGTGCTTTTATGTCCTTCAGAGATAGGGGAATGTTGTTTTTCCTTACCACGAACCGCTTCGAAAAAATTGCGGACATGGCGAGTGGACATGTTACCTCCTCCACCCAACTGGGTACCGCCTTCATTTCCACCGGAACCCTTTGCTTTTATCAATTTACCGGCACGGTCGTATAATTGATAACCTTGTCTATTGACAAAAACAGATCCATTTGTCCCGTAAATGATTGTGCCCCTGCCGGCGCCATAGGTTGGGTATCCATTTCTGCTTTTGCCATCCCACTGAATGGTTTTGCCATTTTCAAAGTTGAAAGTGGCCAGCATAGTATCGTACATGGTCCAGCCATCATCTACAAAATGACGTTTATGGGCATCAACTTCAACCGACGTTGGAAAATCAACCGCCAGGGCCCATCGGGCAATGTCGAGTTCATGGGTGGCGTTGTTTCCAGTCTCGGCGGTTCCGTAGTTCCATCCATACCAATGCCAGTTATAGTCCCAGGTATTGTGGGTATAATCTCTCCGTGGAGCCGGCCCCTGCCATAGGTTCCAATCTAGCCCATCCGGTGGTGAAGCCGGCTGCTGGTTGACAACCCGACCCCGGTTATTGGTATAAAAAGCAGTGGCCAGATAAGGAGATCCAATAGTGCCCTGATGTATTTCATCAATAATTTCCAGGGACTCCGGGGCGGAACGCTGCTGATTACCCATCTGGATCACCTTGTCATACTTTTTCGCGGCCTCAACAAGTAATTCACCCTCACGGGGATTGTGACCACATGGTTTTTCAACATACACATGTTTCCCTGCTTTTACAGCAGCTATCGTTGCAGGAGCATGCCAATGGTCGAGAGTGGCGTTGAGTAATACATCTACTTGTTTGTCTTCTATCACCTTCAGGATGCTGTTTTCAAGTTTCGGTTGGTCATCCAGGTAGGAGGCAAACTTTGATGCGGCCTTTTCGCGCTGGCTTTTCATTACATCGCAGAGGTATATCAGTCTGACATTACTCTCTTTCTGAACAATCGGATCAATATATGCACCCATGCGCCGGCCCAATCCTGCGATGGCTACATGGAGGCGATCATTCGCTCCCACAATACGTTGATAACTTTTGGCTGTGAGAGCAGTAGGCGCCAGGGAAACAGCAACTGTTCCCAGGGCAGTTTGTTTAATAAATTTTCTTCGAGATTTATCCATGAGCATATGATTATAAACTATCCGGTAATTCTTTCACTTTAATATTTCTGAAGGAAACTTCATCACCATGGTCCTGGAGGAGTATGTTGCCTTGGGTAAGTTCTCCGAAGTTTGGCCATTTACGGTACTTACTATAGGCTACCAAAGCTCGCCACTCCTGTGTAGCCCTCTCATACTCTACGATCTTGGTGCCATTCAAAAAATGGGCAACATGTGTTCCCCGAACCTCAATACGAGCCCTGTTCCACTGGTCGATCCCGTTAAAGCGTTTTACAAAGAGGTTGGGATTGAAAAACTTTCCATTGGCCGGAATCAGGTCGTAAAGTGAACCAAGTGTCCTGTTGCCATCAACTCCTTTTTTAGCATCAGGATGGACCTTGTCATCCAGGATCTGATACTCGCAACCGATAGCTGAGCCGGGGCCCTTGTTCAGGTTAGTGTCAACAAAATACTTGATTCCACTATTGGCTCCTTTGGTGATTTTAAAATCTACTTCCAGTATGAAATTGGTGTATTGCCGCGTAGTAACAATGTCTCCACCATTTGCTGATTCGGCACCGGATGACTTTTCAACAGTAAGAACGCCGTTGTGAATCGTCCATCCTTTTTCCGGAAAA
>Ga0114931_10006133_pt1 | contig 14805 bp, 13 predicted proteins | sample 2SBtaG_FD_89579 | JGI IMG/M metagenome (GOLD analysis project Ga0114931, IMG submission 89579) | Deep subsurface microbial communities from Kolumbo volcano to uncover new lineages of life (NeLLi) - 2SBTROV14_V59a metaG | ecosystem: Environmental > Aquatic > Marine > Volcanic | place: Kolumbo...
CAAGATCAAGTTATGAAAAGTAATGGTCGTTGGTCTTTTTTTCTCCAACATCAAGTTGAAGAAAAAGATAATTGTTCGGTGATTTATTTCTCCAACATCAAGTTGAAGAAAAAGATAATTGTTTGATGATTTGTTTTTTTCCAAGATCAAGTTGAAGAAAAAAGATAATTGTTTGGTGATTTGTTTTCTCCAACATCAAGTTGGAGAAAAACAGACATTTCTATCTTATAAATAAATTATTTTTTGTTGTTGATTGCAATTATCTTTTTCTTAAAGATGATATTAAGACAACTATCATCTTTTTATTGTAATTATGAACTCAAATTATTCCATATAGATAAATTTTCGAAGTTCTTGGTATAGCTCGGGGAGGGAAATTTGTTCCTTTTTCTTGCAGTGACCATATGCCATCAATAAATTCATAATGTCTTTTTCTTCTAATATTTCATTAAAATTGTCTGCACATTCAAAGACAGTAGGTCTATATATATTGTATTTAAAGACCTTTTCTAAGAGTTCACGTTCAAATGATTGAGCAAATTCTTGTGATCACTCAATGGAAAAAAGACTAGCAGAAATATCGAGATAGGAAATAGGAGTCTCTAAAGTAGCAAAATACTTGATAGAAATATAAATACAAATGATAAATCGAAGTTGAGCTTGTACTTCTTCTTCTAACATCTGTCTTTTAGAAGAAGATGTTTTTAGAGGTGTGCGATCCCCTTGATTGATATATTCTAAATATCGATCAAAGAGATCGATAGCTTGAAATAGAATCCGATGTTTATACCATTCTAATCCATGGGATAGATTTTTATTGTAAAAATAAAAGGCTAAACTCATGGCCCATTTTCTTTCTTGACATTCCATGATATTTATTTGAAGTTCTTCGTCATTAAAACATGGTTTAGAATATAGATATATTTCTCTTGATCTCTGAATTTTTTCCTCAAATCCCGAAAAGAATGGATGATTTAAAGCTTCTTTAGCTGTGGGTCGTTTTTCAGGATCAAATTGTAACAAACTGGTCAACAAAGACATAAATTGTTTTATAGATCCAACCTTTTCCTCAAAATCTTTCTTTTTGTTTAGTGTTGGGAAAAGTTCTTTCTGGAAAGATTTCCTTCTACCTCTTGGAAGGAGAACCCCAAATTTTTCTTTGATTTTCTTATTTTGAGCAGAAGAGAGACGTTTGGGTAGTTGCCTGAGTATTTTTTCTAAAGCTTCTTTGTTTTCTTTTTCTTCATCTTCAGGATAACATCGCGCTTGAATAAGTGCCTTATGTGTAATCATCTCATAAATTACACATCCAATAGACCAAATATCTACTTTTTCAGTATAGTTAGGGTCTTTCATAACTATTTCAGGAGCACGATACCACACTGTAACCATCCTTGGGGTTTGTGGTTCTTGAAAAGTGTAGAATTTAGATAATCCAAAATCACAGAGTTTTAGTGTGGGGGGTAAATTTCTGTCCTCAGAATGAAAAAAGAGCAAAAGATTTCCAGGTTTGATATCCCGATGTAATATCTTATTAGCATGCATATATTCTAAACCCAAAAATACATCCACTAACAAACTTTTGATGTCTTGAAGTTGCATAGAAGAATGAATAAAACTATGAAGATCAAGGTCTGCTCGTTCCAATACGAAATGAAGTGTGTCATCCTTATACCCTTTTCTGGCAGGAGATAACTTTCCAGAAGAAAAAGGTTCACCATAGATTACCTGTTCAAGTTTCACAATATTAGGATGTTCTTTCAGCCGAAGAAGAATATCAGGTTCTCTTAGGTTACCTGCAAAATCGACCTCTGTTTCCATAATATTTCTTTTTAATGCATAAGACTTGTTTGAGTTTTGATTTCCATCCACCATGGAAGGAGATGTTGCTAAGTAAACTTTACCATAAGCCCCTTCACCCACGGTTTTTCCTTTTATCATTTTTTATCAGGAGAATCTATTTTAAAGAAACATTTCATCTTCTAAGCGATATGAATCTTTAAAATAGAATAAACATTTCAAAGTAAAGATGATAGATACATTTGTCATCACTCCAGAAGAGAATTCCAATCTTTTGTACATGATTTGCAATCCAATCCAAACCATGGATTTTATCTTCAAGATGGAAAGATTCAAAATTGTGTTATAAACCCACTATTTACATAATAGGGCCCTCTGTAATCACTTGAGTTGGTTTATCTAATAGAAATAATATATTGAAAATTATATTATATGAGCTTGTCTCTTACAATTTGTTGAAGTTCTATCTCCAAAGTCGATGTGTTTCGCCAATATCTCATGTATAAATGTTTTAAAAAAAAGATACCTTAAAGAATGAAATAAAAATCGTAAATGGAAATAAAATCTTTTAAAGATTTGACAGTAACCACTATGACCCTGATAGTGCAATTTTCAGGGAAGTTACAGATCAATCCTATATTCTGTCTACTTCCAATAACCAGAATAGAGATTCCTGAGAAAAAAAGAAGTACAAAAAAAGTAAAGATTCCTTATTGTGGTATTCCGGGTGCGATACTGTCTCTACGGTTTTCTGGCTTTACCAGAGGTATTTTTCGTACAGCTTCCCGTAGGCACTTTCGAAACTCTATTACTATGGATATCTCCACCAAAACAAAAAATATAAGCTTGAAGTTATCAGAGAATAGTATCCAAATGTGCGGTCCTACTTCATTAGAAATGGGACAAGAAGCCATTCATCATCTATTTGATCATATTCGAAATATACAGGAAAATATTGAATATATACAATCTCACAAGAAAGAAGCCGATATAGCACTTGAATGGACGATCGAGAAAACAAGAGGATCTTGCAAAAATAGGACAGAACAAGAAATACTACAATGTGAAAATGTATCTCTTGCTGTTACTGAAAATCATCCAGATTATAGTGTGATTATCCCCTCTGAAGAAGAAATTAGTAAAAGTAACGTTGACCAAAAAATTGTTCGTTTCCTATTGAGGCAATGTCCAGATTTTGATTATCATTCTCAACTTTGTGAAGATTTTAGACAAATTATGGATTTAGAATGGGTGGTAAAAGATGGATTACATTGTGATAACATCTACAAGGCTATGGTAAATTACAACTATCATTTAGGATTTCAAATTGATCGTCAACATCTAAAAAATGTTTTTGATTCTGTTGATGGTTCTTGGTGTGCCCGTTATGATCCAAGATTGGATCACACAGTCACTATACAAATTCCATATGAAGTTCCACCTGAATTGCAATTTATGAGGAAAAAAGATAAAATCCATTGTCATACCTTTATGGTTCAAAAATCAGGAGTTGTAACTCAGAGTGGACCAGATGAGAAAATGATGGAAGAAACATATTATAAATTTATGAATATCATTCATAAGAATATAAATTACATCCAAAAGATCGAAACCGATGAAGATGTAACCTTTCCCACCAAAGTCACCCTTAACAAAGATAGAAACACCCATGTACAAAAAAATAAACTTGTATCGATGAACAAAAAAGTCATTAAAGATAACCAATTGATAAAAGTTCAATGAATAAAAGTATATTGTTTCCAAATGATATATTCTATAAAATAATTGTCCACAATAAGAGGTGAACACCATATCCAAAAATTTTCGATTACACAAGTGCAAATGAACACCTATTTAAACCAAACTGTGTGATATACACCATTATATATATATATATATATATATATATACATTGTATACACATATATACATTTGCTCATTGTTTTATGATTTCTGAAGCGATATTTTTTTTGTCTGTAATAGTTTTAGGGTTCATGGTCAGATGAAATTCATGACCAAAAGCATCTACTGATATACCAGCAAAGACACGTTCCAAAGCCATCAGTGTAATCCATATAATATTATGATATATTCTTTTTTCCACAAAATCGGGAACTTTTTTGAGATTCAGATTAGGATCAGATAATATATCTTTTACGGCTTCTTCAATGGCTTCAGGACTGATATTACTACTTTTTAATATTAAATCTTGCCTTTTATTGCGCATTTGATCTAATAAATCTGAGTATTTTTGATGTAAATCGTCATAAGATGCTTTCCATTTTTCTATCTCTTTTTCCTTTTTCTCTATTCTTGACTGAACAACAGTTCTTAACTCTTCAATAGTTTCATCCTTCAAAGAAAGTTTTTCTTCATATAGATCTTTCCATTCATTAAAATGTTGATCATAAACATTTTTCCATTTATTTACTTCAGCATTCACATATTCGTGGACCTCTTCTCGTGTTATAATGCCATTACCGTCAGCATCTATATCTGAAAGTTTAATTCTTTGCGATCTGAAAGGATTGACTTTACTTAAGGTTAACCCCATTTTGATATAAAAATTATTAACTAATAAAAAATATCTTGATATGAACTCTGAATTCATATGGGGAATGATTATAACCGTTGTGTGCATTATTATTATAGGTGTAGGTATCGCACTTTATTTTTTCTGGAAAGATAGAGATGATTATGACAAAGAAAAGAAAGTAATTGTTTGGAGTATTGTTGCCGCTGGTGCATTGGGGCTTTTATTTGGCATCATATTTGTTATTTGGGGAGCTTCCAAAAAAGAATCTACAGATGCCACTAAAAAAATCATTGAAGAAAGTAAAAAGAATCAACAAAATTCCAAGGAAAAAGTAATACAGGAAGCACATAAAAGAGCACAAAAACTTTATGAGAGCACACTGAAACAGTATATCCCTCCAGAACCAATAATAGGTCCACCTAAACCTTACTCGTCCGCAACAATAAAACAGGGGCCACTCATGGCAAAACTATATTCTCAAAATCGGAAACCCAAAGGTATACTTAAGAAAGGAAAAAATAAAAAGTCTCCAGCTAAGAAGGTTACTTTTGCAGGTGCAGGATCATCTTCTACAGAATAATCGCTAACCATCTTTTCTTAACTTGATCTTGGAAAAAACAAATCACCGAACAATTATCTTTTTCTTCAACTTGATGTTGCATAAACAAATCACTGAACAATTATCTTTTTCTGACGCGTATGGATATCATCTATGATATCTAAAATGGTAAACCCTATATAGAAGAAGATAACAAGCTATTATTGAAATATATGAAAGTATTAGTTCAAAATTAATGAATGTTCTTTTTTTTACCCAACACCACCTTGAAGAAAAAGATAATTCTTTGTTTCTCCAAGATCAATTTGAAAAAGATAATAATCGTTCAGTGATACCATATTTTATATTTTACAGTTCCCTTTTTCACATTGCCCATTTCTACAAATTCTAAAACTATAGTCTCCTTTGCAGTCTTTTCGGCAATCAGTCAGAGCCATATATAACACATAAATAAAGAGAACTATTACCAAGAAAAAAGTTATAAATGCGTAAATAACCAATTATATTTCGTTTTCTTGTCCAGTTATTTCTTGGATGGGGCAAAGAATAGATAAAATAATATATGCAATCAAATAAGCTAAAACGAAAGAAGAAAAGAAACTGAGTCCCAAACAAGAATAAAAACACACCAATAAAAACAGAAAAAGTATAAAAGACGAAATTATCGCAATCGTTATTTTGTATTCAGAATGTTTTGGATTTTCCATTTATAAACAAGTAATATTTTCCTTCCAACGTTTAAATTCAATAGATAACCGAAAATTAAAAAGATCCACCAAAAAAGTAAAAATGTCAGGGGTGCGGTTTTTGAGAGGATTAAAGTGTACAACACAAATGGGAACTACTGAGCCTGTAGTTTATATGAATTTTGACGGTGAAGGGTGGTTATCACTTCGACAAATATCTATACTTTTCTTTCCCGTTTTGGGGGAAGAAGGTTTAAAATTGAGCATATGGTGTTCGCAAAATATCAAGTCCTGTAAATATTACCAAAGTTCTTTGGTCGATTGCGTTTGTAAAAGATTGTTAAATCGTGAAATTTTGAAAACTCTGAGAGAAGCAAAAATTCATGTTAAATGGGTGGTTGATGTGCAATCAGCACAGAGAATATTAACTATTCTCGATCCTTGTGTGCGTGCTTCAATAATTATTTCTTTTAATAATGCTCTTTCTGAACTTCTCAAAAAAGGGGGAAGAAAAAGAGCTGTTTCGAATAAAGAACGAATGCAAATTGCAGCATCTCAAGAATGGAAATGTAAATCATGTAATAATTTGTTCGGTAAAGACCTTACTTTTGAAATTGATCATAAAATAGCATGGTGTAGAGGAGGAAGCACCCGTAAGGTAAATTTACAAGCATTGTGTCCGAATTGTCATGCTAAAAAATCCAATCAAGAGAAATTTATGATCTTTGAAAATTTTAAATGTGGTTAAAATACACATTATGTGTATTTTAAGAAAAGATTTAGGTGTAGAAATGAAAATGCTAACTTTTATAGTCTTAATAATAGTGATATTTTTCCTTTCCACTTTTTTAAGTGACTATATCCCTATATCATTCAATCTATTCAGTAAAAGAATTAAACGAAAATCTAAAATGAATCCAACTTTAATTTTAGAAAGGGAAATGAAGAAAATCCCATTTATGTGTAATTCTAAATTTTATAGTCCAGATTTTTTTATAGGACTGAAAGAATTACAAGAAAATTGGAAGGTAATTAGAGAAGAAGCCCTTAAAGTTTATAAAAATAGTCCTATCTTAAAAATTGGGCGAGAGAAAAAGGAATGGATTAAACTATCACTCAAAAAGGTATTGATAGATACGGATATGAGGAAGGATGGATTTATAATTGGAATGTAGACAACAATGAATACAACAAAAAATTGTTGAATTATAGGTTGATGGTAAAAGATCAACCTCTTATTGCCAATGCTAAACAATGTCCTAAAACTATGAAAATATTATCAAATATTGAAGGAATAAACATCGCTGGGTTTTCATGGATGACTCCAAATTCTGAAATTCGAATGCACCGAGATATGACAGGACTAAAATACGGTTCTTTGGCTTACCATTTGGGATTGATCGTTCCTAAAGGTGATGCCATTTTAACTATAGAAGGTGAAACAGAAAAAGAAGAAGAAGGAAAAGCTATCATCTTTGATTCCACTTTTTTACATTCAGAAGTTAATAACTGTTTATTGGATAGAATTATACTTTATGTTGATTTTAGATTGGATATATAACGATTTATATTTGTGTTGGAGTTCTAAACAAATATATTGACGGTTGGAAGAAAAAAAGAACAACAACCATTATTTTTCATAAGTTGATATTGGAAGAAATAAATCACTAAACAATTATCTTTTTCTGACGCGTATGGATATCATCTATGGTGTCTAAAATGGTAAACCCTATAGAGAAGAAGATAACCCATCTATTAAAAAAAGATGAAGTTGTCATTTAGTTGTTTTTTCAGAAACAACTTGAAGAAAAAGATGAAGTTGTCATTAGTTGTTTCTCCAAGATCAACATGAAGAAAAAAAATAAAGTTGTCATTAGTTGTTTCTCCAAGATCAACATGAAGAAAAAAATAAAGTTGTCATTAGTTTTTTCTCCAAGATCAACTTGATGAAAAAGATGAAGTTGTCATTAGTTGTTTTTTTTCAGAAACAACTTCATGAAAAAGATGAAGTTGTCATTAGTTGTTTTTTTCAGAAACAACTTCACGAAAAAGATGGAGTTGTCATTAGTTGTTTTTTTTCAGAAAAATGAAAATGAGTAAATCTTTCTATAAAAATAGATATAAATTTCACAATGAAAGTGTCATTTGAAGATTTTACAGAAGAGATTTTGGTTAAAATATTACAACTTATGGATATTTTGGATTTATTAAATATATATTCTTGTTCAAAGCTTCTGAGAAGATTGGCAATATATATATATTTTCAACGACTATACTTTTTTCCTACATCAAAAAAATTGGAAAGCATTAAAACTATCGAATCCATACCTTTTATGAAGCAGATTCACTTGCTACAAAAAAAGAAAAACATCAAATGTCGTGAAATATACGTGATGATGCTTTATGTAGAAGAAAAAGGTTTCATGCTTTTGGGCACAGCCAAGGATCGTGTATTTCATAATTGTAATCCAAAATTTAGGCTCTCAAATGATGAGGGATATTTGGAGTTTTCAAATAATACCGAAACATATATATTTTTTGAAAATATCATCGTGGATGAGGTTATAGGAATATATAGTGAAGTAACTGACAAATGTGTGGTAAGAATAACTCAAATTGAACATAGTTTTCCAATGTATGGTAAACTTAAATTTTGTCTCATACCCACCCCAGATATCCTACAAAATAAAAGATACTTTGCTCCATTAAAAGAAGGACTTGTAGCTGTAGATACAGAAAAAAAGCTACAGCTGCTACTGCAAGTTATAGATAGTTATAGTGGAGAACACTACGAAGAAATAATCGATAAAATTTACGATAAAACAGATATTCTTGATTATTACCCTCTTTTTTAATTTTGTATATTATAATACCCATTTGTGTCTAAAGAAAAAAATGTGGTTGTTTTCCAATATCAATTGAATAAAATATGATAAGTGCAATTTTTTCAGGAAAAAAAATGAATTTTATAATATAATTATCTATCACAAATACGCGCGTGCATCAAAAACCACATATTATAATGAGAATAAAATGTGCTCAAATTAAATCCTCAAACAATATCTCTCTTATACGTTAGTTACGAATATTGAATTTGAATTGAGACTTATTATAGTCAAGGAGTTCATCCTAATACATTATATCCGATGATGAGGGCAACATTGCTGTGGTTTAAGGCGAGATTTAAGAATTTCGATACTGCAAAGACTGGATGGGCTACTAACTTCATCTTTTACGTGAAGTTGTTTCTGAAAAAAACAACTAATGACAACTTCATCTTTTTCTTCAAGTTGATCTTGGAGAAAAAAATTTTTTCCTCATACCTACTCCTAATATTCTACAAAATAAAGAACAATTTACTCCATCAGAAGAAGGAATTATAGATATAGATACAGAAAAATTTGCAATAAATCTTATGCTATAAAACAGATATCCTTGATTGTTATCCTCTTTTTTTGATTTGAACATATATATATATATATATCATCTACCATCCACAATTTTGCAAATCAAAATCATCTTTTAGATAGTTGATACAATTAAAAATGGTATTCCTACGTATTTTTTGGTAACACCTTTGATTAAGACAAGTATCTATTCCATAGACATTGATCCAAGGACGAGTAAACCAAGTACTTACACCCAATGTGAGAAATCCAATCCATCTTTTTTTTACTTCGAAAAATTGTATTTTACCGTTGACTATATATACATTCATGTATTTGTTAGGACCTAACTGTTTAAGAGCCAAATCCATTAAATAACACATTTTATGATTATGATAAAAGGCATAAAAGATATCAATAATTATCGTTATAAGCCTTTCTCCAAACCACCAGCAACGGTTTTCTCTAAAGAGCTACCACTTTTTCCTAGTAAACCTTTAGCGGTGTCCATCCATTCACTCCCACTTGTTGATGCTCCAGTTTCAGTAGAAGAATTCTCTCCGGCTTCGGCTAGAAGTAATTCTTCTAATCCTCCCTCTTTCTTTTCAGGAGCTGGAGATGCTGATCTCCTACCTCTGAAAATAGCTGGGAGAAACAAGAACAAGGCAATGATACCTATAATCATTGCTAATGCAATTAAAAAAGGAGCAAAGAAACTTTCTACTTTAGCTGTGGCTTCTTGGGAAATAGTTGCTTCCAAATTACTTTTAAGGGTCTCGTTGATTTTTCCTGATGTTGAACATGAGACTAGATCATTGATATATGAATTTTGATCAATTACAAGAGTACCTATTGTAGCGTTTTCAGCGTTAACATTTTGAATAGCAGTTGTCTTAACTGTATTGGCGCAATCCTGTACAAACTTGTTTTTTATCTCAGTGGCTATTTGAGCGTTGATTTTAATAACATTTTTGGATTTTGCAGTACTTAATTCCAATTGTTGTGACAAAGCGTTAGCTGTTTGGGATGCAGCAGCTTGTAGGGCTGCATCCAATTGTGAGGTAGCTGCTTCTGATTGTAGACATCCTTCTTTCAATACTATGGATTCTGTTTGACTGATATTGACATCTTTACCTTTGAAACCACTTAAATTAATATCTTGAATATCAGATTCTCCAACTGTTTGACTGCAATTTTGAACGGCATCATTAATCACACTAGCAATGGATTCCAGATTCTCTTTAGCAATGTTTTTCGTTTGTACACCGCCCATATTTTTTCTCTAATGTATAAAATTAAAAGATGGATTCGAGTAGTTCATGGATTATAATTATTATTTTACTTTTTATCTTTCTCATTATTCTAATTATTGTCTTTTATTGGAAATTTATCTATTCCCCAACTCATAAATTGCAAGATGCAGTATCCAATGCGACATTACCTCCTGGATTTCCTAACCAAACTACATCTTAAACAACAAAATATTTGTGTCTAAAATTACTTAAATAAAGCAAAAAATAAAATACCTAATTTAACTTTTTCTTATTGATGGAAAAATGGCTTGGACTGGATATCAAACCGCAGGTGTAATTGTTATTATTATAGGTATTATATTATTGATTGCAGGGGTTGTCATCCTTGCATTAGATCAAAGTAACCAGAAAACATCAGAATGGTGGGTGTGGGCTTTGATAGTGATTGGTGTGATTGGGTTAATAGTTGGAATTGCTTTGTTTTTCATTCCAAGCCCTAAAACAGCTTTGGAAGAACAATTAGAGATAAAACAAATGGGGTGCCAAGGAGTGACTGTTGCTACTGAACCAAGAAAAGGTATGATGGCACTAAGTCCTATTAGAAAAGGAACGCCTTGTCCATCACCAACCGTTATTCCAGCTGAGAGGTCAAAACCTGCTACTCCTGTTGTTCGACCAAGAGTTACAAGAAGAACAACTAGAGGTCAACTTATGCCAAGAGCTGACCTGATTTCATCTGATGTCTATTGTCCACAATATCAAGTTGCTGGTGCTGGTGTACTTTGTCCTGCTGGTACCGCCTATAAAGTTTAAAACATATTATATATATATTATATATATATATATTATATATATATTATATACTGTTATCTATTATAATGCCCGAAATAATAGATCGCGTTGGTATAATGTGTCTTCAATGGTTTTACACATTATCAATTTAGATACAAGTATCCAAGAAGCGAAATAACGCAACCTTTCCAAGTCGTATTGGTGAATTTCTCCTTCTAATTCATGAAATCCTTTCGTTTTGACAATATGACGTAAGAGATCTTTTGGTTTTATTTCTTTGTCTACAGTTTTAGGGGGTTTGACATTAAGATATTCCAGAATTTTTACCAAGACAGGAGGTGTTATATTGCGACAGACTCTTCCACTTTTAAGTTTTCGCTTATCTTCATGGGCATCAGGATCTTCATCGATTTTGTTACGAATGATGAGATTTTGGTCTCCAAGATAATATCCGTACACCAGACTTTGTTCCTCAAATTGTTGTTTAAAATGATATAGTTCTCGTTGAATCCATATACTATATATGACAGCTTCTTCTGGAGTAGCATCTCGCCAGCAATTTGAAGAACCAGTAGTAGATATTATTTCATTGAATGAATATCTTACTTTTAGTATTCTTAATCTACCGTTCACTTTAAAATATCTTGTTTTATCTGCATATCTTGTTTTTGTTCTTTGTAGAGTATATAGCGTATGAACATATACCAAATCTGTGTCTTCATCCCATTGATAATACTCTTCCGGGTTATAATGTTTAAATTTTACCTTTCGGATACCATGCTTAGGTTTTCGTCCTCTGCCTTGTTCTTTTTTGATTAATTCTTCTTTTAGTTTTCTAATTTCTGTCACAGGTTCTCGTAGACAGTAATAAATAGATGGTTTACGATTGTTCTTCACATTATACAGACCAAAATGCTTCAGTAATGCTTGATTAAACTCTTTATCATTTTCGTTAGCTGCAACTATTTCTTGAGAAATAGCATTCTCAAGAAGCTTAGCGCAAGTTTCAATAGATATGTTATTTGTTAATCTCTTTTGTAATTCATCTGGGTCCCTAAAAACAGTTTTCAAACTTTTTATTTCCTCTGACTGTTTTTCAATTTGGATTGTGGACTTGATGTTCTGCAAAGGAATATGATGTATAGCAATGATATTTTCTGTATAAAACCTAGAAGCGTATCTTTTCTCTTTTCCTATTTCATATTCTCTAACGAGAAAAAGTGTATTACCATCCTTTTCCAAATAACAAATATAGGAATATCTATCTCTAAAAGGTATCTTTTTGGAGATGATTTCATTTACAGCAAAATAAATATATTTTTTTATAGGAGGAATCATACTTTGCTTTTTCAGCAACTCTACTACTTCTTCAATGTTTATTGAGAATTTGGATAAGAAATGATGACGTAAAATGTTTATAATGATTGAAATGGGTTCGTTGATATAATGAACATCATAAGTTGAGTAATCAACTTTGCTTGATATACTTTTATCAAGTTTATAGATGGGAAGAGAAACATAATCGCTTTCAATAGTTCCAGGCTTATCAGTTGCTCTTACATTTCTTTCATAATGGATCAAAGAATCAATAGCTACTCTTTTCATAATCCTTTGGACTCTTTTGATTGCTCTATCTTTTGATTCTGCCAGAGTATACAGATAAGCATCAATAGATTTGGCTGGTTTACCTCGTGAAATAGCTACATGATAATAAACTTCTACATCTACTCGAGCTGTTTTTGGATCTAGTCCAGCCTCTGCATATGCAATTTGTTTTTCATTCAACAAGTCCTGATGACTAGTAGAGCGTATAGCTCTACTTTTTGCTTGGTGAGGTGTAGCATATTTCCAGTCTCCCGATCCAATATGAATACTGACAACATTATTCAAACTAATACCTTCACTTCCAGTAGGAGAAGCAATAAAAACCTTTAGATATTCTCCGTGTCTATTTTCATATGAATTCATCAACTCTATCATGGCAGAGAATGTACTTTCAGATGTCATACCAGTAAATAACCCAACACGTTTCTTTTTCTTAAAATCAGGACGTATTTCCTTTTGTCCATCTTTATCTTCCAAGTTGTTCTTTCCAAAAGGATCCTTGACTCTAAACACACTGCGAGATTCATTAAAAAGTTCATAACCCATAGCTTGAAAACAAAGAGCAATAGTTATAGCTCCAGAAGCTTCGACGAAATTGTCATAAATATATACATTTCCTTTATCTACTCTTTCAGCGATTTCAATCATATTGGCTGTTTTAATAGACATTTTCCTAATCCCATCGATAGTTGAAAGAGCTTCCTTAAAATCATCATTTGGATAATAGTTGTTTCCAATCTTCTCAGTATATTTACGAAATCCTTTTGACCCCCAAGAACCATCAGGATAAACAAAATTGGCTGCTTGACGTTCTGCATGATAGAATGTCTTCTTTTTCTTTCTTTCTGAACCAACAGGGTTTGCGGCATTTATATAAGCTGCATTCTGAAATTCACTCATATAATTTGGGAAAACTTTTATCTGTGGATCAAAGTCTCCTTCGTATTCATATTCAGGAATTTTGTTTACTGGTATTCCTACTTTAGAAATTTTGATACCTGTATCCAAACTGCGTACATAAGATATTCTGCCTCTAAAATAAGGCTCGTAATCGTCTAACGTGGCAGTCTCATAAGGAAAATCGGGCGGAAATTGTATATTTTTTGGAAGAATTAGGTTCATTAATGGTCCAATTTCTCGAACATCATTAATCATTGGTGTAGCAGTAGCAATGACTCTCTTGATATTGTTAGGTATGTGAAAAACTCTATATAATTGGTCATAAACTATCTTTTTCTTTCTAATTTCTTCTGAAATACTCTTCTTTCTTTTTCTTTTTGTTTTATCTATATTGTCTACACGAATATTATGAACTTCATCAAAGAAAATAAGAGTATTTGAATACAAGTCTCTAATAGTTGCATCATCTTTCTTTTCCAAATCTCTGGCAAATTTTTGATAACCAACTATTTCATACCACGACTCGATTTTCTTTCTAACAGCACGCTTACGTGTAGATGGAAAAAATTCATCTACATCATATGTGCCGTCGGTACAACCACTTACAATCTGTTTCTCAATTTCAGATTTAAGAATGTCATTTTTTACTAAAACTAAAACTTTTTGTATTTTTTCACTACTACAATTTAAATTACGCTTTGAATTCATTCTGAAATATTCCCCAATCAGATCCAATATTCTGGATTTACCTGTCCCAGTATCATGGAATAAAAAAAGATCATTGTATGCTAATAAATATCTTTGTACTAGTAATTGATGTTTAAAATATCTTCCTTCTAATCTTTCCAAAGGAGTAGAAGCAAGTTCTGCAAATTCTTTTTTCCTCGTAATTTTCTTCTGTATATCTTTATCGTTTGTATCAGGGTAAAATGCGAGTAAATCTTCTAATTCAACACGTTTTTCAGGATAAGGATCGAGTATTCCTGAACTCATAATTAAAATACGAAATAAAAGTGAAAGTTTAAATATCAAAAAATTTCACTTTATAAATTCATTTTTACAATTCAATTTTACATTCAAATAATGTAAAATTACATTCAAAGTATGTAAAATTACATTCAAAGTATGTAAAACTATGTTCCACGATAAAATAACTTGGTGGATTGTTTCTCCAATATCAAGTTGAAGAAAAAGTAAGTTATTTGATGATTTGTTTCTCCAATATCAAGTTGAAGAAAAAGATAATTGTTCGGTGATTTGTTTCTCCAATATCAAGTTGAAGAAAAAG
>Ga0114931_10006134_pt1 | contig 14805 bp, 12 predicted proteins | sample 2SBtaG_FD_89579 | JGI IMG/M metagenome (GOLD analysis project Ga0114931, IMG submission 89579) | Deep subsurface microbial communities from Kolumbo volcano to uncover new lineages of life (NeLLi) - 2SBTROV14_V59a metaG | ecosystem: Environmental > Aquatic > Marine > Volcanic | place: Kolumbo...
GTCCTTTCCGAAATCGGGAAAGCCGAAAAAGTCGTTGAAATTGTGATACCGCCCGCCAACGACCAGATCTTCATCCCGAAGCCCGAAACACCGCACAAGCCGGCCAAGGATCGCCTCCGGCATCCGGCCGTCGTAGAGGAAGCGCGTGGGCACACCGGTCTTGCGCTTGCCCAGGCTCTTTCGGATCATCTCGACAAGGTCGCCCGAGAACTCATCTTCGACGTAGAGTTCGGCGTCGCGCGTGAGCTTGACGGCGTATGCCGGTCCGATCTCGCAATCCGGAAAAAGCCGGGGCAGGTTGAACCGGATCACATCGTCGAGAAACATCACCTCGTGCCGTCCCGCGACTTCCGGCAAGGTTACGAAGCGCGGCAGTACGTCCGTGGGCACGGCCACGAGCGCATAGCGCGGCGAAGTCGTCGCGTCACCCGTGGGGCGGGTCTCAACGATCAGGTAGAGCCCCTTGTTTTCGAGAAACGCCGCAGCTTCTTCTTCGAGCATCCGGGGCGACAGATAGGGCCGAACCTGTGTCTCGAACCGTTCCGCCAGCGTGCGATGATGCACGCCGGACATATGGGTATCGTCGACGAGGGAGATGCCCTCGGCTTCGAGCGCCGGGAGAATTTCTTCCCGAAAGACCGCCCCGAATTGCTCCTGTTGTGCCGTCACGATGTCGTGGATCTCATCGAGCAGGCAGGCGGGATCGAACCCGAGGCGGCCGATTTTCTTTTTCTTGAGCCGAAGCAGACTCCGCAATGAGGCCACCCGGACGCGGAAAAACTCATCGAGGTTGGAGGAAAAGATCGCCAGAAACTTCAGCCGTTCGAGCGGGGGCCCGGCCGGGTCGATGGCTTCTTGCAATACCCGTCCGTTGAAAGACAGCCAGCTGATCTCACGGTTGATGAGCGTGGGGCGTGATGGGTCCTTCATATGGCGGCGGCGAGGGTTTGTACAGAGGTCATGAAAAAGTCGTTCGTGGGTCCGACTGTAAGGGATATTGTTACCGATCTCCCTCGTTCGATTCTCGAACGCCTGAAACGAGGTGCATCACGAAAGGTCTAAGCTCGCCCGCTATTCCCCCCGTTTTCATTGCACCGAATGATAGCACGATGAATGACGGGTCGTCTAGTGACGTCCCATTCGCCGGCGTTCAATATTTCTTGTCTGTCGCTTACGCATACCGGCGGCGTCAGGGGTCTTCCTCATAAAATAGACGCTCCCACAACGAAGAGCGAGGGGATGGCCTGCGGCATTTTTTTCATAAATAAACCTGTCGCCTGTCACTTTCGCCAAACAGACATACATACCATGAAATTCGCCCTGTTCCTTTCTTCGGTGTTTCTCGTTGTCTTTGCCGGTGCCGGGGATAAGGTCGGCGCCCCTGCGCCCGCGTTTACCGGGAAAACCGCAGACGGACACGTCATTTCGTTAGCTGACTATGAGGGGAAGGTGGTTCTGCTCGATTTCTGGGCGAGTTGGTGCGGGCCATGCAAAGAAGAAATGCCGTTTTTGGTGCACCTGCAACGACAGTATGCATCGAAAGGTCTCATGGTAATCGCGGTCAACATCGATGATGACGTGGCCAACATGAAAGCGTTCCTCTCTTCACTGCCGGGTGCGAGGCCCCAATTTCCCATCATATGGGATCAGCAAAAATTAATTCCTCAGCGCTATGAAATCGGGGCCATGCCTACGTCGGTGCTCATCGACAAGAAAGGCATTGTTCAATACTGGCATAATGGATTTAGGACTTCCAAGCGCGAGCAATTCAGGAAAGAGATAGCGCTCTTGGTAAATGAAAATTAACGAGGGTGAGGTAATGCGAAAATGTGGTCTATTTCTTTTTGCTGCCGGCTTTTTCCTGTCGGGTTGCGTCACGGTACAACCCTGGCAACGAGAAGGGCTGGCCGATCCGATCATGATCATGGATGAGAATCCCATCGACGCAGGAATCAAAGAACATCCGATTGATTACCGGGAAGGTTCTGCCGGAGCAACCGGTGCTCAAAATGGAGGCTGCGGCTGTGGTTAAACGTGTGATGGTGGTGTGCGCCATGTTGGGCGGAGTCGTGGGTGGTGTTCATGCACAGGCGTTGCCGGACGATGAACTACAAGTAAACTTTAGTAGCTACTTTGATAGCTTCCACGTTTCGGTCATTTATCCAAACATGTCGCTTTCGAAGCGGGTATCTGCTTCGACAAGCCTCACGGGGCGGTATCTCGTCGATATGGTGACCGCCGCATCGATCAAACAGAACAAGGGTGGATCCGTTACGGGAACCGGCTTGGGCGACGATGGTCGCTTGGGCAAAAAGGTAGATGCTGTGACAGCGGCATCCGGACGCAGCGGGGGAGGGTCCTTATCAGGCTTCGGTGGTCCCGATGATGTACGTCAGGAGGTGGGTCTCGGCGTGACGCAAATTCTTGCCGGACGTGTCGTTACGGTGAACAGCATCTTCAGTAAAGAGAATGATTATACCTCAGGTACCCTTGCAGGAACGGTGACCCAATACCTGGCCAAGAAAAATACAACCTTGGAACTGGGCTTCGTACATACATGGGATCGAGTCTATCCAAAGACCAAGAATTGGACGCGAACCAATAGCGTCACGACCTTTAGTACAAATGTGAGTCAGGTACTCGGGAAAGGAATGCTCGTTCAATTGCTGTATTCGCGTACCGGACTATCCGGGTACCTCGCCGATGCGTACAAGACGATCTCGGTCGGTGTGGATACGCTCGATCCGGCACTTCCGAATTCTCGTATCAGGCAGGCGGCCGCAATGCGTTTCAGCTACCGACTCGGCCCGCATTCATCCTTGCAGGCCGGTTATCGCTATTACTGGGATACGTGGTCCGTCTCGTCCCACACGTTCTCTGGCACGTATCAGCGTCGCGTCTCGCCGGTGGTAACCCTCGGATTCGGACTTCGCACCAACATTCAGAAGAAAGCCTATTTCTTTCAACCGGTCTATGCCACGCCACAGACTTATATGACTGTAGACAACAAGTTGGATGCCGGCTTCTCAAACGAAATACAATTCAAGCTCACGCTCAATGGCCACGACGGAAACGAGGATCTCCCGTTCCTGTCCGATGAGCGTTTACAGTACAATCTTAGTCTGAATATTTACCAGCGGCATACGAATTCGCCCGACTGGTTCAGCCACAGTCGAAATCTCGTCGCTACGTTTTTCAACGTGGGTATTCGGTACCGTTTCTGACACGACCAAGTAGGGGTTCAATCATGAAAAGAAGAACTTTTTTAAAAACTGGGACGCTGTTATGTTCGAGTGCAGCCCTGGCAACGGTCGGTACTTTATTTCCGTATAACGCCTGGGCACATCCCCTAAAAACAACACCCGACTTTTCCATCGACGTCGTTACGAACCACCCCGATGAGGCGACGCGACGCATCGGATTTTTACTCGGGCAAATGACCGCAAATCAGCGTAATATCCAGGTCTCTGAGACCCCGCTGGCTGGAAATTTCGTGGGCGATATTGCATACCTGAACGGAACCCGCCTCGTAGACTTCCGCCACGAAAACGACGACTTCTCTCAGGAACTGGCAGGCATCGGCAGGGCACTGAATCTGCCGCGCGCGCTCGAAAACCCGACGCTTGTGCGCTTTTTTACAGGGCATGAAGCCACGCGGGCAACGGAGGCGCACGTCTTCGTCGGGGATGTCCTAGTGGAGCGACTGCCCCTTCGTCAGGACATTGCAGCCCATCGGGTACAGGGCGCAAAGGGTTGGGTGGATCTGGCCATCGAAGATCGTTCGGTGCGGATCTCGAGTGCTTCGTGCAAACACAAGACGTGCGTGAAGATGGGCGCTGTCCGGAGGCCGGGTCAGCCGCTCGTCTGCATCCCTGCTGGCGTTCACGTTAGCCTCAACGGAACCGACAGTTTTGGGGTCGACAGTGTCACATTCTAAATTGACTGTGTGGTTAGTTGTTTCCGGCCTACTATTTCTCTTTGCCGTCCTTCCCGTCTCGCTGTCGGCACAGCCATCGGAACTCCTGTTTGAGCTCTCGGTGCGCAAGCATCTGATGGGAACAATCGTGGATGCCACGATCCGACATCCAGATATCGATGCGGGAAAACGGGCACTATATGAGGCATTTCATGAAATGGGGCGTGTCGAAGATCTGTTGAGTTCGCACAAACCCGGAAGTGAGATTTCAAAAATAAACCGGGGGGCCGGCGCAAGGCCGGTGAACGTTTCCCGCGAAACGTTCGAGGCTGTCAGACGCGCAAAGGACTATGCAACGCGTTTTCAGGGTCTTTTCGATATATCGATCGGGCCACTTACATCTCTCTGGGGGTTCAGTGACGACGCCCCCGTGACGCTCCCCGATTCGGCAGCGATTGCTGCCCGGCGGCTTCTTGTCGATTATCGCCGAATCATGCTCGACGAGCGCGACACCACCGTTTATCTCCCCGAACGCGGGATGCGCCTCGACCTCGGCGGCGTGGCCAAAGGATATGCCATCGACCGGGGTGCCGCGATACTCGAGAAAGACGGCGTTCGTCATTTCCTGATCAATGCGGGCGGAGATGTATACGCCGGCGGGGAAAAAGATGTCAACACGCCGTGGCGCCTCGGCGTCAAACATCCGCGGAAGACGGATGCGTTGCTAGCCCGATTCGATCTTGGCAATTATGCCGTGGCCACGAGCGGCGACTACGAGCGCTTCGTCATCATTAATGGAAAGCGGTACCACCACATCCTCGACCCGCGCACCGGCTATCCGGCCGCCCACAGCCAGAGCGTAACGGTGCTTGCCCCAACCGCCGAGGAAGCGGATGCGCTGGCCACATACGTCTTTGTACTAGGTTATACGCAGGTGCTTAAGACCCCATTGGCTTCGCAACCCTTTCTCATCGTGGATGCCGGAGGCAACGTGCATTACAGCAAGGCCTTCAAACAGCTCCCGGGATTTGAGGTCATCGAATAACCCGGATCACTTCGTCGCGTCCACCATCAGCTCCGTCATACGCGCCACAAAGGCAGCCGGGGTCGTCAGATTACCATCAATGAGCAACGCACCCTCATAAAGCTGTAGGACGGCTTGCTCGATGCGAGCATCGTCGCCGTCCGCCTTCAACAACGCCGAGAGGTTTTTCAGGAGCGGGTGCGCCGTGTTGATCTCCAGAATCTTGCGGGCCCCGGCGTAATCCTGATTCATCAGCTTCATCATGCGCTCCATCTGCGCATCCATGCCCGTATTTCCCACGACCAACGTCGCCGCCGAATCGACGAGGCGCTTCGAGACGATCACGTCTTCGACCTTCTCCCCGAGGACCGCCTTGAACCGTTCGACGAGCGCGTTTGCCTCCGCTTCGGCCAGAGAATCACCTTTCTCCTCCGCGTCCTCTTTCAGGTCGAGATCAGCCTTTTCGATGCTTATGACGGGCTTTTCGCCATATTTATCGACCGAGGCAATCGTGAACACATCCACCGGATCGACGAGGAGGAGTACTTCCAGATCGTTCTTTTTGAAATACTCCAGGTTGGGATTGCGCTCGGCCACCTCGCGGTGATCGGCGAGCAGATAGTAGATCGTATCCTGTCCTTCCTTCATCCGCGAGACGTACTCCGCGAGTGAGGTCACGGCGCCTGTCTCGGTCTTCGTCGACTCGTACCGGAGCAATTCCACGAGCTTCTCGCGGTTCTCGCGGTCGGCATTGAGACCCATCTTGAATAGCGTGCCGAAGTTGCCGAAGAACGCATCGTATTTCTATGAATCCTTCTCCGCCCACTCCTTGAGCATGCCAAGCACCTTGCTCGTGAGGATGTGTCGGATCTTCGTCATCACCGGGCTCGCCTGCGTCACCTCGCGCGAGACGTTCAGCGGCAGGTCCTCCGTATCGACCACGCCCCGCATGAACCGGAGATAGTCGGGAAGGAGGTCCTGGCAGTCATCCTGGATGAAGACCTTGTTCGAATACAGATGCAGCCCCTGCTGAAAATCCTCCCGGAACAGTCCCGGTGGCGCAGTCTTCGGGACAAAGAGCAGCGCGTGAAAATTGACGCGCCCCTCGATGTGCAAATGTAGGTGCCCGAGCGGATCCTGCCAATCGTGCGAGACGAATTTGTAAAAGGCATTCAGCGCCTCGTCATCGACTTCATCCTTACTCTGATGCCAGAGCGCCTTGACGGTATTGACCTGCTCCTCTTCGATGAAAATCGGGAAGTCCACGAAGTTGGAGTATTTCTCAATGACGTGCCGGAGGCGGGGTGCTTCACAGAAATCATGGTGCTCCTCTTTGAGGCGGAGCAAGATGCGGGTGCCGCGGTGGGGGCGCTCGATTTCTTCGATGGTAAAGCTACCCATTCCGTCGGACGTCCACCGGTAGCCCTGTCCCTCCGGGTCGGCATGGCGCGTCTCGACGACCACTTCGTCGGCCACCATGAACGCGGCATAGAACCCGACGCCGAACTGCCCGATCATCTGATCATCGATGGGCTTGCCGGACTGCCGGAGTTGTTCCACGAAGGCCAGCGTCCCCGAACTCGCCACCGTCCCGAGGCGCTCGACGAGGTCCGCGTGCGTCATCCCCACGCCGGTGTCCTCGACGACGAGCGTATGGGCCTCGGCATCCGTATGCAGCGTGACCTTGAGGTCCGCCTTCGGCTCCAGCACCTCCTCGCCGGTGAGGGTGCGGAAGCGCACTTTGCCGAGGGCATCGGAGGCGTTGGAGATGAGTTCGCGGAGGAAGACTTCCGGGTGGGTATACAGCGAATGAATGATAAGGTGAAGCAATTGCTTCATCTCCGCCCGGTATTCGTGTTCCTCTACGTGTGTCGTTGTCATGGTTTGGATGTGTATCAATGGGACAGTCGATCGAATCGGTCGGTTAAAGTGAATATTCCCGACGAAGGTTTCACCAATTGAGCATCCGAGCAATATGCTGTGATAAATTTGACACGCAAGATGGGGGCTGGATAGCGATGCGTGTCAAAATTGTCCCGTAGGGGCGCATTGCAATGCGCCCGCTCAGAGAAGGCAGGGAAACGGAAGGACATAAAAAAGACATCCGGCTCCACCGCAAAGCCGGATGTCTTGATCTGAGCTACAACGTAACAACAGATGATACTGCCGTCGCGTGGGTACAATAATCGGGATTCTATCGTTTGCAGGATGCCGGGGATATCCGAAAAGGATTGTAGGGAAATACACCACGTTACGCCGGTCCATGACGAACCCGGTGCCGGCAAAAAACGCACTGGGAACATTGCCCATGGCCTATTGGGAGGTTCCCCCATTTACTTCGGGGGCCTTGAGGCGATATATTTTACACACCCTGCATTAGTGGGGTAAGGGGGTTTCAATACATGGGTGATCATGACGAGGCTCACTTCGGTGAGTCACTCCTCCCACTCAGACGGTGCAGGTCTTCGGGCCTTATGTGCATGGTCCGGGTGGGGGGAGCACCTGTTTTTGGGGCCTTCGCACCTTCTCCGGAGGGAGTGTCTCCATACCTCTCGGTACCCGAAGCGAAGGTATTGAGGATAGGCCGGTACCGGACAGGTTACATAAGAAAAGGCGATGCGCTCAACGTGCATCGCCTTTTCTTATGTCCCTATTGCAGGGTTGAAAGTCAGAGTCGTCAGGAGAAATTTCTCGGGCAGGGCACATACCGGCGCGCGGCGCGGTCCGGGCTGGCCACCGGCGGCCGCGGCGCGACATCGGTCCACGACGCGTTCATCATCGGTTCCTCTTTGGCCACGGCCAAGGCTTCGCAGGCCATGTGCAACCATTCCCGCGCATCATCATCTTTCAGCAAGTGCGATACGACCGAGCGCCGGTCATTTTCGGAGAGTGTGCCGGCGATAAAAGCCGCTATCGTGTATTCGTCGAGCGCGTTTGAAGAGGCCTGCATCATAGTCTGTCTTTTTCTTAAGAAGGGAGCCGCCATCGGCCCCCGAAACCAGTGCACGAATCCGGTATCGGCCAGACGTGCATTTTTCTTAAGCGACGTAGACGAAGATGATGCCGTTTTCTTTTTTGTGGGTCACAGCCCCTTTGAATGACGGTCCCCCGGTTCGCCGGATGACAGAATCACCGCCGGGCAGGCAAAGGCTGCCGCCGCCGGGTGGAAAAAGCGACGGCAGCCTCCACGCGGGAAGCTGCCGTCTGACGATGCCGGGGTGTTCGGTGCGGGGGTCTATTCAGCCGCCAGCGCCTTGACGCCCTGATCGAAGGTGATGTCGACCGGGATGCCCGCCTCGCCGAGACGGTCGAGGTCGGACTGAAGCTGCGTGCCGACGCGGGCGTATTTGGCCACGAAGGCAGCCACGCCGTCATAGTCGCCATCCCCCTGGAGGCGGAGGATCTTCTCGGAGAGCGCATCCATGGCGGCCTGCATCTTGTCGAAGTCGATGCGGTAGGTGCCGGTGGCGGCATCGCGGGCAAAGACCCCGCGCTCTTTGAAGAAATTGAACCGGATCATGTTGGCGCGTCCGTGGGCACTCGAAGCACCAAAACGAACGGACCGGAAAATGCTGGCAAGGAACGTGACGTAGTTGTCCATCAAGTGAGCGTCGAACTCGCCGGCCTCTTTGAGCTTCGTGACCATGTATAGGCCCAGAATGTCGGCCTTGCCCTCTTCGAGCGCCGAGGCATGTTCGCGGAGAGCCTCCCGAACGGTGCCCTTGCCGTCAAGCGTGTTTTTAATGCCCAGGCCATGCGCCACCTCGTGGAACATGGTATTGGAAAAGAAGGCGTCGAACGTGATATTCGCCCGCTGATCCTCGGCGATGAGCATCTTCGAGATCGGGACGAGGATCTTGTCGAACTTGGCCCGCATGGCGTTTTTGAGCTGTAGCCGCCGTGTGCCGCGTTTCAACTGCACCTCTTCGTCGTTGGGCAGGTTGATGGCAATGGTTTTCGACCCGGCATTGCTGTCGCCCGCATAATAGAGGACGTCGTAAGCATTCAGATCGGAGTCGGTGCCGGGGGTCTCCTGCTTGTACGCAGCCGGTACGGGCAGGCCTTCCTGCAGCCCCGGCAAGAGGGCGGCATAGCGTGAGAGGCGCTCGCTCCATTCGCGATCCTTGACGAGCACGTAGGCTTCGGCCGAGGCCTTATAGCCGAAAAGCCCGTCTTCGTACGTCTCGATGGCGCCGATGACGATGTCGAGGACATTGTCCTTCATGTCCATCCATGCCAGGTCGCTCGGCTGGTAATCGTCCGTCTCCAGCGCTTCGGCCCGCAGTTCGAGGTAATGCTTCAGCCCGGCATCATCAGCCAACCCGGCAGCGGCGCGGAGTTTTTCGGCCGCAAGCTGCATCGGACCGGCATAGACGTCGTGGTACGGCAGCGATTTGAGCTTTTCGCCCGCATCCCGGACGACGACGGTGTACAGGCTCTTCAGCGAAGGATCCGATTCAGCGGCAGCCTCGAACTCAGCCTTCGTCATATTAGCCGGATAATAGTTCGCGCCGGCCGGCTTGGCGCCGATGCCGTCGATGAAGGGGGCGTTTCCGTTGAGTCGATCCCACGGACCGTAATTGATCTCGGCGAAGCGTTTGAGCGCCGGGTCCTCAATGCCTGCGAGGAGGGCATCACGGTCGCCGTAGGCCTGTTGCCAGAAGACGTCGTTCATGGCATGCGCCGCCCCGATGAGCAGCGGCAGCATGCGACACTCGTTCTCGGAGAGGACACTCAGGTCAGTGGTCAGCCGGAAGCTGGTATATTTCGAGAGCTGGGCCTGCGCTTCGGCGCTGCCCTTTGCGGTATCATACATGCCGGTGGGTTCGGGAAGGACTTGTGTCGCCAGAAAGGACGCGCACGAGAAGTCGTCGGAAGACGGCGCGGAGGGGTTGCAGGCGCCCACCAACAGGGCTCCCGCGACGCAGACCGCCGGGAGAAGGTTTCGCATGATATTGTATGGCAGGTTAATCGCGAAGAAAACCGTTCCGGGGCGAAACGAGTCGGGCGGATGCCTTCACGTCGCATGTCCCTTCCGGGACCGGAATCGGTCGAAAGAGGCAAGGTTAGCACCCGTACCGCGCCTTTGCAAGGAAAAACCGGCGGACTACGTAAAAACAGACATGGCCGGGACTAGCCGATCATTCCGCGTCATAGGAACGGGGAAGCGATTCGTCCGTCAGGATGACAAAATCGCCCAGCCCCTCCATCTCTGTCGGATCGAAAGCGGAAATATCCTGAGCAGGGTGCAGGCTCACAATGAGTCGCCGCGTGCCGGGCCGGTAGCGTTCGAGGTGCTCGGGAATGCCTGTGCCATGCTCCACATGAAAGCCCCCCACCACATGCACGACCAGCGTGCCCGGATGCCGGAGCAAATAATCCGCGATGGAATACGCCATCGTCGCATCCCAGAGCGATTGCGCTTCGAGCATATGGAGCGTCCCCTTGTGCATGAAGGATTGGTCATCCTGGTGCGTCGAGTCGGCGGCGTGGGTCGTGCTGGTGTCGTGGAGCGTCACCGTATGGGTCGCCGGCTCATCCACGGCGGCCCCCACCGAATCCGGCGCCGATGCGGTCGAATCCTTCGATTTCGCCATGGCGGCCCGCATTTCCTCCATCGACTCGGCCATGGCTGTGTCCCACTGCTCCTTATACGGTGCGGACGCCTGCGCATACGGTAAGGGCGCCAGAAACGTCTTCGCCTGATCCGAGAGGTCAGCCAGTGACTCCGGGCCGTGCCGGGTCACGCGGTTCGCATACCGGCGCGGCGCATTCGCGGCGATGACCGGCACGTGGTGCACCCGCGCAAACTCGACCATCGGGCGGTAGTCTGTTTCGTAATTTTGCCACGGATTCGTACTGCCCCTAAAATGCTTCTCCGTAATCAGCCCACCCAGATATTCGTCCATGATGTACTGCACATCGCGGGAGAATTGCTCGAACGATATCGCCACGGGCCGCACATTGGTGGTGTCGGCAGCGAAGCGCCCGAAGGCTCGTTCAAGCACTATCCGCTCAAGATAATGGGCCACCGGGTCGTCGTGCGTTTCGCCGAGGAACACGACGTCCACCCCGCGCAAGGCCGCCACCACGGCATCGAGCGTGGTCGGGTGGCCATCGGACGTGTAGACGGCATAGTGGCCGGCCAGGGTCGAATCGGCGGGTTGCGCCACCGAAGGGGAGGCCGACAGCCAGACGGCCATGAGCGCAATCAAACACCTGAAAAATCTATGCATCATCATCATGCTTTGTATTGGATTTTCCCTGATCCTCCTTGTCTTCGCGTGACCGTCGCTCGCCTCGGGAACGACGTTCGCCGTGCGAGTCTTTTTCGCCACGCGAACCCTTCTCACCCCGGGACCGTCGCTCGCCGCGGATCCGATTTCCCTTTCGCCCAGCGGGCATCTTGGTCGATTCGGGTACATCGCCAGGTCCTTCCACGCGCCGGTGCATATGTTTGTGATAGAGGTCATCAACGAGCAGCGCGAACAGTTCGGGCTCCTCCTGTGCCAGATGTTCGACGAGTGGCACGAAGCGCCGTAGTCGTTCCTTTTCGAGTCGACTCTTCTCCCTAAGTTGCCCTTCGAGAAGTACGGTCACGCGCGCCGCGACACGTGCCTCCACGTCTTCCTGACGAGGCAGTTCTTTATGCTCCAGATTAATGCCGTATCTTTGGGCGATTGCAAGCAATGCGCGCTCGTCCTCAATGGTAGCCAGCACGAGGGCTTTGCCCGTCTTTCCCGCCCGGGCCGTCCGTCCGGAACGATGGATGTAGTATTCGGAGTCCTGCGGCACGTCGTACATAATGACATGGCTTAAATCCGAAATGTCAATGCCTCGTGCGGCTACGTCGGTGGCGACAAGAAACCGAAGACGCCCCTTTCGGACGCGCTCCATCACTTTTTCGCGGGCATTCTGCGCCAGATCACCGGAGATGGCGTCGGCGTCGTACCCATAATTTTTTAGAAAAGTCGCAACGTATTCTACGTCCCGTTTGCGGTTTGCGAAAATGATGGCCGACTCGGGGTTTTCGAGTTCAATGAGCCGAGTGAGCAACCGATCCTTGTCCATCGCATCTACTTTGTAATAGCAGTGGTCGATGGCATCGACGCCAACATGTCCAATGCTAAGCGAGAGAAAGCCGGGCTCTCGGAGAAAAACGCGGGCCAGTGATCGTACCCGTGGCGGCATCGTCGCACTGAACATATATGAATGCCGCCGGTCGGGCAGATAGCGCCCGAGCTCACGCATGGCCGGGTAGAAGCCCATAGAGAGCATTTCATCAGCCTCGTCTAGAATAAGCAAACGTAGTGCGTCGAGGCGAAAGGTACCGCGTTCGAGGTGGTCAAGGATGCGTCCCGGTGTTCCGATAACCACTTGCGCACCCCCACGGAGGGCCTTATTCTGCGTTTCGTATCGGACGCCGCCGTACACGAGCTCCGCCCGCAACTGGCCGTCCGTACCGTTCATACGCTGAAACTCCTCATGGATCTGTCGTGCCAGTTCGCGCGTGGGGGCAAGGATCAGAGTCTGCGTGCCGTCTCGTGAAGCGTAGAGGAGTTCGAAGAACGGCAACAAGAACGCACCGGTCTTGCCAGACCCGGTTCGCGATTGAACGATGAGATCGCGCCCATCGAGCATATAGGGGATGGCCTTTTGTTGGACGGGCATCAGCCCATCCCAGCCGGCGGACTTTACGGCCGCAGCTAACGACGCTGGGACATTTTCGAGCGTTGCATCGGGCAGCCGGGGATCGGGCTCGGCGAAGGCGACTTTTGCTTTTTCACTTTTGGCAACATCTTGTGCACGGGAAGTCAGGTCAATCATCCGCGTAAACGGTTTACCCTTTTCCGGGTCATTTGAGGACATGATTACAACTTTTTCAATGTGAAGGGCACGCGATCCGGCGGTAGCAAGGGTTCCAAATGGGAAGAGCGGCCGAGATCGACAGAAAGGCTCACATCGCGAGCCCGCCATCAACATGGAGGACGTGTCCAGTAATATAATTTGCGGCCGGTGAGGCCAGAAAAAGTACGGCGGCAGCCACATCTTCAGCCGTAGCCGGGCGTTTCAGTGGAATGGCGGAAAGCATGGCGTCGCGGGCGGCATCGGTGAGGGCCTCGGTCATGTCGGTGGCCACATAGCCGGGCGCCACCACATTGACCCGCACGCCCCGGCCGCCGAGTTCTTTGGCGAGGCTCTTCGAAAAGCCGATGATGCCTGCCTTCGAGGCGGCATAATTCGTCTGCCCCGGATTGCCCATCACCCCTACCACCGATGAGATGTTGATGATCACGCCGCCGCGTTGTTTCATCATCGGCCGATAGGCGGCGCGGGCGAAGTTGAAGACACTCTTGAGATTGGTATCCATGACGGCGTCCCAATCTTCCTCCTTCATCCGAAGCATCAGGTTGTCGCGCGTGATGCCGGCATTATTGACGAGCACATCGAGGCTGCCCCAGGCTTTGAGAACGCCAGAGACAGCCTCCTGCGCGGCATCCGATTCGGCTACATCGCCCTGAAAAACGAGTGTCTCGACGCCCTTTGTGGCAAGTGCCTGTTCGAGGGCTGTGGCCTCTTCGATCGAGGAGCGATAGGTGAAGGCTACCCTGGCGCCAGCTTCGGCACAGGCTTCTACGATGGCCCGTCCGATGCCCCGAGTGCCCCCGGTGACAAGTACGCTCTTTCCAGTCAAATCCAGATTCATGGTATCGAAGTATTCTTAAGAATCAATCAGCGCGGAGAGTTCTTCAGCCTTTCCGGCGGTCGCCGTTTCCGCGTCGCGGCCCAAGATACGACGGGTAAGGCCGGCGAGCACCCTTCCGGCGCCCACCTCCACAAACCGCCCGGCGCCGGCGGCGTGCATGTTAACGATGGATTGGGCCCATCGCACGGGCGACATGAGTTGTTCGAGGAGCCGCCGACGGATTTCCTCGGGATCGGTGCTCGGTGCGCCGGTAACGTTGAGGAAGACCGGGCATAGCGGCACGCGGATGTTAAGGTCCGTGAGGGCACCTGCGAGGCCATCGCGAGCGTGACCCATGAGGGGCGAGTGGAAGGCGCCGCTCACCGGCAGCGGCAAGGCCCGCCGCGCGCCGCGCTCTTTGGCCAGGGCAACAGCCCGATGCACCGCCTCTGTATCGCCCGAGACAACAAGTTGTCCGGGTGAATTGTAGTTGGCCGGGCACACGATGGCGTCGTCCTCGGAGGCATCGCGGCAGAGGGCTTCGACATCGGCGTCGTCCATGCCGAGGACGGCGGCCATGGTACCGGGGCGATGCTCGCCGGCTTTAGCCATGAGTTGCCCGCGCAGGCGCACCACGCTAAGCCCGTCGTCGAACGAGACGGCGCCGGCCGCCGCCAGCGCGCTGTATTCCCCGAGACTGTGTCCTGCCGTCATGCCGGGGCTGTGCCCCCCTTCCTCGAGCACAGCCATGGCCACCAGGCTGTGTACGTAAAGGGCCGGCTGCGTGATGTCGGTCTGTTTGAGGGCCTCGGCTTCGGCTTCACCGTCGGCGTCGAACATGATCGACGACAGGGAAAAGCCGAGTAAATTGTCTGCGGCCTCGAAGCGCTGCCGGGCCACCGGGAAGGTCTCATACAAATCCTTCCCCATGCCCACATACTGTGAGCCCTGTCCCGGAAAGAGAAAAGCTGTATGGTTCATCACTCGATCGGCGTAATAGGATTCATGGTTTCCGGCACTGTCGCCCCGGGCCGGATTTATGACGCATCGTCTGCTATTGCCCCTTCGCCGTCATAGGCCCATTTCACATACGCCGCGCCCCACGTGAAGCCGCCGCCGAAGGCCGCTAGCACGAGATTATCACCCTTTCGGAGTTCGCTCTCCCAGTCCGCCAGACAA
>Ga0114931_10006135_pt1 | contig 14804 bp, 11 predicted proteins | sample 2SBtaG_FD_89579 | JGI IMG/M metagenome (GOLD analysis project Ga0114931, IMG submission 89579) | Deep subsurface microbial communities from Kolumbo volcano to uncover new lineages of life (NeLLi) - 2SBTROV14_V59a metaG | ecosystem: Environmental > Aquatic > Marine > Volcanic | place: Kolumbo...
AAGGCCAAGATGAAGGAAGTACACGCGCCATTGGCGGGCGAGATGTCTGGTCACATATTCTACTCTGACGACTTCTACGGCTTTGATGATGCCATCTATGTATCAGGCAGATTGATGCAGATTCTTTCCAATAGCAGCAAGACCTTTTCCGAAATCGCGGATGAAATCCCAGCGTTCGAATCGACACCTGAAATCCGCATCGACGCTTCCGATGAGGAAAAATTTGAAGTGGTCGCCGACCTGGCAAAACATTTTAAAGCGGAGTACGATACGATCGACATAGATGGCGTACGGGTTCTTTTTGGCGATGGTTGGGGTCTGGTGCGCGCGTCAAATACGCAGCCCGTCTTGGTCCTACGATTTGAGGCCAAGTCCAGGGAGAGGCTTCGAGAGATTATTCAAATCTTCATAAGAAAGCTAAACGACTATCCTTCGGTCAAATTTTCAACTGAGGATTTTTTTCCAGTTAATAGTTGACTGGTGGTACCACGAATGTGATCTGGTCGGACTCCAGGACCGGAACCGGATGTTCCCTCATTTGTCCAACCAGACCTCTATCTCACCATTCGAAGTCCGAAAGCTGCATGCTGCAAGACAGGTGTAAACATCACAGTACGAGAGGTCCATCGCCGAACGCGATCTAAAGCCCACATATGACAATTATTTGCCTTGGAATTATGGCTCCTAAAAGGTAATATATCTATTTAACCAAACGCCTTACTTTACTTATGAAATTACATCTGTTTCTCTGTTTTTCCCTTCTTTATTTCGGCAGCGCATTTGCCGAATCGGAGACGATGCCGGTCAGCGCGATCGCGCCGGGCATGCACGGTGTTGGCAAGACCGTTTTTGCCGGGACCGAGATCGAGGAATTCGAATTTGTGGTTCTGGACATCATGCCAAATTTTCTCTCCAAGCGCGACTTGATCATCGTTCAGTTGCTGGGGGAAAAGGTGGAGCACACCAATGTCGTTGCGGGCATGAGCGGCAGTCCGATGTACATAGATGGCAAGTTGATCGGCGCCCTATCCTATCGGTTAGGGCTGTTCAACAAAGATCCTATCGCCGGGATTACACCGATTGCGCAAATGCTTGAGATTATGGAAACCGAGCAAGTGCGCCCGGCGGAGCTTGCTGCCAGTACGGGCTACAATCCCGATTTTAGCGACATGGCGGTCGGCGCGAAGCAGGCGACGTTAGAGGACCTGGTGCCGCCCTACATGCGAGCAATGTCCACAGCCTCAAATACGGGTGACCATTTTGTGCCGTTGGAGACGCCCTTGTTGTTTTCCGGCTTCGAAAGTTCCGCAATCAAATGGTCGACGAGATTTTTTTCAGGTTTGGGAATGGTGCCGGCTCAGGGAGGCAGCATCAGTGGGGCAGAGGAAGAACCGGACCTGCGTGCACTGGAGCCTGGCTCAGCCTATTCCGTCGTTCTGGTCGAAGGTGATTTCGTGTTGCAGGCAACGGGAACTGTAACTTATGTTGACCGAAACCGAGTCATCGGAATGGGGCATCCCTTTCTCAACAACGGTGCGGTGGCGCTGCCCATGGGAAAAGCCAAAATCCTGACCACGATTTCGAGCCTCATGGCCTCAACCAAGATGGCTGCGCTTACGGAAATCTCCGGAACTGTCCACCAGGACAGGACCACAGGCGTCATGGGTGTCAGCGGTGAGCCGCCCAAAATGATTCCTTTCCGAGTCAACCTCAAGAAACAATTCGGCCCGGAGGCACACTTCAGTTTCCGCATCGCCGATGACCGGAGTCTGTATTCCCTCACGCCGCTGCTCACGGGTCTGGTCGTCTCCAATGCCATCGAGTCGGCACGACTTGGCAGAAGCAACCAAACATTGAGACTGGCAGGCAGGATCAACCTGGCCGGTAATGCTCCTATACCGATTCGAAATTACTATGCAGGCAGTACTCCGAACGCTTTTCTGACAGATGTGGTTGAAGCGAACGCGGAGGTAGGTGCCATGCTTGGCGCTCTTCTCGCCAACCATTTCGAAACACCTGAGATAGAATCCGTCGAACTAAATTTTGAGGCGCTGCCGAAAAAATATCTTGCGCTGGTCGAACGTGTTGAAATAGACCGCAGCAGTGTGCGACCAGGTGATAGAGTGGCGGTTACCGCTTTCCTAAAGGAATATCAAGGTCAGTCGCACGTGGTTCGGCAGGAATTTACTATACCAGCCAATATTGAAGCCAGACGAATTAGCATTTATGCGGGGGGGGGCAGCACCCTCACACGCCTCGAAGCGCAAGCTTCGCCACAGAAATTTCGCCCAAAGACTTTTTCGCACCTGATCAAATTACTGAAGCAGAAACGCAGCAACAACTCCGTATTTTTTCAGGTGCTGTTACCGGACAAAGGGATCTCTATCGAGGGGGACGAACTCCCTGGCCTTCCTCCGTCGGTCCTTTCAGTCATCCAATCACAAAAGTCTTCTGGCAGCGTGGCAGCACTGCGTAACAGGGTTATCGCAGAAAAAAGTATTCAGACAGATTACTCCGTGGCAGGAGGACGGTCTGTTTGGCTCAAGGTTGAACAAAAAAAGAGAAGATAATTATGCACGCTTCGTTTTTCCGCTCCATCCATGCAATTGCAGGCTTGGCTTTGTTATCCTTTTTGACCCTGACATATGGCTCCACTCCGAAACAAAAGAAGTTTGTCTCTCAAGACGATTTTGAGTCAGGAGAACTGACGAGTATTTCGATTCATCCGTATGGTCAGATCACGCTGGCACCGCGCCTCGACCAGATTTTCAAATCTGAGCTGGCTGCTATCTGGGCTTGTGTCGCGGACGGCAAGGGACAAATGTATGTTGCTGGCGGCAATTCCGGAAAAGTCTTTCGGGTGACTGACAACGGTCAAAGCGTTCTCGTTTTTGAAGCACCTGAAACGCAAATATATGCCATGGCGCTAGATGGAAAAGGGAACTTGTACGTTGGCTCCTCACCGCAAGGCAAGATCTACAAAATCCCTCGGGGGGCCAACCTCTCGCCCGATGCGGCTGTTTTTTTTGACCCTCAGGAACTGTACATTTGGTCTCTGGCCCTGGATGCGCGGGACAACCTCTATGTCGCGACAGGTGAGAAAGGTAACATCTACAAGGTGACACCTGGCGGGACAGGAACCATTTTTTACCAGGCGGACGATGCCCATGTGAGGACAATTGTTTTCGATCGAGATGGCAATTTACTGGCTGGCACGGCGAATAAAGGGTTGCTGTTGCGCATAGATTCTCAAAGCAAATCCTTTGTACTGTTTGATTCTCCTATCGCCGAGATTACGGATATCGTCGAGGACTCCGATGGGAATGTGTACGCATCCGCGGTCGGCAAGTCTCGCTTACAAATCGGCCCGCAACTCACGGCCACTGCTGACGCGGTTCGAACCCAAGAAAACCAGGACAAACAGGATACGGGAGCCGACGTCGACCGCGTGTTGCAACAAACCTCTGCCGGTGCTGCCAGAGTTGGACGTCAAACTGGCGAGGTTTACCGAATCGATCGGGATGGCAATGTTCGAACATTTCAGACACTGAAATCGGAAGGCGTTCTCAGTCTCGCCTTATCCACAAACGGAGAGGTTTTGTTAGGTTCAGGCAACGAGGGCAGGCTTTATTCCATGAATCGGAACGGGGACATGACGCTACTCGCAACCATCGACGCGATGCAGATTACGTTTCTCGGGGAAAGTTCGGGGGGGCATTTGTTGCTGGCTTCATCTAGCGGTGGTACCTTGTATCGCCTGAATGAAGAGCTGAGTCAGCAAGGAACTTTCGTTTCTGAAGTGGTTGACGCTGGGGTCTCTTCAACCTGGGGTTCTACAACCTGGGAGGTGAGCATGAACAATCATTCTGATGTGAAGGTCCAAACGCGTTCTGGCAATACGTCTGAACCGGATAAAACGTGGAGCGAGTGGTCGCAGCCCTACACGTCCTCAACAGGCCAAATGATTACCAGCCCCGCAGCCCGCTTTATCCAGATCAAGGCAACACTATCGGGGAACGGCCGCAATGAAACGCCGAAATTGACACACCTTGCGTTTTCTTATCTCAACAGGAATACGGCTCCACATATCAAGCAGGTGCGCGTGCACTCCCCCGGCGACTATTACCCGGAATCCACGGGTCACACCAAAGAAGAGAATGCTTTCAGACTACAATCAGAGGAAGGGGCAAATGACTACAAAGGCAATTCTCTGGGGAGAAAATCAAATCGTAAGGGGCTGAGGTCCGTAAGTTGGGTGGTCCAGGACGACAATGGTGACCAAATGTCGTACGATGCGTATTACAAGGGAACTGATGAATCTGAATGGAAGACACTTTTTGCAGAATATGTTGGTGGGGTGTATTCCTGGGACAGCGAACTCATGCCGGATGGAAAGTACCAAATCAAGCTCAAAGCAAAAGACGACCTGTCAAATCCACCTGACAGGGTGCTGACTGCCGAAAGTGTGAGTCAACCCTTTCTGGTCGACAATAGCGGCCCGCGTGTTTCGGGCATCACGGTCAAGCGTGACGGGTCGAAGGCAGTCCTCTCGTTTTCTGTCGAGGATGCGTTGCATCAGGTTAAGTCAGTTGAATTTGGGGTCAACGCTACCACCTGGCGCCTCGTGTATCCGGATGATGGTATTTGTGATTCCAAAGTTGAAACTTTCACGATCGATCTATCGCAGTACGCGGGCCGCGAAATAGACGTCGTGGTAAGAACAGTCGACACCATTGATAATATTGGATTTGGCAAGAAAACCTTAAGACTCTAATGTTTAGATTGAAGCTGAACTGGAAGGACCGTTCATGGCGTTAAGAGCAGCGTTGCAACAGGTGAAAGACTGCATAGGCCGGGGCCAGCGTTTTGCATTGACAACGCACGTGAATCCGGATGGCGATGGTTTAGGCTCTGAAGCCGCTCTGGCCGGTTACCTGAAGCAACTGAAAAAGGACGTTTATATCTACAACAGTAACGATGTTCCGGCAAACTACGAGTTTCTCAATCATGACGGCAAGATGACGGTCTACCGCTCTGAGGAGCATCGGGAAACTCTCTTGACCGTTGATTATTTGATTATTCTTGACATAAGCGATTGGCAGCGGCTCAGGCAATTGGGCGCCGACGTCCGGGAAATGAGCATCAAGAAAATTTGCATCGACCATCATCCCAGCAACGAAAAGTTCGGTGAAATGAGCATCGTGGATGTAAAGGCGAGTTCAACGGGTGAAATCGTTTACGACTTGATCACATTCTGTGGCGGACAGTTTACCCGGATGATGGCCGAGGCAATCTATACCAGTATTCTCACCGATACAGGTTCGTTCCGTTTTTCAAATACCAATGCGAAAGCTTTTGCAATCGCTGCCGAAATGGTACGCTGCGGTGTCAAAACCAATGAAATCTATCAACGGGTTTACGAAAGACAGTCCCGCAATAAAGTGCGCCTTTTTGCTCATGTCTTGAACAATCTCAACTTTGTCGCCGAAGGCAAGATCGCCTGGTTTATCATTTCGCTGGATGCGATGGAATCTTTCGGAGCCAAACCGAATGACACGGAAGGATTCGCCGATTATCCGCGCGTGATTGAGGGGGTTGAAGTATCGGTTATGTTTATTGAAATGGCGGGAGGCAAAACAAAAGTGAGTCTAAGATCCAAGGGTGAATACATCATCAACACCGTCGCCCAGAAACTCGGCGGTGGTGGCCATCAATTTGCCGCAGGCATTCTGTTGGATGGACCTCCGCCAGAGCATATTGGCAATGTCATCAAAGCTTTGTCGGCGATCGTCCGAACCTGACAACTAAACCGATCCATCCTCCTCGACAGCGTTTCTATGACAGCAGAAGATTTCACAAATCAATTCAGCGCCTTTCGCCCGGTGCTGCCAAAACTATTGGCATCCCTCCTCGAAATGCGGCATGAGCCATTTCCGCCCAATCAGATTCTATCGAGACTCGAGCTACCTCATTCTCGCCTGCAAGACAACGTGACGGTTGTAGACCTGGGCCAGGTTGCACAGAATACCCCAGCGCAGGTTTTCCACGTGCCCTACCGACCCGCCGGGCTTTCCGGGGCATGGCATGCAGACCAATTTGTAGTCGTGGCAGTTAGTATCGCCACGGCTGCTTTCGCAAAGACTCTCGGAGGCGATAATATAAGCCCCGGGCACATCATTTTTGAAAGAATTGCACAACCATCACAGCCCGCCGATCGCGTTTCTGCCCTTCTAAAATCGGCAGTCGCGTTTTATTCATTGAATTGCGGTCCCTCTGTTCCGGCAACAGCCATTGGCATACGAAGCGGGTGTGTCATGCCGGCCCGGAGGCCTGTCAAAATAACGCTCTTGCCTGCGAAAGATTCTGCCAATCTGCAGGAATCAGGCCACAAAACGATTCAAGTTCTCGGACAGATGGTTGCCTCACTGTGCCAGATCACAACTCGCCGGACCGACCCTTTGCAGCCGGCACGCATCGTCATGAATTCGGTGAAGTCAGAATCTAGCCCGTCTGGCGTTTGTGTAACATTACTAGCTGAAGTCCAGTGTGTACATTCAAGCGACATCGACCCCATTTTACGCCTGGTAGAAACGACGGTGGAAGGCGTGAGTCGCGCATTTGGCACTGAGTTTGAGATGAAACTTGAGCCGCTCAAGCCGGGTGTAACGCCCGACGAACAAGTAACCGCACGTTTCGCCGAAGCGGCGCGGCAAGTGCTTGGGGCTGCCAATGTCGTCGCCGTCGAGTTTCTTCGCCAGGAGCTTGCGACCGTCTCACACTATCTCAAACGGGTACCGGGCTGCGTGTTATTCCTCGCGCAACCTACTGAAATTGCCCCGGGCAAGCGGGACACAAACGGGGACCTCCTCACCATCCTTGAAACGGGCGTCAAAAGCCTGGCGTGGGTCTTAACCCGCCCCTGACCCAACTTTTTTCTCACTTCATTCCTGCGATGCCGCGGCAGCTTCGGGCGTTTCATATGTGACAAACTTTTTCCCCCACAACGCCTTGAATATCATCGACATGACTGTTTTTATTAAAATGCCTTAACATCCTTTTTATTCTTGCATTTAGGGTGTTTAAAATGTAGCTTATTCCGGGCGTTTAGGGATGGCCTCGCTCCTTAACTGTCGAGGATTTCAGGCAATGAACATCACCTTACCAGACCCGGTATCGCAGTTAGACCACCTGTCTTCCCAGTCCGCAGCGAAACCCGCCGCATTCTATGAAGCAATATTCGAGAGTCTACCTGTCCCGATTGTTGTCGTAAACCGCTCTGGAACAATTTTGCATTTCAACTCAGCTTTCCGCAATGTAGTACTCATGCGCTCCAGGAAAGATTTGGTGGGACGTAACTTGCTTGATCACATTATTCTCGAGAATCGTGAACGCGTGTTATCGGCGCTGGGGAAGGCGTTGAAAACCAACCGGGCGCCTATTGCGTTGGAAGCGGACTTTCTCGTTTCAGGGAACGGCTCATTACCTGTTCAACTTTCTCTTCGGGAATTGCCGCAGGACAGAAAGATTTTGATGTCACTAACAGACAAGACACTGTTGTCGAAGGCGCACGCAGAGCTGCAGCAGCGAACGGATAATTTGGAGAATCTTTTCTTTTTGATCTCGCACAATCTCAAGTCTCCAATCGTATCAATCCAGGGTTTTACAAAACTACTTCTTGAAGAAGACAATAAAGTCTCCAATGAAGAGTTCGGTCATTATCTGCAGCGTATTCAAAAAAATGCGGCCCGCATGAACACGATTGTACAGGATATACTGGATTTTTCGAAGGTTGGCAAAAGGTCGACCACCACAACGGAATTGTCATTGTTCGACATCATAGAAAACGTGAGAGCGGAATTCTTTCTACCGTTGAGAAGCAAGAATATTGACTTTCGGGTCGCACGCGATTTGCCAGTTGTGCGCGCCGATCTCGAGGGAATCAGCGCCATTTTTCGGAATCTCGTCGAGAACGCCATTAAATACATTGGTGAAACCAAACGGCCCAGGATTCGAATTGACTGGCAGGACAAGGGCACTTTTTATTTGTTGTGGGTCAAAGACAATGGCATCGGCATTCCGAAGAGATACCACGACAAAGTTTTCTCCCTTTTTGAGCGTGCCGCAGCTCCAATGGAGATCGAAGGTACGGGAGTTGGACTCGCCCTTGTTAAGAGAATCGTCGAAAAATATGGTGGTCAGGTAAAACTTGAGTCACGTGCCAGAAAAGGAACAACTGTTTATTTTACCTTACCAAAGGCGGACAGTTGAAACGGTCGCTGGTTGCGTTGTCCAGGGTATCTGCCTTCACCCGCAAGCCAAGGAAACAGAATGATCTCAATTTGTACCTCCATATTATCGGCCATGAGATTCGCAGCCCCTTTGTATCCATTCAGGGTTACTGCTCGCTCCTCAACGACAAATTTAAAGGCCACTTGCCCGAAGAAGGCCAGGAATATCTGGAACGGATTTCGGTCAATCTAAAGCAGGTTGATTCTCTTCTCGCCGACATTACGCGTTGGGCAAAGGTTTCGATCGAAGAGAATGAGTTTGAGAAAGTGCCTACAAAAGAGCTAATCCTGGCGGCGTCGGAATCGCACATCATTCACATGCGGCAAAAGAGGGTCACTCTCGACATTCAACCCGACTTGCCGGAATTGTATTGTGACCGCAATTCCATGATCCTGGCTTTTTCCAACCTGATAGGCAACGCGGTGAAGTATTCACGCGAACGAGTGGGGGGAGCTATCCAAATCGGCTACCTGGGGGATGAGATTTTTCACAAATTTTTTATTAAGGATAACGGTGTGGGGTTTCGGGCGAGCGAACGGAGCAAAGTTTTTGTGCTGTTCAATCGCCTTTTTAATAAGAGAAATGTCACGGGGTCCGGGTTAGGACTTTCAATTGTTAAGCAAATTATTGAGGCCCACGGCGGAGAAGTGTGGGTCGAATCAAGAAAATCGCAAGGCTCGACTTTTTTTATCACCTTACCAAAGAACTCGCCTCAAGAAACCATTTAGACGGTAGCTGACTCGATCATAGCCAACGCTGCTATCCGCCTGGGAAAAAGTAGACTTGAGTCATTCCAGCACAGGGATGTTGCACCATGTCTGATTCAGTAAAAAAAATTCTGGTGGTCGGAGATGATGAGGAAACAACGTTGTTAACTTCGATCCTGCAACAGACAGACGCTGCTACTGCTGTCGAAAGCGCCACGTCTGCCGCCGCCTGTCTGGCACGCCTGGAGCAGGAAAACTACGATGTGGTCGTCGTCGATCCGCGCTGCGTTTCTCAAAAAGTGGTACAGCAGAGTTTCAAGAAGGGTCATAACATACCGATCGTGGTTGTAACAGATATCGATTCTCAGCAGGCTGACGAGCCAGGCAGCGTCAACGCGGGAAGCCGCTATGTCCTGCGCGACTCCGACTACCCCTCGACCATCGGAACCACGGTCGCTGCACTACTTGACACCTGTCACCACAAAAAGCAAAGCCTCACACCCAAGGCGCCTGCGGGTAAAGCTGACTCCAGGCACAAACGGCCTACCGATCACGCCCTGATGCAGGCTACGCTGGACGGCATATCCGATGTCGTCTTCCAGGTCGATGATATGTGGCGAATCACGTTTGCGAACAAGCGCTTCTTGAGCTTGTTTGGCGAGCCCCACGCCTCAGTTGTTGGCATGCCCTATTCAATGCTTCTATGCCAAAAAGAGACACCTTGTGAAGACTGCCCTGTAACCAGGGCCGCAGCGAGTGGGAAGGCGTATCAAAAGGAAGAACGATATCTTGAAACAGTTTACCAAGTGTCGTGTCATCCGGTGCCTTTTGAAGATGGCGCACGCATAACGGTCCACTGCAAAGATCTAACGGAAAGTAGGAACCTTGAGAATCACCTGTTGCGCTCCGAGAAACTCGCTAGCATTGGTCTGTTGGCTTCCGGCATCGCGCACGAACTGCGAAATCCTCTCAACATTATTGAAACGGCCCGGTACTATCTGGAAAGTTTCCATGCGGAGTCGAATGAAGACATGCAGGACAAGCTCGACATGATTCGGCGTAGTGTCAAGCGTTCCGCAAAGATCATTAACAGCCTGCTGCAGTTTGTCCGTCCTGCCGAACGCGAGCAACAAAATATCCCGCTAAAAGTACTCATAGAAAACACCGTCTCTTTAGTTGGGAAGGAATGTGAAGCCCGAAACATTGACTGCCATATCGAGGGGAATGAAGAGCTGAGTGTCTTTTTTAGCGCTGATGACTTAAGGCAAGTATTGCTTAACTTGATCATGAATTCGATGCAGGCCATGCCAGATGGGGGCTGTCTTTCGGTCAAGCTGGTCGAAGCGCAATCACAGCGAGTCGAACTTCACATTTCGGACACAGGAGTCGGGATTCCTAGCGAGAACCTATCTCACATTTTTTCCCCATTCTTCACGACGAAGCAAGTCGGCGAAGGCACCGGACTGGGGCTTTATCTGTCCCACTTGCTGTTGGAACGCGGCGGCGGCCAGATTCAAGTGGAATCGGATAAGGACTCCGGCACGACCTTTGTCATATCTCTCCCCCGCAGTGAAAAACCTCAAGAAGTGATGACCCCAAGTTTATAGTTTACCAGTGACTTGCGCCTTGCAGTTTTGGTTGACAACAAGTGCCCGAGTTGCTACATTCCAGTCTGTTAGAATTTTCACGCAGAAACTGGGGAACGGTTTGAGCTTAGAAGAAATCAGTGCGCCAATTAAGAAAGACCTAAAGGTCTACGAAAAAGAATTTAAGAAATTACTAAAGTCCAATGTCCTTCTGATCGACAAGGTCGTCCACTACATCAGCACCAGCAAGGGCAAAAGGCTGCGCCCCATGCTGGTCATTTTGACGAGCCGCCTGCACAACAGCAATGGTGGATTCGCAGATTCAAGAAACATGAAAGCGGCAGCCATCATGGAGTTGCTGCACGTTGCCTCCCTGGTCCACGACGATGTTGTCGACCGTTCCGACCAACGGAGGGGGCTGCCTTCGGTGAATCGCATCTGGAAGAACAAAGTCTCCGTGTTGATGGGGGACTACCTCTTTTCCAAGGCCTTGCTGGCCATGCTCAGCATGAAAAGTATGCGGGTCTATGAGATTATTTCGGAAACCGCAGAACGGATGACCCAGGGGGAGCTGCTGGGAATTGAGCGCAGCAAAGACTACTGGATGGAAGAGGAGGTCTACTTCCGCCTCATCGCCGATAAGACCGCGTCATTAATCGCAGCGGCCTGCCAATTGGGGGCGGTATCCGCCTCTGAAGATGAAGGCGACATCTCCACCATGCGCGAATTCGGCGAAAACCTAGGCATCGCTTTTCAAATCAGAGACGACCTGCTCGATATTCTTGGCAAAGAGAAAAAAACCGGCAAACCGCTTGGCAACGACATTCGTGATAACAAAGTAACCCTGCCGATCATTTATGCTTTGAAACAGGCCAACAAAAAAGAGGCGCGCCGCGTTATCCGGTTGATCAAAAAAACAGCCAAAAGGCATGAAATTAAAGAAATTATCTCGTTTGTCGAAGATCATGGTGGAATCGAATACGCCATGCGCAAGGCTCAAGGCCACATTGACGTTGCCAAAAAGTCGCTTGCGCGTTACCCCCAAAACGAATACCGGGCTGCGTTAGAGAAACTGGTTGATTTCATAACGACGAGAGAGAGCTAGTGAAGCGGTTTGGGTGCCTCTCTTTTCTGGTCCTGTTCGTTGTCAATTTTTCATGCAGTGTCGATGTGTTCGACCAGAGACGTGTCCTCATGGGGACCATTGTCTCTATCTCCATTTACGATCGAACTGAGCCAGTTTCATGGCGGGCCGACGTTGATAGCGCCTTCTCACGCATGGCAGAGCTCGAACGCTTGACGACTGTTTACGACACTACCAGCCAGGTTTCTGGAATAAATCGGGCTGCTGGAAATGTTAGCATTGAAGTTGATCCGGAAGTTGCGGAGCTACTCTCCTTGTCTAAGGAAGTTGGAGACGTGTCGAATGGTGCGTTTGACATCACCATATCGCCCATCCTGGATCTCTGGGGCTTCCACTCAGACAAGCCACAAATTCCGGCTGTGTCAGAAGTACGAGGGCTCACAGGCCGGGTGGATTTTCGAAAAGTTACCCTCGCTGAAGGCAAAGCTGCCCTGGCCGATACAGGAATGGCAATCGACCTCGGTGGCATTGCAAAAGGATATGCGGTCGATCTGGCAGTCGAAGAATTGCTCGATGACGGCTACACCGATTTCATGGTAGAGGCCGGCGGTGACCTTCGGGCAGTCGCCAGCGACTTAACCAGAGGAGAGAGAAATATCTGGATACAACATCCGCGCCATCCTGACAAATTCTTCGCTTCGATCAAAATGGATGCGGGTGCCGTGGCCACTTCGGGTGATTACGAAAGATATTTTGAGGCGGGCGGCAAGCGCTATCATCATATCTTGAATCCTGAAACGGGTTTCCCGGCTGGGCCGAATGTCAGCGTCACCATTTTTGCAGCGACCACCGCCGCCGCAGATGCCTACTCGACTGCCGTTTTTGTTCTGGGCCCTGAGAAGGGCCTGCAGTTGATTGAACAAACTCCTGGTCTCGAGGGTCTAATTATCTACACCGAGGACGGTGACGCGCAGCTGAAATGGCTCGCAACAAAAAACATCAAAGAAAAACTAAGAATCATTAATGATACTAAGTAAAGGAAAGTAATGCCTCGGACACTTGTTACCGGCGGTGCCGGCTTTCTGGGTTCGCATCTTTGCGAACATCTTTTGGACCAGGGACATTCGGTCATCGCTATGGATAATCTGCTTACCGGCTCCACCTCAAACATTGCACATCTGCAAAATCATGCCGCATTCAAGTTCGTCAAGCACAATGTAACAGAATATATTCAGTGTGACGGCCCCGTTGACTATGTGTTGCACTTTGCATCACCGGCCAGCCCGAAGGACTATCTGGAGCTTCCTATCCAGACCCTGAAAGTAGGGGCTATCGGCACTCATAAGGCACTTGGCCTTGCCAAGGATAAAGGCGCCGTCTTTCTCCTGGCCTCCACTTCTGAAGTCTATGGCGACCCGCAGAAACATCCTCAAAAAGAGGATTATTGGGGTCATGTCAACCCGGTTGGACCGCGCGGCGTCTACGATGAAGCCAAACGTTTCGCCGAGGCACTGACCATGGCCTATCACCGCTACCACGGACTGAGTACCAGAATTGTGCGCATTTTCAACACCTATGGTCCTCGCATGCGGCCCAACGATGGGAGGGCAATCCCTTCCTTTGTCCCACAAGCTCTGAATAACGAAGCCATTACGATATTTGGCGACGGCTCCCAAACCCGAAGTTTTTGCTACGTCGATGACTTGATAGAGGGGATTTACCGACTGCTCATGTCCGATCATCATGAGCCCGTAAACATCGGCAACCCCCGCGAAATGACGATCAAGGAGCTCGCCGAAACGATTATTAAGGTCACCGGCAGCCGGAGTACGCTGCAACTCAACCCTCTGCCTGAAGACGACCCGAAAGTCAGGCAACCTGATATTGATAAAGCAATGACCGTCCTGGGCTGGGAACCCCGGGTAGGCCTCGAGGAAGGGTTGGCCAAAACCATCGAATGGTTTAAGAAAGCGCTGAAGCCGGACTAAGTTTTGAATTTCACAAACTGCGCTAAGAGAAAACCTTTGCAGCTCACTCACACTTGGTCTGGCATTACAGCGGGCTGCTCGATCTGAACGTTTGCCCCTTTCTAAAGCCCTCCGCACACCATCAATTTTACAACTGTTGCATTTGATGACTGAGAACAATATGTTAAGTCAGACGCCTGACCTAACACAAGAAAAGGAAATGCTCTTGAGTCGCACCGTACAATACCGTTTCATGAAGTCGGAAGAGGCAGAGGCCGTGGTGGCCCTCGTCAACCGCAGTTTCGACAAGTTTGTCGCGCCGGACTACACCGAGCAAGGGTGCCGCGAGTTCAAAAAGTACAACACGGTTGGGGCTCTGCAAAAGCGGCTCAAGGAGAACCATTGCGTGCTGTTGGCGGTCGCTGACGATGCGATTCTGGGCATGATTGAGTTAGCTGAGTACAAGCACATCTCGATGCTATTCATTGCTGAGGATTCGTTCCGGCAGGGAATTGGCCGCGAACTGGTGAACCGTGCCTTTGATATCGCGCGGCTGCAAGATTCCTATGCATCGCGCATCACCGTCTACTCCACGCCCTTTGCTGTGCAGGCGTATGAAAAATACGGTTTTGTCCGAGACAGCGAAGAGCAAGAGGAAAATGGCCTGCGTTTCATCCCGATGACATTTGACCTCACCAGCCTGGAGCCGCTGCAAGACAGCAATGTGGCACCCGTGTAAAATCGTGCCGCCCGGAGCAAGCGGCGGTTTTCCCTACTGATGGCAACTCCGTAGATGAGTTTATAGACACAGTGTTCGAGAAGCCCGCAAAAAAAGCAATATACTTTCGACACGAGTTCCAGGCTAAGAATGCAAATCGAAACAGCCATCTTGACCATTTCCACCCGTGGCAGCCGTGGAGAGCGCGCTAGCGACGAAAGTGGTGACGCCATTAAAGAGCTGCTAGGTCCCATCGGCGGTGTCGTGATAGACTACCAGATCATCCCGGATGACCTTGCGATGATAACCAATCAGCTTCGGCGTATGGCTACTGAACTCAAGGCTCACCTGATTGTGACGACGGGCGGAACCGGCATTTCCCCAACCGATGTAACCCCGGAAGCAACCCTGGCGTTGATCGAAAAACGGTTGCCAGGTTTCGAGGAAACCATG
>Ga0114931_10006136_pt1 | contig 14804 bp, 10 predicted proteins | sample 2SBtaG_FD_89579 | JGI IMG/M metagenome (GOLD analysis project Ga0114931, IMG submission 89579) | Deep subsurface microbial communities from Kolumbo volcano to uncover new lineages of life (NeLLi) - 2SBTROV14_V59a metaG | ecosystem: Environmental > Aquatic > Marine > Volcanic | place: Kolumbo...
ATAATACTTAATTTTTTTATGCAGATTCGTTCGGTCGACATCGAGTTGTTTGGCGGCTTGACTGATGTTCCAACCATTTTGCTTCAGGGCTGCGGTGAGATATTGTTTTTCAACGCTTTCCCGAAATTCCTTCAACGTCATGCCGGATTCCAGGTTGAGCGGTACCCGGGACGTTGGTGATTGAATGTGCGCCGGGAGGTCTGACGGTTCAATAACGGGAGCGGCGCACATGATCATGAGTCTCTCTACCATGTTGCGGAGCTCACGGATATTGCCGGGCCAATCGTAGGTGCGCAGCGTTTTGACCGCGGCTTCGCTGATACTTTTCGCGGGGTAGCCATTCTCGCGACTGAAACTTTGCGCGAAGTATTGAATCAGCAGCGGAATATCATCTTTGCGGCGGCGCAGGGGCGGGGCTTCGATCGGCACCACGTTAAGTCTGAAAAAGAGATCTTCCCGAAACCGGCCTTGCTTCGCTTCCTGCTCTAAATTTTTATTGGTCGCGGCCAGGACACGTACATCGACCCGAATCGTTTTGTTGGCTCCTACCTTCTCGAATTCACTTTCCTGCAGCACGCGGAGAACCTTTGCCTGGACTTTCAAACTCATGTCCCCAACCTCATCCAGGAATAAGGTGCCGCCATCGGCAAGACTAAACTTGCCTTCACGATTTTCGGTGGCGCCGGTGAACGCTCCTTTCACGCTGCCGAACAGTTCACTTTCGATTAGTTCTTCCGGAATGGCGGCGCAGTTTACTTTAACAAACGGGCCGTCTTTTCGCGGGCTTTGTTCATGGATCGCACGTGCGACCAACTCCTTACCGGTGCCGCTTTCTCCGGTGATAAGAACGCGACCGGGCGTCGGTGCCACTTTCATGATTTGTTCGATGATCTCTTTCATTGCCCGGCTTTCGCCAACCATTTCAAACTGCCCACTGATCTGTTTTCGCAACTCGACATTTTCTTGTAGCAGCGTACGATTCCGCAGGCCGTTCTTGATCGCCAGGAGCAATTTTTCTTTCGAGATCGGTTTTTCGATGAAATCGTACGCGCCGTGCTTGGTGGCTTCGACGGCATTCTGGACCGTGGCATTGCCCGAAACCATGATGACTCCGACCGCGGGTAATTGGTCCTTTATTTTCTTCAGCAACGTCAGACCGTCCATGCCGGGCATGGCGATATCCAGGAGGACCAAATCAATCGAAGTTGCTTTGAGAAGCTGAAGTGCCGCATCGGCATCCGCCGCCGTGTGGACGGTATAACCTTCGCTACCGCAGATCATTTCGATCGACCGGCGGATGTTTCTTTCGTCGTCGACGATTAGAATGGTTGCCTTCATCGAGATTGAACCCTGTTTTTGAAACAAAAAGAAGAAATTAAATAGTTTTCAGCGTTGCAAAAAACGATTGGCCCGCGGTCCGCACGTCTGGAGTGGCCAGCACTTTCAGGCGACAGACTCGCTCAGACGGTTTTCAACCTCCCGCTCGAATCTTAAGACAAAAGTTGTCCCCACGGCTGCCTCGCTTTGCAGGGAAATAGTACCACCATGTTCCTCTATGATGCGCTTAACCACAGCCAGTCCGAGCCCCATGCCATTTTTCTTGGTCGAAAAATAAGGTTCGAAAATTTTGTCGCGGATATCGTCGGGAACGCCGTTTCCCGTATCCCGATAAATCAATTCGACGACCCGATCCCGCGAGACCGTTTCAATCTGAATTTCTCCGGAGCCTTTCTCCCGGATGCTGTCTAAACCGTTTTGCACCAAATTGATCAAGACCTGCCGCATCTTGTCGCTATCGAAATTGAACTCGGGTAGGTTCGCGTCCAGATGAATCTGAAAAGGCTCACTCGCGTAAAGCCGGGCCACATCTTCAATCAATTCGTTTAAGCTGCCTGCACTCAGGTTGAGCCGTGGCATGCGGGCAAAGTCTGAAAATTCACGCACGAGTTTGCACAAACTTTCGACTTCATCATTGATGATGTCGGTACACTCGTCAATGAGCCTGGCATAGACGGGGTCCTCGCCGCCGTATTGATCTTTCATCTGCTGGACGGTGAGTTGAATAGGGGTTAACGGATTTTTGATTTCATGCGCCAGGACCCGCGCGAGTTCCCGCCAGGCCGCCATTTTTTCCAGGGAGATGACCTGTTCCTGTTTTTCTTTAAGAGAGACAAGCATGTTGTTAAACGCGGCGGACAACTGTCCAATTTCATCCTGACTCCGGACCGGCATCCGGAAGCTCCAATCGCCGGCGGCAACGACTTTTGTGCCCTCTACCAGCGCCAGTAGTGGCGAGGTGATCTTACGCGAAAAATAGATAAACAGGCTGACCGAGGCGATCGCCAAAGGGATGTAAATTGCTAAAAAGGAGAGGAGGAATCCTTCGGAAAGATCGCCGAAAAAATCCAGGGTCTTGAAAAGCTGATAAACGTTAACCACTGAATTGGCGCGTTTGCTGAACGTTTCATCCACACCACGGGTTAGAATAAGCGTTCCCAGCCGCTGCTGACCTCGCCGCACCGGCGCAAAAGCAACGATGAAAGCATTTCCACCGATCGCGTCCAGCAAATTAGCCTTTTCATGTTCTAGCAGCGGGTCCACATCATTTCGATATATTTGCGGTGCATTTGGCATGGAACCGACCTTTGCCGAATTTAACAATGCGCCCGCCGGGTCAAAAAAATCCAGCCGTAGGGGTGCATGTTTTGCTACCAGGGAGTCGATTCCGCTAGAAACCAGGCGGGTTTCAAAGACGGCCTTGATTTCGCTGCGTGCGGACAGGTCTTCGGTGAGGGAAAGGGTTTCTTGTTTAAATTTGCCATATAAATCCCTGGCCAGGGATGAAGCGGATTCCAGCGCCGTGGCAACATTTTCGTTATAGCCGACTTCCAGGCTTTGCTGCAGCAGCCCCTTGACCAGGTAGTAAATCGGCACAATCGGGAAAAGTGTTATGAGGAGAAGAGCAATGATGAGCTTGGTTCGGATGCTTTTCATTTGTTGAGATCGCTCATTCTGAAAACGGGAGAAACGAACCAGTCTGAAATATAATCGGATTGTTTGCGACTGCTGATAAAAAAAGAAACAAGCCGGTTCAGGTTGATCTCAAACGTGCTGGATCGGTTTTCGGAAGCCACATATTCTTGCCTTTGATTGGGGTCCAGAAGCCAATCTGACGCGCGCGCTGCCTGTCGACTCGAAATGGGGTTAATGCCAACTTTCATGCGTATGAAAAACTTGCCGGTCTGATTCAACCTCGCAACCGGTATTAAAAGTTTATCTTGCAGCCGGCCGCCAAGTCGTTTTGCGTCGCTGAATTCCGTAACGAATCGGGTCGTGTCAGCATCGCTGACGGCATATCGCTGCTCCCAAATATCGAAGGAAATGGTCCTCAAGATGCGTTTGTGGAAAACATCCTTTTGCGCATCGTTGCGTACTTGGATTTCAATTTGAATAACTGACTTCAGGCCGCTCCGTATGGTGCTGACAATCTTGTCCGAAAAGAGGTTAACGAATTCCGCCGACACCGCGAAATGTTCGTCGACCAGCCGGGGGGAAACATGTTCGATGCGTATCTTTCCATCCTCGCCAGGAGAGGCAAACACAAGCTGGGTCTGACACGTGACAATTAGACCAAAAAGGAACGTGTTAACAATTTTTCTCAAAAAGTCTGCCCCAGAGAAATATGAAAACGCACGGTCTCGTCATCTATATCATTCAGTGGAAAAGCAAAATCGAACCTCATGGTACCAAGAATTGGCATCTTGTATCTGACGCCCAAACCCAGAGCGCCGTAAAGATCCTTAATTCGGGGTGTGTCGCCTGGCGCCCAAATTCCGCCGGAATCGAAAAACAGGACCCCCGTAGCCTTATGGTTGGGAAAGCCCTCGTTGGTCAAAGGAAAACGTAGTTCGGTGTTGGTCAGGATGAGTTTTGTTCCCCATCCCGCCGGGGTCAGACGGCGGTCGGCATAGCCACGCAGAGAATTAGCGCCACCCAAATAAAACCGTTCATAAAATGGAGAATCAGGCGTCCCGTAGCCGGCCTTCACATGCATTGCGAATACCTGCCGGCCAAAGAGCCTGCGATAGATGCGGGCATCAAAGGTCAGTTTGCCAAAATTACTGATTCGATTGGTCTCTCTGACCTCTTTGCGGGCAATTTCTCCCGTCAACGCGCCCCAGAATCCAGTCAACGGGTAAGAAGGATTGTCACGGGAATCATGAAGAAGGCCAAAAGAAAGCGCCTGCAGATTAGCTTCCTGGAGGTCGTCCGCGATGTCAGGCGGCAAATCGGCAGAGGGAAGGAGGCCGCCACTATCGAGGTCAATCGTATCTTTCGGATCGTAATTCTCGGCACGAAAACCCATGAAAAAGTGCTGGCCGACCCGTCCCGTGCCAGTCAATTTCACACGAAGTCCGCCGAAACCAACATCCTGATGCGCTTTTTCCTGGCCAAAATAATGAATGAACATCTTGCCGGCACCGTACACTTCGGCGTCCAGGATCACTTTCTCGCGAAAAATTTTGTTCCGATACCAAAAAGATAACTTGTTAAGGCGATCCCCTAGTAAGAAGCGGGCGCCGAACCGGTTGCCCCCTCCGAAAATATTGTCGAAACGAAGGCTGGCCGGGATAAAAAACCATCCACTCAGGTCATTGTAGCCACCTTCAAATTGGAAAAAAGGTCCGGAGCGTTCTTGCACCTCTATGATCGCAACGACCTTGCCCCTCTCGGAACCGGGTCTTGAGAAAACTTCCACGGCTTTAAAAAAATTGGTCTCTTCCAGAACCTGACGGTTGCGCAGAAGAAGGTCGGCAAACTCATCAGGAGTCACCCGGGTACCGGGCCGGATATCTACATCGCGGAGAATAACTTCCGGGCTGGTTTTCTTATTGCCAACAAGTTCGATGCCCTCGATGGTCAGCTTCCTCTGCTGGCTCTCAACTTGCGCCCTAACAGCATTGGGGTTCAAGAGGAAAAAGACAATGAAGAGAAGTCCGGTGAGGTAACCTAACCGCCTCGAGAGGTGCCTGGATATTGGTGTCCTAAGGTTCGTCATTTGCGCGCCAATTTAGTAGAGCGGATGCATAAGTGCAAGGAATTCCGGGCAACGAAGCCTTTGTAAATTAAATAAGGCCGCCGGATTTGACAAATCCAGCGGCCTTATGATTACCTTGCATCACCTTGCGCCTTAAGGACGTTTGGTAACCTCGATGGTGCCGTCCGCCCGGATGACAACATCGTAAATGTCGGTGCCTTCCGTGACCACGCCCCGGCCGGAGCCATCAGGATAGAAGTCGAACACGCCGGTTGCTATCGCCGGCTCATTATTTTGGAAAGCCACTTCAGAGGCATATTGTTTTGCCTCCAGATGACTGCTGCCTTCGCTGAACGACTGAGCCGTGAATGTGACGAAGGTACCATCTGGATTGTTCCATTCACCATGTAGCTGGTCTACTTCCGGGGACTCGGTGATGGCGATAAAACCCATGCCATCCTCGGCGCTTTCAATATTGAGAGTTGTCGATAAAATATCACCAACGCGTGTTTGAGAAACTTCAACCCGGTCGGTCACGGTTGAGCCGTCCAATTTGGTCTCTATTTTGGTAAAGGTGCCGCTGATTGTTGAATCCGAAACGTTGTAGGTGAACTCACCGGATTCAGTTGTCTTGCTTGGATCATGACCTGCCTTGAAAGTGGTGGTCAGTTCGTAACTCCCTTGTCCGTCATCCTCCGGACTGTCAAAGGTGCCCCGGACCATGGTGCCATCACGGCGGTCTTCCTCAAAGCTTCCCGTTCCGTCGCTGTTAAAGGTGGCCGCTTCACGATGGGTCGTTCCGTCAGAAAATTCTGAGGTTTTTTCGAAATTGCCGCCGGAACCTTCATGGTAAGAGAACGTTGCCTCGGAGCGGCTAATAAAACTAGAGTTGGAGTAAGTGATTTGATTCATGAGAACACCACCCGTCGGGTCAGCGCCTGGTGCGGGCGGGTCTGGCACGAAGCTTCCCACTTCCTCCCGGATCAACTGACCCGGTCTGAGGCGACGAAGCACGCTCACGGACAAAAGAATATCATCGGAATCGTCGAAAATGGTTCCGTTGAGGTTGGCCTTAACTTCTGTGGAATCATATTCCAGCGGGTCGTCCGCTCTGCGATCAAAGCCAGTGAAAAAGAACCGAGCCTGCTGTGTCTGGGGGTTGTAAATAAGACTAGCCCGATGGGTGACACCTTTGATCGAATCCCTCTCCGTTACATCGAAAACCACTGAATCGTCCTGGGCTGTTTTTGGCAACGTTACTTTATCGAAGTGGTTGGATAAGACACTGAGAGATTGATTTTTTATCTTCCTGGCAAGTTGGCTTGCATTCGCACGGTTGTTAAGGTCCGGGATATCCAGGTCAACCACTTCATCAGCGCCACCCATGAAATCGTCGATTTGAGAAAAGGACGTCGCATTGGAAAATAGCGTTAGACTTGTCTGGCCCATGGTTTGAGCGGTCTTGTTCACAGGCGGATTATCGTCAGGAACTGGTTTCGCGGGATTGTCGGATGATGAGCAGCCCCAGTAGCCGACGGCTGAAAACGCCGACAAGAGGACCAATCGCTTTAATGATTTAATAGGTGTCATTTTGAACTCCTTGTCAATTAGAGTGATGCCATGTTTGTTAGAATATCGGATACGGTGCAACTTCCATCAAGGATCGGGCCAAACTTTTCAAGAAATCATAAATGGCATCTTAACAATGACTTATATGTATTATTTTTATGATCTGGAGAGACTATGAATGGCGTGAAGGTAGACAACAATGTGGGTTTCTTACCACACACTGCAGCAATTTGTAGAGGAAGCAAAAAAAATGGGCACTCGAAAAGTGCCCAAAGGGGGTTCAGATGTTATTTTGAGAAATTCTAGTAGCCACCAGGTATGGGGCAGAAACCGCCACTCACCCTAATGCCGCTCCCGTCACCAGCGCCTAGGCCTTCCCCTTTCTTTCTACCAAACGAATCGTATTCACTTCCAGGAATATCACCATCAGCAGGGGAAAAGCCCCCAACTGAGTCAGAGACAACGGCATGTGTAATAAAACCAAAGGACTCGGTCAACTTACTCAGGCTCGCTAGGGAGGCCATGACGACGGCATCCCGATTCATATTACCCTTGACCAGGCTGCTGGCTTTGCCACTGACATCTTTTGCGTTTGGGTTAGTCACACCGTATTCCTTGGCTTGGGGACCAGTCAATTTATCTACGTCATGTTTAGGGGATATGGTTTCGAGATCAAATACAATTTTGTCGTTGCTTGCCATGTGGACCGCCATGTGACTCCCGGCCCAGTAAGCCGCAATAGCGCCTCCTGCAATCAGGTGCAAAACAATTGACAAAAGAAGCGATTTTCTTATAGAGAGGCCACCGTGGAACCGCTCATGAAAGCTATTTTGTACTGTTTTCAAATAGGCCTTGATCGTGGTATACATCGCGTACTCCTGACGGTTGTTATTCTAATATATTGTGTACTCATTATTACCGAATGAGTTCAGAATATATTCCCTCAAGCCACACTTTTTTCAATTACCTTTTCAGTGATTCTGCCGTTTGAATGGCCATTTAGACCATTGGGACTTGGCCGGCCGATAGAAAAATAATCTATATTCATATCGTGGAGGCGTTTGGGATTGTATAAGTTACGGCCGTCAAAGATCGCGGGCCTATGCAACATCTCCTTGATCAGGTGAAAATCGGGTTCCCGGAAAGCATTCCATTCAGTCATGACGATGAGAGCGTCGGCACCTTCCAGAGAATCGTAGCGCCTTTCATGGAGGAACAGGTCGCGGCCCACTTGCTTCTCAAAAATGCGGGCTGCCTCATTCAAGGCTTCCGGGTCGTGAGCCTGGACTTTCGCCCCCTTGTCTGTCAAGCCTCTGATCATATCAATAGCCGGTGCCTCACGCATATCGTCCGTCTGCGGCTTGAATGCCAACCCCCACATCGCAAATGTTTTGCCATTGATGGTGTTATCAAAATAGGTCAATATTTTGTTCAGGAGAATCGTTTTTTTCCGACGATTAACGTTTTCGACCGATCTGATAATGTCGAGGTTGTAACCATGATCCTGTGCCGTTTTAATGATGGCCTGGACATCTTTCGGAAAACAAGAGCCACCATAACCGGTTCCGGGATAGATGAAACGCGGTCCGATTCGGCTATCCGACCCTATTCCCTTGCGCACCATTTCAATATCCGCACCCACCACATCGCACAAATTAGCAACATCATTAATGAAAGAAATCTTGGTCGCCAGGAGGGCGTTCGCAGCATACTTGGTCAATTCCGCGCTGCGGCGGTCCATCACCAGAATCGGTTTGCCGGAGCGCACGAAGGGTTGATAAAGACTGCACATGATCTTGATAGCTTGTTCGTCTTCGGCACCGATCACGACGCGGTCTGGGCGCAGAAAATCATCCAGGGCCGCTCCCTCTTTGAGAAACTCTGGGTTGGACACGACCGCAAACTTTCGATCAGTGTGCTTTTTGATCTCTGTTTCTACTTTTTCCGCCGTGCCAATAGGGACCGTACTCTTGTCCACCACAACCTTGTAGCCATTCATATAGGTGCCGATATCCCTTGCTACGGCCAGGACATATTTTAGGTCGGCTGAACCGTCTTCATCGGAAGGCGTGCCGACCGCGATAAAAATAATCTCAGATCGTTCAATGGCATCTTTGATATCCGTCGTGAACAACAGCCGTTCTTCCTTTACGTTCCGCTTGACCATATCGGAAAGACCCGGTTCATAAATAGGAATGGTACCTTGATTCAAGCTAGTAATTTTTTTCTCATCAAGGTCGGCGCAAACGACTTCGTTACCAGTATCCGCGAAACACGTACCTGCGACCAGGCCAACGTAGCCTGTTCCAATGACCGTAATTTTCATCTAGTCCATCTCCATAAAAGTTTCTGGTTAGCTGACTCCGTGTCGACTTAGTATCGGTAAACCGCTGAAAAATTTTAGTGTAAAACAAACGAGTAAAATGTCGAATGTCAATAAATTTGTACATGATTTTACATTCGAAAGTATGATTTTGGCGAAAGGCATCAACGTTCCCGTCAAAAGTCCGGACCCGCACCCCGCCAAAAAAAACGCCGCCCGGAGGACCGGGCGGCGTTGCACCATGAATATGAGGGTATGAGGAGGGCTCTATTAAAATCTACTACTCATCTGCTTCAGCATTATCCTTGTGCGTAACATGGTAACGCCCGTGGAAGAAACCACGACCGTCGCCGGCACGGCCGGTTCTGTATTTGCCAACCAAGATCCCAACGGTGTCGTGGGCACGATTGACCCAGCGCCCGCGAAAGGAGCCGCCGTTATCCCGATTTGGTGTCCATTCGCCTGCAATCAGTCCTCTGAAATCGCCATTTCGACTGATATATTTGCCTTTGAAGACACGGAGTCCATTGCGGTTCGTGCCCCAAATACCTCTGACGTGTCCTGCATTCGTTCCTAAGGCATTGATCCAGCGACCCCGGAACTCGCCACCATCTTCTCTGATTTTGACCCAGTGGCCGCTGACGAACCCGCCGGAAAATGCTATGATTTCTTTACTACGGGTGATGATTGACACTTCATGTCCTAAGTCGCCAACAGGCTCGAGCAATTCGAGAGAATCGAGATCGCTGAAGGTAAGGGACTTGGAATAACTGCCTGCGTTGAAGGTAAACGTACCTTCCTGATCCGTGGAATCGTTATCGATGACTGCCAGTAAGATGCCATCGAAGTGAGGCTTGGTAAAGGACGTAAAGTCGACGCGCTGCCTGGATTCTCTGGGAAAATGAATGAAATCATTCGCTTCGAACCGGATGGCCTTTACAACCACGAGCGTTCCTTTGCTAACCTCTGCGGAGCCACTCCAATCGATGACTTCGGTGGCAGTGGAATCACCTTCGAGAAGGCCCCAGGTGATGCGCAGGTAACGGACCTTCAGTCGTGCTGCATCAGAACCTGAACCGGTGTCGGAGCTGAAGGAATTCAGCGCATCCGAAATGGCCGGTTCCACGGCGACGGGGTCCGCAACGTCCTGGTCTTCAGGAAATGCGTCAAGCATCGTTGGATCCCCGAAAGCTACCGATTCGTTGGTCGCTTCAAAGCCGCCGAATTCTTCTTCTAACGATAATGTTGTTTCGCCGGTGCTTCCGCTGCTGACTGGATCCGTGACCTGGTCATTGGAACTGCAGCCTGACAAAAGGAAGGAAACCGCGAGGACTGACGTTAGACCGAGAGAAAGCATCTTTTTCATTTTTACAACCTCCAGATTTGAGTGATTAGTGGTTCTTGTTTATCTTGCTTAGTCTTTCCGGCGCGACCTAATGCATCCGCCGTGCCAGACACTAAATTTGGCTCTTTAAAAAGGAATAAGTTATTTATAATCAATATATTATATTTTTTATAAAAATATTAATTGTACCGAATACCATGTACCCATGCGCGCAATAGTGTCCCTAAAGGTTCATGAAAACGTTTTACTTTAAGTGACGCGAGAAAATTCTGAACGTCAAGAAACGAAACAAAATTCTACGCCGGCCGGAATTATAGCATCGAGGTCATCTTCATGCCGAAAACGGTTACGGAACGATGATTCCCGGCGATTCACTCATCTCTCAAATAGCTTGACCTATTAGGGTTGGCTTTGTACTTTAGTTTGAGGAGCCGTCGACAGTCGCCTGGACGAATTGGCGGGCAGTGACACATTCACGGGGTTTTTCTTCGGGTTTGATGCGGAATCGCAAGATAAAGTGACCAACATGAGTATTGAGAAACGCACAAAAAATATCGCGGCCCTTTTTGAGCGCCACTTCAAGGAAAAACCGCGAAACATTTCCGAACTGCAATCACACGGCTCCAACCGGGAACGCTATCGATTGCGCAATAAGCACCGCTCCGTCATTGGCGTCCAAAATCCGGATCGAGCTGAAAACGTCGCATTTATAGAGTTTTGCGGACACTTTCTCGCGTTGGGCCTGCCCGTGCCGGAAGTCTATGTGGACGATCTTGACGCGAATATATATATAGAGGAAGACTTAGGCGACACGACACTGTTTCAGGCCTTGTCGCAAGAACGCGAAAAGGGCGAACGTTTCCCACGGCGGATCGAGGACCTTTATGCAACGGTCGTGACGATTTTACCGCGATTTCAAATCGAAGCGTCCGGTTCACTGAATTATGATGTTTGCTACCCCCGGCACAGTTTTGACAGCCAATCCATACACTGGGACCTGAACTATTTCAAGTACTATTTTTTGAAGCTGGCCGGTATCTCATTTGATGAGCAAAAATTGGAAGATGATTTTCAGAAATTCAGCGACTTTCTGCTGGAAACAAGACATGATTATTTTCTTTATCGGGATTTCCAATCCAGAAATATCATGGTGAAGAACGGTCAGCCTTTTTTCATCGACTTTCAAGGAGGTCGGCGCGGCGCGCTGCAATACGACATCGCCTCATTATTATTTGACGCCAAAGCAGATCTGCCATTCGAAGCTCGCGAACGATTGTTGACCCACTATTTTGAGGCGCTGGCACAATATGAGAAGGTCGACATCAACGATTTCATCAAATACTATTATGGTTATGTGCTTGTGCGTATCATGCAGGCAATGGGGGCATATGGCTTTCGGGGATTTTATGAACGCAAAACGCATTTCCTGCAAAGTGTGCCATTTGCGATCAGAAACCTGGAATTTGTTTTGCATACGACTGAGCTGCCGTTGGACATCCCGACGTTAACGGATTGCTGGCAACAACTTGTGCGTTCCGCGACATTGCGCGAACTGGGCAGCGCTCAACTCCCACTCACCGTTCACATTCAGAGTTTTTCATTTAAGAAAGGAGCAATAGCGGATGAAACCGGGCACGGCGGCGGCTTTGTCTTCGATTGCCGCTCTCTCCCCAACCCGGGTCGGCGGGAACAGTTCAAGCGGCGGACAGGCAACGATACTGACGTTATAAAATTCCTCGAACGGGAAGAGCAAGTCCAAAGTTTTCTGACGCGGGTGCGCGACCTTGTGTCGGAAGTGGTCGAAAATTACCAGCGGAAAAATTTCACGCAGCTCTCAGTTGCTTTTGGTTGCACGGGTGGGCAACATCGGTCCGTCTACTGTGCCAATCAACTAGCGAAGTATTTAGCTAAGAAAGAGGGTGTAAAGGTAGAATTGTCCCACGGCGAAGAAACCAACTGGCCTCAATAACCAATCAAACACGCCGCTGGAATGAAGGCGGAAGTTGAGGCCGGCAATGTCGTTTGGCCTAGAAAACGTTACTGCCATCCCAACGCCTGTGGTCCGGTCCCACCAACTTTAATGCCTTCCCCTAGAATAAGAGTGTCGCTTACCATCTTGTAAATGTAGATCAGGTCATACATCGTCGTGTCCGCTTTGATGAGCGTGTCGGACCGGATGACATGCACGAGGTCATACGTCAAAACGGAGTCTGGCACAGGCGGCGGGGGGGGTACATATTTCAGCGCTTGCCGGTCAAAATTCCACATTTCAAAGGTCACGCCATTTGTATCCCTTTCAAATCGAATGCTAATGTTTTTGCCCTGATAGTTCCGGTTGACACCACGCAATATCGAACCCAAAATGCCATTTTCCGCGCGATTGGTTGCAATGTTTTCAAATTCTTCCGGCGGCCGATCCTGGGTCACGATCTGGAAATTTGCTTTAAACTTCCAACTGTTCATAATTTGTTGTGCCGAGTCGGAGGGAACCGGAAAATAAATGGCTTCAGAAGGATATGTTTTGACCAGGTCGTCTTCACCAAAGCCGTTGCCGGTTGCATCGATTATGTCCATCCGCGTCACAAGCGTCTCCGGGATGAAGAATTCGAACATAAAGAAATCAATGAGCTGTCGGTCTTCTACTGAAACGATCGGCACCGTGATCTTGTCTGCCGAAATCTCTTTTTTTGTCTGGCAAAACGTTGACCAGGGCCCGCACAACAGAAAAAGAACAAGGGCAAGGGGGGTGGTTCGTGTCATCGGCTGACTCTCCTGTCTGCGGACCGCAGCGCCATCCATTGTGTGTAGTAAGTTCTTGCCTCCTTAAACTTGCCGCTGCGCTTGAGGGCTTCCACAAGCAACTGGTACGCTTGCATCTGTTCTCTGCTATCCAGTTTATTCGAGTCACTCAATGCCTTTTCGCAGTTACTGATCACGGCGGCCGGCTTGTTACGTGACAGCTTGGCAAGTTCAAGAAAACTCTTAGCCCGGTTCTCCCACGAAATAGCGACTGCCTGTTTGAAGTACGTAAAAGCCACTTTCCTATTTTTCTTCACGGTCTCCACGCCCAAATTGTGACACATGACGCCGTAACTATCAAAATATTGCTGATAGGTCGAGTCCAGCGGGGCACCGTCAGAATCCTTTGACGCCGCTTTCACCACGCCCGCAAGTCGATCGATGCCGCGCCCGCGACGATTTAGGAACTGAAATTCGAGTACCGCAAGCCGCCACCTGGTTTCGTCGATCGCTTGCTTTGTTTTCAGCATTGACATGAGTTTCTCAAAGCCGGCCGCGGCTGCTTGATAGTCTTCCTTATCTTGCAAGGCAAGGAGCTTGTCGCGCAACTCAACGGCTGGGATGTTGCCATTGTCCCAATTTATCCAGTCCAAATAATTTTTTATGTCTGCCTTCTCCTCGTCCGAGGTCGCATATTGCAGCGATCTGTTCAGCGTGGCCAGCCCACGTGCGGATTGGTGCATCTTGATTTCCGTATCTCCCTGGTAGTAGACGTAATAAAAAAGTGTTTTCGGATCCAATTGCTGGTCGTTTTGTTCGAGATTAAAATCGAGGCCCGCGGTTTCCCGCATGACCGCTTCCGCCATGGCGAAATTTTGATTGGCCGATTCCCACTCTTTCATCGCATAGTACGCTTCGCCCAGGCGTGCATACAGCGAATGCTCGCCGCGTTCAATTCTGACCAACCTTTCCAATACTTTGGCTGCTCTTTTGTGATTCTTGTCGTCGAGCAATCTCACGGCCAAGGTTTGGTAGACGCGGGCTAACCAACTTTTGATTTCTAAATCAAAGGGATTTAGAATGACCGCACGTTCAAAATTGGCCTTGGCTTCCAGAAGGAGGCGCTTCATGCGTTCCGCCTGAACAGGAGAACCGGCTGCCTGTTTCAACTTTGCCAGTTCCTGCAAATTACGGGCGCCAGCGTTGAAGGCCTCAATGGCGCGGGAAGAATCCGAACCGGTGGCCTTGAGCGTGGCATCGGGTTGGCTTGACAAATATTTCCACAAGGTGTCGCTTTGACTGGTTCTGCTCTTACCCACCAGCTTGAGCCGGTCAGCTTTGCCTTCGCGGTCGAGTGAGACAAACAGTCCATCGGCGATGCTGTCGGCCTGCACGGCCACGGTCGAATCGACGCCAGGGGGAACCAGCAGGCCAGAGCCATTTCGTGCCACTCTCATATTACTGGAACATCCCGCCAGGATGGCCAAAGCCACGCTTGTGAGGGCCAGCGTCAGGTTGATTTGCGAGGTCATTCTTGTTTCAAAAATCATTCTATCTCCTGAATCTTTGTTCAAGCCAGGTTAAAGTGACGCAATTATTTTACGGTCTCCCACCATGAAAGAAAAATCTGATAGAATTCGGTTGTGCGGTGATTCGAAGCCGCTTCGCGTGTGGTCCCGAACGCCAGGAGGGCGCCATTCGATCCGCGGCTTACGCCGCCTGACCTGAGGAAGCTGCTGCGTTCCTTGAAACCGCGGTCTATCAAATAGGTCGATTCGTTGCCTTCCACC
>Ga0114931_10006137_pt1 | contig 14804 bp, 16 predicted proteins | sample 2SBtaG_FD_89579 | JGI IMG/M metagenome (GOLD analysis project Ga0114931, IMG submission 89579) | Deep subsurface microbial communities from Kolumbo volcano to uncover new lineages of life (NeLLi) - 2SBTROV14_V59a metaG | ecosystem: Environmental > Aquatic > Marine > Volcanic | place: Kolumbo...
AGAGAGCACGGTTGGAATGGAAACGAGTCGTGTTACAAAAGAACCGCGAATAAACGCTAATAAACGCCAATGGTTGGTGCTCATCGCCAAGTCAGAATGATTCCACATCAAGCCCCCGTAATCGATTGCCCTACTAAAATCGTGCCCTTGCACAAGAAAGTGCCAATCCGTTTCAAAACATCAGAACACACTTACCACCCTGTGAACGGTTACCATTCAGGCAGCACGGACAAGCCCTACCATGAGGAGCACACCGACCGACCATACCCAGGCTCCGGAATCCTTTCGATGCGGTCATGATTGGCGATGGCATCATTGGCGTTTCGACGGCCTGGCACTTGGCCCGGCGGGGCATGGGGCGGGCGGCCATCCTGGAAAAAGGTGCCCAGGTGGCCGCCGACTCGACCGGCAAGTCCTCGGTGGTCGTCCGCCAGCGGTATGCCAACTCATCCCGGGAACCCTCATCCGTGACCAGGATCCCTCGTTCATTGGCCCGCCACTTGTATGTTGACCGCGAGGTCGATAGGCTCGTCTCCAGGCACTTGGATCTTCCCCTCCTTGACGGTTACAAACTGGGTATCGCGGCCGACTCTGGGCAAATGAAAGAGGTCCAACTCATTTTTTGTGATTATGATTTGAGGCATCCAGGGTCCTTTCCGCCTTCCGCCTTCCCCTTCTCCCTATTTCCGGCCACAATAGGCTTATGATCCAGCTTCGGGCCCAAGACCTGTCCAAATCCTACCCCGTGCCTGCCGGGCCGCCGCTGGAAGTTCTTACCGGCATTACATTCTCTCTCCAGGCGGGAGAGAATGCGGCCATCCTGGGACCGAGCGGCTCGGGCAAAAGCACCTTGCTGGCCATCCTCGGAACCCTCGATCGGCCTACCTCCGGCAGCCTCCAGTTGGCAAACACACAGCCTCTCAGTCTTTCCGAACCCCAGTTGGCCGCTTTTCGCAGCCGGCACATTGGCTTTGTTTTCCAAGACCACCATCTTCTGCCACAATGCACCGTACTGGAAAATGTGCTCATCCCTCTGCTTGCCGAGGGCAAGCCAGGCAAGGAAGACCTCCTGCGAGCCGAGCAACTGATCGAACGGGTTGGGCTCGGTACGCGAAAAGACCATCGGCCCTCCCAGCTGTCTGGCGGCCAACGACAACGGGTGGCCATCGCCCGGGCGATGGTGCGGCGACCGACCCTTTTGTTGGCGGATGAACCCACCGGGGATCTCGACCGGACCACTGCCGACACCGTTGCCAATGTATTGTTGGAGATGCAACAGGCCGAGCAGTCGATGCTCGTCGTCGTGACCCACAGCCTACCGCTGGCCGCCAGATTGCAGCGGCGTTATGAATTGGACCAAGGGCGGCTGGGAGACATTTGAGGTTTGAATGATTGTCGACCCAATTCCGTCGTTCAACGATCAACCATTCAGTGCTTCCAAATGGTCACTCAGCCCAACGTGCATCAGGGCGATAAGCCGCCCAGAAACCGACTATTTTAACCGCTCGCGGATTGCCTGGGTCGGCTTCATCGGCCATTCTTGGAACTACTGAATTTATTATTGAGCCAACCCTTAGTAGTCGTACCAGATTCCATAACCAACCTTCTGCTCGCTGCGGTTGAAAAACGAATACTGATTGCTTTTACCGTTGTAATATTCGACACCGGTACGGAACATGCCACTTGCTGGTGAACGCCGCCAGGCCCAACCTGCTTGAAAAACAAAGTTGCCTCCATAGTCCACCTCTTGCCGCAGGTGTGCGTTTACCGCGGCGAAGGGGGCTCCACGAAATCCAGTCGCGCCATTCGGTGCGTAATCGACTCCGAACTGCGTTTCCCATTGTTGGGACACATCCGAAGAAACCGCATAGCCAATCTCACCATAGATTCGCCATAGCACGGACGGATAAAACGAGTATCCCAGGACCAGGACATTGCGGCTGAAATTCAGCCTGGGAAACCCCGGGTGCTTGAGCAAATACTCATCGCCCACATGGGAACTGAGGTGGTAGTAGGCAAATTTCACTTGTGAGATTTCGTCACCCCAGGTAAGTGGAACACCAAAGCGAAAATCGGCCGCGTCGACGTCGGCGTTCTGATCGACGTCGAGACGTACCTGGCCTGCCCCCTCGATGCCTAATTGCCAGCCAACCGGTCGGCTGTCGCCAAAAGATCCATAGCGCAACAGGCCAACCTTTCCCCCCAGTGAGGCGTCCAACAAATTCCCCTCTCCCTTGCCATTACTCCATACTCCACCAAAACGCGATTCCTTCACTCCAGCCAGGTAGGGCCGGTAGATTAGCCCCTGGGGCATCAATTGCCAGCCAAAATCTTGTTCATGGCAGCAAACGCCATTGGTGGCATTCGCTGCGGCTTGGAAATCTTCAGTCAAAAGGCTGCCGGTTGGCATAGGGCTGAGTAAATCGGTTTCTGCCAAAGAGGGGTCGATTGGTCCCAGTATCAGGGAACCAGCCTCACCGGAGCGTGCTTGCCGTTCCCCCTGCCCCATGACGGTTCCAGACGCGAACCAACCAACCAATCCGCACCAGACTATCAAGGGTCGTGCGAGCCATGAGGATATTCGAATTTGGGTCTGTGCCATCGTGGTGCTTATCCGTCTACAAGATAGGAAATATCCAGTTCTAAGAGATTGGGGAGACCTGAATCGACAACCACAGTCACTTATTGCGGGCGATTTTCGACACGAGATTGTGCAACTTCAGAATTGCTTGTTTTATCGGCAAGCATTTCGAGACAACAACAATCCGATTAACTATCAAATACGTAAAAATTTCATGCTGTGCGAATTTGGGTGGTTTGCGTGGGCATTGACGAGCCGGTTCGATAGCACTGATTGCAATGGATCGGTATGGTCCCTTACACAAGCATCTCATTGCGAATGGGCAGGCAGGATTATCGTCAACCGGACAGGCAAACTAATGCCAGCGGTGCTCGGGAATCGATGCTAGTAGTAATTTGATTTTGGTGAACCTATGGGTAAACTCCGCGTGGCTACCAGATAGAGATGACAGCCATTCGCCGCGCAGCAACGGGGCGATGGTCTGACGGTGCTCCTTGGTCCACCTGCGCCCGTTCCCTCTATTTTGAGATCAACCGATGCACTGCCATACCATAGCTCGCCTGCTCAAACTGACCCTGGCGATCGTAATTTTTGTCAGCCTACTTTCCTGGGGAACCAAAGCTCCGGCAACCGGACGTTGGAACTTGCCCAGCACGGTACCCCAATACTTTGGCTACGGAAATGGTCCGGGGTACCATGCGCCTAGAATACGTATGCCCGGCCACAATCCTCCCAAGGTTCCGCGGCTGATGACTTTGCCGGACAATGGCTATCCGGGAGAAACCGGTTGTTCGGAAATGACACCCTGGAACGCTCCGGGTTGTCGCATGGACGCACCGCAGGTTCCCTCGACGGCACCTGTCCAAGAGACAGCGTTGCCTGAGGGACGGGCCCAGCTGCCAACAAAGGCTTTCCCTGCTCCAATCGCCCGAATGCCCCACCCAGCCGAGCGACCCCATCCAGCCGAGCGAATCGTAGAGCAGAAAACGGCCCCCGATAGTCCTGTAGGGTCTGGTCCCTTATTCGGTTTGCATCGCATGGATCCGCCCGACAGGGCAACAGCACCGGCAGCAAGCGACCTGGCACGGACTGGCCGTGACACGACGGTCGGGCCGCATGCAGAGCTCGAAGATCTTCCTGCGGCAATGATTCAGTCGCCAGGCCCTTCCCACGGACGGCCGGTCCCCCATGCGACGCCGCCGCTCTCAATGAACTCCTGGTTGGTACCCGTACCGTTGCCCGCCGTGACCGAACTCGCTTCCGAGCCGCAGGCCGAACCCCAGGCCGCGCCGCAGTCTCCGGCATTGCTATCTCCCACGCAATCTTGGCAGGAGGATCGGGCAGTCGAATCGATCGAGCAACCTGTGGAATCGCAGCCGGCGCTGCCTGGTCCGGGTCTGCGAGATCCTCTATTTGCTGCTCCTCCCCGACCTGCGAGCCAAGGTTAAAGCAGGACCGAGAAGATGCATACGGTACCCTGCGTAGGCCCTGCACCTTCTCATGCCTTGACAGCGCGCGGAGCTCAGCTTCGCCAGGCCAATCAGGCCTTCTTTCGGCTTCTTCCCATGCCGTGACCGCCCAGTTTTGTAATCTATCTTACACTCATGCGGGTCCGGTTGAGCTATTTAAGCCATCTTCGGTTGACTTGGGATGGATTTTCTATGAACATAGTACCAGTATCAGAAAATCTTTTATAAAGGCTCTCCCTACGAAAGGAACTGCGATGAAAGTTCGTCTATTCTTGCCGTTGTTGACCATGTTGGCACTCCTTGCCGTGCCGCTGCTTGGCACTGCCGAGGAAGGTGTTGCAAAAAAAGAGTGCGCGAAGTGTTGCGACAAGGCCAAGTGCGAAAAGTGCGAAAAGGGTCAGTGCCCTCATACGGCCCAACTTGACGGTATCCTATGCCCGATATCCGGCAAGGCCATCGACAAGGAAGTAACGGCCAATTACCACGGCGGAAAAATCTTTTTCTGCTGCGATCATTGCCTGGCCGCGTGGCAAAAAGATGCTCAACCGGAGGGCGCGAAAAAATTTGTCGCGCAGGCTAATTATCAGCTATTGGCCACCGGGCAGGTCCAGCAAAAGGGCTGCCCCATTTCAGGCAAGCCCACCAAGGACGGCACGGCAATCCAGGTTGGGGCCAACAAGGCGGAAGTCCGCTTCTGTTGCAACCATTGCAAGAAAAACGCGCTTGAAAAAAAAGGTGCCGATCAAATCGCCATGCTGTTTGGCGAAAAGGCTTTCGCCAATGCATTTGAGCTCGTGAAGCAAGAAAAAAAAGAGGCTGCCGTTCAGTAGCCAGACGACTGGTGAAAGGGCCGGTTACCCTGCATCTGTTTCCATCCACAACACGAAAGCCCACGGCTTCCTGGCCGTGGGCTTTTTTATCACTCCCCGAGAATCTCATTGCAATCTATTTGGACAGTCCTGATCGCAGGCTGCCTGTTTGTCTTCGTGGCCATAGGTCTCGGACGCAGGGCTCGCAAAGCGACCTTGGCAGCGCGCAGGCGGCGGGCCATGCGCCAGTTTGATGATCTGCGCAAACAACTTGCAAGCCAATTCCTCCAGGCTGCGATCGCCACGGGCAAACCACGTGGTTTGCGCATGATGGCGTGTGATCTCCAAGGCGATCCCCTGTTTGCCATCGACCTGAACCAGGACGCTCTTTACGCGTTGGTCGCCGCGACCATTCGATTTGAGGCAATTGAGGGGGGGGGCATGGAAGAGGTTGAAGCGGTGGACAACCTCCGTGGAGCCACGGCCGTATTCGTCTTTCGCAGCGGTCGCTGGATCACCGATGGCCGCGTTGTGTTCAATCTCGAACCGGTTGAAACGTGTGAACGGTTCCAGTTGATCGAATGGGAAGAGCCTGGGACGTAGGTTTTCCGCCATTCGCCCAAATGCCATTCCCGTCCCGGAGGCACGTCGCGCCAAAGACCACTGACCCAGACAAAGTTGTCGATCTACTCAACGAAGGCCCAATAGCTGTTGATCCAGTTATACTTATTGCACCACGAGTACCATTGTCTTTTCCGCCAGAAGACCGTCAGGAAACGCGAAGTAACCCTATGCTTGAGCGACCATGCTTGAAAAATCGCACCACAATTTGAAACCGGGCATCATCTCCGTGCTGCAAACTCCGTTTGATCCGACGGGAAATATCGATTTTGGCAGTCTGGCCTGCCTGGTCGAGGATGCGATTGGCTCGGGAGTGGATGGTTTTCTGGCCCCGGCAGTGGCAAGTGAAGTCGATTATCTGACTGCTGCCGAACGGGAGGAGATCGTTCGCGCAATTGCCCGGAGTGTGAACGGCCGGGTACCGTTGGTGGTCGGCGCGTCGTCGGCAGAGGTTAGGTTGTGCCAGCGGTTTGCTGCCCTGGCTGAAGAAGTTGGCGCGGACGCTTATCTTGTGGCCGTGCCGGCTGGTCTCTATCATCAAACAGCTCAAGTAGTTCCGTTCTTCGACCAGGTTGCTTCGGCGAGCGAACGGCCGCTGTTGATTCAGGATCTTCAGTGGAATGGTCCAGGGCTGGAACTGGAAACGATTGCCCAGTTGCGAGCGGCGCTGCCAACGCTGATTGGATTGAAGATCGAAACGGTTCCCGCCGGGCCCAAGTACACGGCGGTACGACATCGATTTGGGGCGGATTTCTTTATCGCTGGCGGCTGGGCCGTGCCGCAGTGGATCGAAGCGCTTGACCGCGGCATCGATGCGATGATCCCGGAAAGCGCCATGGTCGGTGTCTACGCGGCCATTCTCTCCCGCTACCGGCGCGGTCGGCGCGATGCGGCCCTCGAATTGTTTCGCCAACTGTTGCCCGTGCTTGCTTACACCAACCAGGAGTTGGCTGTATCCATTGCCTTTTTCAAGCGACTCCTAGTTCGTCGCGGTGTCTTTCAGAGTGAACGAATGCGTATTCCCGGACCTGTCTGGGATGACTACAACACGCGAATCGCGACGGAACTTGTCGAGTTGTACCTCGACCTGCAACGACAGGTTGACGGACACAAGTAAAGGGAAGATGGTTCCAGCCGTGGCGGACTCCCATTGGCACGGCCCTTATTCCAACAGCCGCTTCGCAAAGGCCAATTGCTTACTCCTGCGGGCATCGAAATTGGGATCGGTTGGGTTCAGGCTGGAGATGCGGACACCTGGGCCGGCCGATTCAAGATATTGGTCTGCGCCAAGATAAATCGCGGTGTGCGTAATCTTGCCATGCGGGCCGAGAAAATAGAGCGTATCGCCACGCCGCATGCCATCGGGAAACCAGCGTGTGGCCGTCAATCGACCCAAGCTGACTTGCTGGCTGGAGTCTCGTGGAAGATTGACTCCTTCGGAGGCAAAAGCAACTTGTACCAGGCCAGAGCAGTCGATGCCCGCAGATGTCCGACCGCCCCAGAGGTAGGGCGTTCCCAGCAGTTGCCGGGCCCTGTCAATCGCCCGTTCGACCCGTTGGCCAGGGCGACCGTCACGTACTTGGCCACCGGATGCGGACAGTGAGGCTTGATCTCCGCTGGGAAGCTCGACAACGATCTGCCGGTACTGATTGCGGATCCATTTCAACCGCGCGCCTACCGGCAGGGTAGGACCGGTGGGTGTGACGCAATCTTCCAGTAAGGTTACCTGAGACCCACTTTGGTACCGTTTGAAGCCGCTGGTATCGACCCGGACGAGGTTTTTTTCGTGCAGGTAGCCCACATAGCCCTCTGCGGTGTGGCAGAGGAAATAGCCGTTTTTTTCTGCTCGCAAAAGAAAGACGGGATCGCCCAGCAGGCTGTCGGTGACTACCTCCGCATCCGCTGCCGGCTGAGCACGGCACAAAGCGTGTGTGGTCCTGATCAGGCCATAGGATTTTTTACCCAGTTCCGAGGCGGGCAGGATCTGGATTTGATTGTCGATGAGGTCGAATCCCAAATCGTGGAGAAACGTTTCCAGCGTGGCGCGATTTTCCTCGAATTCCACATATCCACTCAACCGCAAGATCCTTCCGGGAGTCCAGGATGCCTGCACGTCAAAAGCAAACAGACGCGTGTCATTGACCATCTCACGGCGAAAAAACTGCAGGTAAACTTCTATCCGCTCAGGCGTGCCGAGGTGGCCGGGCTCAATTTTCTCAACGAGCCGCTGGAAATACGCCTGTTCGGTCAAGCCGGTCGGCGTCGGCCCGGTTGCGGTGTCCGGCTGTGCACCTGCCCGCGTGGCTAACAGGCAGGCCAGCAAGACCACGCGAAAAACATGTGGCAATCCCCGTGCCGCAGCCAAGCCCGGCGTTTGATCGGATAGAAATGTGATTCGACCAGGATGCATCGTGGAGTACCTTTTTCTTTTCCTTCACTTTTAAGGATTCAACCATCGAAAGAGCTTGCAGTGGATGTGTCAACGCAAACGGCTCGTATGGCAATTCACCAGTGTACCAGGCCAGCCCACCGATTGCGACAACCGGGAGGAGGCCCTATTTCTTGCTCGTTTCCGCCAGGCCGTCATCCTACTCGTACTCAGCCGCTTGCGGCGGTACTCGTACTCGAATCGCACGTTGAGTATCATAGGGTCGTCGAGTACGAGTACTGCTTCGCTGAGCACGAGCACGAGCACGAGCACGAAGGGAAGCCAAGACACCTAACTGGAAATGTGAAAGATATTTTTGAGCCATCCCTTACCCCAAATCTTTCATATGCTGGTCGCCGCCGCATCGCGTTGGTCGTCTGCGCGTCCGAAGCATATGAAACATGAGGGCTCAACCAGGATTGATGGCCTTCGGCATGGAGCACCCCGAAAAATCGTCCGGAATATGGTAATTTAGCCCCATGTGTTACCACTACGAGGCAGATGGGATCGATCTTTCGGTGATTGCCGACGCCTATCGCGTCAGTATGGGAATCCATCGGAACTTGCTTCCATTGGCTTACTACTACCCGCTTTCCCAGGTGCCCGTGATCCGCATCGATCCGACTGGGGAGCGTGAATTGGTTCTCATGCAGTGGGGGCTGCTGCCGGCCTGGTGGAAGCCATCGACCAGGTCCCGAAGCCGCCAGGCATTCCAGCGCAAGTGCTACAATGCGCGTTGCGAAACGGCCCATCAAAAGCCCTCGTACCGCGCCGCTTTCAAACACCGCCGCTGTCTGCTCCCCGCCCGGGCCTTCTTTGAGCACGGGCGCTGGTTCACCCTGCCCGGCCAGGGGCCCCTGGCGCTGGCCGGGCTGTGGGAACGGTGGGAATCCGCAGGCGAGTCGGTCGAAAGCTGCACCCTGCTAACAACGGTTGCCAATCGGATCGTCGCCCAGGTGCATCCGAAAAAAAGAATGCCCGTCATGCTGGTCGGCGAAACGGCCTACGCCCAGTGGCTGCGGCCCGAGATGATGCAACATGCGTCATTCGAAAAGCTATTCGAACCGTACGCCCCCAACCAAATGGAATATCGTGAGGGCAAACCGCGCGGACGTGTAGTATAGATCGCCATGGATGATTTGGCTGCTGAAAACTTACATCCGTTCGGTCATTTGCTCGGAAATGAATGCCCATTCGCCCGTCGAAGCGTTCACGGAAAAAAGGCGTAATTTCCCGTTCTTAATCTTAATCTTAATCTTACTCTTACTCATAATCTTAATCCCCGGTCACCCCCCCCCTTTTGGATTAAGAGTAAGAGTAAGATTAAGAAAAGCCTAACACGGCCTCCGGCCGTAAACGGCTACGGTAAGGTGTTGGACCGATTCTTGACAACATGGGGATCGGGGTATTAGCCTCAAGACTGGCTCGGTGGGGAGATAGAGTTCGGAGCGCTGCGGAAATGCCATGACAAGCTGGGCTCGCATCATCCTGGAAAACCATGCCTCCGAGTCGGCCTTGGCTCCACGCCTTGAGCGTTTGTTCAAGCAGCAACAACAGCAATGGGGCATGTTGCGGGAGGGGCAGGCGGCGCTGACCGCGATCCGGACGAAAACGCTTGCTTCCGCGGACGCGCACATCCTGGTGCAGGCGAATCCTGGTCGCAAGTGGTCGACCCATGCCCGAATCGACGCGCATACCCTGACAACCCGGCGCTGCTTCCTTTGCCCGGAAAACATGCCGGCCGAGGAACGCGGCATCGGCCTGGGCAAACTAATAATCTTGCCCAACCCCTATCCGATTCTCCACCGTCATTGCACGGTTCCCGATCGTACGCATCGGCCCCAGCAACTGACTGGGCGGATCACCGAGATGCTGGAACTGGCTCGGGCCCTGGGCTCCGGGATGCTGGTATTCTATAACGGCCCGCGCTGCGGTGCGTCCGCGCCGGAGCACTTCCATTTTCAGGCCTGTGCCGCGGCTGGCATTCCTTTGCTCCGCGAATTGCCGTGGCCCAGAAGTGGGCCTTGGCAACAGGCGTTTACAAGCTTGGAACGCAAGATACTCCTGCTGGCCGACAACAACGCCGATCGGATACGGCTCCAACTGGAGCATGCCCTGACCGTGTTGGGCCGCTTGACTTCCGGTCCCACCGCGCCTGCCGACGAGGAGCCGATGTTTAACCTGATGGCCCTGGTTCGCGACGGCCTTTATGGGGTTATTCTGTTTCCCCGCGCGGCGCACCGGTCAAGCTGCTATTTTTCGTCCGGGGATGTGCGGCTGGCGATCAGCCCAGCGACGCTGGAAATGGCCGGCATCCTGGTGGTCGCTGAACCCCAACAGTTGAATCGGGTCGATGTGAAAACAGCAGCGGCCATCTACAGAGAAGTAAGCCTGGACGAAACCCGTTTTAACCGGCTCCTGGGGGAAATTACATGAAGACCTTGCCAACACATCCTTACCAGCGCGAGCCGATCCTGGAGGTGGGGATTTTGGATCGATCCGAGTCGGTGATGGTACGGTTGCATGGAGCCTACCGGGTGGGCGTGAACCGCCGCTTCGGTCCAGGCGAATTGAGTCTCCGCTGCCACGACGGAGTGCTGCACTGCACGGGGGAGATCGACCTGGAAGCCGAAGAGCTGGAGTTCAAGCCGGTGGATCCGGCCGCTTGCCGGTTCCTCCTGGAGGCCACCATCGGCATCGATTTTCATTGGCAACAAACCGAGACCCAGGCCTTTCGCGGTGACTTGCGGCTGGTGCCCAGCGGTGCCGATCGGCTTACGGTCATCAATCGTGTGCCTCTGGAGACTTACATCAGTTCGGTCATTTGCTCGGAAATGAATGCCCATTCGCCCGTCGAAGCGACCAAGGCGCATGCGATTATCTCGCGGAGCTGGCTGTTGGCCCAACTCGATAAGAAAAAGGAGGCCGAGAAAAAGGGAACCAGAGAAAAAGGAGGCGGGCGTCATTTTTCGGAACTGTCCGAGGCTCACCCGCAATCGATGCGTGGCATCGCAAAAAAGACTCCCGACCCCTTTTTTTCCGAAATCTGCCGCTGGACCGAGCGCGAAGCCCATGCTGCCTACGACGTGTGCGCGGACGACCATTGCCAGCGTTACCAGGGAATCGGCCGGACCGATTCCGCCGCGGTGGCGGCGGCCATTGCCCAAACGCGCGGGCGGGTGCTCCTGTTTGCCGGCCAGGCTTGCGACGCCCGCTTCAGCAAATGCTGTGGTGGGGTGACCGAACAGTACCAGACCGCTTGGGCCGAGGAGTCGATCCCCTACCTAGTTGCGCTAGCCGACAGTCCCGGCCCTGCCCCTGCCCTGCCCGCACTGACCGAAGAGCCCGTCCTGCGGGCGTTTCTTCAAAACCCGCCCGCGGCTTACTGCAATTGTCATGACCGATCGATCCTGAGCCGCGTGCTCAATGATTATGATCTGAAAACGGCCGATTTTTTCCGCTGGCGGATACGGCTGGGCGCGGACCAGGCTGGCCGGCTGGTGGCTGATAAACTGGGCGTCGATCTGGGCCGTCTGGTTGCCCTGGAACCGTTGGAGCGCGGCCTCTCCGGACGGCTGAAGCGGTTGCGCCTGGTGGGCGAGGCGGGCAGCCTGGTGATCGGCAAGGAACTGGAAATTCGCCGCGCGCTTTCCCCGAACCATCTCTACAGCTCAGCGTTTGTCGTCGACCCCGAAGGGCCAACCGACCGGCCGGATGCCTTTCTATTGAGAGGCGCCGGTTGGGGGCATGGCGTGGGGCTTTGCCAAATCGGCGCCGCCGTGATGGCCTGCCAGGGAATCCATTGCGAAGATATCCTGCGTCACTACTATCCGGGTACCGAAGTTGTGCGCTGCTACGAGTGAGTCGGCTTTCGCAAACGCTGGAAGGTTCGGCTGCGCCGCGCGCCCGCGTGCTGCTCGTAGAAACCAATGTGGGCGGCCCAGGGGATGGTTGCGCGGGCCAGGCCCTGGCGCTTGAGGTCGCCGAGGCAGCGCCGCAGGAGGACTGCTCCCACGCCCCTGCCCCGGTAGGCCGGATCGGTGCCCATCGGGCCGAACCAGCCGGTCCCTACGTTATTGCCATGATAGGCGGCAAACCCAATGAGCCGGCCATCCAGCCAGGCCAGGTGCAGGCTGATCGGATCGTTGGCATACGCACAACCCACCTCGGCCCGCCAGGCGGGCCAATGCGTCGCCAGGAAAGTGGCCAGTGCGGGCCGATCGCCGGACGTCGCCCGGCGAACCTCGATCCCCCGGGCCAGCAGATCCTGCTGGGCAGGCCGGCTGTCGTAGGCCTCCGCCGTGAGATCGACAGCCAGGTTGTGGGCTTCCGCAAATGGTTCGTAGCCGTGCCGCTGGAAGAACGAAATCGCTTGCGGTAAGCGCTGGTCGACACCCGGCACAAGGTAGTTGGGGGCACTTTCGGCGATTCGGATTTCCTCCGCGCCCCGTTGGGCCAGCAACGTTTCCATTTGCGCCAGCAATTCGCCGCCGATTCGTCGTCTCCGCCAGTCAGGGTCCACGGCCAGTAGCTTCACGTAACCCATGGCGGCCGACGCGCGAAACACCCCCATGCCCAAGGCCACCAGCCGCCCTTCCCTGTCGACAGCCCTTGTCAGGTCCTCCGAAAAATCGGGATCTCCCCATATTTTTTCCGCTAGCAGTTGGGCGCTCATCGGATCGTAGGGGGCCGCCCGGTTCCACAGCTCCAGGACCGCTTGGGCATCGCCACGGACCAAAGGGCGGACGTTCATGACCGGTCTCCCGACTGGTGGTCTTGCTGGCTTTCGTCGGCCGGCCGTTTTTTGCCAAACTGCGGGTCGATGGGAATGAGCCAGGTGACCAGAAATCCGGGGATCGTCGCCAGCATGACCCAGATGAAGAAATGCTGGTAGCCGAGCAGTTCCTGCAGCCAGCCGCTGAACATCCCGGGAATCATCATGCCCAAGGCCATCAGGCCGGTGCAGAGCGCGAAGTGGACCGTTTGATGTTCGCCGCGGGCGACATAGAGCATGGTGAGCATGTAAGCGGTAAAACCGAATCCATAGCCAAACTGTTCGATCGCCACCGCCACGTTCACCGCGATAAAGCTTTCCGGCATGGTCTGAGACAAGAAGACATAGGCTGCGTCGGGCAGATTGATGGCCAGCACCATCCACCAGAGCCAGTATTTGAGTCCCTGCCGGGCCGCGGCGAAACCGCCCAACAGGCCACCCAGGGTCAGCATGAGAATGCCAACCGTGCCGTAGACGAAACCGACTTCGCCCGTCGAAAGGCCAAGCCCACCCACCTCACGCGCATCGACCAGGAACGGCAACGCCAACTTGCCCAATTGGGCTTCGGCAAACCGGTAGAGCAACATAAAGGCCAGGATGATGCCCAAATGTTTTTTCCGCAAGAACGTGGCAAACGGAGTGACCACCTCTTGCAGCAATTGCATCCTGCTCAGCGCCGGCCGCGACTGGTCGGCGGCGGGCCGTGGCAGGAGGAAAAAATGGTAAACGCAAATCAGCAAAAAAAAGCCGGCCAACAAATAAAACGTGCTCGCCCAGGCCCGGGGAAAATTCCCCGAGCGGGCGACAAACGTTGCCGAGGATGGCCGGTTGAGTTTCGCGTCGAGCTGGACAACCGCGGCAAAGGGCTTATCGGCATTGTCGGGCGTGACCACGAAACGGGCCCCTTCCACCACTTTGAAGCTGGCATCTCCCCGCCCGCGGCCGAACAGGACGACTTGCGATTGGCCCTTGGGTACCGGCCGGTTGAAGCGAAAATAGACAATCCCACAGTTACCCGTCAACGTATTGGTGCGGGCGGTGGGCTGGCTGGGACCGAACCGGCGAACGATTAGCCGTTCAAGCCAGGCGACGATCCCCGTTGGCCTCTCTGTCGGCGTCTGGGCCTGTCCTGTGGGATGGGTCGTCTGTTCGGGCGCTGGGTAAAACCGGTGCCGAACATTCCAATCGCGCACTCTCGAAATGAGCGTCTCGACTTGTTCTAGTTTGAGGGCGGCCAGGCTGATATCGACCGTATTCCCCTGGGTCAGCAGTTGTTGCGGTCCCTCGATGGGCGCCGGTGCGCTAGTTTTCGGCGTAAAATGGTCCGCCGCGATCGCTACGTCAGCGGCACCTTGAACCGCCCGCACTTCGACGGTCAGCTCCGGCAGGCCGGTAGCCACTTCCAGATAACCTGCGAGCATCACCAGCAACCCCTGACCGGCGATCATCGCCAACCGGTAAAATGTGCTGCGAACCCCGACAAACCAGGCTTGCTGGTGGTCGTCCAGGGCCAGCATATAAAATCCGTCGGCCGCCACGTCGTGAGTGGCAGAACTGAATGCAAGCAACCAAAAAAAGACCATCGTCCAGCGGAGAAAGTGATTGCCTGGAATCGTCAGAGCGACTCCCGCCAGACCGGCTCCGACAAGCAGTTGCGTCAACACAATCCACACCCGGCGCGTTTTGAATACCTCAACCAGTGGGCTCCAGAGTGGTTTGATGACCCAGGGCAGGTAAAGCCAACTTGTGTACAGAGCGATCTGGGTATTGGAAACTCCCAATCGCTTGTAGAGAATCACCGCCACGGACATGACAATGATGTAAGGGATCCCCTCGGCAAAGTAGAGACTGGGAACCCAATACCAGGGACTGATTTTCTGGGCAACGGGCATCGCCTGGGAAGAGGAGTTGTCCATGCCTGGTCGCTCAAAGGTTGGTTGCGAAGGGGAGGGTCGGGGATAGGGAGTCAGGTGTCAGGTGTCAGGGGGGGGATAGGTTGGGGTGTAACCGGTGTCCCGCCAGCAAATTGGGACGCTGGAACGTCTCATTTATCAATAGTTATTTGTCAATAGTTATTTGTCATTGGTTTTGACGGCAGATCATTCGTCGACGATTCTATTTC
>Ga0114931_10006138_pt1 | contig 14802 bp, 11 predicted proteins | sample 2SBtaG_FD_89579 | JGI IMG/M metagenome (GOLD analysis project Ga0114931, IMG submission 89579) | Deep subsurface microbial communities from Kolumbo volcano to uncover new lineages of life (NeLLi) - 2SBTROV14_V59a metaG | ecosystem: Environmental > Aquatic > Marine > Volcanic | place: Kolumbo...
ATTAGCTGCTTTATCGACGCCTTCGGCTTTTGCGTCTTGGCTTTGGTTTTTTCAAAGGTGGTGGCATAGGGTCTCGAAAGCTGGCCTTCAAGTCGTTTGCGGATAGTGCTATTTGTACAGCCGCCGGCGAGACCGATGTAACTCCCGAATTCTCGAAGCTAATGTCGGAAATAAATTTGGTTACATTGCCCTTATTATCAATGGCTGTAAAAGTAAAAACAAAAAGCGCGTAGAGTGATACAAGCATTGCGACAGCGAACAGTTTTTTCTTCATCATAAACCCTCCTTAAGGGAATGAAGAAACTTCCTGTCCGAGCCGCCGCAATATACACGGTTCAGATAAAATTAGCAAACAAAAACGCATAAAATCACGAATAAACACAAAATATTATTTCATTCGCGACTAATCCTATCTGAAGGGGATGCGCAAAATTATTCGCTTGCTCGTTTTTTTTTGCGTGTCTGAAAAATAGGAAAGATTTATAGAATTGTCAATACTTTTTTCAATGCCGTCCCGTGGCCATCGAGAGCAGGAGGTTAGCTTGGTGCAAATATTTCAGCGCTTCATTGATTTGATGATCGCGAGTGAGATTGATTCTGAATCTGGCTGCATCGCCCCAGTACATATAGGACATGGTTCTCTTGAGCAAGAATTTAATGTTTCTTTCATTATTCTTTTCGTCGAACTTTACATCGGCAAGGTGTGAATTTGATTTCCGCACAAATTCGAGAAAATTGTTGTAGACCTCGTTGGTAACGACGAACCGGCGAATGAACTTTTCCTCGTTCTTTTTCACGTCGGGATGCTTATTCGCGAAATGTTCTGCAAATGCATAAAAGAAGCGTTCATCAGAGAAGAAGAGTTCCCGCACTTTGTAGGAAAAAATGTTTTCATCATTCTCGATCCAAATGTCGGGCGTGATGCCTCCTTCCGCATAAACCGGCCGTCCCAGCAGTGTTTTGTAGGGAGCGTGCTCCGGGCTTCCCGATGCTCCACTAAGCGCCAACGAATCGTCGTACGCTTCACGGTAGTATTCTCCCTGGACTTGTCAATGAAGTTGCGTTGGATAGGACGGCCGCTAGGTGTATAATATCGGGCCGTGGTTACTAACAAAGCTGAGCCATCATGAAAGCGGTATTGGCTTTGGACTAGTCCTTTACCAAAACTTGTCTTGCCGGCAATTAGGCCACGGTCCAGGTCCTGGATCGCTCCGGCGACAATTTCTGAAGCGCTGGCCGAACCGTGGTCAATCAAAACGACGAGGGGACAAAGCGTGCGTGTTTTTTCATCCGTAGAATGGAAGTCTTGAAAGGAAGTCGAGACTCGCCCTTTTGTAGAAACGATTCGATAGCCCTTTGGGATAAAGCGATCTACAACTTCAACGGCGGCATTGAGGTAGCCGCCGCCATTTCCGCGCAAATCCAACAGTAGATAACGCATCCCCTGTTCGTCGAGTCGGTCGAGTGCATCATCCAGCTCTTTGGGAGTCGTTGATGTAAAACGATCGATCTGGATGTAGCCAACCTGAGGTTTGAGCATCAAGGCATGTGGCACGCTTCTCAAATGAATGCGTTTTCGGATCAGTTCGACCTCTCTTGGTTTTGTCCAGTTCTCCCCCTTGATTTCCAGCAGAACGGGAATGCCCGCATCGCCATTGAGTGACATGGCTGCTTCATCTTTACTCATACCGTGCGCCAGCCGTCCATCAATTCTTGATATTTTGTCTCCCGCCAGAATCCCAACCTCGTCGGCCGGGCTTCCTTCCATCACGGACATCACTGTAATGTTGCCATCGATAACCTCAAAACCGACACCGATGCCAGTAAAGCCTTCAAAATTTTGGTTCCAATACTCAAAATCGCTGGGTGGCAGATAAATCGTGTGCGGATCCAGTCGTTGCGTGATGCCCTTGATAGCGTCCTCAAGTAACTCGTCCGCTTCCATTTTTTCGATATAGGAACGTTGAATGGTCTCTATGATAGCGGTAAATATTTTTATTTTTGTGTAAAAACTTTGAGTGTTGGCCAGAGCACTTGGGATTTTACTTTCCTGAGATATATAACCGAAGGAAAGCAGAATGACCGCTAGCAGCAGAACGATATTTTTACCTCTCATGATGTCCCTCAAAGATGATTAATTCGAGATTTTTTCGTACTTTTATCCCGTATGCCTGGAAAGCTCAGATATATCATCGTGTGGTTAGCCGCTGAAGGCTGCAACTCGATTCCGCCCGCTTCTCTTCGCTTTGTACATGGCGACATCGGCTTTCTGTAACAATTCCTCCGTTCTGTCCGCATCGCCTGGATAGGTCGCTGTGCCAACACTGATTGAAATATGACCTCCGGGCTGCACTTCCTTTCTTCTGAAGGGATGTTTCAAAACCGATTGCCGGAGTCGTTCAGAAAAACTAATCGCGCCTGGCGACGAAATTTCAGGCAAGATGATACAAAATTCTTCTCCACCAAACCGGGCAACGACGTCGCATGTACGAATACTGGTTTTGAGCACCCGCCCCAGGTTGCGCAGAAGCCGGTCCCCGTTCAGATGTCCCATGCGGTCATTGTAATTTTTGAAATGATCTACATCAAGCATGACCAGCGACAGATGGCGGTTGAACCTTCTGGCCCGTGCCACTTCCTTGTCCAGATTGTTCTCCAGGAAACGGCGGTTAAACAAACCCGTTAGCGGATCTGTTACTGAAATACGTTCGATTCTGCTGTAAAGCCGGGCGTTGCCGACCGCAACAGACAGAAAACTGGTCAGGACGGAAAATACTTCCATTTCAGGGTCAGTAAATAGTGCCATATTATGCTTACCGCCTATGACAACCAGCCCAAGGGTTTCATTGCGGTGGGTCAGGGTTGCAATTGCCTGGCTTTTATTGGCAAGCACCTTTTGTAGAAAATCGGATGTTTCACTCAACTCCTGAACAGCCGGTAATTGCACGCAACCGCCATGATTCTTAGCGATTTGGAAGAAGGGGTCAGAACGATTGATCGTCAATTGCCGCGCCTCGTCTCCGGAGATGCCTCTATAATGAAGCGGAACGAATTGGTCCAACGAATTCCCACAGGTTAGAATCACGACACTCTTGGTGCCCAACAACCCAAAGAGATTGACCAGGTATTTGTTTATGATTTCTTGTTCATCCAAAACCGAATTGAGTTGTATGGAGATTTGAATTAGATTACTTAAATGATAGACCCGCTTTCCAAGGTTGCGGTTCAGGGAATGGGCCTGGCTTAGAACGTTTGCGCAAGTACGCTTGCGGATGGTTTGTATTAATTTTTTTGTGACACGTTGAAACATATCGCAACCTTGAGCCGGTGTTGAAGTTCACTCAGTGGAGGCCGGGAAATCGAGCAGAAAGGGAATTTTGCTGCCCGAATTAGAGTATTTAAAGGTATGCGGCAAGAAAATTCTTGCGATTGAGCCATTTAAACTTAAATCTTCGGCAACATTTTTGCTCCGATCTACATCTAAGTTATCGGGGAAATTAGTACAAAAATTAACTTGACTGGCAGTACGAAGGTGTTAAATTGTAGTAAAGACTTGTTAAGTCTCGTCTCATTGATGTCAGTATCAATGCTACCTGGAAACCCGTTTTGATTGGTCCGACTTTTGCGCCCCAAGTTAGGTTGTCTTTCTTTTTTCCCCTATAGGCCTGGTCTTCTTGGTTTAATTGCCGATTCATTTTTAATATAAGATCCTAAGGTCAAATAACCCTCAAGGTGGGAATAATGAAGTTGAGTAAACGTGCCTTTTTGCTATCTGCCTTGACCATCGTGTCGTTCCTCCCAAGTAAGTCAAACGCACAATATTATTTTGGTCGCAATAAAATCCAGTATGACGCATTCGAGTGGCAGATCATGCGAACGGAACATTTTGATGTCTATTTCTATCCAGAGATGGAGGAGCTTGCCGAGATAGGAGCATCCGTTGCGGAGGAAGCTTACGCTCGTCTTGAGGGCGTAACGGACAACAACATTACACGAAGAATCCCTCTGATTTTCTATGCAACCCATTCGCATTTTCAACAGACCAATACGGTCGGTAGCTTTATCCCCGAAGGGGTTGGCGGTTTTTTTGAATTCCTTAAGGGCAGAGTCGTTATTCCCTCAATTGGGTCCGTGTATGATTTCAAACATGTAATCAATCACGAACTTGTACATGTTTTTACGCGCAGCAAGATGAATCGTGTGTTTCGTGATCACCGCAAAGGGCTCTTCCGCGGCGTGCCGCTTTGGTTTGTGGAAGGCATTGCGGAGTATTGGTCCGAGGGTTGGAGTTCTCGCGCCGAAATGATCATCCGCGATGCCGTGCTGAGTAATTACGTTGTGCCGCTCTCACAAATGGACCGCATTTTTGGCTCTTTTTTGATGTACAAGGAAGGGCAGACAATCTGTAAATACATCTCGGACAATTTCGGTGAAGAGAAACTGCTGCAGTTGTACGAAAATGCCTGGAAGGCGGACAATTTTTCAGAAGTCATGAAATTGACCATTGGCCTCAACTACAAAGAATTTGACCACAAATGGCTCTACGACCTGAAGAAACAGTACTGGCCTTTGCTCGAAGAAAACGACGCGCCCAAGATGGTGACACAGATGATTACAAAGCAGGGGCTCAACACCAAACCGGCATTTTTCAAGAAAGGTCAGGAAGAGTGGGTCGCCTTTGTCGCCAACCGGGTCGGCTATTCCAACGTCTACGCGAAGCCGCTGCGCGGCCCGGACAATAAAGCCAAGGTTCTTGTGAAGGGAGGTCGTACATCCGATTTCGAGTCTTTCTACCTTCTCAGGAGTAAAATTGATGCCAATGCGTCCGGCGAATTAACTTTTATTTCGAAGAGCGGCGCACGCGATGCTTTGTACACCTTGGATAGTGCCAGTGGGAAAATTATCCAGAAGTTTGATTTCAAAGGACTCGTCTCACTCACGTCGCCCAATTGGTCCCCGGATGGCAAGCAGATTGTTTTTGCGGCAACTAATTTTGGCGGTCGCCCAGATCTTTATCTTGTAGATTTGCCGACTGGCGAGCTGACGCGTTTGACCAACGACTTTTTCGATGACCGCGATCCTGCCTGGTCACCCGATGGGAAAGTCATCGCCTTCAGTTCTGACCGGACATATTTTGGGAAAAATGGCTTCAAAAATTTGTTCCTTTATCATTTGGACTCCGGTCAAATTCAACACCTGACTGACGGCAAGTATAATGATTATTCCCCGACCTGGTCGCCCGATGGCACGCGTCTGGCTTTTACGTCGGATCGCGATGGGGCTTTTAACATCTGGATGATTAAAAACCAATCGGTCAATCTTGACGATGCGCCGCTAACGGAAGTTGTTGTGGCTTCCGTGGCCAATCGGGAGCCGACTGAAACGGTCAACACTGGGAACAAGCCTGAGAGTTCAACCGATGATTTGAGTCATGAAAATTATCCCTCAGCCCTGGAACCCACGGATCAACTCAAGAAGGTTACCAATTTTACAACAGGTGCCGAAGATCCCGAATGGGTCGACAATGACAGGCTGTTGTTTGCTGCTTTTCAGGATTTTGGTTATCAAATTCAGCTTTTGGATGGCGTTGAGAAGAAATTTGAAGAAGCGCCTTTGGTTGCCAATGATACCCTCACGACCAGGGGCGAATATTGGGAAGCCTCCAAAGTGGCTGGCCGCGTTGAATCCACGAAACTTTCTTACAACAAGCATTTTACGCTGGACGTCGCACAAAGCGCAATAGCCCACGACCCCATCTTTGGCTCAACCGGCGGTGCCCAGATTGCCATCAGCGATATTTTGGGCAATAATCAGTATCACTTCCTTGTGTTTAATAATTCTCAAACCAAAGGCGATTTCCTCAAGAGTTGGAATGTGGCGGTGACAAAGGTCGATTTGTCCAGACGGGTCAACTACGCCACGGGGTTGTACCGGTTGAATGGTCGCTTCTACGACCGCGTCGATAGTTTCTTTCAGCAGGATCGTTTTGGGGGGTTCGTGACGGCGAGTTATCCGCTTTCCACCTTTAAAAGGATAGAGGGCAGTTTTAACTTAATGAAGGAAAAACGTGATTATGACACACGGGGGCAGACGGTCGACGGCATCGTTGTGACCAACTCACTCGCATTTGTCAAGGACAATGCATTGTGGGGCATTACGGGCCCGATTGACGGTGAACGATATAACCTCAGTGTTGGGCATACTGTCGATGTGCAAAATAACGATGTCAGCTTTTTTACCATAACAGGCGATTATCGCCACTACTTTCGGCTTGGCCGCCGTACGGCATACGCTTTGCGTCTTATGGGAAGATTCAACCTTGGCAAAGAGGCCTTTCGCTACTTCATGGGAGGGAGCTGGGATTTGCGTCTTTACCCACGGCTGCGTATTTGGGGACGTAAATCTTTTCTTATAAACAATGAACTCCGTTTCCCATTCGTAGACAGGTTGAACTTGAAATTCCCGTTTGGGGGATTGGGTTTTTCTGGCATTCAAGGTGCCACCTTCGTTGATTTAGGCCAGGCATGGGATAAAGATTATCAATTCAATGAAATACTGGGTAGCATGGGGTTTGGGGCGAGGATGCGATTTGGTCTTCTGGTTCTCCGATATGAGATGGGGCGTAGATTTCAAATCCGAAATTTTGATAGCCCAAGCCTGCATTGGGACAAGGGACTCAGGAAATCTTTCTGGTTCGGGTTTGACTTCTAGCCTGAACAATTCATGAATTTTCAGTTTGGCGGGAACCCTTCAATGCCGTCATGCCCGAGAAGCTTATTCTCTATGAATCGGGTATCCATGACTTGCGCGAAGTCGTTGATTTGTAATGGATTTCCACCTTCGCGAGAATGACAACCTTCAGGATTTGTAACTATAGCAGCTTAGGCATGCTTTCGGCCTCAACTTTTCATAAATTGTCAATTACTATCTGCATCGTCTTTACCTGCACTGTTGGGTTGAACTCGTGCGCCAGGAAAGTTAGCGTGAAGACACGGCCCGCCCGGCAGGCTGATTTACCCAACTGGACGACCTACGCTGGCGGTCCGACAAGGACGAGCTTTCGTGACGATCCCATTAAGCCGCCCCTTTACAATATATGGACATACAAAGCGACATCGGCCATAGGCCCGACGCTGATTGCCGTTGACGGCGTTGTTTATTTTACGACTTTGGATGGGCGCCTGGATGCGCTTGACATCGCGACTGGCGATCGCCGGGGAAGAACAAAGTTGCCTGACAATATCGAGGGCACCTGCACCTATGCTGATGGTTATCTTTTTATTGCGCTGCGCTTCGGTGATAAGACACTAAGAAAGTACGATGTAGCCAAGGGTGACTTCGTGTGGCGCATCGATGCAGGCGACATCGCGAGTGAACCCCTGGTGACCCATGATGCGATCTACGTGTCGGCATTGTACCGCCACATTGACCGTTATGATCCGCTAACCGGGGATAAAGTGTGGAGCTACGCGACCAAAGACCAACACCGATCCTCACCGGCTCTCGCCGGAAAGACTCTGGTCGTTGGCTGCGACAATGGTAGTGTCTACGCGCTGAATGCCGATTCGGGTGAACTGAAATGGAAAGCGAATGCCGCCGGTGCTGTTTTTGCGACACCGGTCATCTCAGAAGGAAAAGTTTTTCTCGGATCCGTAGACAGCGTCTTTTATGCACTCGACATCAAAACCGGTGTCGTGGACTGGCAATTCAAGACCCAATCCCCCATTTACCAAACGGCGGCGGCGAACGGAGAACGCGTTCTGGTTGGTGGTTCGGATGGACACCTCTATTGCTTCCAAGTTACCACCGGAGAGATGCTCTGGACATTTGATGCCGCTAGCGGTGTCAGTACACCGGCGTTGATCCTGGGAGATGTCATCTATTTTGGTACGTTAGGGAAACAATATATTGGGCTTGACCTTGAGACCGGAGAAGACTTGTGGCATTTCTCCACGCGCGGCCGCGTGCGGACCGCGCCTGTCGTTTGGGGGGATTACATTCTCGGAGCCTCGGAAGACAAGTTCGTGTATGCGTTTTCCAGGACCATGCCCAGCGCGTCGAAACAAAAAAAAGGTGCGACCCTATAAATGCGGGAGTCTTCTTTGAATGTGGCATGTTGGGTACGCTTCACGGTAAAACCGTCGATTATTTGTTTTTTGCTGACCTGCGTACTGACCGACGTTTCATACGCTTTGATGCTTCGTGCTGGTTTGACCACGGATGAGAAAGGCTACATTAAAATAGAAACGCCTTACCAGGGTCTCGATGTTAGTATCGATGGTCAGTTTGTCGGCTATACGCCACTGGAGGAGGTGCTTGCCGTTACGCCTGGCCCTCACACAATACGCGTAAGACACCCAAGTCGATACAATTGGAATGAACTGGATTTCACGCAAGATATCAACGCGTCGCCTAGTGACACGTTGTCCATCGAAGCGATATTCCAAAAAAATTATTCCATCAATTCCCATCCATTTGGTGCTCAAGTTTTTTTGGCGCTAAAAAGCGTGGGAGAAACGCCGGTTCGGGTCCTCCTAAAAGAAAACGAAAGTGCCGACGTCACGCTCAACCTGGCGGGGTACCGTGATACGACGTTTACGATCGGCAAGGATAATGAGCGGCTCTTCGATATCCGATTGCATTCACTACAGCCGACCATGAGACCGGACGCAGTGCGCCTGAACAACAAAGCGCGTTACAAAATGCCCTTCCTGGTCTCTCTCGGTACGGCGCTTGTATCTGGCGGACTTGCCCTTTACTTTCGCACGAAAGCCGACAATAGATTCGATCAATATCTCAGGACGGGCGAGTCCAGGAAATTCAAGCGTCTGTTTAACGATTCCAAAAGGTTTGACAAATTTGCCGCGGCTTCCTTTGGGGTTTTTCAGGTCAGCTTTGCCTTTTCTTTTTTCTTTTTCTTGAAACGCGCCAAGAATTAATTCTATCGTCCCACCCGCCGGACCGGAATATTGCGCAGCCAGCTTTGTAACACAATCGGCTGTTGTTTATCCGTCCGGGAACCTATTTGTGCCGACGCTGTTGAAGTACAAATATCGATTTTTGACACATAAGAACCTGTCTTCAAATAGAGATCCTGATGAGATACCAAAACCTGATGATATCGCTACTGCTGTTGATGCCGGTGACCAGCTTCGCGAAAGATGCCGTTCCTGAATGGGCTAAGGGTGCCGTCTGGTACATGATTCTACCTGAACGTTTCCGGAATATTAATCCCACCAACGATCCAATTGCGAAACGGGTGGTTGGTAATTCGAACAATGATTGGCAGGTCCACCCGTGGGCGGCGGACTGGTACAAGCGTCAGGTATGGGAGGAGAATCGTTCCGAACCATTTTCCGAACTGTTGGCACAGCGCAGATATGGCGGCGACCTGGTCGGTGTTTTCGAAAAGTTGCTCTACTTGAAAGATTTGGGGGTGGACGCCATCTATCTCACACCGATTTTCGAGTCGCCCTCTATCGAAAAATATGGCGCGAGCACGTTCCATCACGTTGATAACAACTTCGGCCTGAGCCGCGAAGAGGACTGGTCCGCTATCGAAACCGAGAAGGACAACCCGGAGGAGTGGACGCTGACCAGTGGTGACGAGCTTTTCTCCGATCTACTGCGGCAGGCTCACGAGGCTGACATGCGGGTCGTTATTGAAGCTGTTTTCAGTTATTGTGGCCGTGACTTCTGGGCTTTTAAGGATCTTGAGAAAAATCAGCAACAGTCAAAATACAAAGATTGGTTCGAGGTGTTGAGTTGGGATAATCCCGTCACACCCGATACGGTCGAGTTCAGTTACAAATGCTGGCAAGATAACAAGAAATTTCCCCTGTTTCGCAAAGACGCTCACGGTTTTCTAACCAAGGCCGTCAAGGATTACATTTTTAACAGCACCCGTCGCTGGATGGATATCGACGGCGACGGAATAACCGTGGACGGCATCGATGGCTGGTCTATTCAACAGGTTGAGGATCTCTCCGAACCGTTTTGGCGGGAGTGGAACGAACTTGTAAGATCGTTAAACTCTAAGGCGATCACGATATCGGACTTCGCCGGCACCTCATCAGAGGTCATAGACCGCTATGACTTCAATCTTGTCAAAGACAATCCGCTCTCTCAACTCATGATGGATTTTTTTGTGACCAGAAGAGGACAGGAACCCCTTTCTGAGTTCGTTCGCAAGTTAAACAATTTGAAGGAGAAAAATTCCAACGATATATACGTTGCAGCCATAAGCCAACTAGACAATCTCACCACCCCTCGCATCGCAACCGTCATCGCCAACAGCCGTGAACATCCTGGGGACGGGGTGAACGGCCACTCTCTCACACCGTTCAAACCGGACTCCACGGACCGGAAGATTCAAAGACTACTGACGGTTTTTCAGCTTACCTATCCGGGATCACCCATGATCACCTACGGGGACGAAAGCGGCATGTGGGGTGGGCGCTACCCCGACAATATTAAACCAATGCTTTGGAAAGAATTCGTTTATGAACGGGAATCTTATGCCACCGTTCGGCCGGGAGTTACTCGTCTGAGTGAAAATAGATTTGATCTGCGGATGTTTAATACCTATCGTAAACTAAACCAGTTACGGCTTAAAAATGCCGCCTTGCGCGTGGGCGGTTGTGACGAAGAAATTGTTGATGATGAGAAGAAAGTGTTTGCGTACGTGCGTCGGGAGAAAAGCAATGAAGTTTGGGTTTTCATGAATTTCAGCAATGAACCCCAATTTATTAAGGTGACGCCGGGGTGGAAGAAGAACCTTAAAGTGATCGATCCTTTCCAGCTTAAGAAATTTCGGCTCGACAAATTTGACATTAAATTCACTCTCAAGCCGCTCTCCTCACGTGTTTTAGTTAAGAAAAAATGATACTTCTTCGCGGACTGTCTAAACATTTTGGTGAGAAAAAGGCAGTCGACAATATCTCCCTTGAGATTGCGCCAGGGGAGATTTTTGGTTTCCTGGGACCTAACGGTGCCGGCAAGTCGACCACGGTAAAGATGCTGGCGGGTATGTTGAAACCGACCTTCGGACGTGCTGAAGTGGCCGGCTTCGATGTCATAAGCCACCCCATCGAAGTTAAGAAACGGATCGGCTACGTTCCAGAATCAGGTGCGCTGTTTGAGGCGCTGACGATCATTGAACATCTCGAACTTTTTGCCAATTTGCACCACATACCCACTCATCTCGCTAACCGGAGAATTGAGAAATTTTTACACTTATTTCAATTAGACGAGATTAAGACACAGCCCCTAAATGGCCTTTCCAAAGGGACAAAACAGAAAGTTGTTCTAACGGCAGCCTTACTTCACAATCCGCAAGTCTTGTTTCTTGATGAACCTTTCAATGGTCTGGACGCCAATGTTGTTTTGACCGTGAAGGAGCTGCTCGGAAGACTGTCTGAGCAGGGCAAGACGATACTGTTTTGTTCTCACATTTTGGAGGTTGTTGAGCGCATCTGTACACGTATTGCGATCATTCACGATGGGCACATCGCGGCGGAAGGGACGAGTGCCGAATTAATGACGCAGACCTCGCGGACTAGTTTGGAGCAGGCATTCCATAAACTAACCGCCTCATCTCAGTCAAGCCTTTCAACCGAGAGCGCTGTTCAAGCTTTGGGAGACAGTTAATTTTTTCCGGTTTCTTTAAAAAAATAGATATAGACCCTGCTCAGTGGGCTGAGCTTACCAGGACCTTCATTAAATCCGACCTCAGGCGGTCGATCGCCTCTCCCATCACAAGGGCAGGCAGAAGCGGTGGGAAAAATTTTTATATCCTTGTTCTGTTTTATCTTCTCCTGGGCGTAAGTCTCATTCCTTTTGTCATCAACCAGCAAGACCTGTTTGCGGTCAACTTCGTCCTCCTGAGTTACTCCATGTTCATCGTTGGAAGTCAGATTCTCATCGAGTACAACAGCATCATCATTTCACCTGAAGATCATGCCCTGTTGGCTTACTTGCCGGTATCTTCCCGAACCTTTTTCTTCGCCAAGTTGAGCAATCTTCTACTCTATGTTCTGACATTTACAGTGGTCATTGCCCTCCCGTCAGTCGTGACAATATGGATTATGCGCGGTTTTCTGCCGGCTTTGGCGACCGCTTGTGCAGCTTTTCTGTCAAGTTTTTCGTCTGCGTTGCTAGTCGTTTTACTCTACGCGGTTGTCCTGGACCGGGCCGCCTCACGAAATTTGCAGGGTCTTCTTTCCGGATTGCAGGTCGTCCTCGGTATCGCGGTCTATGGTGTATTTTTCACGCTTTCTTACCTTTTGGACGGTGATATATTTGATATGCTGGGTTCGGCACGCTGGCCTTACTTCCTGCCTCCCGGGTGGTTTAGCAGTTATGTTCACCTGATCCGGGGTAACGCTGACGGACTGACCTGGTTCCTTAGCGCATTGACGGTGATTTGGACGGGGGCATTGACCTGCCTGGCCGCGGGTAAGCTTTCATTAAGTTATTCTGAAAAGCTTGGGACTCTGGCAACCCGAACGCAGACGGTTTCTGGCCATAGAGTTGGTTCCGGGTCTGCGCACGTGATCCGTGCTACGGGTCCCTTCGAATCTCGAGTGGTTAGACAACTCATCGTCAGTCAATTTCGGAATGACAGCAAGTTCAAAATGAGCGTACTAGCCATTTTACCTTTAACTTTTTTTTATTTCTTAGTGGGCACGCGGGAAGGGCCTCTGGTCGATCCCTTTGTGAGTTCGGACCTGGAAATGGGGCGAAGTGTCCTGCTCTATATGCTCATTTTTCTTTTCCCCATGATGCTTAGAACTCACGTTACTCACAGTGATTCTTACCGGGCATCCTGGGTTTTCTATACGAGTCCAATCGACCTGGTAGAAATTCTGATCGCCGAGAAGAATGTTCTCATGCGTTACTTTGTTTTGCCTTTTCTCGGTGTACTGGCCGCCATCTTACTTTTTCAATTTGAACAACCGTACCATGTCTTGCTGCACCTTCTCGTACTGGGCCTCCTGGCACACCTTTTTTTGCAGTTGGCATTCATGCTGGCACCTGACTTGCCCTTCTCACATCCAAATATTAAAGGACAACAATCGCGACTTTTGATCAGTGGCGTGCTTGTTGTTCTCCTGATTCTTTATGTCGGCTTTCCGCTCATGTTCGAATATTTTTACCCCCAAATGAGAATATTCGCCCTATTCGTTGCTGGTCTTGGGATTCTTAATCTTGTCGCGGAACGGGTCTTGAGGAAACGGATTCCACGATTCCTGCGGGAAGTAGAATTCTCGGAATGAGATGATCCCCATCTTGTCGACTTTCGCCTGCTAACGCCACATTGCTTTCCATTACCGCACCCTCTGCTTTGTACATTTATATTGGATCTGTCCGTTTTCTTCTTCAAAAGATTGTCTTGGCGGTACTTTATTACAGACGCATCGAATATCTGGCACCCTGGTAACGGCTCAACAAAATAATCCGGCAGTGCTTCAAATGATCATATGACTAGATAGGAGTACCATGAACAGAATGATTTCGACATGGGCGTTTGCCCTTCTATCATGCCTCTTCGCCGGCTATCCCGGATCACTTCTGAGTCAGGGCAAGTACTCGCTTGCGGTTCTTAACCTGAAAGCTGACCACAATTTCGTGAGCAATGCGGACAGCCGTATGATCACATCGGAATTGGCTCAGGAAATGTCACAGGCGAGTTTGTTTTATACGATGTCGCAGGCGGAAATGGAACGGAGGCTGCTCGCTGCCGATCAGGATCCCGCGGTGGGCTGCCCGACCCTGGATTGTGCTTTTGAGGCAGGAGAGACCCTGGGAGTACAACTGGTCATTTATGGGACAATCCGTCCCGCTGGAACCAAGATTACTATTGAAACCCATCTCGTGCATATTGGCGGACGGGAGGTGGTGAAGTCCTTTTCGGATGATATTTCGGGCGATCTGAAAAACGTGTCCGCGCAAATGAGAATATTTGCCAGGAAATTTTTGGGACTGCCGGTGCACGGGAAGCAGGCAGAACAGAAGACCGAAGTCGGAGACACGCCGTCGGCGGTGCTTCACCTGACCCCACCAATCAAAATGCCCCCGCAAGAGAAGCGCGAAACAAAGGTGCCACAAAAAGCCCCCCCCGCGAAGTCGAAAAAAAATGCCGGACTGCAATCGAAACCAGTGCCGCCCGCACCAACGCCGAAAGCCGCTACACCGGAAGAGTCAGATTTAGGTGAATCTGAGGAGTTGAAGGTTGATGCCAGGGGAGGGGGATTTAAGTGGGCGTTGGTGGGGATAGGGGCGCTGGTCGCGGGTAGCGTCAGTGCGGCGTTATTGTTAGCGCCAGGAAGCGATAACGGTGCCAACATTGGCGGAGGAGATACTGGCCTTCCGATTGACCCGGTTGATGACGATTTACCCCCACCTCCAAATTTTCCGTGAGCAGCGATCATCTGAGGTTATCCGCCGCGCGACTGTTTGATACGTTGAGGAAGGAACAATGAAACATTTTCAGATCATTTTATCTTTCGTGCTAGTCCTGGGGAGTGTAGTGAACGCTCGTTCTCAGGCTAAACCTAAGCTCAAAGATATTAAAATATTCAACACGGAAGGCATCGAGATCGATACGACTGGCGGTGGCCAAATAACGGTCCAACTTAAATTCGATCGCCAAATGAACCCGGGTATCAACCCGGATGTGCGGTTTGGCTTGCAGCAGCCGTTTGAAACAAACCTTTCCATTATTGATGGCTGGGTGGTTGGTGACACGCTTTGGCAGGGTACGGTCAACATTAACCAGGACATTCCTCCGGCCCCGGATGG